>Ga0302116_1001959_pt1 | contig 12253 bp, 9 predicted proteins | sample AG5_SCM_MG_FD_203124 | JGI IMG/M metagenome (GOLD analysis project Ga0302116, IMG submission 203124) | Marine microbial communities from Western Arctic Ocean, Canada - AG5_SCM | ecosystem: Environmental > Aquatic > Marine > Oceanic | place: Canada: Western Arctic Ocean | collected 2017-10-01 | reverse complement strand
TCATATTTACTTCATTTAAAACGCAACCCATTGAATCAATTCAGCAGGTTGCCGACCTGGTGCTGAATGGCACAAACGGTATCGCAGCACCTCAGTGAAACTGAACTTGCATGGGCGTGATTCCAGTGTGGGCCAGCGCGTTCCCAGCGTTTTGTATTGGCAAAGTCGATTTTTCTCACTGACACAGCCCTTATGGAAACGACTGGCAGATATCGAGTCTGCAGTACTGGCTGACGAAATAGATAATCGGCCAATCAAGGCGCCCGTTTATGTCTGTGGCTTACCTCGCTCGGGGACTACAATCATCACCGAAATGCTGAATGCGCACGAGCAGTTAACCTGCCACCGTTACAGCGACTTTCCCAACGTTTACACCCCCTATTGGCGGAATTGGCTACTGCAACGCAGTCACTTTACCACGATGGCAGCCGTTGAAAGAGCGCATAAGGATGGCCTCTGGGTGACCCAGGATAGTCCGGAGGCAGTGGAAGAAGTTTTATGGCGTTATTTCTTTCCTGAGATACACAATCCGGAACTTGATCAACGACTGGACCTCAGGACTAACAACCCCGCCTTTGAGCGATTTTATCGCGAACATATTGCGAAGCTACTACTAATTCGAGATGCGCAGCGCTATCTCGCCAAAGGGAACTACAATGTTCACCGCATCGGCTATATCCAAAAACTATTTTCTGACGCGCGGTTTCTTGTTCCAATACGCCACCCGGTCAATCACATTCTTTCGCTGCATAAACAGCACAATCTGTTTTTGCAGTCACAGCAACAAGACCCACGCACAGCACGACAGCTAACGATGACTGGCCATTACGAATTTGGTCCACAGCGACGCTGTCCACATCTCGGTGACAACAGTATCAGTGAGGAAATTTCTGCCTATTGGTCGCAGGGGTCAGAGCTTCAGGGTTGGGCTCTGCTCTGGCGGCAAGTTTACGCTCAAGTGAAGCGCTATATGGAAGACCCTCAGTTGAAGCAACAGATCATGTGGCTACGTTATGAAGACCTTTGCTTGCACCCCAAAAGCACAATCGCCGCGATACTTAAGCACTGTGATCTTCCCAGCGAGTCCTTTGCCGCCGATCGCGACCATTACCAAACGATATTGAAAGCGCCGGACTATTACAGCTTTGAGCTGGATGACAGTATTGCAGACGAAATATGGGATACTGTCGCCCCAATAGCCGAATGGTTTGGGTATACAGGTCCTGAGTAAGCGGAATTGTTATGGGTATTTTTGATCTACCAGCTCCTGTCTTCTATTTTCTTGATGAGAAGCTCTCCTTCTTGTCTGACTTTATACGGCTATTTTCCTGGGGCGTTTTAGCTGGAGTACTTGGAATAGTCTTCTATGCGCTTATTTCGCCTCAGAACACAATATCCAGAGTGAAGGGTGCGCTACGTGAAGCCCAGGGCCAACTCGCAGCGAGCGATGAATCTTTCGGTGAGCTGTGGCAACTGATAAAAACTACACTTACCTTATCTCTCAAGCACCTGGGCCTCGTCTTTGTTCCCGCGCTGGTGTCGTCACTACCCATAATCTGCATACTGGCGTGGGCTTCCAACCAATTTTCGTACCACTTCCCAGAGCCCGGCGAACTCATTAGCCTAAGCGTACAACCTGAGTCCGCAGCGTCTAAATTAGGTTGGCAATCGGGAGCGACCACTCCCCGATACGAAGACGCCAGATGGCAATTTGAATGGCCAGATCAGGCTCAAAGCTTTGTCCTTAGCGACGGGAAGGGAAATCTTTTGCTGACAATCCCACCGCCTGCTGCGATACCGCAAATTCATAAGCAACTATGGTGGAACAGCCTGCTGGGGAATCCAGCGGGATACTTGCCACATCAGAGCCCGGTCGAATCGGTCGACATCAACCTACCCGAACAGCGGTATCTGTCATTTGGTCCCGCTTGGATGAGTAATTGGCTGACCTTGTTTTTTATTGCAGCAATATCCAGCGGGATGCTGGCCAAATGGGTATTTAAAATCCATTGACTCTCAGGAGCGAATTGTTCCCAGTGCGACTCGCAGGTTGTGAGGAGTAGCCACGGAACGGTTCTCGGCACGCTCCACAAAAAAAGAATTTGAAAAATCAACTATGTCAGGTAGAAGGAATCTATCCTCAGGTATCAATTAACGGCTCTACCCCCTTCCAGATGGCCGCCATCTCTATGAGTCTGTTAACGGTGGTAATGTCATTGCGTTGGATAGCGATTTACAAGTAACTTGAGTTGCTTCAGGGCGCCGGCCCGTTGAATCCAAGTCAACTATTTATTGGGGGGATTACCCAACCGGCGGACATGGCGGTACTATAGAGACCCACTGGAAAGTACGCTGTAGTTCTTCTGCATATTTACAGGCTGCCATCCATGCCTGTAATAGCAAGTAAGATCGATGTTCTCAAAGCATTGAGGCGTGCGAGAGAACTCGTTGATTTAGGGTTATGGGACGATGCTATTCGCTTGCTCACCGCGGCAAATCAGCAAGAAGAGAATGCAAAAATAGAAACCCGGCTGGTCAGACTACGACACCTCGCCTATCACGAGATTGACATGCCAGACGGAGCCCATGCTTGGCCCAAGGCGATCCTTGACCATTTTCCCGAGACTTCAACTATACCCGAGATTCCGGCTTCAGAACTGTCCGTTGAACTCGTTTCGTCAGCCATCCAGCACCACGGTTCAATTATTGTTCGTGGAATGTCCGATGCCAAAGCAAGTGAATGTATGCGCCAAGCAATCGATTAAGCATTTTCTGCCGCCGAGGCGGTGGCCGATAAAAAGGAGGTCGACCCATCGCCTTGGTAAACACACTTCATGCCCAAAAGACACATGGGTTATACGTTTGGGAGGCTAGACCGACATTTTGTGAGCGCTGGCGCTGGTGTACTGGCAGTTGACTCTCCGCGTCCATTTTATCGTTATCTTGAATGTCTTACAGACGCTGGAATCGCAAAACTTCTCCAAGAATATTTTGATGAGCGCCCCTTGCTAAGTGCCAAAAAAACGACTTTGCGACGTACTCCACCCGACGCAGTTGCCGGGTGGCACCAAGATCCGAGGAGTTTTTCTGAACCGGTTCGCGCACTGAACATCTGGGCTGCTTTTAGCCCCAGCGGTGTTGACGCACCCTCCCTCGATATCTTTGCGAATCGCTTCGATGCGCTTGTGGAACCTGGAGTGGCAGACATCCTTGATGACGATACTGCTGCCAACGGCGGTATAGAAACTGTCGAACAGCCCGTGTTCGAACTCGGGGATGCAGTGCTATTCGACGAGACGGCAATGCATCGGACCGGTGCCAATAAATCCATGACCCAGACACGCTGCGCAATAGAAATGTGGTTCTTCGCCGCTTCTATGTTTCCGCGCCAGCAGGTCCCGTTGATGATGTCTAATTAACTTGGTTTCTGAACGAAAATCGTTGAAGCACTTGCATGCCTACAGGACAGATTTTTTGGGAGTTGGAAGTCATGAAAGAGAGGAGCAAGGCGCCCTAAGCCGGCCGTACTCTCACTGGCCATGAGTTGTCTGCGCCGAGAACCTCCTTCGTTTGAGCGTGGCAGGCATTTGCTCGGTTTCAAGCGTAACGTCATACACCAGAGATTTCTGTGTGCCATCAGAATAGACCGTGGCGTTATTGGTAATCATCTCGGATTCACGCTGCTCCTCACCATCAAACCAGGTTAGTACAGCAATGGGTGGATTTTCAGAAAAGCCATTGGCTCCTTCCTCACGCCAGAATTACGCAAACTCAGCGGTAGTGAGGTAATCATATTCCCGGTAAGGTCTGTCAGTGAAAGCGAAGACATCTCAAGTGAAGGGGATTTACAATGTGGTATCGGAGGTCATTTGGGCTGTTGCTGCCGTTTGTACATACAGCCATTCTGGCTGACTAGGATTGGCATGAGGCACAACAGGATCAACCGGTGACGCGTCAAAAAACGGGGTGTCGTTGGATGCGGGCTAAATACTCATTGCGTCGGCATAGAAAATAGAAACGGGGTGTGTCGACCGGATTAGTTAGTTCATCTTGGTCAGTGAGCCACACAAACGCTCGAAAATGTTGCCAATTGCCCTGAGGCTGGGCTCGTGTCACCGGGGAGCAAGTTCATATTCGTTTACTGGTGAATCATTGCCCACAGCGACCGAGACCATGAAATTTTTCATTGTAGATGCTCTTTTCTAGGCCTCAAAATGGCTCTTACTTGTTTTGCACCCAGTTTTCACCTTCTTTCACAAAGGTCTTTCCGCCACTGATGAGCCTCTTGACCGGTGTCCCTTCCTCATACCACCACTGCTGACGCAGAGTTCGCTTACCATTTGTATAGCGCCAGATCGCTTCTTCCGTTTTCCAACCTTGCATGTCAAAGAGTTCGCGACTAATAATGCCTTCATCGGCGAAATACTCACGCTTTGCCAGCGCTCCCGCCTTGTAGTACTGTTTGCGCCGAGCCAAGCCCTCATGATCCAAATCGTCGCGGTGTATGAGTTTGCCTTTATTGTAGGTCTCCACCGCGATCACGCCATCTTGCAGATGGACGATTTCTAGCATGGCCTTTGGTGCTGCGAGCGCCTTCTTCTCGCTAACGGTGGCCTTCGCGACTTTCCAGACATCGCTGGTCCAGGAGAAGTCCTCTGGCTTTTCGCTCAAGACCGCCAGCTTCGCGGCCTTGTCAATCTTCAGCGGCAGGCTGAGCTTGCCTTCTAATCCGCTCCATTCGATGGCGATGGCTGTGTAGATTCCGCCGTCGGGCAAGCTCACATTTACTCCCGGGCGAACGGGCTCTTTTGTAAGCGGCTTGCCGTCTTTGAAGATGCGGTAACCAAATGTCTCCCAGTGATTTTCACCAGGGATGAGCTGTATTTCTCCGTTGTGGAGGCGTAAGTGGGGCGCGTCTGGCTCACGTACAATAGCAACGTAGATATCCGTTTGACGCTGCCAGAGGAGGGGGCCATTCTTCTCGTCAAAGGACTTCGTCATATAGTTTGGCAATTTGGCCGGGTCGCGTTTGTCCGCTGGCAGGAGTCGGGCATCGAGGCTCGTGAGCATGCCGCCGGCTTTTATGGCGAGAGTCTTGGTTTCATATTTTCCTCGTGTGAGCCCTACAAAGCTCGTCTCCGTTTTGCTGTTGTAGCCGATGACCTCGCGGCGGTAGGTGATGTCCCCGGAATCTGGGAAACCTTTGGTGGATGTTACTTCGAACTTGCCAGTCTCTGTCTTTGGGGCCGTTACAGCCAGGTGAGCGACGTGGCCTTTCTCTATATCGTAGTTGCTGGCAAAGCAGACTTTAGTTCCGTCTGGACTGCCTTTGTGATCTGGATCGTAAGGCTCCGAGGCATCACCGACGTCTTCCGGGAAGCAGATTTGCGACCGGGCACTACTGAAAGTCCAACTGCCACCTGATCGGAGGTCGGCGACACGTCCGTTAGCGCACGCCCATCTTCCGCTGAATCCACAGGGACTTATATCGCTGAAGTGGCAATTTGCCAGCCTGTGTAGATTGCTGGGGAAAGGTTCATTCCATTTTCGGCCGGCGGCCTGTTGGTTCCCCACAAGGTGATACTCGCCGTTGCCAAGCCAACTTTGATGTCCGGCCTGAACCAGAGCCGTGGCGGTGCGCATATTCTCTCCGTCAAGATCAGACCAAGTACGGCTCGGGGTGAAAGGCGGCCCCTCTCTGGCGATCTTATTTCTCATCATGAGGACGGGATGGTTTCGGCTGGGGAGGGGCCGTTTCCCAGTGCCGTTGCCTAAGACTTCCGGCTTTGAGTTTTCCTTGATGGCCATGCGTACGGCGATGAATTCAGACTTCTGGCCCCGAAAACGCTGATTGCCATACAGCCAACGATCTTGAAAATCGGTCTCGCCAAGAAACTCAATGCCGTGACCTATTGTGACCGTTTTGCCCGTATCCACATCCAGCCATTGGTTTGCGATGCCTTCCTCGTAGTATTCACCTTTACCGGTATATTGGGAATAGAAGAGCCAGTTATGGCGATTAGCCCAGCGGGGGTAAATGCCAAATCCAATAAGCGTGTCCTCGTCCTTATGGAGGTCGTAGAGACGTATCTCGGCCGCGCTCTTCTTTGTGCGGTCGGCCCAGCGATTGATGCTGATGTAGCGACCGTCCGGACTCCAGCACTGCGTATTGTGATAATTCGCATAATCGCGTACAGCGGGATCATGCGTCAAGCGCCAGAGGGTAGCATCAGGCCTGCTGGGGTCAGGGTCCTTGAATACCACCTTTCCCGTCTGAGCCTGTGCATTCAAGCATCCAATGGATAGCACAATGGACAGTACAATGGTTAAAGACAATATTACGCCGTCGATAGCGCGAGACATAAAATGATCTCCTCATTAAATATGGCATCGCTCGGAAGCTCCGAGTCGATGGCATCACTGTACCCCATATCATCGCCATGATGTCATTAGGGGCAGTATTTCTGGCTGGTGTTTCCGGTGCTAACTCCATACGCCCATATCGACAAACCTTAACAAAGAAGCATAGTCACTTGTCAGCACCTTTTTTGAGGCTATATGTTTTGATTTTGGGCTGGCTAGATGGTCGTCGGAGGAAAAGCTAGATTTCAACAAGGACTATCCAGCGAGTAGCTGACGTTGTTGGAGTTACTTTGCCTTTCCCTTAAATGTGCCTTCCTGGTGAAGTTTTAGAAAGTAGCGTAGGCCTTTAATGAGGCCTTTTTCTTTGCAATGAAATTGCAGGGCGTTAGCGCCATCATGCAGATTAAGGAGAAGTAGTCGGCCTGAGCCTAATTTCAGCTCTTTAAGTGCGGATTATTAAAGTAGTCCATAGCCTTTCCTGTCGCACAAAAATGCATTCGATAGCTTGTATCTCTTTCGCGTAAAATTTTCTTTATATCTATTTTTATTGGTTGTTACTAACCCAATATATCCCTTCACGGCCCCACGATTTTCGGTGGCATGGTTAAGAACGGATAAATCTTTCTCGAAGTCACAGCCAATAAATAAAAAAATTTTTCTATGGTATTGTCGGTGTCGTGCAATAAGTCTTCATAATGAAGCTTTAGGTAACTATCAGGGTATTGTTAACGATACCTTATAGCAGCCTTCATGGTAGTGGGCCATCTGTGGGCCGCTCGCATAAGGCTCATCCCCCATGCCTGGCGAACAGAAGCACTGTAATCACGAGGGTCCCTAATAATGTGTACCATTTTTATGTCGGGCCATATTTCTCTCAGCAAGGTCAAATGTAAAATATAGCCTGGTGTTTTATCCCCAAAGCGGGTGTTCACCTGATCTTTCACTCCGTAATAGCGGAGAATTCGTATTTCGGAAATTCATTTTTTCAATGCGTGGCTTCTGTTGGGCTAAACAAAACTTTGTTGTATGAAATCTATGAAGTGCTGCCTGAACATTGTTGTCATTACTGAAGTCATATTCGAGGCCAAAAGTACGAATAAATGGGGGAATAAAGTGTGTTTCTGAATCTGGTATAGAAACCTTGGAGTGGTTGTTAAGTATATCCCTGAGTAGCTTAGTGCCGCTGCGCGGCATTCCACTGATAAAGATAGGTTTTGTCAAAAGCTTTGGCCAAGTAATGTAAATTAAATAAGGTTATAAAATACTATCGATGATATTTTTGGGCCTTATTGACCAACTATACTTTGTCTTTATATCTTGATAAGCGTTTCTTGATATTGATAGACGTAAGTCATGGTCGTTGATGAGTCGTTTCATTGAGGCAACCCAAGCGCCATAATCAGCAGGGCTACATGATAAGGCGTTTTTTCGTTTTCTAGAACTTCTCGTAACACGGGAATATCCGAGCAAATAATCGCTTTACCTGCGGCCATGTATTCAAATATTTTGAGAGGGGGCATCCATTTGCTGGTATCAAGTCCGCTGGTAACCATTACGGTTTCCTGATACGGGGCTAAAAGAATATCCATTTTTAGACTGATCTCTGCCGCTTTTTGCGGGGAAACAAAGCCATAAAACGTTAAATTTTTAATGCCGCTAGATTTTTTCTCCCAATACTCGACGTCATCTGAGTTTCCATCGACCACGTGAAAGCTTGCCGCAGGAATAGATTGTGCTGACTCTATAATAACCTCGATACCCCTCCCCTTATAAAGGTGACCAACATATCCGACTGATATGTTGGTTTCGTTAAAGGTATTTGTGATATTCTTTGTTATATCGGATCCATCATGAGCCACCAGAACGCGGGATTCTTCTATCGGGTGCGCTTCTAGTAGCAATTTTTTTAAGGCGTCTGAAATAACAACGAAGGTTTTGACCTTGTCCGAGCGTAAAATAAAAGCTAACAATAATCGATCTAGATACTTGAACTCGGTTAGTGGCGTGTGAGTCTCGAAAATGGTGTTATTGCGAAGCAGACGTGCAAAAACGCTATTTCCATAGCGCGCGTGTAGAAAATATCCGTCCCGTCGAGCTTGGCCTTGAATGCAGAAATTAAGTCATGGATATAGACGCCCACTTTAGGTGGCGACAAGATTTTTTCAATGCGGAAGTTACGGGCTACCCCATAGAACTCATGGACATCATCAGTCCCACTTAGTCGGCCTTTCCTGCGTGGAGGGAGAATTAATGTGGTCTGATGGCCTTGGGCAGCTAAGGCCTGACACATTCTCATTACATGTACACTATTGGCAAATCGTGGAGGTATTATTGACCCGGCCGGATACACAATTTTTAATGGGCGGCCATTTTTTTCATAGTTAAAGCTTTAAAGCTACCCTGTTGTGAGTGCGGTAGGTAGTAGATGGTGGGTAAAAAAGTCCCGGACATTCTCCAGCGGTGATCGGAAATAAGTATAGCAACTCGTACCGTGGATGGCAGCGATCGCGCTGACGGCAATGTTTTCCGCGTACAGGCTGCGCGCACGACACGTAAAATAGTTCACTGGTTAGCCTCGGTTCAGGACACCAATGGTCAGTGCAATTAGCATGAAGATATGAGAATAAGGCATGACGCTGCTCTAAGTTATAATGGCGTAAATTATACCGTCCGCTGGTAAGCGGCGCGAACAGCCCTTATTATCGAATTGTGTACCCTTTGGCGGAACAAGTCCTGTGATAACTGAATCAGAATTTAATGAGTTGATAGAACACACCTTTGAGGCGTTGGAAGAGGCCTTGGATCAGATTGATACGGATCTCGACTATCAGCTGTCCGGCAGTGTACTTACCGTCGAATTCGACAATGAAACAAAACTGGTGTTTAGTCGTCAGCCACCAACACGGCAGCTATGGCTAGCGGCGCGCTCCGGGGGTTTTCACTTTGCCTACGATGAAGCTGTGGGCGATTGGCGCGGAACCCGCGATGGGCAGTTGTTTCGACCTTTTGTGGTTGATCAGATGCAGGTTCAGGGAGGCGTTACTTTTGAATGGCTTTGATTTTTGGGTTCAGACGGTGCGAGCACATCGAATACAGACTAGCGCAGGATTGCTGGCCATTCTTGGCGTATTGCCGGCGTCGGCGAGCGAGCCCTTGTATGTTAAGAATCTGAGTCCGGTGGCAGGGTTAATGGGCCTTCCCTCCCAGCGAGACGCGCAGACTACCGCCAGTGGTCAGATGGCAGCGGCACTGCACGCAAGTGTGGCTAATAATTACGTCAATGAAAACAGCGCGGTTGAATTCCTCAATTTTGACGGGGAAACGCTGCGTTTCGCGCTTGAGTTACGCTACGGCTTGGCAGAAAACTGGGGACTGCAGTTGGACGTGCCTTGGTTGGAACAAAGTGGTGGTGATTTAGACGGCGTCATTGATGATTGGCACGATTTCTGGGGAATGTCTGATGGCGGTCGATCTGATGTGCCCAGGGATATCCTGGATTATCAATACACGAGCCCTGCAGGTGGCTTTTCCCTGCAGGATGATACTTCTGGCATGGGTGATATCAGTCTGTCCTTGAACCACGTTTTTTATAAGGATGACAGTTCGGCTGTTAGTTTGACCTTAGGCTACAAGTTTGCCACCGGTGATGAGGACAAGTTTTTGGGCAGCGGTGGTGATGATGCTTATATTGCGGTGCGTTTTTCGGGCGCCCAAATGTCGAATTTGCCATTGACTTGGCATGGCCAGGCTGGCTATTTACGGGCGGGCGATAGCGACTTGCTGGACGGCTTTCAGGAACAGAACCTCTGGTTTGCAGGGCTCGCATTAGACTGGCAATTCGCCCAGCGGTGGTCGCTCATCGCCCAGCTCGATGGCCACGCAGCTCCTCTCGATAGCAGTCTGGCCGGCGTGGGTGATGATGCTGTAATGGCGACCTTGGGCACGCGCTGGTATTTCGCACAGCACTGGTCGGTAGATTTTAATTTCGTTGAGGATATTCGCGTGGCAACGGCGCCGGATGTGACGTTCCAGGCGAGCCTGCGCTACCGCCCGGAACCCTGAGAAGACCCCCGGTAAATTGCCGGCCAAGGCGTCATTGATTAACACGCCTGGCGCGCCTGCACTGTAGATCGGGCTCGTAGTGCTGCCTCGGCCACCTGGTCTGGCGCGGTGCCGCCCAGATGGTTCCTTGCGGTGACCGAGCCCTCCAGCGTGAGGACGTCGAACACATCCTCGCGAATATCGGCGCAGAAGGTCTGCAGCGTCGTTAGCGTCATGTCCGATAAGTCTTTCCCGCACTCAATACCGTGAGCTACGGCTTTGCCCACCACTTCATGTGCGTCGCGGAAGGGTAGTCCCACGCGCACTAGGTAGTCTGCTAAATCAGTGGCGGTAGAGAAACCGCGCCGCGCTGCTTCGTGCATCACCTCTGCCTTTGGCTTGATTGCCGGAACCATGTCGGCGTAGGCTCGTAGGGAGTCGAAGACCGTGTCAATAGTGTCGAACAGAGGCTCTTTGTCCTCCTGATTGTCTTTGTTATAAGCCAATGGCTGACTTTTCATCAGTGTTAGCAGGGCAATGAGGTGGCCGTTAACGCGCCCCACTTTGCCGCGTACCAGTTCCGGCACATCCGGGTTCTTTTTCTGCGGCATGATGGAAGAGCCAGTACAGAAACGGTCGGGCAGTTCAATGAAATTAAACTGGGCGGAACTCCACAGCACTAGTTCTTCGGACATGCGTGACAGGTGGGTCATCAGCAGGGCAGCGAAAGCGCAAAATTCGATGGCGAAGTCGCGATCGGATACTGAGTCCAAGGAGTTTTCTGTCGGTTTATCAAAACCCAGGGCCGCCGCCGTGTGCGCGCGATCTATGGGATAAGTGGTGCCAGCCAGAGCCGCCGCGCCTAGCGGCGACTGGTTAAGTCGCGCACGACAGTCCATTAGGCGGCCGTAGTCGCGCTCCAGCATCTCATTCCAGGCCAGCAGGTGGTGGCCGAAAACAACGGGCTGAGCGGTCTGTAAATGGGTAAAGCCCGGCATGATAGTGGAGGTATGGGCTGCTGCGAGGTCAATTGTGCCCTGTTGTAGGCGGGTGAGTTCACCGGCGATGCTATCAATAGCCGCGCGCAAATAAAGACGGATGTCAGTGGCAACCTGATCATTACGGGATCGGCCGGTGTGCAGTTTTTTGCCAGCCACGCCAATCAGTGCGGTCAGGCGGGCTTCGATGTTCATGTGCACGTCCTCTAGCTCGATTGACCACTGGAAGTTGCCTTCGTCAATTTCCTTTTGTATCTGGGCCAGACCGCCCTCGATGTCCTCGAGTTCTGCTGGAGTCAACACATCCACTGAGCGCAACATTCGAGCGTGGGCCAGTGAGCCTTTAATGTCCTGGGCGGCCATGCGCAGGTCGAATCCGACTGAGGCAGTGAAACGTTGCACGAAGGCGTCTGTCGCTTCATTGAAGCGGCCGCCCCACAGTTTGCTGGTGTCCTTTTCTTTGCTCATAGTGCTCGAAATTCCGTAGTCGCTTCGTATTCTAGACGTATTTTCGCCTGATTTATTGACGAGAGTATACCAGCTACGCGGTTATGTCGGTCGAGGTTTTGCCTATCCTCCTCGGCACAAGAGGCTGGCTTCTCCTTTGGATATCTTCAAATTGCTGGGTGTCGCTGACTTGGTGCCTGACTGTTATCATGGGAAGTGTGAACTTATAGGATTTCGAGCATGTCGCGCAAATTGATCATCGCTACTCGGGAAAGCCCTCTTGCCCTGTGGCAGGCGGAATTTGTCCGGTCTGCCCTGACTCAGGCATATCCCGATGTGGACGTGCAATTGCTGGGCATAACCTCGCGCGGAGACCAGTTGCTGGATGTGCCGTTGGCTAAGGT
>Ga0302116_1001958_pt1 | contig 12262 bp, 9 predicted proteins | sample AG5_SCM_MG_FD_203124 | JGI IMG/M metagenome (GOLD analysis project Ga0302116, IMG submission 203124) | Marine microbial communities from Western Arctic Ocean, Canada - AG5_SCM | ecosystem: Environmental > Aquatic > Marine > Oceanic | place: Canada: Western Arctic Ocean | collected 2017-10-01 | reverse complement strand
CATCAAGAAGAAGGATTGAGTTTTAAAAATGTCATCACATTTAATTTGGATGAATATTATGGTCTCGAAAAAAATGATTTGAATAGCTATCATTATTTCATGCATGAGAATCTATTTGACCACATCGATATTCCTGCTGAAAACATTAATATTCCTACAGGAGAGGTTGAATTAAAAAAAGTTAGATCTTTTTGTAATGCTTATGAAAAGAAAATTAAAGACTTAGGAGGGATCGATCTACAATTGCTAGGTATTGGTAGAACAGGGCATGTTGGTTTTAACGAACCAGGTTCGCACATCAACTCTCAAACACGTTTGATTACGCTAGACCACCTCACTCGATTCGATGCGGTTCCTGCTTTTAAAGGAATTCAGAATGTTCCTGAAAAAGCCATAACAATGGGGATTAAAACTATTCTTGAGGCAAAACGAATTATCCTGATGGCCTGGGGAACCAACAAAGCAGAAGTTATCCAAAAGGCCATAGAAGAAGAAGTCACTTCATACCTGCCAACGTCTTATTTACAAGAGCACAAGAACACTACTTTGGTATTAGACCAAGAAGCAGCATCGGACCTTACCAGAATCAAATCGCCATGGATCAGTGGGAATTGTAAATGGGAAGACGAATCAATTAAGTGTAAAGCGATCAACTGGTTGTGCGAAAAAACCAATAAATCCATACTTAGATTAACCGATGAGGACTATAACAAATATGGAATGTCCGAGCTTTTAAACATAGAGGGGAATTCCTACGAATTGAATATTAAAATATTTAACCGTATTCAAAACACGATTACAGGTTGGCCGGGCGGAAAGCCAGAGTCCGATGACAGTAAAAGACCCGAAAGGTCAGTTCCTAGCAAGAAAAGATGTATCATCTTTAGTCCTCATCCCGATGATGATGTGATTTCTATGGGAGGAACTTTTGACCGTTTGGTTGCTCAGGATCACGAGGTGCATGTTGCCTATCAAACGTCAGGTAATATTGCCGTTTCAGATGATGATGCCTTAAAGTATATTGAAGTAATTACTGACATGAAACCCGAGGAAAAATTCACCTACAGTGACTTATTATCTGAACTTAGAAATAAATCTAAAGCAGCAATTGATTCCTTAGAATTAAGAAAATTAAAAGGAGCTATTCGTAAGAGAGAATCTGTTGCAGCGAATAGATACATTGGCATTCCTGATTCTCAAGTACACTTTTTAAATCTACCTTTTTATGAGACTGGAAAAGTTCAAAAGTCCAATCCATCGCAGGTTGATATTGATTTTACAAATGAGTTGATCACTGACATTAAACCACATCAGATTTATGCGGCGGGTGATCTTGCAGATCCACATGGAACTCACCGAATATGTTTGAATATTATTTTTGATTCTCTTTCGCAATTGAAAAAACAATCGTTTATGGATGATTGTTGGGTTTGGTTGTACCGAGGTGCTTGGCAAGAGTTTGATGTTCATGAAATAGAAATGGCAGTTCCGATGAGTCCTGACCAAGTTTTAAGAAAACGAAAAGCTATTTTTTATCACCAATCTCAAAAGGACGGAGTAATGTTTCAAGGGAGTGATGATAGAGAGTTCTGGATGCGGGCGGAAGATAGAAACAGATTAAGTGCAAAAAAATATAAGGATTTAGGTCTGGCCGATTACCAAGCAATGGAATTGTTTAAGAGATATTATTTTTAACAGATCCACTTTTATTTATAATACAATTAAAAAAATTAAAACTTTTATGCCATTATAAAGCGTTATTTTTAAAATAACATATTAAAGAAAAAATCACCCTATGCAGATCATAGAAAATCAAAAGAAATACGATGTAATAATTGTTGGCTCAGGCGCAGGAGGAGGAATGGCGACTAAAGTACTTGCTGATGCTGGACTCAAAGTTGCAGTTATTGAGGCGGGTCCTTATTTTGATCCTGCAAATCCAAGTCAGCAAACGCAACTTAAATTCCCATATGAATCTCCTAGAAGAGGCGCTGGAAGCAGAAGACCCTTTGGAGAATTCGATATGGCCTATGGCGGATGGGAAATCAAAGGGGAACCCTACAACCAAGTTGGAGACACACAGTTTGATTGGTTTCGTTCTAGAATGCTAGGAGGAAGAACAAATCATTGGGGCCGTATTTCACTTCGTTTTGGACCACGAGATTTTAAAGGTAAAGATCGAGATGGTTTGGGAGACAATTGGCCGATAGGTTATGACGACCTTAAGTCTTATTATGACAAGGTTGATAAGTTAATTGGAGTGTTTGGGAGTAAAGAAAATATTGCTAACGAACCAGATGGATTTTTCTTACCTCCACCGAAGCCAAGACTGCACGAGCTGTATTATATTAAAGCTGCAAAGAAATCTAATGTAAAAGTAATTCCTGCGCGTTTGTCGATTTTAACCAAACGGATCAATAAAGACCGTGGCGTTTGTTTTTATTGTCAGCAATGTGCTCGATCTTGCTCAATTTACGCTGATTTTTCTTCAGGTTCCTGCTTGATTTTCCCAGCTCAAAAAAGCGGAGGACAAGTGGATTTGTATGTAAAAAGTATGGTTAAGGAGGTCACCGTAGACAACAATGGGAAAGCTACTGGCGTAAATTATATCAATAAAGACGATCGTCGCGAGTACTCAATTAAAGGAAGGGTTGTTGTTTTAGCAGCTTCTGCCTGTAGCACAGCTCGTATTTTATTGAACTCAAAAAGCACCCATCACCCTAATGGCCTAGGGAATAGCAGTAATCTGGTTGGAAAATACCTACATGATTCAACAGGTTCAGACCGTATGGCTTTTGTTCCAGAGTTAATGAAACGTAAGCGTTATAATGAAGACGGTGTGGGAGGATTTCATGTTTATTCGCCTTGGTGGTTAGACAATAAAAAACTTGATTTCCCAAGAGGATATCACATTGAACTTTGGGGTGGTATGGGAATGCCCTCCTATGGTTTTGGTTTTAATCAGAGTGCTGTCAACGAATACATAGGCGAGGAAGTTGGAGGCTATGGTCATAAGATTAGGGATGAAGTGAAAGACTTCTATGGCTCCCTAGTGGGGCTGTCAGGAAGAGGTGAATCTATCGCAAGAAAAGAAAACTATTGTGAAATTGATCCTACAACTGTTGACGAGTTTGGTATTCCTATTTTAAGATTTAATTACCAATGGTCTGATAATGAACTCAAGCAAGCCAGACACATGCACGAAACCTTCGAGGAGGTTTTAGGAAACATGGGAGGCAAACTTTTGGGCGATAAACCAGGACCGGAAAAGAAATATGGATTACATAATCCTGGAAGAATTATACACGAAGTAGGGACGACTCGAATGGGAAGTGATCCTAAAACTTCTGTAGTCAATGAATTTGAAAGACTTCATGACGTTGAAAATGTATTTATCGTTGATGCTGGACCTTTTGTCTCACAAGCAGATAAAAACCCAACTTGGACCATCATGGCACTTTCATGGAGAACATCAGAATTTATTATAGAAGAACTTAAAAAGCAAAACATTTAGATCGTGGATAGAAGAGAAAGTATAAAATCGATTTTATTGGGTTCAGTGGGAACAGGCTTCCTGCTTCAAAGTTGTGTTGATACTACCCCGGAAGAACTACAAGAAAAAATTTGGCAATATCAATACGGGCGCACTCCGCAGGAGGCAGCCTTTGATGAAAAACTATTTTCAGAGCAATTTTTCACACCTATTGAGATGGAGACGATCACCAGAATGGCAGATATAATTTTACCGCCTCATGATAAAGGTTCCGTCGCTCAAGCTGATGTTCCTGAGTTTATTGAGTTCATCGTAAAAGATATCCCTGAATTTCAACTACCAATACGTGGTGGTTTAATGTGGTTGGATAGCGAATGTAGCGAGCGTTTTAATAAACTTTTCGTTGCTTGTTCTGAAGCGGATCAAAAAGCTATTTTTGATGAAATTGCTTTTCCAGTTCCTGGAAAGAAAAAACAATCTCAAGAAGTCAATTTTTTCACCCTGATGCGTGACCTTGTGGTTACAGGTTATTTTACTTCCGAAGTCGGTCTAAAAGACCTCGGATACATGGGAAATTCACCAAATATATGGGATGGAATTCCTCAGGACGTTTTGGATGATCATGGGATGGCTTATGAAGAAGCTTGGTTGACAAAATGTATCGATCAGTCGAAACGAAACGAAATAGCCGTTTGGGATGAAGATGGGAATCTATTGACTTAAAACACAAAAAATGAATATTTTTATTAAAAATTTAGTTTTAATTATATTAATAATAGGCGCTTTTTCGTGCGAAAAACACCTTCCAGTTTTTACTATGGATCAAGTTGCATTGATTCCTTATCCAAATGCGGTTTCTCCGTCTGTGGAGGTTTTAAATGTTAAAAAAATAAAATCGATCCAGTTTGATGAATCAAATTCAACCTTGGTTGAAATGGGTTTGGATTTACAATCTTTTTGGACAGCACATAGCCAATTTGAAGTTGGATTGAAAAATAAATCTGAAAACAATTCTAATGCCATTTCTCTTGAAGTAAAAGATTTTTCAAATCAAAATGAGGAATACTACCAGCTTCAGATGGGTGAAAATCAGATCACCATCCTCGGTCAAACAGCTGCGGGTGTCTATAGAGGGGTTAAAACTTTAGAACAAATTATTTCGTTAAGTCATTTGATTGGTATGCAAACAATCAAAGCACTTCCAACAGGTACGATTGAAGATGCTCCTGTTTATGGATACCGCGGTGCGATGTTAGATGTTTCAAGACACTTTTTTTCAGTTGAAGAGGTAAAACGATACATAGACTTATTAAGCATTTATAAAATCAATTTCCTTCACTTGCATTTGTCTGACGACCAAGGTTGGCGTATTGAAATAAAAGCGTGGCCAAAATTGACCTCAATAGGAGGGAAGACAGAAGTTGGTGGCGCTGAAGGCGGATTTTACACCCAATTGGATTACAAAGAAATCGTTGCCTATGCACAAAGACGATTCATCACCATAGTGCCAGAAATAGACATGCCAGGTCACACGAATGCCGCGTTGGCTTCTTATGCTGAGCTTAATTGTGATAATGAAATCAAAGCGCTTTATACGGGAATGGAAGTTGGATTTTCTACATTGTGTGTGGACAAGGAACTGACTTATGAATTTGTTGCTGATGTGGTTTCAGAAATATCTGCCATGACGCCCGGTGCTTATTTTCACATTGGAGGAGACGAGTCTCATGTTACCCCTAAAAAGGATTACATTAAATTCATGAATCGTGTGATTGATATCGTAAAGCAGAACAACAAAATACCGATGGGTTGGGACGAGGTGGTGTTGGCTGATATTCCTGAAGTTACAGTAGCGCAATACTGGGCAAAAGCAGAAAATGCTATCATGGCTATGGATAAAAAAGCAAATGTGTTGATGTCTCCTGCTTCTTATGCCTATCTGGATATGAAATACGACAGCATCACTAAGTTAGGTTTAAAATGGGCAGGATATATTTCTGTTCAGAAAGGATATGAATGGGATCCTTTGGAATTGGTTCCTGAGTTAGATCCTACCAGAATAATTGGTATTGAAGCTCCTATTTGGAGTGAGACTTTAGAGGATTTTGACGACATTGCTCAAATGGCTTTCCCAAGACTATTGGGGTATTCGGAAATCGGTTGGACAAAATCAGAAAAAAGAAATTGGAAAAATTATTCTTCAAGACTTTCTTATCACAGTGCAATATTAGACTCTTTAGATGTTAAGTATTATCCGAGCAGCGAAGTTAATTGGAAATAAATTCTATTTTTTTTTTAGACTTCACTTATTAATGTTTCTACTTTTGGTTAACACAACCAAAGGTCAAGATTTTATGCCCACCAATAGCTTAATAAATGAAACCAGTAAGTATTTACTCCAACATGCTCACAATCCTGTAGATTGGGTGCGCTGGGATAAATCAGTATTTTCAGAAGATAACAAAAGCGGTAAGTTGATTGTTGTCAGCATTGGTTATTCTAGTTGTCACTGGTGTCATGTGATGGAGGAGGAGACTTTTGAGAGCAATGAAGTTGCCGAATACATGAATTCTAATTTTTTGTCGGTAAAAGTTGACCGAGAGGAAAACCCTGACATTGACATGTACTACATGCGCGCGCTGCAGTTAATGACAGGAAGTGGCGGCTGGCCACTCAATGTTGTTTGCCTGCCAGATGGGCGACCGGTTTATGGTGGGACATACCACGGTAAGGATCAATGGATTCAGGTTTTAACGAACATTAAAAAGTTCTACGATGAAAAGCCAGATGAAATGATCGGATACGCCGACAAATTGGAGCAAGGGATAAAATCTTTAAATCCTGTTGCGCTGCAAACGGAGGAGGTGGTTTTTGAAAAAGAAAAACTTTTGGAGAGTTTAGCAGTTTTGAGCAAAGAATGGGATTTGGTTAATGGCGGCATGACTAGAGAATCTCAAAAGTTCATCAGGCCTTCGCGGCTACTTTTTTTAATGAAAATGCAGGCCCTTCAGCCCTCTGCTGAAAAGGATCAGTACATTGGAGCCACCTTGCAAGCGATCATCAAAGGCGGAATTTTCGATCCCATTGAAGGTGGGTTTTACCGGTACACCGTTGACAGTAACTGGAGAATCCCCCATTTTGAGAAAATGCTTTATGACAATGCACAGCTTTTGAGTTTAATGGCGCAAGCCTATAAAAGAGACAAAAACCCAGAATTTAAAAATCGTTCAAGGGCTATTAAATCATTTTTAGACCTTCGTTTGTTAAATGATACAGGCGCCTATGGAGCCTCGATTGATGCGGACAGTTCGGAAGGGGAAGGGCGGTATTATGCTTGGGAAAGAGAGACTTTAACCGGACTGATTGATGACTTGCCTTATTTTGAAGCTTACTATGGAATTGACTGGAAAAACCCATGGGAAGAAAAGTTTTATTTGTTGCGAAATATAATTTCTGATTCAGATTTTAAGAAAAAATATCGTTTGAGCGAAAAGCAATTTTTAACCCTAAAAAGTAATTGGGAAAAATTATTGAAAGCCGAAATGTCAAAGAGAGAGCTTCCGGGTATTGACAATAAGATCATCACTTCTTGGAATGCACTTACCGTTATCGGATTGGCTGATGCCTACGATGCTTTTGGAGATAAAGATTACCTAATCCGTGCCCAAAAGGTGTTTGACTTCTTGGAGGATCAACTAATCGTAAAAGATCGAGTTTACCACACCTATCAAGAGGGAAGCGTTAAAGTTAAAGGGTTTATTGAAGACTATGCTTTTCTAATTGCCGCCGCTTTAAAATTATACAGTACCACGACAGAAATTCGTTACCTCAATTTTGCAGACAAATTTGCTTTAAAATCTATGGTGATGTTTGACGATCCGAATTCTGAAATGTTTCAATACACTTCCGAAAACTCGATATATCCTTCGATGGTTCAAATTAACGATGGCGTAATTCCTTCCCCAAATAGTAAGATGGCGAACAACCTTTTCCTTTTGGGAATTTTGTTAGAAAACAAAATCTATGCTGAGCAGGCGGATAAAATGCTTAAAGCCGCCAGCAATGATGTTTTGAACAGTGTTTCTGATTATAGTGTTTGGGCATCGCTCTACGCCAGCAAAGTTTTTCCTTTTGTTGAAATCATTGTAATGGGAGACAAAGCCAACGCCTATACTTCGGTCTTATTGAAAAATGACCTTCCAAATTCAATACTTCAAGCCAGTGTCTCGGATGCTTATTTACCCCTTTTTGAAAACAGGTATGTCGCTGGGGAAACCTTAATTTATGTTTGCAAAAACCGAGTGTGTCGATTGCCGACTAGTGACTTGGAAGAGGCGCTCAAAGAAATTAAGGCGATTAAAAATGAAGACGACACCAATGCTATTTTCCAGTATATAAATAAATAGTAAAACTAAGTCATTTTACAGAAAAAGCCTCCCTAAAGGCTTAAAGTGTTTTTATGTTGATATTCCTCCACATCACTTTGATACCTCCACCATCGTGAATCTGAAGGGCAATAGCACCTTTGCCAGCTCCTATTTTTTCATCACTTAGGTAAGCCATCTTTTTTCCATTGAGCCAAGTGGTTACTTTTTCACCAACTATTCTTATTTTCATTTTATTCCATTCCCCCATTTTTAGGACTTTATCTTTTTTAGCGTTTGGTTTGATTAACCATCCCCTTCCGTAAGATTCATAGATTCCACCCGTATCATGATTTGGTGGAGCAACTTCTACTTGCCAGCCACTTATTTTAGTACCATCCAAAGTTGATCTAAAAAACACACCACTATTGCCATTGGCTTCTTGTTTGAATTCAAGTGTGAGTATGAAATCATCATAAAACTTATCTGTTGACAAGTAGCCATATTCTTCCTTAGGACCACTTTCACAGATCAAGACTCCTGCTTCAACATACCATTTTTCAGTTCCGTGAATGTTCCAGCCCTCAAGGTCAAAACCATTAAAAAGAGAAGTTTTCTGTGCTGTCGCACTTACCATTGTTGTTAGACTAAGCAGTGTTATAAAGATATGTTTCATTTAGATTTTGATTTTATTTCCCACCTAATTTATTATAAATATTTGATTTATGATTAGCAGAACTTTCTTTTTTTAAAATTGCTATTTAGATCAATCAGGAGGGAGCGATTTTTTAATAATTATTTTAGGACTGATGAAGTCTGGGCTATTTTGTGTTTAAGATTAGGATATATATAAAGATGCCATAGGAATCGATTAAAAAACAGAAATACGACAAAAAAAAAGCCAAAGAAAACACTTCGACTTTAATTGTAGCGAGAGGGGGGCACGATCCCCCGACCTCCGGGTTATGAATCCGACGCTCTAACCAGCTGAGCTACCTCGCCATTTAAGATTGCAAAGATAAAATAAAAACTGACAGTAAAAACTGACAGTATGAAACATTGGAAATATTAAGTATTTCTCAAGCACAGTTCCAACATAACGATTCCTACACAATTGCTATTTTTATTTTATTAGCAATAAATTTTTATCTGGTTAGAAGGAGTCGAGAATTAAACCTCCCTACTTATGGTAAAGTAATGATATCTTTTTTCTCATTAATATCCGTTTATGCTGGAATTCAATTTGCAACATTTTTAAGAGGATTTCAACATAATACTGCTTTTAATTTAAAGCAACTTAAAGAATCAGGGACATCAATATCGGAGGATAGTTACGGATCAATTGAGTTTTTCGGTAATCCATCAGCTCCATTTAATACTGCAGTGCCAGATACTCTATAAATTATTTTTTATGTAGTTATTCTATTATTATTAATGGTAAGAATTTGGGGAAAAGCTCCAGAAGGTGCATACAATAAATGATTTTATTTCAAGACTTTTCGCTTAGTTATGATGATGTTTTTTAAATTAAATGGATATTCTCTTCGTTAAGTTTAGGGATTAATTCTCTTAAGCACTATTGGGCTAAAATAGATGTTTGTTGTTCATAAAACTCATACATTAGTCTAATGGAAAGGTACATAAAAAACCGTTGGTGGATATGGGGCGACAATAGTTTATCTTGCCTTTAGAATTTATCTTTCAATAGCTTATTAGAATAACTTGAAGAAAATGTTATTGACCAACCAGGCATTCAGATATGTTTTCATCTATCTTAAAATGCTAAATAACCAACACTATGAAAAAGCTGTTTACTGTTGTAGGTATTTGTCTTTTAATCTTTGCTTGTAGTAAAGATAATACCGTGCAGGAATTCGAGCTAACCCTTGTTGAGTCAGAGGGTGGAAGTTTAAATATACTAAGTGGAACCTATCAATTTAATAGCTATGTAACATTAACTGCTATACCAAAAGATGGGTATGATTTTACAAGTTGGACAGGAAGTATTTCCGGTAGCGAAAGCACGTTTACAATAATAATAGATGGAAACAAAAATATTACTGCAAACTTTTCAGAAAAAAAAATAGTTTTAGCTGCCAATGGAGAAACTATAATGTGTCCTGATGCTAATTTTGGAGAAATAGCTAAAGTTAATGGTAAGATTTACACTGTGGTTGACGAAACCAGCCTTAGAGAGATGATTTCTAAAGAAGAAGATGTTACTTGTGTTTGCACATCAAACATAACAAACATGAAAAGTCTTTTTTTAAATCAAACTTCATTCAATCAGGATATAGGGAGTTGGGACACTTCTAAAGTTACTGAAATGACCGAAATGTTTCATTTTGCATCGGCTTTCAATCAAGACATTGGGAATTGGAATACCGAGGCAGTTACTAATATGAGGGGGATGTTTTTTAATGCAACTATTTTTAATAGGGATATAAGTGTTTGGAATACTTCTAATGTCACTAATATGTTTGGTATGTTTCGGGATGCATCAAGATTTAGTCAAAACTTAGGAACTTGGGACACTTCAAACACAACTAATATGTCTTATATGTTTTATAAAGCCAATTCGTTTAATGGAAACATTAGTAACTGGAATACTTCGAAGGTGACTAATATGGACAGTATGTTTTTATTTGCAACCTCATTTAATAAAGACTTAACAAATTGGTGTGTTCTAAATATAAGCAGCATCCCAACTTATTTTTCGGCTTTTTCTACATCAAAAAATCCCATCTGGGGAAGTTGTCCTGAAGCAGTTATATCATCTTCAGTAAATTCAAGTATTTCTAAACCTCTTAAATAAGTTATACAAATATTTCTATTTGAATTATTATGGAATGTCAGGTGGAGAATATTCAATCGTAAACAGTCTAGTATAAAATAACTTAGATGACTATTTACAGAGAGAGTGGCTGGTTAGATTAGTCTATATTACTCTTCATATTTAAATATCTAAAACCAACATTATGAAAAAACCTCTTTTGTGACAGTAAAGCTTCATCAGTCAAGCAAAGGTCCAAAAGAATATGTTAACTTAGTATTTTTATTATGAACCTTTTTTCTTCTAACACTTTTTTTCAATCAAGATTTTGGATTTTTTTTATTTGTTTGACTTTTAATTTATCTACACATGCTCAAACTTTCGTTAATATCGAGTCAGGAGTATTATTCACAGGGTTAAATAATATTCGTAATGGAATTAATGGAACACTATTTTCTCTGAAGAATGATTTATCGACTCCACCAAGTCCATTTTTAAGAGTTCGAGCAGGTCTTTTGTTAAACAATAAACACCACTTTTCAATTCTTTTTGCTCCATTAAAAAGTTTAGTAACGGGAACAATAGATAGGGATATCCTTTATGAGGGAAATGATTTTAAAGCGAATATACCATTAGAAGCTACCTATAAATTTAATTCATATCGACTTACCTATAATCGAAGAATCATAAATGACAACAAATTTAAATTTGGTCTTGGCCTTTCTGCAAAAATTAGAGATGCTGGAACCTCATTAAAAAATAAAGAACTATTAAGTGAAAATTTCAGTATTGGTTTTGCACCACTAATAAACGTATTAGCCAATTGGAATATTTCTCAAAAAGCGGTTATAGATTTTTTAGGGGAAGGTATAATTGCAAGTAAAGGTAGAGCAATTGACCTCTCCTTATCTGGAAGATATAGTTTCACAAAAAGCCTACAAGGAAACATCGGTTATAGGCTACTTGAAGGGGGAGCGGACGGAAGTAGTCGATATAATTTTATTCAATTCCATTTTATTTTTGCAAGCTTAAACTTTTCATTTAAAAAAAACAATTATTAATCACAGGAAGGTTAATTTTTTTAATATATTACCAAAAATTTTTAATTTATATGAGTAAAAAAATATTCTATTCTTTAGAATTTGATTTCCAAGCTTCACCACAGCTGTTGTTTCAATATTTATCAACCCCTTCCGGCTTGTCAGAATGGTTTGCGGACAATGTTAATTCGCGGGGGGAAGACTTCGTTTTTATATGGGACGATTCAGAAGAAGAGGCCAAAATGATTCAAAGTAAAAACAATGAAAGGGTTCGTTTTCAGTGGATTAATGACGAAGAGGACAGTGAAGACTATTATTTTGAATTTAAGATTCAAGTTGATGAAATCACTAAAGACCTTTCTCTTATCATCTCTGATTTTTCTGACGATGATGAAGTAGAAGAGTCCAAATTGCTTTGGAGAAGTCTCATTGCTGATTTAAAGCAGGTTTTAGGGTCTTCTTAACTCTTTTTTAATGATTAATTTTGACGGATCTCATTATGATTCTTTAGGGAAAGTCCCCGAAAAAAATCTTAGTATATTTTCAGGCATTCCACTTCACACCGAAATATTGATGTGTTCTAAGGTGGGTA
>Ga0302116_1001952_pt1 | contig 12276 bp, 16 predicted proteins | sample AG5_SCM_MG_FD_203124 | JGI IMG/M metagenome (GOLD analysis project Ga0302116, IMG submission 203124) | Marine microbial communities from Western Arctic Ocean, Canada - AG5_SCM | ecosystem: Environmental > Aquatic > Marine > Oceanic | place: Canada: Western Arctic Ocean | collected 2017-10-01 | reverse complement strand
CCCGCAGACCGAATGTGAATCATGTTGTTCTCCTTCTCGATGAGATCGCTGCTCCACATCATTTTGCCCCCGCTCATTACTCTGAAGTTGGAGCTGTTCATGGACACCAGGTTCCGGGAACTTGCCATCGGAGAGGTGTTTCCCGTGCGGAAAGAGCCGCGCACGCTAGATTTTCGCGCCAACCCGCCCTCCCGGGTGCTATTCCCCCTCTGCATGCTGTTCCCCCTCTGCAACAAATTCCTCTTGCTCGCCATTGGCGACATGCTGTTTGTCGCTCGCCGACTACTTCCAACAGTACCTCTGTTCAAGCTCGGTCTTTTCGGCGTCGGCGTTCGTATGCTTGAGCCTACGGAGCTGTCCTTCCCCCCCTCTGCTTCACCGATCCCTTCTAGAGCGGTTCCCAAAGCGTCAAAATCGAGCCCACTGCTACTACTAACTGGAACTGGACTGCTGCTAATTGTCCTGTTTGAGCCGGTGGCCTGCTTGTTGTCCTGCAACTTGTCCTCTCCCAAGTTCATCTCCGTCTCCGCCGATTTCATCATTTTATTCTCGCACTCACGCAGGCAGCACCCAACGTCACCAAACAGCGCCAAGTACCCCAGCTGCATCACCACCATCCTAGAAGCGTTGATATTGTTGTTGTTGTTGGTGATGATGATATTGTTGCTGCTGCTGTAATCCTTGCTTGAGTTCAAACTCGCGCTTGCTGACAAATTTGCTCCGGGCGGCTTGCTCTCTGATTTCACGCAAAACTGTACGCTACCACTCAGAACGAAGCTCAGGTGGTGATCCATTCGCTTGTTCGCCTCAATAATCACTGCGTTATTCTGCGCCGAGCGAAAGAGTGGGTTAGCTCATTGTCTCTCGTCTCCCTTCCCCATCCACAACCCCCCCCGCGCTCCGCTCACTCACCTGGTAAATTTTCTCTTCCGACTTCATCGCAAGGAGGTACAGGCTGTTGAGAGCCCACTTGCTGAAATACGCACTCTGCCGGAGCAGCTTTGCGCAGTCCCACAGGTGGATGTCACGGCTGCTCTCGTGCAGATACGTGCAAGCGGAGACTGGAATGACGATGATTCGAGGCGCTGCAGCTTCCTCGATTGAAAATCGCCTTTGTCTTTTGTACCCTACCTTCTCTCTGATATTTTTTATCATATCGCCCATCAATATGTTGTCGGCTTCTACGTGGTGGTTGACCTCGGCTTTTGCCGTGAAGGGGTAATTGGTGTTTTCGCTGCCAACGTCAGGCTAGAGTGGGTGGGTTAGTGAGAAAATGAGAAAGTGAGCGAGAATTGAGAAACAAAACGAGAGGGCGAAAAAAGAAAACTCACCTCTCCGAAGTAGTCGCCGACATGGAACTGCGTGAACAGGGCACCATAATCCTCCTCGTCTACAATTTCGTCACCGATGACAGAAATTTTCCGAGCGGCGTTGCTGGTAGTTAAATTGTCGCCGCTCTTGCCGCCAAAGACCTGCAGGGTGATGGTGATGATGAATGATGATGATGATGATGATGATGATGATGATGATGATGATGATGATGATGATGATGATGATGATGATGATGATGATGATGATGATGGATGATGATGATGATGGATGAATGTGAAAAAATGCTGTTGGTGAAAAAAACCTCGGTTGATCACATTCACTCACTCACCTGCCTTCCTCGGACTCTCCCTGTCGAGTTAAAGTGGATATCGACCGATCCACTATAAACTATAAAGAGGTTATCGCAGGTTTCGTTCTGAATGCAAATGAGTTGCCCGGGTTCCGCAATGAAGAGCCGGGCCTGGCGAGAGATTGAGTGGAGAAAATGATCTCGCCTCAGTGGGTCATTGCTGAGAGAGTAAACAAATTTGCTGCAATGAACTCGAAACCAGTTGGCTACCTCGATGTGGTCCTTCGCGGATCGGTTCTTTGGTGCCACCCTTTCGAGTTCTGAACACTGGTGGGAGTAGTGTGAAGTGTTGTTCAAGGTGGACATGTGGAGTTTCGTTGGAAGGTTCTTTCCTGTCGGGGCTAAATTTAATCTCCAAAACACTTCTCCCACTGGTATGGAGCGCACAAAAACAAAAAAGTGATTGTTGGGGGGGGCGCGAAAAAACTAAAATCTTACAGGATTTGGGCTTCCCAAAGATAAAAAGTCCAAAAAATTTCACTGAAACTCTTTCTTTTTTTAGCTTTTAAGGGAGATTTTCTGCTTAGTCCAACACAAAATTATATAGTCTAATGTCGCCCCACCGCCGCCGCGTGCGCGTGCATACTACTCGCTTTAATGGTTGCGTTCATCATCGACTGCTGCATCATGTTCTGGGCGGCCTGCTGCGCCTGTGCGTGTTGCGGTACGTCCACGAAGCCCCCGCCGCCCGCGACGGCGGGTGGTGGTCCGGGCGGCGAAGCTCCGACCACGGGTGGTGCGGGCAGCGTTTTGCCGTCGGCCTCGTCGAGGATGGCACGCAAGTTGGCCTTGGCAAACGAGCCCATGGTGTTGATCTGCATCACCACATGCTGCTGGAAGCGTCCCATATTAGGGCCGTCAAAGGCAAACTGGAGCTTGCAGTCACCGTTGGGTAGCAAAGTGGTAGAGTAGGTCATGAGGAGGCCGCGAGACTCCAACACGATCTTCTCCAGCGACACAAGCTCCTTGATGGTCACGACCTCCGGTTGGCCGATCGCATTGATCCCCTCAAACACCGTCCCAACGCCATAGCCTTCGATGAAGTCGGCCCCCCTAGGGCAAGGCTTCACGGTGAACGTGATGGGCATGTTTGCATATTTTGGCTGGTATAGGTCCAACTTGAGGCAGAGGAGGAAGCAGGCACGAAGCGAATCTGTACCTCCTGGTACCATCGTCTCCGCCTCCGAGTGAGTGCGCTCGTGCAAGTTCCCATCTCTGATGATAGCTATGGGTTGGACTGGGCCGTTGGGGGAAGATTTTAAGTTTGGGGATGATCTTAATTATTGATCTATGGTCAACATCCCAACATTCACACACACACATATCATGTACACATGAATTTGAAAATATGCAACCCCTTCCATTCATCCTATTCTTGTCCCTCGCCCCCCCCCCAATCTTCTCCTTCCCCTTATCCTATTCACGATTGGAACTGGAGAAATCCATGAATGCTTCCACCTTCCTCCAGCACACACAAAACAAGATTGCATATGCAGAGCGTATGGCAGCGTCTAACCTGCTCCACCACCAACTCACCCTTAACTGCAATCTTCCGAATCATCTTGTTGATTGCAGTGGCAATTGCATCGACACAGAAAATCATTGCTCAGTTGCATCCCTCCACTACACGTCATGCTCCCAATACATTTCCGATGGATTTTGCAACGGCCCAACCCCCACTTACATATCAGACCTTGGCGTTTTCCCTAATTTCAACTGTCCCAGGTTCAGTTGCGATGGAGGTGATTGCGAGGTTTGCGGTCACGACACCGCGCCAAGACGATTAAGACGTGAGGGGGTAGACCCGGCGTTGATGCAACTGGACGGCGATTCTTGCCGTGATTCCTTGAATACTCGTTGCGCGGAATTCAGCTGCGATGAGTATTTCTGCGATGATTGTGAATTTGCTGGTTTGTGCGATAAAACGTGTGGTTTGTGCGATAAAATGTGTGCCCCTCCCACTTCCCCCCCCCCTCCCCATCTACCTCTCCAGTCTAAGTTTTGCATTATCCTCACGTCGGCGATTAGCCCGTCTCAAACAGTAACCAATTCACGCCGAAATGCTCCGAATTTGCGACGGCGAGAGTATAAAAGAACAGTCTCAAGTTACCTGAATGCACTGCGCAAGTCGAGAAGTCCCCTTCCCATTATTTTTGTCGAAAACTCGGGCGCGAATTTAACTCAACTGCGTGCGCACGTTCAGGAGGGCGACAACTTCGAATTTTTGAGCTTCATCGATGCCGAGTCTCGCAGCCAGACTGCCAGAGGAAAGGGCGTTGCTGAGTATCGGTCCATCCAATTTGCAATAGACAACTCGATGCTGATCCGAACATCTGGTTGCGAAATGGTGGTGAAAATTACGGGGCGCTACTTTGTCCCTGAGATTATAGAGTCCAACTACTTTGTTGACAACTTCAGCGACGAAGGCTTAGAGCTTATAGTCCAGTCAACCGAAAACTTCTGGAACATGTGGGAGGACGACGGCGGCATCCTCCGGAGTGAAGTTGTTGGGTTTAAAAAGAACATCGCGGCGTGGCTGTTCGAAGGCCAGGACGAGGAAATTGGGTTGCCTGTGGAGAGAATATTACTCCTGAAGAGTAGAGAGCTGATGAAACTGGGGAAGATGAAGGTTGGGAAGTTTGGAGAACTGGCAATAGAGCCAACGAAGAACGCAGAAAATGTGTGGATAGAGGGATTGTAAAAATTGGGTTGATCTAGTTTTTCGGCGAAATTAAGATCAAAAATCCCTAAATTCTTAAGTTCATGTCCTGCCTTTCTTCAACAACAAGTCGACCGTGCTCTGCAATTTTACTATTTCCCGTCTCAATGCTTCAACTTCCCCATCAGGTCTCACGAACTGGTGTCGATTCAAGAAATCCTGGTGTCAGAAACCCCCACCAAATTTGAGTTGCTGTTTTGTGCCATCGTCTTGCTATTGTACCCGTCGGGCACACGCGCAAAACCCCCCCTAGTCTGCCAATTTTTTTTAAAGGTCTGAATCGTACTCGATTTCTTGAGGCTCTTCGAGAAGTGGTTCCTCGAGTAGTGGCTCCTTGGGAAGAGGTACGTGTGTTTGTTTGGCTAATGATGTGGGAGGAACAATCTGTACAGCAAAAGCTGCCGGCTTGAAATTGAAGGCCGAGCTGCTCGTCGTTATTTTCACACACGCTTTCTTCGAAATTTCGCCGTACTCGTTCATTACAGCCTCCTTCGAGGATGAGGATTCGGATTCCTCATCCGAATCCTGGAGCAAAGACGCGAACAAATTCTTGTTTTTGTCACGCTTTTTCTTGATCTTATTGTACTTTTTCACCAGCATCGTCGATTCTAATTCAAATTCTTGCTCCTCAATATCAACATCGATGATGTCTCCAGGAACGAAAGTGGCGCTCTCGGGCACGTAGCTAAATGGTCTCTCCGCCGCGTTGTGTGTTCCGCCGCCCTCTCCAAAACCCTCAAACGCAGCCCCACCGCTGATCCCATTGATGGCGTCACTGATCAACCGATCGGTGGACTTCGGAGCGTTCGAAAAATCTGTTGCCTGGGTGGGTTGGAAGTCGAACTTGGCCGTTCCCTGCTTTTCCTTTTGAAGCTGCTTCCGTTTCTGATTTTTCGATCGAGTGTTGGATTTCCTGTTGTTGACGATTTTCTTGGTTTGCTGACCGGCGCTAAAGCGAGCTTGGGCGCTCGCCATCTCGTGTCGGAAGTTGTCGGTCGTTGACGTTTTTATTGTTGTGGAGGGTGAGGGTGAGGGTGAGGGTGAGGGCTTCAAGCGTCGTGCTGTGGGCTGCTCAACGTCCGAATTGGTGTCGTCATCGCGTTTTCGCTTGGATGAAGGGGGTTGAATGATTGTTGGTAGATTAGAACGGGAGTCCGGATTGTTGATGTTATTGCTGATGGTGTCGTTTGTGTCGTTTGTGTGGTTTGTGTCGTTGTTGCTGTTGCTGTTGCTGTTGCTCCAACGACTATTCTTCTTTCGTTCTCGGTCTCCCTTTTCACCAGCTGCAAAGCCTTTTACTACTGAATTTCCCGAAATCACGTGATCTACAGAGGTCGAGTAGTTGTTCTTATTGTTGAGATTCTTCATTTTTTGGAGTGCCTTGGTGCTTGCAGTTGATTTTGCTCCCAATGCGACAGATCCAATCGTAGTCTTCTTCCCCTTCGATCGTTGACTAGTTTTCTTGCCCATTTAGCCGTCAGGAGCCTTTGAGGAGGGCCCAGGATAGGAGAGTTGTTGTTTGAATGGAAAATTCGTGCAAATGTACTATGCTGCAATATCTGTATGATGCTCTTGGTGGCTCTGATCATATTTTCTTTTCACGGCACGGAGTTGGGGGGGCAATAAATTGGTGGTTCATCTGACATACTTCAATCTCTTCTCTATCGTTCGCTTATCTTTCCTTTCTTTCCAACCCCCGCAATTTAGAGATGATTCGTCTGGCAGCAACACGAATTCTATCTCGATCCTTTTCTGCAGCTCCTCCTCTAACGCGAATAGAAGAGGTGCGCTCGGTTGTCCACGAGCGGACTGCCGGCAGAGCGCGATTCTATGACAAAGTTTCAGTAGTGGTTGGTTCCACAGTTGATGCCCCACATGCTCCTTCGGTCATAACTGGTGGAATCGACGACTCTGATGCTGGCGTGAATCACGTTGGCCTCCCCTCCTCCTTCCCCTCCTCCTCCTCCTCCTCCCCCTCCTCCTCCTCCTCCCCCTACTACACAATAACGCTCGATTCCAACGAGCTCCGATCCCCTAAACGGCACCCGTTCCACCTCCCCACATTCGAACTGGCTTCATCAATTGCAATTGAGTGGGAACGCCAAGGCAAAAACAAAATGAAAATGGCTTCCTCTGGTGATTCAGATGCAGGTGAGTGAGCGAAGCGAAGCGAGCGAGCCTTGAGGAAGACGAGCATACGAGCCTACTAAACTAAACTAAACTAACCCACTCAATTCGTTTGGCTCGCTTTGGTTTGGTTCGCTCGTGCTTCATTAAAAACGCGCCTCGCTTCGCTCGGCGCAGAGGTAGATTCCGCCTCCGCCGATTACGAGAACAAAACGATAGAGCCCACCACGATGCCGTTGATGACTCTGGCCGCCACTGCAGTTGACCAAATTGGCGTTGACGCTCAAACAGAAAACGTTGGACTGGGCAGAGCCAAGGTCGAGGAGTCCGTTGTGAAGTACCTGCTCAACGACACAGCTTGCTACATTGCTGAGGACACTGAGAGTGAAAGAGCGCTGCGGCGAAAGCAGAAAGATGTGTATAAAAATCTTCACGCTTTCGCTGAAGAGGAGCTTGGGGGAAAGCTTGATATTGCTAACGGATTTAGGTTGGGTGCACTGAAGCACAGTGAAGAATTGGTGGCTAATGCGTGTTTGTTTGTTGGCGGGCTGAGCGGATGGGAACTCTCGGCGATGCAGAGCATCACGATGGAGTCAAAATCATTCCTCGTCGGAATGGGGTTGGTCAAGAATTTCCTCACCGGCGATGAGGCCGTCGCCCTCTCCCGTATAGAGGAAGAGTTCCAGCTCGAGAGTTGGGGGCTCGTGGAGGGCGGGCACGACATGGACCGGCTTAACTGCGGGGTGCAAATTCAGGCAGCGGCGTATTATTTGACGACAATTAAAGAAGATGAATAAGTTTTTTTTTTCCATTTTTTACCTCCGGCCGACACGATAGCAGTTGTGTACACGCCGCTTGTAATTTTCTCGTCTATGTTCTTCGCCCTCGTCGCCATCGTGCTCGTAAAACTCGAAATCCACCCAGACCGGATTGTGATCTGAAATTTGCCCCTCATAAAACTCGCTGTGAAAATTGTGAATGTCGATCTTATCCCTGCTGACCCAGATAAAATCAATCATCCTCCCGCACACGTCCACATCGCTGAACGCGTTGTAGCTCTTCATGGGCCCTTTGAACTCCTCCCGGCTCAAGAAGTAGCTGTCCCCGACCCCCGAGCTGTTAAACGTGTACCAAGCCGCATCACCGGCGTAAGAATTCATGTCGCCGGTGAGTATGGTGGGGAATTCCTCGTCCTTGTAAATGTTTGCCACAGCCGTCGCCCCAAACCTCCGGGCCGCCTCGGACACGTGGTCGAGGTGGGTGTTAACGAATCTGAAGATGTTTGCGTTTGTATTGCGTGTCCTGAACAGCCCGTGGCTCGCAACCCTTGTGCAGCCACTCCCCCACTCGCTGGCGATCCTCCCCGGCTCGTTGTTGTCGTTGAGCCACGTAGTTTCATAACCTCCAACGTATTCGACCTTATCTTTGTCGAAGTAGATTGCCGAGCTCTCGTCCCCGAAGAAAAACGGGCCTATCACCGCTCCGGCCAGGCTGTTCACCAGCAAGGGCGTCGATGCCAGCCCCCAATAGCTCCAGTAGCTATTGGGGGCGGGTGTGTGAGCGAGGAAAGCTGTTTGGAGCGTCAGTGCTGCAAACAATGTTATTGGGCCGCCCCAGAAAAAGGACAGAGAGCTTTTTTTGCGCCGAGCGAAGAAGGCGCGAAGTAAATTGAGTGGAATCATACAATGAATGCAATGTTAGTTTTCTCGCTTCCTCAAGGCTCGCTTCGCTTCGCTCACTCACTTCGAGCAGCCCTTCACGGCGGTGAGCGGGTTGTAGAGAGGAATTATTACGTCGTACACGTACAAGATCGCGCTGGCCGCGTAAAGAGCAACGAAAGTTTCCTGAAATTTATGGATACTATTTCGATTTCGATTTCGATTCTCCCCCTCCAACATTCTCAATATTCTCCGCCGCAAAAACTTCGCTACAACCCCCGCCACAACAACAGCCGCCAGCAGAACTCCCTGAATCACGTTGGTGTGATAGAAGTTATTTGTCGACGAGTGGCTCACATCCCTCCCCTCACCGAGCCAATTTAATCCAGTCAGGCATGACAGGTCGTTCGCCTGCCAGGCCTTTGCCTCCTGGATCCCCAGCAAGGCAGGGCTCTTGGAGTTTATTACGTCCGAAAAAGGGAGGCGGCGGGAGAGCCAGGGGTTAAGATCTAAGTTTGTCCAATTTAAAATGGAAAAATTGGGACGAGGAGTAAGCTGGTCAAACCTAATATTGTAAGTCATTGCGCGGAGTAATGATGAGGTGGACGCCATGTGTGAGTTGGGGAGGCAATCTGGAAGAGCGAAAAGTTTGTTTTTTCGAAGCAAGTCGAAGTTCAAAACTTCAAAGTGTCAACACGTCAACACATCAACACATCAACACGTCAACACGTCAACACGTCAAAGGGAACAGGGAAAAAAAAGTCAAGGTTAATATAGAATAATAGATTAACTTCATAAAGAATATGAAGCTTTCCACCATCTGTGTCTCATCATGCATTGCATTCGCCCATGGTGAAATTTTGAAGTCCAAAAGTCCTGCTAATGAAGACCAGATTGCTTCACTGCCAGGTTGGTCAGCGGCTCTCCCCAGTAAACATTACTCAGGCTACCTCTCCGCTTCCGAGTCGAAGAACCTCCATTATTGGTTCGCGGAGTCAGAGTCTGACCCAAGCTCTGACCCAGTTGTTTTGTGGCTGAATGGAGGACCTGGGTGTTCTTCACTAGGTAGGTGATGTGAGCGAAGCGAGCAAACCTGAACAACCCCCTCACGCAAAAAGATGCGCTTGGCCGAACTAGCCATCGTGTCCAATCCATAGCGTCTAAATACTCTATGCGTTGGAGTTGCGCTAACAAACTCACTCTTGCAGATGGTTTCCTTTATGAGCATGGACCGTTCCGTGTTGGCCTTGACGCCAACAAGAATGCCACCCTCACCCCCTTCGAGTTTTCGTGGAACAAGAAGGCTTCTACTATTTACATTGAATCCCCGGTTGGGGTCGGCTTCAGCTACAGCTCCGATCCTGCGGACTTAATCTGCGACGATGATTCCCAGGCTGTTGACAATCTCAACGCGCTCAAGTCGTTCTTTGCCAAGTTCCCGGATTTTGCGTCACGCGACTTCTACATCACTGGAGAGTCTTATGGCGGAATATATGTCCCAACTTTGGCTGAGGCAATTTTGAAGGACAAATCTTGGACTGAAGAGAACAATCTGCCTGATTTGAAGGGAATTGCGGTTGGAAACGGCTGCTCCGGAACAGAGGTTGGGATCTGTAGTTGGGGAGATCAGGGAGACGTGTACAGCACAAAGTACTTGATGAGCGCTGGCTTCGTCCCAGAGACGCTCAAGGATCAGCTCAATGGCGAGTGCGATTTCAAGTCGTGGTTTGCCGGAGACGGAAAATCCGCCACCTGCGATGCTGCTGTGGCCGAGCTAAACACCCTCACCAAGGACCTGGACAGCTACTGCGTCTACTGCGATTGCGCACCGCAAACTGCCGAATTTAATTACGGCCAGCAGAATTCAAAGATCGCCGGAGCCAACAAACTTCTTCTGAGCGATGATCAGAAGCTTTCCACGACCGCCTGCATCAACAGCGTCGAGGCGAGTGCATTCTTGAACGACCCTGCGGTCCAGGAAGCTATCCACGTTAAGGTAGCCAACAACAACAACTGGTCCGTGTGCGGGACGCAAAACGGGTGGGATTATTCGTCTACTCGTCCGAACCTACCCCGCGACACTTACCCATTCCTGATTGACAACATTCGCGTTCTCATCTATAACGGAGACCATGACGCCTGTGTCCCGTACACTGACGGGGAGGGCTGGACTAGTGGAATGAATCTTGACACGGATAATGCGTGGCATCCCTGGTATTTTGATAACAACAACAATGTTGGGGGTTATGCCACGAGCTACAAAACATCAGAGACAGGTAAGGGAAGCTTCGAGTTTATCACAGTGAAGGGAGGGAGACATGAAGTGCCAGAAACTGAGCCGGTCAAAGCGTTCGTCATGCTAGACAATTTCCTGAACGGGATTCAATTTTAAGTAAAGAGATCCTATTCTTAATCTAATAAAAAAGCGGAACATTTTTCTTATCGCGATGGCAACTTCATTGCGTCAGCGTCAGGGTATTTGTGAACCTCCGCACCGTTGGCGTTTGTTATTCTCATTATCGAGCCGACGTGCTCGTCGTTCGTGACCAAATCCATGAATGCGCGCTCTACATTTTCCATTGGAATGAGACCGCCGAGAGAATCTATCGCAGCTTGCCCCATGGCGGCTTCCTTGGGGGGACTGTTTTCCAGCATGTTACGAACCATCGGCGTGTCAACGAAGGCAGGGCAAAGGGCCGTTACGCGAATGTTCTTCCTCGCCAAATGGTCAAAGCAACGAGAAAATCCAACGAGGCCATGTTTGGTTGCGGTGTAAACTGGCCCGAAAGGCATCTAGTTGTTTGTTGTGTTGGGTTAGTTGTGTTGTCGAGCCCCTTCAAGCGAAATACATCACAGGGAATCACGAATTTCGTAGGATTTGTGCTTCGCACTGTTGCTCTTTAATTTCGGAACGTATTCTCCTCACTGTCTCAAGGCCCGAGGGCTAAATGTAAGGCTATCATGTTTGCTCCATGCGAGTTTGTACAAAAATGTTAAAAACTCACCGGTGCCAGGCCAGCCATTGAAGCAACATTGACTATCACACCACCTGTTTCTGGATTCTCTTTGAATACTGACAAGCCCATTTGAGAACTCAGTATCGGAGCCACCAGATTCAGTTCAACATTGTTTCTCCAGAGATTCCCATGTTCTATAGCTGTGCCCGCATTATTGACCACAATTGAGATAGGAGGCGAATTGCTTTTCTTAGCTGTCTCAAAAGCGGCAGATAAATTATCCGGTTTTGTGACGTCTGCAACGATACTGATTATTGTTGCCTTCGGGAAATTGGAGGTGAATTGATCCACTGCAAGAAATAATGTCTTCGAAGAATGATCCACAGCCACTATGGTGTGTGCCCCCTCACTGAGAAGTTTATTGGCGAGGGCTTTGCCAATTCCACTACCTGCGCCAGTTATGAAAGCTGTCCTGCCTGCAACACTCATGTTGCTCTGTGTAAAGGCTCAGTAAAGTTCTGTAAGCTGTGTAAAGGTGTAAAACGCGCATGCATTTTTGCCTTTTCACCTTCATGTTTGGTAAAAAAATGTTACATATCATTGTATAAATTTGAGCAGTGTAGACCACCATGCTAGCATTCCGTTCGTCGCTGCGAGTGTCTCTGAAAACCTTCTCATCCATCGTCCCTTCAATTTTGTCTTCCTCCTCATCCTCCCCCTCATCCACATCCTTCACAACCACCTTTCAATGCTACTCTACAACAAATCCCCGCTCCACAAATATAGACTCCAACACCAACACCAACACCCGTGTATACGCTGGTGGGGTTGAGCTGCAGCTAACGACCGATTTAGAAATCTTTGAGCCTGAGAATGCTCCTGGTGAGTTTCCGGTTTTTCGCCTCATGGACGAGGATGGATCTTACCGTGGGCTTGACGAAGCCGCTTTCGAGTCTCACCTTCCTGAGGGTTTGAACGAGGACATGGGGGTTCGAATGTACCGAACTATGATTCGGCTGGAGACGTTAGACACTGTGTTTCAGGTGAGTCTTGCCCTTAGTCGTTAGCTAGAATGTAAAATATAACAACTTTTAAAACAACTCACTCTAAACCCCCCTCACCTCACCCCCCCGC
>Ga0302116_1001946_pt1 | contig 12291 bp, 5 predicted proteins | sample AG5_SCM_MG_FD_203124 | JGI IMG/M metagenome (GOLD analysis project Ga0302116, IMG submission 203124) | Marine microbial communities from Western Arctic Ocean, Canada - AG5_SCM | ecosystem: Environmental > Aquatic > Marine > Oceanic | place: Canada: Western Arctic Ocean | collected 2017-10-01 | reverse complement strand
CCTTGAATTCCGCGCTCACCGTCTCCGCTCGACGCAAATCTCGATTCTCTTCCATGAAGAAAATACTGCGCGACGGACGCGACCGCGCGAAATTACGAGACTTGTTGGGCGTTCGAGTGATATTAAATCCGCAAAAAGGCTCGATCGCGGATATAGATTTGAAATCCGCGGATATGGCGTGTTATCGCGCGCAGCAAATCGCACACGCGGCGTTTAGTGCGGTGAAAGGTAGAACGAAGGATTACGTCGCGAAACCGAAGAAGAACGGGTACCAGAGTTTACACTCGGCGCTGATCGTGAGCGATGATACTGACGATACTGACGATATTGAGGACGACGATCCATCCGCGAAGAATAAAAATGACTCGCCCTCATCGTCGTCGTCCAACGATAACAACCACAATAACAACTCTCATAATAACGGATCGAGAACTACGATTGAACTGCAAATCCGAACCAGGCGCATGCACGCTTCGGCTGAAATCGGCAACGCCGCGCACTCGTCCTACAAAGGCGGTTTTACCGAGGGCGATCCGGGCGCCGCGAAAACGCTGAAAGACCTCGTGGACGCGGCGAATATTGCCGCGTATGAAAAGTTTGGCGACTTTACGGACGATTCTTTGCGATACGAGGGAGGTAACGACACCTATAATCCGGACGCCGAGGACGCGCTCTTTCGCGCGTTTGACGTCGACAAGAGCGGAAGCGTATCGGTGGAAGAGTTGAAACAAACGATCGAAACGATTTGGTTGAACGACGACGATTCAGACGACGTAAACGATGTATACGACGAAGAAGGAGAGAATACGACGACAAAAACGACGACCGAGACAGCGGAGACTTTGATGAAAATGCTCGACGTCGACGCCGACGGCAAGATTTCGCCGGAGGAGTTTAAAAAATTTAGAGAATTCGCATCGACGTTTAAAGCGTGTTCAAACGCGGACGAGAAGCAATCCGAACGCATTCGTAAAGCCGTCGAAGTGGAGATGAGCAGCGTCGATGATGATGACGAGGATGATGAGGACGACGACGGCGACGAGGAAGAGGAAGAGATCGTTGTCGTTGACGCCGTCCTCGAGAGTACTGTTAAGATTGACGACGGAAAATCGATGATCGAAGAAGGAAGCGGTTTAGCGTCGACGTCGAATTCTGCGCGACGACGAATTATTCGAGGACAACAACAACAACAAACGCAACAAAAGGTCAAAGACAACGACGAAATCGATGTGGACAGATTAGTGAAGGAAGTCATCAGCGCTTCTGGTTCGTTCGATGCAATCAGCAGTTCGCAGGACGTTTCCTCGGACGAGAAGGAGGAAAAAGAAGAGATTTTGCAACAATCGTCATCAACAATCATCCACGACGTCACGGACGACGACGATATAAACGAGAAGAATGAGAAAAAAGATGAAGAGAAGAATGACGAAACGAAGGAAGGCGCAAAAGCAGCGCAACCGTCATCATCATCGCCTGAAAAAACACTAAGCCCGGACCAAATCATCTCGCAATCGTACGTGTTGATCTCCGACTCGGACGCTTCCTCTCGCAAGGCGAGAGAAGCTTTGAAAGATCCACTCGGCGGCGTCGTCGAGTGGCAACTGATTTGGGACTTGCAAAGAGCCGGGCGAGCGGAAACTGCGAGGCAGTTGTTTTACCAGCGAACGACAAGAACGCCGTCGAACGTGCAGTTGTGGGAGCAATGGGCGAGATTTGAGCTCTTGCAAGGAGATCAGGAACGATCTCGAGGTTTATACAAGACGGCTTTGTTGCACTCGGAAGGCGACGCGGCGGTTCGAGGCGCGAGTTTACGGAAATGGGCGACCATGGAATTCGGGGCAAAGAACTTCGAGGAGAGCACGAGTCTGTTCAAGAGGTGCGTGTCGGTGTACGACGACGAGATTTGCGGTCCGTCCTTAGGATCGTCGTCGTCTTTATCCTCCTCCTCCTGCGACTACCCGCCCAAGGGCGAGATCATGAAGAATTTAGTCGAAGGTCGTTTGGTGGCGTTACACGCGTGGGCCAAAGGCGAATTCAGACGAGGCAACGTCGAAGAAGCGAGACGAGTTTTAAAGTTGTGCGCGGACCACGTGAACGAGACGGACACCGAACCGATCGCGCGCGAACTTTGCGCGACGGAAAACGTCGAGTACTCCTCTGAAATCTTCAAAGACGTGAAAATCCTGCGCGCGTCGCCGCACGTCGCGCATTTGTACGCGCAGTTAGACGAATCCGAGGGACAGTTAAAACCTGCTCTGCGTAAGTATCGCTTCGCGAGTAGAATCTTCCCGAACGACGCGTATATTCTGCAATCGTTCGCCGAAGCGTTGGCGCGAAGAGGTCACGTGGTCAACAGCCGCAAGACGTTCAAAGAGGCGATCGAAAAGTTCCCGCAAAATCACGTCTTGGCGACGTCCTTCGCCATCGCGGAATCGAAACTGTTTTTGTCTAAAGGGAAAGAAACGGTCGCTCGATCGGAGTTTGCCCGAGCGGCGTCGTTAGCCCCGTGGTCGGTTCAAGTTTGGTCCGCGTGGGGCCAATTCGAGTACGCGAAATCGCACGTCGACGCCGCGAAAAGACTCTTCGAACGAGCCGTCGAAGCCGAACTCGGGAACTCGAGAGCGCTGATTGGTTTAGCCAAGTGCTACGACGAGATGGAACTGTTCGATAAGTGTCGAGAAACGCTCGAGTTGGCCATGCTGTCCAACCCGGACAGCTGGGGCGTCTTTCACGAGAGCGCGAAATTGTACGAGAAGCGAGGCAACGCGGCGAAAGCGTCGCACTTGTACAACAAGGCCAAAGCGCTCGGGATGAAATCGTCGGTGAAAAAGAACAACCTTCTTGCTACAACCACTACTACTTCTACTTCTTATAACAACAAGAACAAACGAGGCACGTGGGCGCCGGACGAACGGAACAAGACGGAAGAGCAAGCGCAAATCGCGGTGGACAGAATCAGAGCCCGGAAGTACGCCAGCGGGAGCGGCTCCGGGAAGAGAGACCCAGTCGTAAAGTTCTTCGACGAAAGAAGCAGCAGCAGCGCGTTTTCCGCGGATGGAGGTTCCGCGGACGACTACTACCGGGAAGCGTTTCCGAACGCGTACGAGTACGACGAGGAAGAAGATTTAGTCCCCGCGGAGAACGACGCGTTCGCCTCGAGCGGTAGTAACCGCCGATATAACAACAAGAAGAATTAAAACTAGCAGCGAGCAAAGCGAAATGTATTATTACGAGTAGAAATTTGCGTGCCTGCTGTTTGAGCAGGTACGAAAGGAACGGTGTGAGATTTTTGTATAGTAGCATATAGATGTGCAACAATGTACTTCTTTTCAATTGTATTTTTACGCAAAGAATTTGACTATATGTATGTAAAGCGCTCTCTCTCTCCTTTCGCTCTCTCTCTCTTTCTTTTCTCTGTGTACAAAACCGACGACGAGAGATTAAATTCAACAAGTAGTAGTGTGCGCGTGTATCTCATTTTTTGTGCATGTTATGTATCCTCCTCTCTGTCTTAAACTCTGTCTCTGTCTCCGACTCTCTCTCTATCACGCAAACGCGCAAAAAACCGAAGAAGAGTTCGTCAACCGAACCTGGGAGATGAAACCAATTGCTTTGGTAGAACCTCTTCGACTTCCGCCTCCTCCGGGTAAGCGTCGCGAATGCCGCGCTTTTCTGCTCGCGGCGGCGATTTTTTTGTTGTTCAAAGCCGCCACAGTAGTGGTAGTAACCGTCGAACTCGTTGCTCTCGCGCTAGATGTTGTTACGTTACTACTGCTACCGCTACCGCTACTACTCGAAGAAGAAGAAGAAGAAGAAGCACTAACAGCACTATCTTTCCCTAAATCGAACCCGTCGCTTGAGTCGTGCACCCCGACGGCTCTGCCGGAGATGTCGCCGACGCTCTTCTCCCACTCCGGATCCCAGGCGACAGCCTCCGGCGTCGAACACGCGATGGATTTCCCAAACGGCACCGTCTTATACGCGTCTTGGCCGTTTTCAAATCCCGTCACGAAGTGTTCCTCAAAAATCGATCTCAACAAGTAATACTCTTTCGTCGTCGGCGGCGAAAGCGGGAAGCGTTCGGCTCTCTTGGAAAACTCTTCGTCGGAAACTTTTTCCTCGGCGTGCGCTTTTAACCCGTCCACCCAATCGTACCCGACGCCGTCGGAGAACTGTTCTTTTTGACGCCATAAAACTTCCGCCGGTAAATACGGATCCTCTGGCGTATCGAACGCTTTTCTCAAGATGTACTTTTCTAAATATTTTTTACCGTCTTGATCGAGCTTTTTCACGTCGATCATCTTGTCCAGCGGGGACATGTTCATCGCGTAATCGACGACTGCTTTGGATAACAGAGGCGTCCTCGCTTCCACGCCCCAGGCCATGGTCATTTTGTTCGCTCTCGCCACGTCCCACTGGTGCAAACGACTCGTTTTTCTCGCGCACTCCTTGTGAAACTCCTCCGGCGACGGCGCCTTGTGAAAGTATAAGTACCCGCCGAATAACTCATCGGCGCCTTCGCCGGATAAGACCATTTTAAATCCCATGGATTTAATCGCTCGAGAGAGTAAATACATCGGCACCGATGCTCGCACTTGTTCGAACGTCTCCAAGTGCCAAACCACATCCGGCAACGCGTCCAACGCTTCCTCTGGCGTGAAATAAATTTCGTGGTGAATGGTCCCCAAACTATCGGCGACTTTCCTCGCCGCTTTCAAATCCGGCGCGCCTTTAATACCGATTGAAAACGAGTGCACTTTCTCCGTGCTCCCGTAGGTGTTTTTCGCAGTCGCTCGGTTCCTCACCGCAATAGAGGTGATTAGACTCGAATCCAACCCTCCGGAGAGTAAAACCGCGTACGGGACGTCCGACATCAATCGATCTTTCACCGCTTTGACGACGATTTCTCTCAACTCTGATAAATCCGCTCGTTTCTCCGGAATGTAGTCCACGTCTGTGATCCATCTCTCGTCGTACCATCTTGTCATCGTCCCTTCTGTCTCGTTTTTCTCTTTCACCCACACGTGACCGGGAGGAAACAACTGATACGACTCCACCCCGGGGTCGTCGTGTAAACACTTCATCTCCGAGGCGAACCAAAACGACCCGTCTTTCCCTTTCGCCATGTACATGGGAATCTTCCCCATGTGATCGCGACTGGCGATAAGCCTTCCTGTTTTTCGATCTTCAATGACCGTGGCAAACATCCCGTCCAAATGTTTCGAAAACTCCAACGCGCCGAATTTCTCGTACACGTGGCCGATGACTTGACAATCCGACTTGTTCGGATGCTCGATGTTAAAAGTTTCTCTCAACTTTTGGTGATTATAAATCTCCCCGTTGGCGATAAAACACGTCTGTTTCCCACTATCCGTGTACAACGGTTGTTCCCCGCTCTCCCCCGGCGCGACGATCGCCAATCGTTTGTGCACCATAAACGTTTGTTCGTTTTCCGAGTGTTCGAACTTGTCGATTTTATACGAATCCGGCCCTCGGTGGCGAAGGCGTTTCGCCAGCTTATAAATCCGTTCCCGGTTCGGTTTCGGTTCGCCTTTTAAGTAGTGCACGGAGAATATCCCACACATTATTGTTTTCTTTTAGTATATCACTATAAAGTCTTCCTTTTAGTACTCTCCTTCTGGGCTACTTCTTTACGTTTACGTTGTTACTATGTTGTTAACTTTATCCGTGTTTTATATAAAAGGAAAGAGAGAATAAGAGAATAAGAGAGAGTATATGATACACACCGGTCAGTTTTGTATACCACTACGAATACTAAACCAATATAACATAAATTCTTCACGGAAAGGAGAGGAAAAGAGCGTTGTTGTTGCTTTTAATGCTGCTGTTCTTCTTCTTAATGTTGCCGCCAATTCTCTCTCTCTTTCCTCTCGATGATCCTTCGACCAAACTTTTAAGAGGAAAAGAACGACACGAACAAAGAGAGAAAGAGAATCCAAAACCGATGAAACACTAACAACGATAACACTCTCACTCTCTTTCTCTCGAGATAGTATATAAACAGAGAAAGAGAGAGACCCAATAAACAACAACAGACGCGAGAGTAAACGTACCTTTACAAAATCGAGGGTTTTTCCCCGACGCAAATTCTCTCTGAGTAAAACAAACTCTTTTAATGTCTGTCTGTTCTAATAATAAAGCACACGGAACAAAACACAAAACTAAATAGACAGAGAGACAGATGAAAGCCTCTCTTCTGTTTCTCTTTTCTGAACGATCGCGCGCTCTAGGTCCTCGTAAAGAGAGATAGTAATGAGGTAATTTGCCCTTTAAAATCCTCTCTCAGAGAATTGCTTTAAACCCTCATTTTATGTAAAACCCTAAAAATTTTCTTTCTCTTTTCTCTCTCTTTCTACCACTACTACTTATGCGCATAAGAAGAGAGGACGAGACTTTGCGAGTTCGAGGAGGACAAAAAGCAGAGAGCGTACGAGAGAGAGCTCTCACTACTCTTTGTTTTTTTTTGTTTTTTTTTATTACAGAGTGTCTCTCTCTCGTTTGTTGTTGTTGTTGTTGTTGTGAGCATCTCTCTTTACGAGAAGACACGTTTGCTTCATTTTCTCTTTTGAGAGTACTACTACTACTCTACTGCATCTGCTCGGTCGCGATGATTCTACAGAGCTAAACAGTATTCTCTCTGCGAAGAACGTAATAAACACATACATATATGCGTACTGCGTGTGTACGAGAATTTTCAGGAGCATTTATTATAGCTTTAGATATATAGAAGATATATACACGTGTGCGCACGAGTGATCACAAAACTTATTTTTTCCGTTGACTAGGAAAAAAAGACGTTTCTTTCTCTTTAAGAAGAAGACAAATTTGCTTCATTTTAAGGAAGAAGTACTACTTACTTACCGTGTGAGCGAGACAGATAACACTTGGAAAGAGAGTTAGAGTTAGAGAAGGATATACCACATATATATATAAAGGTGGTGTGCAACACGCTCTCTTTTTTCTCTCCCCAGAGGCGATATATACGTGCAGTAAGTGAGCACATTTATCCAAAGAGATTTTTGTTGTTCGTTTTCCCCAACAGAGGGAGGAGACTTGTCTATTGAAGAACGCTCTCTCGTATCTCTCCGCATTCTGGACAACACTTGGGCGAAATAAGAGTTTATGCTTTATATTCTTTCCCTAGAACTTCTTTGTGTGCAGAAGGTGTTTATTCCTGTTGTTTCTGTTCCTGTTTCTGTTGCTTTGCGATGAGGAAAATATCGGAAGCGTTGTGACTGCCAAAACCTTTACTAACCGTAACATTTTCAATGACGACGACGATGGAAGGAAAAGGAAAAAAAGGAGCACAACAACAACCAAAATGTCGCGTGTGCGCACAAAACGAATCTCTCTACGCGTGCCCGAAATGTAACTGCCGATATTGCTCGGCGAAATGTTACCGCCTGCACGGCGACGGGAAGTGCGTCGAAGCGTTTCACGCGGAGAGTTTAGCGCGGATGATGAAGAACGAAAAACATTTCGATGGGGATTCCGAGGACGAGGAGGAGAAGAAGAAAGAGATGGAAGAGATGGTGATGGAGTACGAGAGGCACATGGAGAAGGACGAGAGGGAGATGAGGACAAAGTTTGGTTTGGAGGCGAAATCGTTTTCGCCGTCGTCCTCCGATGACGACGACGATTCAGACGACGACGAAGAAGAAGACGAAGAAGAAGAAGATGAATACTGCACTTTATCCGCAAAACTCATGCGCGCGTACTTGAAAGAAGAAGATAATAAATTCTCCGGAATTTCCGAGCGCGACTTTGCCGCGAGCGATAAGAAGCGTTTGGAGAGAATGTTGCGAAAAGGAGAGATTCGAGTCGAACCGTGGCGGGCGTGGTGGACGATAGACGACGACGACGAGTTGTTACTGCGAGACGACGGAACGGCGAAGATTGTCGCGCTTAATGATGATACCAACAATGATGATGATGATAATGGTTATCATCCATCGTCGGTTTTGGGATTTCCGTCGCCGCCGACGGAACCGCTGCCGTCCTACTGGTCTCTTTTACCGCCGCCGAAAAGGACTTTGAAGAACGACAAAAGGAAAGGCGCGGCGACGGCGAAAGTATCGGCAAAGCAAAGAAACATCTTTCGCGAAACAGTCGCAGGCGCGATTACTTTATACGCAATCATAGCTCGCGCGTTTAACGGCGATCACGCGTGTTTCGACGCCGCGGCGACGTATTTGATGCATCATCATCATCAGAATGATACTAATAATAAGAATAACAACGAAGAAGATAAAGAAGAAGAAGAAGAAACGAACGATTCCGTCAACGCTCTTTTAGCTCTCCACGTGTCTGCGGTCATCAATACACACACGCTCGTGCCGAGTGGATTATTCTACGACGCCTCGAAATCGGGCAAAGTTGCGAAGAATTTAGAATCCGACGCGTACGCGATGTTGCGCTCGCGCTCGAAGAGAGTCCTCGCGATGGAAGATTTACGGTCGATGTTTCGCAAAGCGATCGAAGACTCTTATTACGACGACGATGGTGATGATACTACTACTACTAATAATAATAATAAGAAGAAGAACAACAAAGAGTTCCGCTCGAAATGTCGCAAGATGGAGCGAAAGTTGTTCTTTGCCGAGTGTTTCGCGAACGTTACAGACGAAGAGTTCTTCGCGGCGAATTCGGTGGCGGATGATGAAGCGGACGCGGAAGCAGCCTTGATGAAAGTCTCCTCCTCGTCATCCTCGTACCCGAAAGAAATCCAACTCACGACGTCGACGGAGCACAACAAAATCGTCTCCAACGCGTACGCGTTCGACGCGAATTCCAAAAACATCTGTTTCGACGTCCGATCGCACGTCGGCGGTCACGTCTTTGACGGCGATTTGATCCAACTCGTTGACGTGAATACGAAAGAAGTCAAAACGGTGTTACGAACCGTACACGAAGCGAAGTGTGGCGTCGCTTTGTTTCATCCGTTTGATGAGAACGTTTTGTGTTGCATCGTCGGTCCCAGACATCCGACGGAAGAGTGGGCGTACTGCGCGCATCATCGCCGAGGATACGTCATCGATTTATCGGAAGATTCTAATGTTGATTCCTCCACGTCGTCCTCGAACACACAACAGTTAAACTCCTCTAGGTCGCTTTCATCGAATTTAGAAGCGCGAGATTTAGTCAGTCCGTTCACGAAAGGCGCTTTGCGAGGCGGCACGCACGTCCACGCGTTCTCGCCGGACGGCGCGTTGGTGAGCATGACGTACGAGGACGCAATTTTAGCGGACGCTACGGACGTGAACGTCTCGAGACGCAACGCTCGGAACATCGCGGTGACGATTTATAAAGACATCGTCGAAATCGATAAATCGAGAAACGACCGGAACGTTTCCGGCGGGTTCACCGTGTGCGTGACGGAAACGACTCCGGACCCAACTCTCGGTTCCGACGAAATCTCTCGAGCGTACGAAGATTGTTGGATGGATTCGAGGACGTTATCGTTCTTGGGCGACTGTCGAGACGAGCGCGGGAACGTGCTCACGGAATTGTTCGTGGTGGAGTTACCGCGAGACGTGGAGAAGTTAAAAGAAGAAGAAGATAAAGAAGAAAGATTACTTCAAGGCACGCTCACTTCCTATCCGAAACCGCCGCAATCGGTCAAGCAAAGACGCGTGACGCGGTCCAGCGGTTGTCAAGGTTCCGTTCGATTTTGGCCTCGAGCGAATCCCGCGGATTCGAACGTCGTTTGCATTTTACTTCGAGACGAAAAAGCATCCTTCCAGTTACACCTGGTCGACGCGACCACCGGCGAAATCGAGCAACTCTCCTTTCTCAAAGACGGCGAAGAAGTCAACTCTGCCTTCTCGTGGTCGCCGGACGGCCTTTACGTCTGTTTCGCGACGAGTACAAACCGAATCGCTCGGACGTTTACGCGCGGCGGCGCGAGGAAATATCAGACGGAATATTTAACCCCTCCTCAAAACACCACCAACGACGATAATAAAATCCGCCCAGAGTGCGTTTGCGTCTCTCCGAACGGAAAGTTCGTCTGTTTCCTCAAAACAACAACAACATCATCGCAAACAAAAATCGTCCGTAACGTCTCAGATGACAAAGAAGAAGGAAAAGGAAAAGGAAGTGAGCACCCCGACGCGAAGAAGAAAATCCTCGTCAACCAAATCTTCCTCCTCGAGCTACCACTAAACAACAACGAGATCGACGATGAAAACGAAAAGAAACCAACGTCCGGATAAAAAAATATACGAGAGAATAGAAACAACACCGCGACGAGAGCGCGAGCGAGCGCGAGATCCAGAGGTTGTTGCGCATAACAATAGCGTAATAGCATAATAGAATACTAAAACAAAAAAGAATACTAACAAACTCTTATACACTATATATTCACAAACGCTTCATCATCAAAAAGCACGACCTGAACCACGTAAGCATCATGAATACTCTCGATGATATGCCGCTCGTTCGTCGAGAAAAGTAGATCTTTTTAGTTCACATGTGAGGAAAAAGTCAACAAAAAGACAGAGAAAAGTATTTAAAAAAAACGGCCGCTTTTCCATTCAAAAAAAAAAAAAAAGAAATCGCATTTCTTTCGCGTTTAAAGAAGAACAAAACGACACAAAAGCATCATGTCTTCTGGTGCTACTGCTTATAAAACTCTTGGGGTGAGGACGCGAGCGCAGAAAAGGAGGATCGGGGAGAGAGATGTGTGGGATTTGATCGTGAATAACGACGATATTTGTTTCAAACACATTCTTCCGAGGTTGAATGCGACTGATATTAAATTCTTGTACGAGGTGAATACGGAGACGAGAAAGTTGGTGAAGAGATCATCTCGCAAGGGGGATTTGAAAGAGAAGTTTAAAGTGAGAGAGATGTCGTCGATATCGACGTTGGAAGTTGTGTGGGAGCATAAATCGTCGTGGCGGGATTACTTAAAAGACGAAACAGATTTCTGCTGGCAAGTTGCTAAAACGAATAAACTCGAGTTGCTCAAGTGGGCGCGAGAGGAGAAAAAGTGTGAGTGGGATAGATGGACGATTAATGCGGCCGCACGTCAAGGTAATCTGGAAATGGTAAAGTATTGCGTGGCAAATGAGTGTCCTATCGATGAGAACACGTGTGCATATGCTGCCGATGGCGGTGAACTCGAGGTACTCAAATACTTACGCGAAGAAGTCAAAGCGCCTTGGGGTTCAGAAACTGCCTCTTATGCGGCTCACAATGGTCATCTTCACATACTCGAATATCTTGTTGAGCGTAAGTATGATGAATATGACGAAGATGCGTGTCTGTGGGCGGCCTTAAATGGCCACATAGACTGTTTGAAGTACTTGCACGAAACCGCCAAAGCGCCTTGGTACTCTGAGGCCGTACGACAAGCGCACCCCGAATGTTTACAATACTGCCTCGACAACGACTGTCCTCTCCCAAGAGGCTGGTCGTACGAACATGGAGAGTTACGCGTGCCAGAATCAGAATCAGAATCAGAATAATTACACACCCCCCTCCTAAATAAAGCCGCCGCACCTTGTACTACTACTCTCGAGAGAAACACAGAACAAACACCTACACTTCCTCCACAAAAATTTCCTCTCTACACACACACACACTTAATAAAACACGCGAGAGCAAAAGCAAAAGAGGAAGAGAGACAAAACAGAGGGAGAGACCTTCTCTTTTCGTTCGCTTTTAGTATCATCTCGGTGTTACTCTGCTCTATCAAACGCTTGTCTTTTAAAGTTAAAGTTGTTCCATTTTGGACAACATGACGGACAAATTCGAAAATTCCTTTACGAAACATGAGGAGTTTAATGAGGCGAATAATGATTCGCAAGTCGCGCAAAGCGTACGAGAAATCCTCCAACACGCGCACAGACACATCTCCGACGCCATCGACGCGGATAAAAACAACTACGGAGAATCTGCGGTGAGAAGTTACAGTTTGGCGATGGATTACTTCAAAACGTATCTCAAAATGAATGACATTGGTGGCAGCTCTGGAGGCAAATTCGGTACGTTTCGCGCCTTTGCGCGATGCAACTCGTGCGATGGAAAGAAGACGTTTACGAAGAGAAGGAGAGAGGATGTAGTATTCTTGTTATCGTTTACGTCGTTTTTGTGTGTTTTTCGCTCTGTTTCTTCTTCTTTGTGTGTTTGTTTCATTCATTGGCGATGACGTATAAAAATGGTCGTTTGCGAGATGTTTACGAGGATGCCGATGGGAGGACCTTTCTCGGGCTTCGCGACAAAGTCGTCGTTCGCTTCTTTCTCTCATCAGTGTTCTTTCAATGT
>Ga0302116_1001944_pt1 | contig 12294 bp, 12 predicted proteins | sample AG5_SCM_MG_FD_203124 | JGI IMG/M metagenome (GOLD analysis project Ga0302116, IMG submission 203124) | Marine microbial communities from Western Arctic Ocean, Canada - AG5_SCM | ecosystem: Environmental > Aquatic > Marine > Oceanic | place: Canada: Western Arctic Ocean | collected 2017-10-01 | reverse complement strand
TTTGCACGCATTGTATTGGGGTTTTTCAGCCATCTGAAGAGGCGAGTAATGTGTCTCTGTCTCTAGGAGGGAAAGTGGGTCTCGATGGATCATTCGAAGAACGAGAAACACGAGGGACTCGCTGTATTCCTGGCTATGGCCAGCAACACCTTGAAGAAGATGAGAATTGTTGTATTTGAGCACTTTACGCACCAACTCGTCATCGTGCTCGTTGATGAACTTGTGACAGTCTGCATACGATCGTGATTTGATCAACAAAGTCATCTCACCCCACCAATAAGCCACTGGTGCGTACAAGCGGAACATCCCCCTCTCACCCAGCGAACGAGCTTCCTCGGGAGTGAGGGAGAGCAAGCCGATGATCTCAGCACAGGCTCCACTCCTACGGGCAATGTCGATGGGAGTTTCGCCTTCCTTGTCTCGTGTGGTGAGGGCCTCTGGATTCAAGCAAATCGACCTCACGCCCACATGGGCTAGAATATGTGTGTGTGTCTGAGCTTTCGCTGCCATCCAATGATGTGGCAGTCGTCCATGCTCATCTCTCTCCTTGTACTTTCTCCTGAGCAGATCTACGTCCCTTTCTCGGTCAAGCATGACATGTCGCACCGCGGGCCAATCACGCTTCTTGAGCCACTTGTGGTGCTCATTGGAAGGCATAAGGATATGCTCGTGAAAAGATCTCAAACGAGAACGGGGGGGAGAGGTGGGGTTTGCTGGGCCAAATGGAGCGCACGTGGGAGAGGTAGGGTTGCTGGGCCAAATGGAGCGCACGTGAGTAATGATAATTTTGCAGCTCGAATTTTAATTTTCGCATCTTATTAGTCCTCAAGTGTGTCTTGAATTCATCCCAAACACTTTTCCCCACCATCCCCTTCCCATGTCAATGTTTGGCTTTGGTGGTGCTGCAGTGGCAGTCGCCCTTACATTGAATCCTTCGAAATCAAAAACAACGAAGGAGAATGGCATAGCGCTTTCCCCTGAACAAAAGGACTGTGGCGCCCAATTAGAGTCCGTCCACGTATTTGAGGTTGACGAGGACGTGTCTGGCACAGTGTCCCTCACCCTCCCCCAGGGCAAGAAGCTGGAACACCTTGGAGTGAAAGTTGAGCTTTTCGGCCGTATAGAAATGTTCTACGACAAGGGCAACCACTACGACTTTACTTCTCTCGTGAAGGAGCTAGAAGTAGCTGGGACTCTCTTCGATTCCAAGGAGTTCCAATTTGAGTTCAAGAATGTTGAGATGCCTTACGAATCCTACAAGGGGTTAAACGTTCGGCTGCGCTACTTTGTCAGAGCGACAGTCACGCGCTCCTACAACGGAACGATTACTAAAGAATGCGAATACGCCGTTCAGATGTTGACCATCGAGCCTGAGATCAACAATTCAATCAAGATGGAGGTGAGTTTCACCCATTGTTTCTCGCTCAATTTTATTTCAAATCTAACACACCTCACCCCACCCAACCCACCCCACCCAACCCAACCCAACCCAAACCCCCAATTCGAATTCCCTATTCCTAGGTCGGAATTGAGGACTGCCTCCACATTGAGTTTGAGTATGAGAAACAGAAATACCACCTCAATGACATCATTATTGGGAAGATTTACTTCCTTTTGGTGCGAATCAAGATCAAGCACATGGAGCTTGCAGTCATCCGCCGTGAGTCGGCCGGAACGGGGCCGAACCTGTACAACGAGAGCGAGACAATGACAAAGTTTGAGATCATGGACGGTGCTCCGGTGAAGGGGGAGTGCGTCCCCGTGCGGCTCTTCCTGAATGGAATTCCCTCTGAGCTCACCCCCACGTACAGAAACATCAACAACAAGTTCTCTGTAAAATACTACTTGAACCTGGTTCTCGTCGACGAGGAGGATCGGCGCTACTTCAAGCAGCAGGAGATCACCATGTGGCGCAAAACGTTGGGGTGAGTGCAGATAAATAAAATTTATTATTATAGACGACCTTTTCTTTCTCCCGTTATCATCAAAACATTGTGTGTTCATTGGTTCTATTTATCTTGCGATCGCCGCTGTCTACAAAACGTCAACCAACCCTGCTCAGGGGTTCGCTCACGGTACTGGCCCGGCGTCTGTGGATACAAGGATTTCTCTGAATCTCTCCGCACAACCCTCCGGTCCCTCGTGGTGAAGCCGCAGCAGTACCAGATGGAAGTCATAAAAATGCGCGAGCCACTCTCTCCAAGGAGAACAGGGATCACTAATTCAGTATTCTCGACGAGCACAAAACCGACGATTTGGTGACGTTCATAAACAAGCTGATATCGAGGTGAGCGAGCCTTGTACCAGTTAGAACTAACCAGTCAAGCTAACCCCCCTCGCCCCTCGCCCCTCGCCCCCTCACGCCCTCACCCTCACGTCGCTGCAAGGTGACAGTTGGAGAGGGGAAGAAGGAGGAGGGGGGGGGGGAAGAAAAAGAAAAAAAATTAGTTAGAATAGAGTATTCAAAACGTTATGGAAAGTAACTAAATTAACGCTTTGCTCTGTGATGCTGGTGCTGCGTGGGAGGAAGAATCGCGCATAATGGAATCAATTCTATGCAGAGATATCCCAAGTAGCGCTCCTGCCACTGCGATACACAGGTGAAACCAGTTCACGCAGCGCATGCCAAGCTTCACGTCGTCGAGATTCGCTCCAATCACCACTCCGGCTAGAACGTAGAGAGTAGCTGCAGTAATGCCGCACCATTCCTTGTGACGGTATGACGCGATAAAAACTGGCGCGATGAAGAACACAAAGTTGACCAGGACAGTCAATACGTTCCGGATGGGGTTGGAGGTTGAGTCAAGCCATGGTCTTGAGATGGCCTCGATACTGAGGAGGGAAAGGATTATTGGGACGAGGTTCGAGTCAAATTGTGAGGCTCGATCCTTGGAGAAAGTCTCAAGAAATGATCGTCCAACCAACGGGAGTCCAACGAACGCAACTAAATCGGCAAGATTTCCATTTATAGAATCCGTGTCTGAAGTGTCGCTGAACCCGAATCTAATTATCCCTGATATGCTGGCAATCGAAACACTGAGGAGTCCAAAAGTGGCGTATTGAAGAGTTTGGTTTGCTGCAGCTGCTCTATATGCGAAAGCTGCTCCGACCAAGTTGAGAAGTAAGTTGACAGAGTCTGACCATGCCACTGATGGCCGAAGAGCGGTCATTAGTGCTTGCCGTTTCTTTTGTGTGTTACTCTACTTTGTTAAAACTTGTAAAAATGTTGGTGTTCAGGTTTTAAAGGTGTTAAGTGAATTATATCAGGAAGTTATTCAACTCACAGAGAGCTGCTTTGCGTAAGGAAGCTTACCGTCCTCGTACCGACTGTCATCCAGTTCGATACTTGAAAAGTGTGTTGTTGCTGATCATTCAATCCAGCATCTTTGTTTCTTCTTTCCAACAGCAACATATTATACAAGCCAGTTAGTTGCCCAGACTCCACCACACCTCCACCAACATGATCCACCGTCGTAGAGCAACTGCACCCGCACCAATTCCTCAATCGAGAAGAAGAAAATCAAGCGTGTTTGAGATCTTGACTAGCCAGCTACAGCAATCCCAGTCCCCGACTCCGGAGAGCTTGTCTTCCACATCCTCTATGAAGAATTATTCAGAACTGCCTACGTCAAAGGAGCGAATCAGTCGAGCGCTACGAGTCTTTGAGAGGGATGTAGAAGAAGAGTTTGAGAAGGAGGGGGCGAGGGATATGACCAGCGATGATTTGAAGGAGTTTGTGAACGCCCAAAAGGCTCTGGGACTCTCTTCGGGTGAGTGCGAAGAGCTGTTGTGCGAGCTCGCCACCAAGCTGTTCAACGAGAAGAAGGGGGTTGACACGTTCATGGCGTTGAAGGTTGTGGGGAAAACGTTGGTGTCGTACTTTGACTTGGTCACGGATGTGATGGTGTTTTTGGAATTGCTGAGGAAGAATTTGACAATGGCAATGGTGCAGGGAGTGACGTTGGGCTATTCTATGGTATTGCAGAGCTTTTTTAGCTGGTTGGTGGGCCAACCAAAGTTGGTGGCGCTGTCAGGACTGTTCGGTTGCAAGCCGGCGATCGAGGCGTGGAGGGTCGCGACAGATGCGAAACCGTACCCAAACCAGAAGTGTCCGAATAGTATGATTCGCAGCCTCAGTCGCACTTTGGAAATCACCACTGAAGCAATTCCCCAATCGGCGATACAGTCGATCATCCTCCTTCTCTTCCCTGACCAACGGACGACAGTGCAGATGGTTTCCCTGTTTGCGTCCTTTTTGACGACGGGATTCACCATCGCCTTTGCCGATAGGGAAACCGACACCAGCAAATACCAAAGGAAAGCCCACCCGAAACTTTTTGGTTACGTTCCCTCCACGAACAGCAACGTACAAGCCTTCTTCTCGGTAGTGTTCTTTACGACCTACACTATGGCAAAGATGTTTGCCCTCTCCCTCTTCATTGCCACCTCCTCTTCCGCCATTTGGACTGTCGGGATGTTGGGTTTGGAGAACCTCGGGCTATTGATTTGGCGAATGCAATGGAAGAATTGGAGATTTCCTTATAAAGGAGGGGACGGAGCGGTATTTAGTTTATTTATGCACGGTGGTGCGTACATCAGCCTTGTCGCCGCACCCTTTCCAGGAATACGAATGCCCCAATTCCTAACTCCCCGAATCTACGTTGGAGGACAACTCTACATGTTGACAATCAACTTTGTCATTGTCTTTGTGTGCTTCCGCATATTCAACGGCAGTGACTTGTTGGAGGAAACCCACGCGTGGATCATGTTGTCCACCACAACCCTCCTCTGCCTTGTTTCGGGGGGGATTTCCTTCTACTACGTCCCCCAAAGCCACAAACACACCTTCTCCAGGCAACAAACGTGGAAACAATACATAGAACAGTACGTGTGGGAGGAAAAAATGTTTGTTTTCGACACCAACAAGCACCGCGAGTGGACGGGACACGAGGCGGTACGGGCGTTCTTGCCGACTTGGTGTTCAGTGCGATACGTCCCGAAGGAAAAGCTGATAGAACTGTACAAGAACCGCTGGGCCGAGTGGTGCGAAGACCCTCCAGAGTGGTTCGACGACGATTTCAAGGCATTGATTCCCAGAGAGTTGTTGGTTGGTGTAGATGAGAGGCTGTGGGGAGGCGAGGGTGAAGGCGAAGGTGAAAACGAGGAGGAAGACGATCCGTAACCGTGATGCGGGGGAGAGTGGTCGGCATTTTGGGTCAGGGTTTACTTCAATCATTTACAACACATCATCTCCGAAAAGCACTCTTCGAAGTTTTCTCTTCGCTTTTGTCCTTCACCGCAGCCACGGCGACACAACACTTGAGTGTTGTTCAGCACTTAGTCTGATTAACAAAACCTTGTGCTTAAAAAAAACATTATAGAACAAACTCCGATGGCAAATATTTCTTCATTTCCACCTCACTCGTTGCCCTCCGCTTCCGTGCGTCCAATGTTCGGCTGCTCCTTTCATATTTTGGGCTTATAGCAGGGCTTGTGTTTGGGCTGTACCGCCATTTACTTGCAAAGTCACCATCGTTCATGGTGTGGTTAACGAAGTAGGTGGTCATTGACCCCTTCCCCTTCACCTCCAAAACTCCCCTCCTGCTTATGCCCACATTTGCCATCACGTCCGGCAAAATTAATTTTAGCTTCTTCTCTGTTCTCTGCTCTCTATTCTCTCTCTCATCTTCGCCATCCACATCCACATCCACGATAGTCCCGAAGTTTGCCGCCGCCTGGTACACAGCCTCGCTGATCTGAATTTTCCCCGGAGTGCAGGTGCTCTCCATTCTGCTCGCAGTATTAATCGTGTCACCGACCAGCGTGTAGTGGATCTTGTCGCTGCCAACGATACCAGCCGTAATGGGACCAGCATTGATGCCAATCCGAATCGTGATCTTCACGTCCGGGTATCCGTGGATTCTCAGAGTCTTGACGGCCTCTTGCATCTCGATGGCCATGCTTAGGATCGCCAGGCTCGGGTCAACCTCGCTCTGGTAAAAGTTCAGCCCGCTGCACACGAAATAGGCGTCTCCGATCGTTTCAACCTTGTAGCACTTGTGCCTGCTGCAGATGTCGTCAAACACCGTGAACCTGGAATTTGGAGTTGAATGTTGGTTAGTGGTGGTGCTTGTGCATATACGGCAAAACGATGCGCCTGGCCGAACTAGCCACCGTGTCCAATTTTGAGTGTTCAATGAAAAAGGCCGCATATGCTAGTTCCACATGGCGTGCAGATGATCCTGATCTAGACCGTCCCTGAACAACCCTCTTGCACAAAAATGATGCGCCTGGTCGAACTCGCCGCCGTGTTCAAATCTGAGCGCCTAAAACCTCCATACGTTGGAGTCATGGTCGATCCAGTGATTCGCCCTTTTTTTAGTTTTTTTCGCTTCGCTCGCGTCAAACTCACATGTCATTTATAAGCTTGATCAAGGCCTTGTGCCCCACCACTTCGCTCATGCTCGTGAACCCGACAACATCGCTAAAAAGTGCAAAGGCAAACTGTGCCGAGCGAAGCGAGGCGTATTTTTAATGGAGCAGGGGGGAGTGAGTGAGCAAAACGAATGGAATTGTAATGTAAGGGCTCGTATTCTCGTCTTTCAAAAGACTCACTCGCTTCGCTCGCTCACCGGATGATCGTCAACAATTGGCCGCCCGTGCCCCTTCTTCAGCTCCTGAACGACGTGGATCGGCAGCATCTTCTCCAAGATTCCGGTCACCATGCTCTCCTGCTCCTCGGCGATGTTCCTCCCGCTCGCCCTGTCTTGCACCTGGAAGATATGCAGCAGCGTGGACACTTGGTGCACCGCTGTGAGGCTCGTGGACACGTCGTTCTCGTCAAATTTCCCAAATGTCTCCCTGCTGCTCTCCTGCACGCTGAAATTGTTTATCCTCTGGTTCATGACCTCCCTTCCGCTGGCATTTAACGATTCGCTATCGCTTCCCATGTCCGAATCAAATTCAATTGCGGAGGTGCTGCTGTGGTCCCTTCCCTTCCTCAGCACTCTGAACAGCCCGCTTCGGCTCGATCCCAAATCCATGGAATTTTCCGATTCCGAGTAATCGTCCATCACGCCCCTGGACCCGGACCCGGACCCGGACCCGGACCCGGACCCGGACCCGGACCCGGACCCGGACCCGGACCCACTTGGCCGGCCATTTCTACTCCAACTCGCCATGACCCGCTTTGCGCTTTTCGCACTATTGTTCATCGATTTCCTCAAACTGTGCGCGCCCTTCTGTTTTTTTGCGCTTATCGTGCTTGAGCTGCAATGCAATAATAATTGTGTTAGTTTAGCTCTCTTTCACAACTCCCCCCACTCCGCTCCGCTCCGCTCGCTCACCTCCGAATAAACCCTTCGTATTTTCCAACGTTCAGTGCGGTGTTTTTCCTCTTGTTCACGAACTGTAGCACCCCAATCATCTCCCCCTTGCCGTTCTGGATCGGCAAGCAGAGCATGGATTGGGGCGCATCTCCGGGGGTCTTGAAAAACTCCGGGTGATTGAGCGGGTCGTTGCAGGTAACCACGTCTACGCCAGTTGAGTTGAGTTGAGTTGAGTTGAGTTGAGTTGAGTTGAGTTGAGTTGAGTTGAGTTGAGTTGAGTTGAGTTGAGTTGAGTTGAGTTGAGTTGAGTTGAGTTGAGTTGAGTTGAGTTGAGTTAGTGTTTTGGCCTCCCCCTTCCCCCCCCTTTCACCCCCCTCTCACCTTTCTCCTTCAAACACGTTCCGACGATTCCCTTTTTGTGGGGAAGTATGATGATTTTGTCTTTCGTTACCGTCCACAACCGGCCCGTTGGCACCACGTTGCCCTCGTCGTCGGTCTCAACCATGAACATCCGGCAAGTCTCGGATTTGAGCATGGCAGAAAGGGACTCGCTCATGTTGTGCATTATTCGCCGCGCGGGAGAATCCGGTTCCTTGATCAGCTTCTTGAGCTGATCCTTGGGCGTGACCATGCCTTGAACTTGGCGCCGTGGTCCTTTGTCGGCCTCCTGCCGCAAGCTCGTGTTGTTGATGAAGAAACTCTGCGCCGAGCGAAGAAGGTGCCAAACGAATTGAGTGGAACAATATTAGTTTAGTAGTTGATGTGGGTGGTTGTAGCCATTTCCGCTCGTTCGCTCGCTCACCTTAATCGATTCTCGCCTATTGTACGTTTGCCGTGCGCTGTCATGCTTATTGCTGATCCTATGCTCAAACTCTAGCTGCCGTTGCTTCCTCCTCTTTTCCACGAATCCGATGTTGTGGACGAACATGTTATTCGCGGAACTCAAGATGAGCTCGTAGTTGGTCTTCATGCTGCGCCGAGCGAAGCGAGGCGCATTTTTTAAGAATTGAGTGGGTTAGTTAGTAGTGGATGTAGCCGTCTGTAGCCATTTCGCGGGATTCTTCGCGAGTATGCTCGTCTTTATCAAGGCTCGCTCGCTTCGCTCGTTCACCTGTCCATCTCCGCTTTCATCATTTTGATGCCGCCGCTTAAGACGGACGTCTCTGCAAAGAGATTTTGGAGAACCTTGGCGAACGCGAACTGGGGGATCAAGTTCAAGAGAATGTAACTCTGGGCAAACATGAAGCTGTGTTTCCAAAAGTAGTGGGTGGGTTAGTCGCTTCGCACGAGCAACACAATACACTAGGTATGACTAGCTCGCTTCGTTCGATCGCTCGCCGCTCGCTCACCTCCCCCCCCAGTCCAACCCCCCGTTCACCTCCCAATTATTCAAATCGAGCATTTGCAAAATTTCAATCCCCAAACAAACCAAACCCAGCCAAACGCTCGTGTCAAAGTCCGTAACAATAATGAAGCTCGCAAACGGGAATAAAATGTAGCTCAAGAACGCCAGCTCCAGCTCCCTCCCCTCGTCGTCGACCTGCTGCTGCATTTCGCTTATTCTCATGTCCTTGACAAACAGAGTCCAAGTCGCCCAAAACACCCCCGTGTACATGACGCTCATTGGTCCGTTAAGAAACTCGTCGAAGTCGTTGCTCCGGTATCTCTCAACAATGAAATACAGTAGTGTTGTTGCAGCAGTCACAAAAATGTGCAAATGTGAGAAGGCGGAAAAATAAAAATCGCCGCCTTCCCCCACTTCCCCCACTCCCCCCACTTCCAACCCCCCCTCCCCGCTCGGCACCCCAAAAACCACAAGAGTCGCCACCAAATGCAACACGAACGGTATAAGCGGCCTATTCCCCCACACAATGTAATTCCCGAAGAAGCTCATGAAGTGCGCTTCGGTCTTTTCGTCCTTAAACTTGCCCCAGAATCGCCCAGTGTGCCCCCCGCACAGCAGCCTCGGGACGACAATCTGGTGCCTCTCCAAATTCCGGCCCTCGAAGACAGCGTTGTGGGTTTTGCTGGTCGCTTTTTTGCCCTTCTTCTTGCTCCTGAATATCGACTTGGCCCGCTCCTCGTTGCGCTTTTGCTTGTTGCGGAGCTTGGCGGGGACGATTGCTGCAAGAGTGGGTTAGTCACTTCACACACAATCGTCAGTCACACTTCTGTCACGGGTTAGTCGCTTCGCCAACAAGAAACTCACCCTCGATGACTTTGTCGGTGATTACTATTGAGAGGCGCCGTTTTTTGGGGGGGTGGTCGGATGTTGTGGTCGGAGCTGCATTATCCCGCGTGGTGGAAGCTGAGGAGTGCATGGATATTTTGCTCGCGGCCTTGTTGAGCAAGTTGAACCGGGAACTGGCAGCATTCTTCATGCTCTGTAGCAGCCCCCCCCTCGAAGGAGTATTTTCGTGGGGTTTTACTTCTGGAACGAGCTTCTTGGCCTCCTCAACGTTTTCCTGCAACCACCGATCCACGACGTCGTGGTCGTGGTCGTGGTTGTCACTGTGGTTGTCACTGTGGTTGTCACTGTGGCTGCGGCTGTGGCTGTGGTTGTCATTGCCACTGCCACTGCCACTGCCATTTCCATTTTTAGCAGTTGCCACGCTTCGCCTCTTGTAGCTCGAGTGAACATCCTCGTTCGGGTCCTGGTCCTCCTCCAAAGCAACCTCGTGCTGGTCTATGGGGTAGAGACCAATGTTGGAGGCTTTTGATACGATCATTGGCTTGAACATCGAATTTCTACTTGAGGCCATGGCAGGATTAGAGCGGTTTCGGGTTTCAGACTTTCCCGGGCTGGGGAGAAGGTCGTTGCCTGATTTGTGGCGGGCATTGTTGTCGGGGGAGTTGTCGGGGGAGTTGTTGGGGGAGGAGGTTGAGTTGGGGGAGCTCGGGGTCTCCTCAGAGGGGAGTTCGCCTGGCAACATGATTATTCAAGAAAATATGTGGACTGAAACGATCTAAGATGTGAAGGAGTAAACCATTAACACTCGTGATCTTCTAAAAAATATGTGGACTGAAACGATCTAAGATGTGAAGGGAGTAAACCATTAACACGTGTGATCTCTAAATGCCGAACTAAAAAACCTCAAAATAAAAAAAATAAAAAAATATAAAAATTCAATTTTGGTTGAAATTCTACCCAAAGAAGTGGTTATTTAATAACAAACTAAACAGTTATTTAAAACAGTAGAGTGCCACAGACATGGTCAGATCATGCAATGTGATAGTTCCCCTATGTGAGCTGGGTGCGGTCTTGGCTGTCCTGCAGAACTCTTCGGACACTCATGGGTTGGCAACTTTCACCGGCGAGGGCGTTGCCATGCTCACCTTCAAATCTGACGAGCGCAAGCTTCAGAAAATCTTGAACCGTTTAAATAATATTGGTGTTGGTACTCGGTTCGGCACGATTGACGTTACTGCTCTCGTAACTTCTATACCTTCCATTCGAAGGCAATCGACAATTGTTGGCAATAGTCGAAAGTATAAGGTGGACGATCGAATGACTGTAGAGGAAATTAAGGACGCTATCGACACTGGAAGTCGCCTCACGTTCGACTTCCTGGCCATGACATGCATCGCTGCGGTGATGTCCGGTTCTGGGCTGGTTGGCGATTCTTCCACGACAGTCGTTGCATCAATGCTGGTATCGCCGCTCATGGGTCCCCTCCTGTGTGTGATTTTCGGTTGCTCGAGCAACGACAAGCCCATGGTAAAACGCGGTCTGTTCAACTTGACCGCTGGCGTAGTGCTCTGCTTCGCAATCGGCCTCTTGGTGGGAATTTGCACGTGAGTTAAGCAAGCTGCTTAGAGGAAGGAAGGCACATCCACATTCGCTCCTAAACTAACCCTCTCGCTCCACTCGGCGCAGTTGCCCCTACTATGCAGACGTGGCTGGGATTCCAACGAAATGGGCGGATTTCATCGACAACTCCGACCTTACTGTTTCGAGCGAGATGATAGAGCGCGGGACGCCCGGCGGGCTGGTCATGGGTCTGGCGATCGCGGTTCCGTCGGGATTTGGCGTTACCCTTGCAGTAACAACAGCTGGCGGCATAAATGCGTTGGTTGGCGTTGCAATCTCAGCCAGCCTCGTCCCGCCCATTGTGAACGCGGGGATATGCACCGTAACCGGCATCTACTTCATGGCCATGGGGGGAAGCCATCAGATTGGAATGAATTTTATGGTGTTGGGCTTGGTGAGTATCACATTGTTTTTGATGAACATCATAGTCATGACGACGATGGGCGTGCTGATGATGAGAATTAAAAAAGTGAGCAGAGTTGGAGCAACACTCAAATCGTGGGATTTGGATATGTTTTATGACGACAACAGGAGCTCGTTCTTCCGCTCGGGGGTAGAGATGAGAACCGCGGAGGAGCGGCTGCTCGATTCGGGGGAGGCCTCAAACAGCAGTAGCAGCAACAATGTGTCAATTGACGGGGTGTCTCTGCAATACACGAGCTTTCGGGACGAGGAGGACGATGATGAAGAGGAACAGGAACAGGAACAGGAACAGGAACAGGAACAGGAACAGGAACAGGAACAGGAACAGGGAAAGGGAAAGCAAAGAGGAGGACGAGCCGGATCCCTTTTGAAAAAATTCCTCAAGAATCCGAAAAATGACATCACTGCCAAGGACGAAGAGTGGAAAATTGCCGAACGGCGAGACAGTGTTGATGCCTTCTCGCCAAACAACTTTAAATCGGATATGCGGCAAAGCATCACGTTCGAGGATAACGATTTCTTTGGCGGAGTGAGCGACATTATTATTGGCGGCGATCATGAGGAAGTGAAAGAGGAAGAGGGAAATAACAATTAGAAATCGTAGAATAGATTTTAAAATATCGCCGATTCGTGTCTCAAGAAATCTAATACCACACTTGTGGGTCCGTCTCCAGCTCCAGGCTCCTGGATGCACCGGTTCAGTAGCAGCATGCCCTCATGCAAAACCCGTAA
>Ga0302116_1001943_pt1 | contig 12295 bp, 23 predicted proteins | sample AG5_SCM_MG_FD_203124 | JGI IMG/M metagenome (GOLD analysis project Ga0302116, IMG submission 203124) | Marine microbial communities from Western Arctic Ocean, Canada - AG5_SCM | ecosystem: Environmental > Aquatic > Marine > Oceanic | place: Canada: Western Arctic Ocean | collected 2017-10-01 | reverse complement strand
CACTCTGTCGGCTGCAATAGAGCGTAATATTGACACATCCCTTCACACCTCCTTAGATCTTTCGTCCACAAACTATGCGCAAAAAATCGATAATATCTCCAAGCATCACCATACCAATTTTCTCCAAGCCCTCGACCAACTCCTCGCCCTGCCCCCTCAAGTTTCCTCCCTCGCCAGCGATCTGGCCACCCTCTCGACCCACCTCCAGGCGCACATAAACAGCCTCCTAATAGCTAAATCTTCGCAACAATCCCACACCTCCTCCTCCCATCGTGTCAAAAAACTTCTCCGCCTCCTCAACATCTCAGTGGAAGCTCGTGAAGCAGTTCTCTCCGCTTCATCCATAGCCTCAGATTCGGCCTCCTCTCCCCACCACCAGGACGCAGTTGCCTCCATCGAAAAGGCCCGCAGGGCGATCAATGGGCCCGTGTGTCTAAAAGGCTCCCCCTTTGGCGCCCAAATCCTCGACTCACTTCCGAAAATCGAGGCGCAGCTCCTGGCCTCCGTCCGTCGCAACGTCAACTTGTGGTTCCTGGACATTCGCAAGTCCGACTGGAGCTCAATTGTTGGGTCCGGCGCCATGCGGAAGTTCGGCAACAGCCCCATCAACTCCAACACCAACACCAACAACAACATCAATTCCCACCAAAATCAGCTCAGGTGGAAGCTAACTGATAGCTCAACGATCTCCGACAGTCTAATAGGACAAATTGCAAAGCATTCCAGGCTTTCAGACGAGCAAATAAATCTAGAAACCGCCAACCTCTCCGACAACCTTAAGAAAACGGTGTTTCCCTCCCAATTTGAGCAAAGCAGCTTCATTTTTGGCGAAAACTTTGCCTTCACTTCGTCATGGGGCACTCCGCCCGCTCCCATGTTAGAGTCTCCCCCCACGCTACAGTTCACCCCCTCCGCCTCCGCCTCCCCCACCCCCACCCTCAGTGATCTCCAAGACAAAATCCACGAGTCTGTCGCCCCTGTTCTTGCGGCACAATCTACCTACAAGCTTCTCAACAAGCAGAGCGATTTCATTTCCTACTACGAGAAGAACCGCTACACGAAAACCAAGGTCCACGACCGTTTCAATTTCAATTCCGGGGTCAAGGACAATCACTACCAGTCCGCGATTGCCTCTCTCACCGGAGAGTTCATTTACAATAAAAACCACGACGACAGCAAATTTCAAGATGTCCAGCTCCCTAAAATCCTCGCCAGTATAATTGTGTTTGCAGTTGTTGAGAGTACCTTGGGGGGGGCGGTTGACCCACCCGGGCGTACTTCGAGTTCTTCGAGCGTGTACGAGAGCCAGCTAATTAGCGAAATTTCGTTAATCATGTGCAAAATGCAGAAGACTGCAGCCTCGCTCAACACAATTGCGCAAACATGTGGGCTACTAGTGGCGTTCAAGTCAACTCTACAAAACCTTCACCCAAGCTCCCCTGCACGTCTCCACGACAACCACTCCCTCGCAACCGCAGTCGATAAGGAAAATGCAATCACGCATGCCATCGAGGAGCACATAGCAGGTGAGCGAAGCGAGCTGTGAGCGAAGCGTTGACGTGCCTCGTGTTTTGGTTCGTCCCTGAACAACACCCTCGCACAAAAAGATGCCCCTGGACGAAACTTGCCACCGTATCCAATTTTGAGCGCCTAAAACCTCCATACGTTGGAGTTGCGGCCGATTTAAATTCGCCTTTTTTTTAGTTTTTGTTTTTGTTTTCACATTGGCGTGCACATGACCCGATCCGGACCGTACCTCAACAACCCCCTAGCAAAAAAAGATGCGCCTGGCCGAGCCCTTGTTGATCGCTTCGCTTCGCTTCGCCTCGCTTCGCCTCGCTTCGCCTCGCTTCGCCTCGCTTCGCCTCGCTTCGCCTCGTTTCGCCTCGCTTCGCCTCGCTTTGATTCGCTTCGCTTCGCTCGCTCGGCGCACATCCAACCAATTTACTTAACTAACATTATCCCAGATTCATACGACTTCCTCTCCACCGACACCCTCGAGCCCCTGGCGCGCGAATCCGGCGCTTCCCACTCTCTCCCCTTTGGCCTTGACGAGAAGTCAACCCAGCCCGTCACTGACGCGCTCGACTTCCTCGACAACCTTGCCACAAAGAAGAAAACCTTCCACCAGGTGAGCGAGCGAAGCGAAGCGAGCGAACCTTGATGAAGTCTCGACCGATGAAATCCCACGAAATGGCTACCGACATAATGGCTACACCCACTACTAAACTAATCACACTCAATTCTGTTGACTCGCTTAACTTGTTTTACTCTTGCCTTCGTTAAAAATGCGCCTCGCTTCGCTTGGCGCAGAACGAGCACGAGCACGGCCATCGCCACACTTTCAGCTCGAGCGTCATTAACATGATAAAATCTGTCCACACTAAGGTTATACTGTTGGCCTACATTGCCAAAACCCAAGCCAGGTGAGCGAGCGAGCCTTGTGCAGAAGAATGCGAAGCTCCGTGCGAAATTTGTATATATGGCTACATCCACTACTGAACTACACTACTCAACTAACCTCCTATCAACTATTTTTGTTCGCTCGCTGCTCTCTTGCTTCGTTAAAAATTGCACAATCTCGCTTCGCTCGGCGCAGCTTCGCCACCACCAACGACTCTCGGGTCGAGAAGGGAATATCCTGGAGCCGATCAATCCTAAATTTCGTCAGCTCGGCGTTCAGCGAGTCGCTGGATCTCATCAAGGCGAGCATCAAGGTGTGTGTCCAATTTTGAGTTGTCTGAAGACATTAACTAACTAACACAACCTACAATAAATAATGCTTTTTATTGGCGCAGGACGACGCCAACATCCACCAGGCCGTGCAGCTCACCGCAAACGCATGTTCGTTGAAAACGGCGACAACCAAGTTTCTGGCCACCGTCGTTCGTGGCCTCGTGATTTCTGGGTTAATTGTCGCTAGGTTCGAAAACATTTACGATGTTGCGGAGAGCATAAGCAAAAATGTGGTGAAGGCGTGTGACAGTGTGGAGGTGAGTGAGTGAGTGAGTGAGCGGGGAGACTTTGCCAAAAGAAAGAGTTTTGTACTCACACCGACGACACATCATAGAGCTCGTGCCGGGACAACGTGTTCTACGTGATTCGAGTGAAAATTGACGGCCTACTTGACTTTGCGCTGGACGGCGTGGATTGGAACGCCAAGAGCGGGAATAAACAACCGAATGACTTCGTTGAACAGCTCATATCATTTTTGAGGATCACGTTCGAGTGTTTAGATCCGCTGAGTAACGTCGCGAGGGAAGCAATGTGCTTCGGCGCTTGCTCGCACATTTCGAACAAGATGATTGGTTTGTTGGTTGGGTTGGACTACGACGACTACGGAATTACCCCAATTCAAAAGATCAACCACAACGGCATTCAGAATCTTGCGCTTGACGTGGCCGCCTTTGAAACTTTTTCAACCGGCTGCGGCGTGCCCCAACTGAGCGAGTGCTTTCGCGAGCTCCGTTTTTTCACGCTTGCGCTCCTGGATCGCGAGCTGGTTGACCTTGTTGCCGACGAAGACCGGCGAATGGCAAAGTACCCCTTATTAGACCTGAACAAGCTGAAAAACGTGCTGGACAAATATGACGTTGCCGTTGTTTCAACGACGGACAAGCTGAAAGGAGGTTTCGGTTTGGGGAAGGGGAAAGGGGGCGAGGGGTCCGCATCGGCTCACACTTTAGATTCAAAGGATTTGGCAAAGCTGAAGAAGAGCATATTCTCGCAAATTTGAAACGACCCAATCTATAATTTTCAATTTTTCACAACGTTGATGATCCTTATGCTCGCATCCCCACCTGCAACCGCAAATTTGGTCTCCTGTTGCGACCAGTCGACGGTAAACACTCCCCGGCTCAGCCCTGTGATGCTCCCGATGCAGCTGTTATTGTTTGCGCAGTCAAACACTGCGCCGAAACGAAACGAGCGAAGATGTTAGCTAGGCTCGCGATTCGTATTCCCGCTTCTCACTCCGCTCACCTCTCGCCTCGTTAGCTCCGCTGCCACCAGCAGCAATGAACTTTGGTTTGTCTGCGTACCCGTTAGTGTAGTTGTCCTTGCTGAACTGCGCGGCATAGAGCATGCAGCTCTGCCCCGACATTTCACTTTTGAACCAGTCGACACTGGCTATCTTTTTACCCGTGCCAAAATCCCAAGTTTCAAGTGGGTCGTCTGATCGCCACGAGCCCGTGACGAGGACGTCGCCTGGGTTTGGTTGAGTTAGTCTTGGCATGACATGCAGCCAATTTTCATTCATTTACCTTGCAAGTCCAACGAATCGCCGCACAAATGCGGGCCGTAGATACTCCTCTGACTGAACCCAGTCCTCGCATCCCAGATCTGCACCGTGTTGTCCCACCCCCCGCTGACAATGATGTTGGGATCGCCGGGATGATACTTGCAACTGAAGATCCTGTTGCTGTGGCCGGCACTGCTGTTTGGCCCGAAGCCCATCCCACGCTCCATAGACTGAACTAGCTGCACCGGCGCCGAGCGAAGAAGGTGCGAATACGAATTGAGTGGAATAATGTTAGTTTAGTAGTGGCTCATATTCTCGTCTTCCTCGAGGTTCGCTCACCTGCTTTGTGCTCTCGTCGTACAATCGCACAATCGTATCCTTACCCGCAGTGACGAACTGCGTCGCGTCTGGCCTGTAGTCCAAAGCGAAAACTTGGTTCTTGTCACCTGTCCTAGGAGTCGTCTCGGTCATTGTGTGTAGCCGCTTTCCGCTCGTCATGTGCCAATGGTCCACGCTCCCAACCGCGTCCGCGCAGATCAGGACGTTCTTCGTCTTTACAGAGTCGACGTCAGGGCGAAACTTTACGCAGGTAGAGGGGAGCGCGAGGGAGCTTCCGATCTGCGTGGCACGGCATGGCGTTGCTTGAGTACTTAGTAGGCGGATTTGGTTTTATTTTCAAGCTTTTTCAACTCACCTGAAGATTGTACGATAGTCGCCCAGTCGAGCAATTGAACACCCGAACCGCTCCATCCCCGCAGCAGGCTGCAAGGAACTTTCCATCGTTGCTGAATTTAACCGAGAAGACTTCGGAAGAGTTTTCGGAAATGGTAATTGCTGCTTGAAGAGAATAGGGGGAATTGTTGTTTGTAGTTGTTGAGAGCTGGACTGTCTCAGGGGGAGTTTGTGGGACTTCAGGTGTAATTGCAGGCAAAGGTTCAGCCGCAGGAGGAGGGGCTGCGGGAGGGGCGTCAAAGAAACTGGCCATGTGCTATGATTTAAAAATTTGTAAAATTTCCCTTTTTGTCACTTTATCACTTTATTGACCTTGATTCCTTCAAATCAACAAACAATATTACTTTCATGGAACTGATATGAACCTTTTTTCATATGCCGACCACCTTCTGAGCGCTCCTGACGTCTCCTTGAGTTCTCCTCCAAAATATGACAACTCAAATCAACAATATCTTCCCAAGCCAATGCTGTCGATTGGTGTTCAGGAGAGCAACGCAAATTTAGAGTCCCCCTCCCGCACGAAGCCCACCCTGTTCCTCCTCGACGACATCCTCGGAACCATGGACACTACCCGCAACAAGGTGGTCGAACGGCGAAACGTTCGAAAAGAGCGGCAGAAGGAAATCGAGCTGCAGCACTCGCGGACCCAGCTGATTGTGAGCGACGCTAGCGCCTACGGCATGGGGACGGAGAATTTGAGAGCCAAGGTTGGGGACATGAAGAGGAAGACGCCCGCCGGTCGAGCTGCTAGCGCTGCCAAGGCGCTTCAGGCGACCAAACAGATTAAGGACGAGGACGACGCGAGGGAGCGAATTCGCGAAGAGACTCAATACGAATATGAGGAGACTCAGTCAGATTCGACCCAACACGCGATCGATAACCACCGGTCGGACAAGAAGGTCATCATCGAAGCGGTGGAGAGGCGCTTGGCCAAGGACAAGCAGGTGAGAATAGCTACTACTCAACGGAACTAACATGAAATGAATATTATTATTATTCACAACTAATTTCTTACGCTGGGCGCAGCTCGCGGAGACGGCCAAGAACCGGCCACCCAAGGAGTTCGTCAAGAAACTAGCGGCAAAGAACGAGGCCAGGGCCCGAGAGGCCGCGCTTTCGGCCGGGGCGAGTAGCAGGGGCGCGATCGCGGCCGGGAAGGCGGCGGCGGAGAAGGTCAAAGAGAAGTACCGCAAGGCGCAGCTGTCCAAGGACGCGATGGAGGAGGAGGAGGTGAGTGAGCGAAGCGAGCGAGTCTTGAGGAAGGCGAGAAATGAAATATATACGAGCCGCAACAACAACTAAATCTTATTATTATTATTCCACTCAATGCAACGTATTGGGCGCAGGAGGCCGAGGAGATCGAGTACCACCGCCTCAAAAAGCTCAACGCGGTGAAGAGCAAGGTGCCGGTCATGGCTGTGGACAAGGCTAGCGGGGCTAGGCTGACGGTCGACGAGCGCAAGTCGGACTTCACCGCCACCGCCCAGTGGAAACTGTTCCAGGAGGAGGTGAGCGAGCGAAGCGAAGCGAACGAGCCTTGACGAAGACAAGCATTCTCGCGAGGAAGTGCGCGAAATGGCTACAGACATAATATATATATTGGCTACATCCACTACTAAGCTAACATTATTCCACCCAATTCGTTTGGCTCACTTCACTCGTTTCGCTCGTCCTTCATTAAAAATGCGCCTTGCACCTTCTTCGCCTCGGCGCAGATTCACAATTGGGACATCACGGGGGGGACCAACGAGCCGGACAACGCGAGGGACGGCTTCGCGGAGTATTTAACGGACAAGTACATGTGCGGGAAAATGGACGGCCTGCCCAAGACGATCATCGTCACCAAGGTGCGGAAGGACATAATGAGGATCATCGATAATTTCGTTGCTAGTAAAGGGAATGGTAAAGGGGGAGGCGAAGACAAGGGGGGGGACATACACCGAAATAAAGACAAAGGCGAAGAACAAAACAAATATTCCAACTCCGACTCGGACGCGGACTCGGACGACAGCCGATACAACGAGAGCCTTCAGGGGCGCAGCGCCCAGGGCAAATGGACGGACTTCGCGCTCAACGAGCAGCGGCGAAAGGTCGAGGAGGTCAGGTCCAGGCAGCTGCTGCAGGTCGAGCAGAGGGAGCACGACGACCCGAATGTCGACGCGGAGTTCCAGGAATTTCTGCAGATGAAGAGGGAGAAGAAGACGAGGCAGGTCAAGGACAAGATTGACAAGTTGAGGAAGGAGAAGGAGTTGGAGGAGAAGAATAACAACAACAACAACAACAACAACAGCAAGAACAACAAAAATAGCGGATCCAAGCTATTCCAGCCGTGGAAGTGCACGGTCTGCAGGTGAGTTTTCATTTTGTGTCCGCTCCGCTCGCCTTGCCACTCCTAAAACCACTCTTGCACTCGTGCTACACGGAAAATGCGCCTCGCACCTTCTTCGCTCGGCACCGGCGCAGCAAACAAAACGCAGCGGAAGACAAAAAGTGCACAGTCTGCGGCAGGCGGAAAAACATCAACCTGCCGCAGGTCATCCCCGAGGCTGACAAAACGGCCGACCAGAAGAAGAACGAAATGGACGCAATGAAGAAGGAGAACGAGGAGCACGCCAAGATCAACCAGGAGTACATGAACTTCCACAAGATGAAGACCAAGACCGACGCCGTCGCGGACGAGCGGGGGGCAATGGCCGACGACATTACGAGCTTGCTGGCGAGCTTAAGGGGCTCGATCCAAACGATCGAGGACGGGAACTTCAAGGGAAGGCTCGCGGATGAGGTTAAACCGCCGCCGGTGGAGCACAACGAAGACTTCAGGGTCAAGAACCCGAAGGGGAGGACAGATGGGAGGACGGTAGAAGAGGCCAACAGACCAACGCCCGACGTCATCAGGCAGATGACTAGGGACAAATTTTTGAGCAAGGTTGGGGCCGGGAAGGAATTCTCGCCGCATGAAGGACCCAAAGTTGATTACAACCTCACCGAAGCGGAGAGAAATTACAAGAACATCAAGAAGCCGTTCGACTACGATGTATTTGAGAAGAAAACGAAGCCGAAGCCGAAGATGTAAACAAGTATGTGTAGGTGACTTATCCGATCTTGACCAATTTGCTCGAAGAGGATGGAAAATTAGTTTAAAATAGGAATTGGAAACAATTGTATTTGTTCAGTCGATTCTCAACAGTCATGCAAAACCCGCAATTCTGCCTCACTCGCCGCCACCCTCGTCGGCACCTTTCAAGTCTTCTTGTGCTTCTTCCACACTTAAGAATATCCCGATAACACAGACATCTCCTTTTCTTCTCATTTCCCTAATAATCCGCCGCGTCCTCAAAATCATCAACGACGAACACCGTATCAGCGTCAAATCTCCAGCTCTTCGGCCTGTCGCTGTCATACCCCTCTTCCCCCTCGATTGCCCCGCTGTTGCACGACGTCAGGCCCTCCCCCATGTCCCCCCACGACGCATAAGCCACGATCCGCTCGAAACAATAGAGGCCCGGTCGGGCTTTGAAGTCCTCCCAGACTCGATAAAAAACCGCAGCTTCCCCAACAAGCGAATCTCCGAGTCCCCTCCGCTTTACAGACGCGACGAGGCTGCTAACGCAGCGGTCGACCTTTGCGTCCATGAGGTACCAAAAGTTCGTCTTACGGGACACAAAGTCGCGGATCTCAATGTCGGTCGCCGTAAGCCTTCGGAATTTTACCTTGGAAAGCGGGATCGTCGGACAATCCTCGGGGTATTCAAGGGGGCGGAAAAGTGCCTGCGGGCAGAGGGTGATAAGGAGAGAGATCGACTCCAAATCATTACTGCTGTGGAGCGCCATGTGGAGGGGGGTTCCCTCTGCGATGGTTTCGCTATAGACAGACCCTCTGCTTGCAGGGTCCAACAGCTCTTCGTGGAGGGTAACGCTGTCTTCCTCTTGCATCATTTTGAGCATTTTCTTGACGAACAAGGGCTCATTTTTTTCGATCGCGAAATGGAGGGGGAGCATACTGCCGTAGCTGATCCCTTGGCTGTACTTCGAATTGTAGTACTCGTGGTAAAAGAGTTGCTTTTCGACCGGGGCGTGGTTTGTATCTTTGTCGTTCGTAAGTTTTCTGCCTTCAAAGAACAAATCGAGGAGAGAATCGAGCGTCGCTCCGTCCAGGTACATCATGACTAATGACGTGACTGTGTCAGACCGTAATAGATGAATTGACGCCTCGCCGAAACCATGCTCACCAGCACCACAAAAAAGGGCGAGCGGGGGGATGTAGTCGCCACCACCGTCTTCAATGTCGTCTTCACAAGCCCGATAACCGTACAATGGCCTGTTTTTGTTGTTGAAGAGTCCGCCCTCCTCCTCCGAGTCGTCGGAGTCCTCGTCCTCCTCCTCCTCCTTTTGCCGCCTGGCATTCAAATCATCTAGGATCTCCTCCACTTCCTCCGCCTCCTCAGGAACGGTTGGAGTCGTGGGTTGTGGACTCACGAGGTTCTTGACCACGTTAAACACATCACTGATTGCAGATAACATGATTACTGGTGGGTTTGTTGCTGCCGGGGGTGTGGAGGGGTTGGGAGGGGCGGGAGCGGGGGGGGGGGGGGGGCCGGGGGGGGGCTATATGTGGTCGGTCGGTCGGATGGCTGTCGAAAAAGTGCTCTTTCGTCGTGGAATTCAGGCAAGGTGTATCATGCACGCTTGCTTCGAACTTGCTTTTTTCCAAAATTACGCTCCAATGTGCCAATTTCCCTCATTTTTTTAATCACTTTTTCTTTGCACATGATATAAGTGACAAGATGAAGTTCACGCCAATCACAATAGCTGCCCTCTTAACCACCTCAACCGTCTTTGCGCAAGAAAATAAATACACTTTGGTCACTGAGCTGCTCCAAACGAAAGATGTGAAGGCAACTGGTGTAATCAAAGCCTTGTCGATAGATGCACCAACCATATCAACCACCAACTTGAAAGTCGAGAAGATCGAGTCATCCCTCTTAACCCTTTCTGGGGCCCCTCGCAGCATCTACCGTCACCTCCACAAATCTCATTACAGCCAATTCTGGTCTGAAGGCTACAGGCAAAGTAGAGGTTACCGGCGACCTTACAGTTTCGAATGCCATCCAGGCGGCGACCCTCGCGTCCAACGGCGAGATTACTGGCTCTACTCTGACAACCACCGGAGCCGTAAACACAGCTTCCGTCGTCTCAACGGGCGCCATCAGCGGAACTTCCCTCTCTACAACTGGTCAAATCACCACCACGTCAATTTTAGCCACTGGCGCAGTGAATGCTGCCACCCTTTCCGCAACGGGTCTGATCACTACCCCATCGTTGACCTCCACCGGCCTCATCACCACCAAGGACATGACCGCAACTGGGGTTTTAGATGTGACTGGCGCAATCACCACGAAATCTGGCATCACGTCGAGTGAGCTTACCACACCGCTGATTAGAAACCTAGCCGAGATCAAAACCGAAGCGCTGAAAATCAGTGGAACCGTCACCGCAGCCGGACCTATTACCGGTTCAGCAACCATTACAGCGGTGGGCGCAATATCAGGCGCATCACTCGCCTCCACCGGCCCAATAACTTCAACCACGCTCACAACAACGGGCGCCATTTCCGGCGCATCACTTGCCTCCATCGGCCTCACCACCACCAAGGACATGACCGCAACTGGGGTTTTAGATGTGACTGGCGCAATCACCACGAAATCTGGCATCACGTCGAGTGAGCTTACCACACCGCTGATTAGAAACCTAGCCGAGATCAAAACCGAAGCGCTGAAAATCAGTGGAACCGTCACCGCAGCCGGACCTATTACCGGTTCAGCAACCATTACAGCGGTGGGCGCAATATCAGGCGCATCACTCGCCTCCACCGGCCCAATAACTTCAACCACGCTCACAACAACGGGCGCCATTTCCGGCGCATCACTTGCCTCCATCGGCCTCACCACCACCAAGGACATGACCGCAACTGGGGTTTTAGATGTGACTGGCGCAATCACCACGAAATCTGGCATCACGTCGAGTGAGCTTACCACACCGCTGATTAGAAACCTAGCCGAGATCAAAACCGAAGCGCTGGAGATCAGTGGGAAATTGAGTAGCGTCGGAGGGATAAAAACTTCTGGAAACCTAGAGGTTGTTGGGAAAATTGAAGCAAGCGGCTCGATCAAAACAGACACAGTGGTTGAAACAATTCCCTTACCGCAACTGAATCCGTCACCGCCAAAACAATGACAGCAACGGAGGGGGGGAAGTTTGGGAAAGTTGACGTAACCGGCCTCATCACCGCCAAGGACGTCACGGCAACCGACACCATTTCATCCTCCACAATGACCGCTTCAATCTCAATCAACTCAAAATCAGCCACCATTACCGACTCAATTTCCGCAAACGACATTATCAGCAGTAACGACATTTCCACCTCCACCATGACCGCTTCAACCTCAATCAACACCCCCTCCATAACCTCCGCAACTGGTACAATTTCAGACACCCTCACCACAAAGGACCTGATCGCTAGTGGCGACATCTCCTCGGCTCTCCTGACGTCCAAAGGTGTGGTCGTTAGTGGCGACATAACCACGTCTACTCTCACGGCTTTTTCCGCAATTTCCTCCAAGGTGAGCGAGCGAAGCGAGCGAGCCTTTAGGAAGAAAGACGAGCATACGCTAAACGAGCCCACTCAATTTACTTCGCACCTTCTTCGCTCGGCGCAGGACCTCACTGTTACCTCCACCCTCACCGCCCCCTCGATCGCCTCCTCGACGTTGATCACGGCCAAAGAAATTGAGGCGACTGGGGGAATAACTTCCTCGACTTTATCCGTGGTAGAAGGGGACATTTCCGCCTCCAAGGGCAACATCGTAGGTGAGCGAGCGTGCGAACGAGCGGAAATGGCTACAGCCACCCACATCCACTACTTAAACTAAACCCACCAATTCGTTTCAGCGACGCAAGGTTCAGGAATCTTCAATGACGTGGCGGCGACAGATGCGGTGACTGCGGACCATTTAATAACCGTCGGCTACGGAAACATCGGCAGCGATCTCACCGTGCATAACAAGGTGGTGGGTAAATCTGCAGAGTTTACCGAGTCCGTTGCGACGAAGGATTTGGAATCGACTGGGCAAGTATCAGCGGCAATTTTAAAGGTAGCAGCAGCGACAACTCTGGCGGAGGTCACGGCCGAATCTTTGACCGTAAGTGCCGAGAGTGCGCTCAGCACTTTGAAAGTTTCTTCCGCCTCGACCTTTGATGGTGAGTGAGAAGTGTTGGAGGGGGGGGGGGGGGGGGGGGGATAAACACATATATTATTTGCTTATTT
>Ga0302116_1001941_pt1 | contig 12299 bp, 7 predicted proteins | sample AG5_SCM_MG_FD_203124 | JGI IMG/M metagenome (GOLD analysis project Ga0302116, IMG submission 203124) | Marine microbial communities from Western Arctic Ocean, Canada - AG5_SCM | ecosystem: Environmental > Aquatic > Marine > Oceanic | place: Canada: Western Arctic Ocean | collected 2017-10-01 | reverse complement strand
CGCGTCTCGTCCCCTGGCGTCCAGGGACCCGGCGATCCACAGGAAGACGCTGGACGAGTACAGCATCGGGACCTCATCCAGGATCTGCCCCCACCGCGTCAGGGTCCCGTGGAACGCCGCGCTGCCCAACCCGACGATCGCGAGCATGGCCCCAGCCACCTCGAAGCGATAGCCGTACGCATGCCTCCTCGCCTTGAGCAGGAAGTACAGCCCCACGGTGAGCGTGGGTAACGAGCTCAGCGCGTTCCAAAACTCGGCGACGTACGGGGTGAGGACGTAGTTGTCCTCGCACCAGTCGTAATTCGCGGTGGGCTTACCCCAGTATCCGTCAACCATCGCGCCCGTCGAATGAATGTGTGACGATTCGGGGCTCACAAAAGACACACTTTTACTTTAGGTTTGTGAACGTGTTTCGACTGTCGGGTGATACGGTAACTCTTAATACATGCGATGATATAACTCTTAGTGGGCGAACAAACAACACGCGCCGCCCTCCTCCTTTTCTCACGGAGGGACGTAGAACGACTCGACGATGTTCCGCAGGTTAGCCTCCCCAGCCGCCCACTGCCGCTCGTTACCCGCGCTCGCGTTGATGACGTAGAGCTGCCCATCCGTGACGGCGGCGCTGATGAGGTTGCGGGGCTTGTCCAGCTCGTACTGATAGTACACCACGCCGTCCTTGGTGACCACCGTGGTGTTCTTCACGCTGCCGGCGTTGCCGCCCGGAACCCCGAAGCCGTTATCGTCCCAGAACGCTCCGATGAGCTCGACGAATCGATCCAGCGCCACCGCCGGGGTCCCGACTTCTTTGAGCGAATCTTTGTCCACGAATGGGAGCACATGCGTGCACATTTTGCCCTCCACCGGGGATGAGAATCGTAGGTCCACGCCGTACAGCTTACCGTCGTTGAGTGAGACGATGTCGGGTTTCCACGTTTCCTTTGGGTACTTGAAGCTGTAGTCGTGCGTGCCGGACGAGATGGACGTCTCGAAGCGTTCGCGGAAGGATCGCTTGTAGAGTGAGAGCTCGGTGGACGCGCGCGCCGGGCCGGCGTCGACGTCGCCGAGGGTCGCGCCGCCGTACGCCGCGTGTGCATCTCGCGGCTTCGATGCCGCGAGCGCGGCGAGCGACGCGAGCGTGAGGCTCTCGCGGCGACCCATCGACGCCGGCCTCTCATCGTCGTTGTTGCATTTCTTCTTACTCGAAGCGGCGACTAGGGTAGCCGGGTCGCGCCCCGCCGGGTTGCGCCGACCTCTACTGCCGCTACGGCGTGTTTCGAGCGCGCGACGCGTCGATTGGAGCGTCGTCGGTATCGACGTGAGCGCGTGCATCGTCACCACCGTCGGTGTATCCGTGAGCGCGGTGCCAAGTGCGCGCCGCGTTATCCGCGAGTTTTAATCATCCTCGTCATCAGCTCGAGCAGCAGCACGGAAAGTGCGCCACTCTCGACGCGGACCGGACCCACCGATGGCGTCGATGCGAGCCTCCGGGACCTGCCTCCGGGTCGCCGCCGTGCGTCGGCGAGTACCCGTGAATGCGTCCCGTGCATCGCGCGCGTCGAAGGTTCCGTCCCGGGTAGTCACCCGCGCCAACGCCACCACTCGCCGCCGCCGCCGCTTCGGTGCGCTCGCGGCCGATGATGATGACGGGGCGGTCGCCGAGGAGGAGGAGGAGGAGGAGGAGGAGGAGGAGGAGGTGACGCCGCTGGACAACGTGTGCTTCGTCCTCTGCCGGCCCCAGGGTCCCCAGAACATCGGCGGCATCGCGCGCGTCATGCAAAACTTCGGCGTCACCGACCTGCGCATCGTCACACCCGAACCCACCGCGCTCGCCCCGCCGTTCGACGCCGCCGACGAGTACGACAGGGCCATCCACTCAGCCGAAGTTCGAGCCACCGCGCCGCTGAGCGACGAGGCGCACAAGTTCGCGGTCCACGCGGACTGGCTCCTACGCGACGCGAAGCGATGCGCCAACGCCGACGAGGCACTCGCGGACGTCACCTACGTCGCGGCGACGACCGCGCGACCACGCGAGAATCTTCAAATTGTAGATGTGAAAGCCGCTGCGGCGGCGCTGAGGGAACACGCGGCGAAAGGGGAGAAGGTCGCCGTCGTCTTCGGTAACGAGGCGACGGGCTTGACGAACGACGAGCTGAGCCGCGCGAACCTCGGGGTGATGATCGCCACCGCCGGGAGTAAGGCGTCGGTTAAGGCGGCGAATAGACGGAGGCGGTACACGGGCGCGAAAGGTCCGACTTCGCTCAACCTGTCCATGGCGGTCGGCGTGCTGGCGTACGAGCTGTTCGAGGCGATGGGAGAGGGTGAGGTCGGCGGGTTCGGGTCGAGGATGATGACCGTGGACGAGCGCGCGAGGCTCGGGGATGAGCTCGCGGGTGCCAGGCGAAGCCTCGACGTCATGCGGGAGGGGGAGGAGTCGTCGGGGGAGGAGTCATCGTCGGAGGAGGATAGGCTTCTGGACGAGAAGGAGGCGAGGGCCATCGCGCGGGTGCTCAACGCGGGACCGATCGCGACGAAGGACGCCGCGGTGCTCTTCCAGCTCGCGCGTCGGACGAAGAGCGTTAAACCGTTCAGCGGCGTGGACGAAGCGGCGGTGGACGCAGTCGTCGAGCTCCTCGCGAATTCTCCAAACCCGGACAAACCCCCCGGGAACAAGGCTGTTTTGAACCACGTGCGAACGACGTTGGGTCTGAGCCTGACGACCAGAGAGCTGGAGAGGGTGGTCAAGGCTGCGGGGAAGATCGACATGGCGGACGAGCGGCTCAACCGGCGTAGCGAGGGCGATTACCTCTGATGACGCGGACGTCACTAGTCTACACATTTTTATGAATCTAGTCTTTGGTCACCGCGGTTTCGATCTTACGCAGGCGACGCTCCTGCGCCTGCAGCGTCGCCTCGATCCTGTCCATGCGCATGTCCACGCCGCGACTCAGCGCGTTCATGCCCGTCATCAGCGCGGAGAGCGACGCCTTGATGCCGTCCATGCCCACGTCGTGGCCGTCGTTCAATTTGGACCTCGCCGCCGCGGTGGCTCGCTTCGCGGCGCCGGCTGTCGCGACTTCCGCCTCCGCCTCGGGCTCCGCCTTCCGCTCCGTCTTTGCGCGCGGTTCGAACGCGGGGTACGGCCGCGGCGGCGCACGCGCGGGCGACTCACCGGCGGGCGTCGCGTCGGCGTCGTTCACGTCCACGGATGCCAGTGCTTCTAGAAGGTTTCCGGGTGTCGCTCCCGCCGCGACGAGCGCTCGAATCGCGTCCGGACTCAACTGCTTCGGCGCCTCGGTACCGTTCGGCGTGTGGCTGGCCTTCTTGGGCTGCTCTGGTGCGGCGTTCACTGGTGTCGGTGCGAGAGTCGTCGACGCCGTGGGGTTGTGCGTGGATTCCACCCTGAACGTGGACACCGCGACAGCCGCCGTGGTCGACGTGAAGGTTGACGAAACGAACGAACCGACTGACTTGTCCGCCGCGACGGATAGCGCCGCGCCGCCGAACCCGCACCCGTCCCAACCGTAACACGCCCCGCGGAGCCTCACGCACACGCCGTCCACGTCACCACCCATTGTCAGCGCGCATTCATCGGCGACGTCGAACGTCTTCGCGTCGATCGCCGCGAACCTCGGCGCGCCCGCCGTGCTTCCCACCAGCACCGCGCTTTTCCCATTTTTATTTCCAACCCGCGGCGGTACCAGCACGTCCGGTCGGCCGAATCCGCGAGGTAGATCCACACACCGCGCGACGAACCCGTTGGTGTATCGCGCGCCGAACTCGATCGCGCACACCGTCGCGGTCGCCGGCTCGGCCATCGAAGACGACGACCCATAAGCTGCGTCGAGCCCCGACGGCCCCGGAGATCGATTGTGCAACTCACGAAACACCAGCGACTTTGGAAACGCGTTCTCTCTCTCGTTCCCACTCGGCGCGCGTATGTGCACCATGCCGTCATCCTCGTGGCCACCGCGTCCACTGACAGACACGGAGATATCCGCCGGACCTGTATACGCAACATCGGCGAACGCGGCGTTGACGACGGAGCCGGACGATAGCGACGGCATGGCTGCATCAGCCGTGACGTATAAAACGTCGCGGCCGCTCGACGCCAACGCTCGAATCTCCCCCACCGCCTTGTTCTTCCCGGGCCTCCCGAGTGGCACTCGTATCGTCCGTTGCGCGTCCAGGGTCCGGGGTAGGTCCGGGGGTAGCGTACGACGCACGGTCTCTTCGTGCCACGCGTACACGTCCACGCGCGCGAAGGACCCGTCGGTTGAATCGTCGGTTGTTGACGAAGCCGACGCATCTGATGCACACGTGGCCACCGCGTACATCGGACCGGCGTATTCGTCGGACGTCGGCGTCATCGTGAGCCACGCGAGTTGCCTGTGCGCCCCGCACACGTCCCTTTGTTCGTGTCGCACCGTCGCGAATGGCTCGAGGCGCATCCGATCTTGGCCTTTCCTTCGCAGTCGAAGGTCGAGCACGACGATCTCCGTGGGCGTCGACGTCGCGAGCAGCGGGTACGGGGACGGGCACAGCGCCACGGCGCTGTGGGGCATCTGCACGTGGGTCAGCCCCGCGATGGCGATGCCGTCGTCGTCGTTCGAGCCGAGCGCGATGATGTCCACGACGTGCACGTTGCCGGCGGCGCACGTCGCGACCAACACGGCGACGTTCGGCTCATCGATGCCGTGCGCGCACCATCCGAGATGGGCGCCGGAGAAATCTGGCGACTGATCGTCATCGCCGTCGTCGTCGTCCGCGTCATCGAACGCGCTGGAGAGCCTCAGACGTGCGGCATCGGACGGCGCTCCATCGTTGCCGCGGATGCGTGTCACCTCCACGTCGCCGCCGACGACGTACGCCAGGAGGCCGACGCCGTCGGGCGTCGACGTCGCGGCGACCTGCGATGGGGTCCTGGTGGCGTGCCCGTTTCCCCGGGCGCGTTCGAAGTGGCGGGTTCTGAACGCGGCCGGGACGTCGGTCGCCACGACTCGCGCGTCTCCGAGTGTCACCGAGAAGGAGGTGGCGCCGGGGGCATCGGCGTCGTCTCGCGCCATCCCTGTGCGCGTGTGCGGCGCCCCTTCGCACTGGCGCTGGTGAAGGATTCTATTATTTCCGCTCACGTCTCGGTTGTTGGTTTTCATTCTCGACCCATAAGCGAAGAACACCTGCAGACTGAAAAACACGTACATAGCTGACCAAATACCTCTACGACGCCTCAGAGTTGATTCTTTATCATTTATCTTGCGCAGGTGAAAGACCCTGCATTCCAGCCATTATTACCATTAACCTCACGACCAGCCTCTCACTACCAACGCATACAAAAAATAAAATAAAAATCGACACCGATCATGTCAAAAATATCGTGACGAAACGCCCTTCCGAAAACACGTGTGGGTGCCATTGTTAATCCCGAGACCCGCAGGATCTCGACACCCGCACGTACATCCGACGAGTATCAAGATGGCCAAGAAGATCGGTATCATCTGCACATCCGCCTGCACCATGGGCGACCACGAGACGGGCGCGTGGTTCGAGGAGATCGCCACCCCGTACTACCTCATGAAGGCTGCGGGCATGACGATCGTGGTGGTGTCACCAAAGGGTGGCGAGATCCCGATCGACCAGGGCTCCATGCAGGGCGACTTCTACACCGAGGACTGCAAGAAATTCAGCGACGACGCCGAAGCCATGGCGTTGATCAAGTCCAGCGTCAAGCTCGAGGAGTCCCACGCCGATTCCCTCGACGGCATCTACCTCGCCGGCGGCCACGGCACCATGGATGACTTTTACACCGATACCACGTTGCGATCCGTCATTGAGAAGATGTACGCAGCCGGCAAGCCCATCGGCGCGGATTGCCACGGCCCCGCCGCGCTCGTCAAGTGCAAGAAGCCCGACGGCACCCCGCTCATGGCCGGTAAGAAGATGACCTGCTTCGCGGACTCCGAAGAGGTCGCCGTCGGTCTCTCCGAGAAGGTGCCCGAGTTGATCGAAGCGGCTTTCCGAGCGCAGGGCTGCGAGTTCAGCAAAGCCGACGACTGGCACCCCCACGCGGTGACCGACGGTAAGATCGTCACCGGCCAGAACCCCGCGTCCTCCAAGCCGTGCGCCGAGCAGTTCATCGCCATCTGCGCCTAAGAGAGGGAGATTGAGAGAGAGAGAGAATCGTATCGTGTCTGCGTTGGATTGTAACGTCGATCCTACGCAACTAAAAATGTAAGCGCCAAGTCGTTGACGAGCCCCGTGCCCAGCCCCGCGTTGAGTCGCCTTAAATCCTCCGGCGTCTTCACCCCCGGCACGAACGTATCCTCCACGACATCCACCTTGACCCTGTGTCCCGCGAACACCACCCTGTTCTGCTCCGGCTCGTCCGGGTCCACGATGACCTTGCCGTTCTTCCACCGCGGCGGCGACTTGTTCTCCTTGTCGAACTCTCGTGACGACTTTGACTTTCCTTTGAGCGTCGCGTATTTTTCCAAAAAGTCGCACCGGCACGCCTGTATTCCCACCCGAATCTTGTACCTAACCTCCGCGTCGTACGAGTTCATCGGGCACCGCTTCGGGACGGGCTCGTGCGAGAAGAGGAGCGCGTAGTCGTGCTCGTCCGTCACCACCTTCACGGTGTCCGCGCTCGTCACGTCCTGCGTCGTTTGAAAAGCGTCGAGTCAGGTGAAAAGTTTTTGGCATTTTTGACGAAAAAGTTTTGGTTTTGGCGGCGGCGCGGGTGTTTGTACGTACCTCTTCGTTCGCGCCCGGTCGCACCAGGGTCCCCACGACGGCGTCGGAGTTGATGACCAGGTCCGCCGCGGTCTCTATGTGGTGCGGCTGGACGAACGGTTCGTCCGCGTCGATGCAGACGACGACGTCAAAGTCGCCAGACGCCTTGGTTGTTTTTTTTTCAGCTGATGACGAGTCGCGTCCCTTTTTCCTCTGGTTCCACTTCGAAGCCCTTCGCCGAAGTCTGTTGACAACCTCGAGGCAGCGCTCGAGGCTCGTCTCGCACGCGGCGTCCGTCATGATGACCTCGCCGCCGTGGTCCCTCACCGCCTTGGCGATGCGCTCGTCGTCCGTCGCCACGACGCACGCGTCCAGGCACTTCGCCTTGCACGCGTTGTGGTAGACGTGCATCACCAGCGGCTTTCCCCGCAGCAGCGCCAGGGGCTTGCCGGCGAATCTTCTGCTCGAGTAACGCGCGGGAACGACGCCGAGGACGCGCGGCTGCGTTCGATTAGGACGGGACGTGACGGTCAGGATCGGCCGAATGTACACGCGCGATCTTCGGAGCGGGGTCGTGAGGGACGATACGCGCGTCGGCATCGAGCGGCGGCGCCGCTGGGCGCCCCCGGCGCTCAGAAAGCGCGTGGCCAAAAAAAAGTGCACAAGATGGACGCGACGGGTGCCGAGCGCGCATCAGCGGGCGCGACCGGGGACGTACCTTGGGTCTCGCGAGCATGGTGCGGCTATCCGCGCCGAAATCGGCGGGACCCCGTTCGCTCGAGACGACGCATCCCATCTCGTGGGCGCGTGTGCCGCGCCGCGGGTTGTGGAGTTAACAGCGCTGACATCAGTTTGCGACACGGGACGCGAGCGCCAAAATTTTCGCGGTCCGTTGGCGCCAACTCGGCTGCCACGCGGGCACACCCACCGCGGTCGTCTCACACACCCACGCGTCTCGCTCACGACCGTCGGCGCCGCGCCCTGATCGCGGCTCGTTCGGAGAGCTCGAGTGAACTGACGCCCTCGGCGACCATTCACGGGCGAGACGGCGGCGACACCAGCGGGACCCGCGCGGCGCCAAACGCGTCGTCAGAGATATTTTAAGTGTTAGACTACGATGATGCTCGCGACGCGTGTGGGCCCCGTCGGGACGTGCGCGACGCTCCACGCGTCTCTCTCCTCACGCCGTGCACGCGCGATCCCTTCGCGGCGACCGAAGCGCAGCTCGTCGCGTAGGTCGCCGGTGCCACTCCGCGTCCACGCCTTGAGCGACGACGACGGTTGGGACACCGACTGGGACACCGACCGCGACTCCTACGGCGAATCCTCACGGTCCGACGACACGGGCACGGGCATGGGCGCGCTGGATAACCCGATTTTCAACGACAACTTCAAGAAGGCATTCATGGATGCGCAGGAACGCATCGCCGACGATCAGGCCCCGATGAAGGCGCAGATCAGAGCAGAGGTGGACGAGATCATGAAGCAGGTTCAAAACGAACGAACAGTCGACGCGCTGGAGAGCGCGCTGCCGCTCGAGGAAGAAGAGGAGGTGGCGCAGGAGGTGGCGCAGGTGCAGAAGGAGTTGGTGGAGAAGGAGATCGCGTCGACTTACGCGGACGCCCTCGATAACCCGCTCTTCACCGACAACTTCAAACAGGCGTTCATCGAGGCGCAGGCGCGGCTCAAGGAGGAGCAGGCTCCGATGCGGGAGAAAATCGACGAGGAAGTCGCGGCGATCATGCGGCAGGTACACGCGGAGCGGGAGGCGGAGGCGCGCGGGGAGACGTACACGCAGACGGCGGACGATCCACTCGGCGCGCTCGACGCGTTCGCGGGGGCGATGAGCGGAGCGAGCCAGCCGGGGGCTGAAGTGCAGCACGGGCGCCCGAATGCCAATGCAAATGCGAACGCGAATCAATCGTTCAAGTCGCCGCCGCCGCGAATCGAATCGACTCAGACGGAGAGCCTTCCGCTGGACGCTGATATCCTCGGCGAGATGCTCAGCGCGAGCGACGCGCAGCTGGGTTCGCTGAGGAGCGCGCTCGCGCCGCTCGAGAAGGCTTTGCGCTCTGAGATTATACAAAACCGACGGATCCGGATTGCAATCGAAAAGGCTCAAAGGACGGCGAGGTACGCCGAGGCGGATCGCATCGCGGCGGAGAGACGCGCGGAACGGGATCGCCTCGAGCGCGAGGGCAAAGGCAACTGGTAACGACCCGATATACCAAGAGATGATCGAGAGATGATGTACAACAGAGAGTAACTACTAAAAGACTAGCACCGCCTGTATTGGAACAAGTGAAGACGTATTTAGAAGATCTAAAAAGTCAAATCACGTCGTCCCAAGCCGGCGGCATCCCGGGTCCCCTTCCGCCGCCGAACCTTCCACCCCTTCCGCCTCCGAACCTGCCACCCCCGCGGCCGCCCAAACCCCGTCCCATACCGGGCACACCGGGCACACCGGGCCCGTTCGGCCAACCACCGATGGGTGTCGGCATTCCGAAAGCGCCCCCCGGTCCGCCCAATCCCCCGAAGCCGCCGGGCCCACCCGGGAACCCCGGCATCGCGGGCGCTTGACCACCTAATCCACCACCGGTGGGATACAGGTCGTAGTCGCCGCCCGTTATACCCGGCGTGTACCCCGGCGGGCCGTTGAAGAACCCCCCGCGTGGAGCCATACCTCCAGGGTGTGGTACGTGCGGCCCGGGCGGTCCGTTCATCTCCTCGCGCCGTCGCATCATCTCCGCGACTCGCCTCTCGCGTTCACGTTCGCGCTCCGCGCGCTCTTTGTGTTTCTTCGCGAACCTTCGCTTGTATGTACCGCCAGCTGTGTTGTCCAGCTGTGTCGTGGAAGCGTCTCCGGAGGAAGTGGAAGCGTCCGGTCCGAACTCCGCGTCGTGCATCGGCCGCCACAGAGCGTCGCTGTTTGTCACGTACGCCAGCTCTTTGCACGTTGAGCCGAGCGAGCACAGGTCCCGCCACGATGCTAAACGCGACGCCACCGCGAGCTTGAGCTCGTCGGGGATGGCGAGCAACGGCGGCGGCGACGGTAGACCCGCCGCGGCTCTCGCGGCGATGGACGCGGGCAGCGCGAGCGCGTCCTTCACCCCGTGCCACAACGTCCTCAACCCGACGTACCCGAACGATGGCATCGCGTCGCCGCCGTGAACAGGAAGGGGAAGAGGTACGACGTGTGACGACGCGGCGCATCGAAAGACGAACGGGTCGCCGCCGTCGACGCTCGCCGCGAAGATGAGCAAGTCGCCGCCGACGTCCTGCGCCCGGACGTCGACGCGGACGTCAGCGTCCGCGTGCGTGCCGCGGGGTTTGAAGGATGCGCGCTTGACGCCGTCGGGGGACACGTGCGTGATGTCCATGCCGGAGTCGATGAGCGACGCGTGCACGGCGCACGCGACGAACGCGATGGCGTGCGTCGGTTTGCGAAGTTCGAGTACGGATCTGAGGGCGTCGGGGATGTACGCGTCGACGACCGGCGCGGACGGGGCGTCGTCCATGGGCGTCGGTGCGTCGGGTGGGGCGGATGTCGACGCCGCCATGGGGGTGTTGACGGCGGCGGCGATGTTACCGCGCTGCTCCGCGGCGTCGAGGCACCTGCGCCTGCGCTCGTGCTCGTCTCGCGGGGCGCCGCTCGTGGACGCGTGCGACGGCGTATCGGCCGGGTGGTTCGTCGTAGCCGCGGCGGCATCTCTGACGAAGACGTACACGAGGTCGCCTCGCGCGATGCCGCACGAGCGGAGCGTCGAGCCCTCCCCGCTCCCTTGCGTCGAGACGTCGTCGGTCCTGTTGAGCGTCACCGCGACATTCGCGGGCTCGACGTTTCCCTCGAAGACCTTCGTGGCGAGCGCGCTTCGGAGCTGCGCGAGGGTGCACACCTCGGGAACCTCGACGCGTATCGTATCGCCGGATCCACCGACGACGCGCACGCGGAGCTTGATGCCCATCGAGCCTCTTCGCCGTCGCCCTCCGCCCGCGCCCTCGACTGTGAAACGTCGAGAGGTGACTCACTCTTGCTTGGAAGCAACAAACGCGAGAGAAAGGTTTAATCATAAATATACTCGAATATGTTAAAGTCTTCCATAGGGAATGTGGATAATTGGCCATAATTTGCTAATTCGACCGTATGCGAATTTAGTCAAGGACCAATCTCGAGATTGGTGATGCACAAAGAAGCAATCGGATCGTTCCTCCCACACACTGTGTTTGCGCACGAACGGGAGCGATGGCAGGACCGCGCATCCCAACGGACGTCAAGCCCAACCAGTTCGTCGAGGCGAACGGGTACGCGCGCGAGGTGGTGGAGCGAACCTTCCGGTTCTCGCCCAAGAACCTGGGCAAGTTCGCCATCTTCGGCATAGCGGTGCCGGCGCTCATCTACAAAGGATGCGTCCAGGAGTTTGTGAGTGCGCCCCCATCTCGGATGTGCCCGCCCGGTTCCCCGATCGATCGCCGGCTCGGGCGCTCGGAGCGTCCACGCGCGACCCATCGGTCACGGACACTCGTTTGGACGCGATCCGCGTCACCACCCGGCGCCTTTCACGTCCCCGCGCGGGCCTCACCCCGCGGAAAGGAGGGGGGAACCCTAATCACCCGATTTTCGACCCTTTCAAGCCTCCTTTGGGGCCCGAAACCGTCCACCGACTGACGTTCACCCATCCCCCTTTCGCGCGCAGCACATCGCGGACTCCAAGTACGGCAGGCCCGCCAAGAAGTTCGCCATGGACGGCAACTGAGGTGGCACGCGTAGCCCAGTACCACCGCATTAGCGTAAGTTGTATCAATTAAAAGTAGACTACCCACGTAGTAGCAGCGCATCACCTCACCTCGGCGAAGGGCGTCGAGTGCGTCGAAGCAAAAAATAAACGAAGATTGCAAACGCGGGGATCGTAGTGCTAGCTACCCAGGTCACAGGTCGATGACGGCGTTGATTTGCGCGACGTGCATCCCGAGCCCGCCCTCGCCGACCGTGAGCCGCCCCCCACCCACCGTGTGCGCGTGAAACTCCGCCCTCGGTAGCGGCAACGTCAGGTGCCCGCACACCTCCGCGGCGACCAGTTTCGACACCGGAACCTGTTAACAAAACACGACGTCAGTCTAATTGCCCGTACAAAGATTAAAATAAACTCACCTCCGTGACAACGTCGTACCCGCTGCCCCGGGTGTTACTGACGCGCGTGTTGGCACCGAGTGGCCCTCGCGATTGCTTTGGCTCGATCGTGAACCCGAACGACGCGTCCCATCGGTCCATACGGGTACATGAACCGGAGTGTGAACCGAGGTTGCTGAGGTCGCACCTGGCTCGAATTCCAATGGATGAGACGTCGCCGAGGTCGAATCTTTTGGTGTACTCGACGTTGCTGTGCAGGACGTCGAAGGAGAGCTCGCCGCCGAGGAGGCTGTCGTGGCAGTCCGCGTGGCCGCTGAACTTCTTCGCGATGAGGTCGTACTCGGCGCCGAGCTTGACCTTGAGGGGCCACGCCGCGATCTCCTTGCGGGCCTTCACCTTGTGAGGAAGCTGTTGGGTTGGAGACGAGAAAACGCGTGAGTCG
>Ga0302116_1001940_pt1 | contig 12300 bp, 15 predicted proteins | sample AG5_SCM_MG_FD_203124 | JGI IMG/M metagenome (GOLD analysis project Ga0302116, IMG submission 203124) | Marine microbial communities from Western Arctic Ocean, Canada - AG5_SCM | ecosystem: Environmental > Aquatic > Marine > Oceanic | place: Canada: Western Arctic Ocean | collected 2017-10-01 | reverse complement strand
GGAGAAAAAGGTGAACAAGAGGTTGGCTTTGGTGAAGGATATCTTGCTATAGAGTGGAAGGGAGAGGGGTGGGGATGTTGTATTTTGTGGCTGTTGCAATAAGTTAAATCAGCGAACGAATAATTTGAGGCGAAAAAGATCATTTTTGGGTGTTGTTTTTTTGTCTGTTCTGGTCATTTTGCTCGCGAAAAGTCGGCCTGGGCGAAATTTGGTAATCTGTCTCCCTGCCCCAATCTATCACCGGTAGCCTGTCAACGTCTTCCCTCAAATCAACAGGGAAAAGGTTGTACAAGTTCGCCTCTACAGTGTCCGAGATCTTCCGGAAGAAGAGCGCCCCGGACATTTTAATGTTTTGCAAATCATTTATTCCCAAAAAGTAAGGCCCCCAAACTCTCGGCTCGATGTTCTCCGGAGCAACGTACCGCTGAGTGTCCGGGAAGACGCCCGTGCAGCTCGGCATGTGTTCGTCCATCCGCTCGTACCGAACTGTCTTGAGCCACTCCACACCCGGGAGACCCTGTCCTTTAGGGACGTTCGGAACGGAGGCCGCGAATTGCTCCTCGTTCATCAGAATCGTCGGGAAATAAACTTCGTCGGTCACAACGTTCCTGTGCTCAATGAACCGGTCTTTGAGCTTCGAGGGAAAGCTGTTGCTGTCGTGCAGAGACCTCCCCATGTACGCCACAAAGTCGCTGTTTAGCATCATCCACTGAGACCCGTAAAAGATGTCAACTTTCTTGGTCGAGTTGGCGAGCTTGAGGAGAATGGGCTTCGGGTACGCTTTCCGCTTGTGCCACTTTTGGGGAAATTCGGAATATTTGGTTGGGCGAAGGCCAGTCTCGCACCAAATTGAGGTGACAAAGTTGTAGCTTTTCAACGGACCGTTCGAGCCAAAGAGGTAGTGTAGGTAGGATTGCGACATTGTGGGGTAGCTGTCCCCGGAGAGTGTAATGAATTTGTCGTAAGTTGTCGTGTTGTACAGAGGGTTGAAGGTGAGTTCGGATATTGCCCAAAGGACCGGATCGTTCATGTTCCACTTGCCCCAGTCGGAGGTCTTGACTGACTTCATCACACGCTCGCCGCAGGGGGGGCACTGCGCCGAGCGTAGCGAGGCGCATTTTCAATGGAGCAGGGGGGAGGCGAGCGAGCCAAACGAATTGAGAGGAAATGTTAGTTTCGTAGTGGATGTAGCCATTAAATTGGCTGTAGCCATTTCGCGCACTTCATCGCGAGGAGTATGCTCGTCTTCCAAAGGCGAGCGGAGACTGAGTGAGACTCACCTGGTCTAAGATGTGGAAGAGTTCAGACTGTTCCCAGAACTTTTTGGGATATTTTTTGTCTACGTGGATCAGGATTAAGTTGTCAGGGTGAGAGATCGCATTTATAAGTTTAACAGCGTCGGAGAGGGTGCGGTCGTCGTGGGCGTTGACCAGGTAAGCAAGTTTTGTCTGCGCCGAGCGACGGGAGATTGTGCGCATTTTTAATTGAGCAGGGGAGTGGGCGAGTGAAGCGAGCCAAACGAATTGAATTAAAATGAATTGGGTGGTGGGTTAGTTCGGTAGTGGATGTGTGTGGGTGTAGCCATGAGCACTCTTTATCCTGCCAATACAGCACATAGGCAGATCCTACAGCTGAGCGAGCGGAAGGGAGTGTGTAACAATAAATTTATGTAGCCATTTCACGGGATTCATCACTGTAAGTCTCCATCAACTCACCTTTATCGTGGATTTGAAAATCGAGTTTGAAGATTGTGGGTAATCATTACAGATGCAGGAGAGAGGGGGGGGGGAGAGGGGGGGGGGGGAGGAGTCGTCTGTGGGTGACAAGGAGGGAGGGCTTTTGGCTGAAGACCAAGAACAGGACGTGAAGAAAATGAGAAATAAAATTTTTAGATTGAGTTTTAGGAAGAGCATTTTTTTCAACAAGTTTGTTTTGTTTACGTTTACTCTAGGTAGGATTCAAAGTTGGGGTATGGTGTGTTAAGACAACAAAAGAAAGATATAATTTGTGGTGAATCGCTTTCTTTTTCGATTCTCTTTCTTCTTTGCAACTTTTTAACACCGATTTAGTCGAAGCTGTTAAAAATTGTATATCACACTCCAATATCTTACCCACAACCGCCCCATACACACAACCACACACAACATACACACAATGTCTGGAGGCTTTGGTATTTGTGGTCACAAGAACCATTATACTTCGAAGGTAAAGGTGGAAAATTGGGTTGAGGATCACTTTGGTGAAGATTTGGCCAACAATCCGGCCAACCTGTATCCCATGGAGTATAAAACTGATACCACAGAAAAACTTATCGACCCCAAGTTCATGGTGGACAATGCTGGCGGCGACAAATTGAACTTGATGGGCAGAGATGAAATCATGCAGAATTCCATGGGGTTGCCATCCCACATGCTCTTTGAGCATTTGGGCGCTCCTGGGACTGATAGATATATGAGCATCAACAATATGACGTTTACGGCCGGGAAGGGTAGCGGGGGTATCAAAGTGGAAAAGCTCCTACAGGAGAAGCCATCCGATGAAACGCGTAAAGCGCTCGACATCAAACCCAAGCGAGAGAAAATGACCCAAAAGAGCAAGAGCGATGCCAGAACCGACAACTTGATTAACGGATATCAGACGAACTCGCAAGCCTCCAACAAGAGGGTTACGGCGGTAACGTTTGCTGTCAGGGCTCCAGAGGAAATGCCAGTTATGCTAGATTTTCGACGACGAAAGATTGCAATAAACTAGAACTCTTTGGGTGGGAGGTGTTTAAAATGGATGTAAAAAATTATCTCTTCTAATCTACTATTGTTGTCTTCTCTTCATCACCCACATCTTCTCAAAACCATAATCGCCGAATGGCACCACGTCAATCTGCTTTATTAAAATCCAGTCCCCATTCTCGAGCATGTCGAAGAACTCGCTGTCGCCGTTCACGCCCTCTCTACCCTCCCCCACGTACACAAGCGTGTCGTTCATAGGCCCGACCTCCATGTAACTTCTTAGCGTGTCTTTTGCCATAGAATCTGGGCCTGGAAACACCATCAGCAGCACCCGCCCCTTCAAGTAGTTTTGCAGTTTCGGATGGTTGAAAATTTCAGCCCCCCCCCCCCTCTTCACGTCGGGGTAAAAAAAAGCGTTGGATGGCTTCGTGTTGACGTGGTACAGCGACAGTGAGAGCGGGATCGAGGAATAATCGTCAAAGGCTAGGATATCGGTCCGAAACTTGTCCTTCAAGTGCCTGACCCACTGGCCGTTCCCCGCGCCAACTTCTACCACACCGCGCTGGTGACTGAGGTCGTGAATTAATTGCATCGCCTCGTCTGACCAGCGGCAGCAGCCGTACTGCGAAAGTGAGTTGTGTGTGTGGTTAGTTGAGTTGAGATTAATTGCATTCATTGCATTGCCTTGAGACAAGTCAGTCAGTCTCACCTGCTCAATGTAGGTCTGACGCATTTGGGGGGTGATCGATTTACCAAATGCAAGCCGCGATACCTCGTTAGCAATAATTGCCATCTTCTCGCGGTCGTTAGACTTGGTTGCCTCAAGGGCAATGTGGGTGAGATGGTTGAGCTTTACGCCATTTTTTGTTCGAACCTTGTTCCCAAAGGTAAGAGTTGGGTAGGTGAAGATTGGAGGGACGTTGAGGATGGGAGGAGGGTCTGGAGGAGGAAGATTGAACGAGTATCGGTAGAAACGGGTGATTACGTTGGGTTTGGAGACAGGGATGGGAGGGTTTGAAGATTCAGCAAAAGCAAATGATGGTGAAGATGCTGGTTTCGATGTCGAGATCGTAATGATGACTGTCAGCGAGGCAGCTGCTGGAACCAGTGATGAGCGAATATTGAACATTTATTGAAAGTAATCGAACGTCACATGAACAAATTTTTCAGATAACTTTGACTTTTCATTTTTGTTTGCACGTTTGGGGCAGTTCACAAGCGAGGTACTCACAATCTCCAATCACGCGTATTGCCACCTTTGACCATCCGTCGGACCCAATATGACAACCAATGAGCACCACGAGTGGCTCAAGAAGCGTGATTGGCCCACGGTAGAAGGAGCCATGGTTCACCCAGAAAGGAACTTAGATTTGCTTGTGAGAAAGTACAAGGAGAGAGATGAGGATAGACGACTGCCACATCATTGGATGGCAGCGAAAGCTCAGACACACACACATGTTCTTGCCTATGTAGGAGTGGAGTCGATTTACTACAATTACGAGGCCCTCACAACACGAGACAATAAAGGCGAAACACCCCTCGACGTTGCCCGTAGGAGTGAAGCCTGTGCTGAGATCATCGGCTTGCTCTCCCTCACTCCCGAGGAAGCTCGTTCGTTGGATTGGAAGGGGATGCGCCGCTTGTACGCACCAGTGGCTTATTGGGAGATTGAGATCATTCATGGATCAGATCACGATCGTATGCAGACTGCCACAAGTTCATCGATGAGCACGATGACGAGTTGGTGTGTGAAGTGCTCAAATACAGCAATTCTACTCTTCTTCGAGAGGTTGCTTGCTGTAGCCAGGTAAACAGCGACTCCCTCGTGTTTCTTGCTCTTCGAATGATCTATCGGAACCCACTTTCTCTCACCTCTAAAAACATCCAGGGCCACACAACCCTCGAGTTTGCCGAGTCTACCCAATTCAATGCGTGCAGTGTGATCCGAAACGTCCTCCGCCTCACCCCAAAGTTCATCTCCTCCACCCCCTTCCCCGCCCTCCTCCGACAACACCTCCCCAAGCAGTTCGTCGACGAGGAGGTCTTCGGCGTCTATAACACTGCTTGCACGTTCATCAAGCACATGAAGTACGACAAGGCTGAACTGTACGAGGTGGAGGATGTGGTGAAGAAACCGACTCGCCAGTGCGACGTCTGCAAGACAACCACGACGAAAGCTTGCGCACGGTGCAAAACCAGCTACTTTTGCTCCGCCGAGTGCCAGAAGTCGGCGTGGAAGAAGCACAAGAAGATGTGCAAAGCACCGACGAGCCCACCATCGAATGAGGCAGAATTGCGGGTTTTGCATAAGGGCATGCTGCTACTGAACCGGTGCATCCAGGAGCCTGGAGCTGGAGACGGACCCACAAGTGTGGTATTAGATTTCTTGAGAGACTGCGGAGTGCCGAAAATAAAATGACTCAAAGAGAAGAAGAAGGAATGTAAGAGAAAATAGCTTGTTAATAAAAGGAGCAATTTTTAGCGGACACAACAGAGCTGAGTGCGCAGAAGTACGCGGAGGGGGCGGCGTAGGAGGTAAGAGGTGAAGGTGGAAGCGAGAGTGTTGATTTTGCGAGTTTGTGAAGTTTTTCGTGTTGCGTATGCGCTTGTGGTGAGTGTTGCGTTTGCTCGTGTTGCGTTTGCGCGTGTTGCGTTTGCGCGTGTTGCGTTTGCGCGTTTGAGCGTGTTGCGTTTGAGCGTGATGCGTTTGAGCGTGTTGCGTTTGAGCGTGATGCGTTTGAGCGTGTTGCGTTTGAGCGTGATGCGTTTGAGCGTGTTGCGTTTGAGCGTGTTGCGTTTGCGCGTGTAGGTTGTTGCGCGTGTTGCGTTTGAGCGAGTTGCGTTTGCGCGTGTTGCGTTTGAGCGTGTTGCGTTTGCCCGTGTAGGTTGTTGCGCGTGTTGCGTTTGAGCGTGTTGCGTTTGCGCGTGTTGCGTTTGCGCGTTGAGTGAGTTGAGTGAGTGAGTTGAGTGAGTGAGTGAGTGAGTGAGTTGAGTGAGTGAGTGAGTTGAGTGAGTGAGTTGAGTGAGTTAGTCACTAAGTCTCATACTCCCCCAACGGGCGTATTCTTGTGAGTGCCAGTCTAGACAATACAATGAAGATCTGAGATGCTGAGACTTTCGAGCTCAAGCACACGTTTCGAGGAGGAATACTTCACCAACCAGCAACCCAGGAGAAACTTAAAACTAAAAACGATTTGAAACTTTCCTGGTTTTTCATCTTATCTTATTTGAACTCCCCATCAAAGCCAAAAAATCCCGTGAGCTTGAAAATCGGGTAAAATGGTTTTGACTGCAAGGACTGGCACCAGTTCCACGCACTAGTTAACCTTCCGTCGATGCAGCTCCCCGCATCGTAGTATGTTTCCGCTCCTGATCCGTCGAAAGCCGAAGTAAAGAAATCGTGGAGAATGTCCATTTTCAAGTTATCGAGCCCCCCATATTGTTCGTTTATGAGCCTGATCACCCCCTTATCCTCGTTCTTGTCCAAGTTTTCCAGGCAGACCACGATCGGGGAGAGAATTCTAGGGACCTGGGTGTACTTGTCGATGAAGTTCAAGGCGTTTGGAACGTTGTGGTCGCCCATGTGAATAACACTGCTGCCGATCCAGTTGTCGACGGAATTTTGTATGTTTCTGAGAATCCCTGTCATCGCCTTGTAGCTCCTCGGACTCTGCTGGACCCTCTGCACCCCCTGTCCGGTGTCCTTCAGGGTGTACGTGGTTGTCTCGGAGAGGATGTCGTCCTCGGCAAGCTTCCAGAGCCTGAACATGTCGTCCATGATGTCCCTCCACAGAGTAAGGGATTGCAGCGCAAAGTAGTACTGCCGCTCGTGTGAGTGGGAGAGACGGGATCCCTGCGCCGAGCGAGCAAGAATAGTTGAGAAGATTTTTTCAGTAATGATTGGATGTAGTCATGTATAGCAATTTCGCACGGAGCTTCGCGCTTCGCTCGCTCACCTCCTGGCCATTCACAATAGCGAGGGAGTAGCCCGTCTTGACCGTGTGAGGGTCGAAGTATTTTTTCAGGTAAACAATGACCTTGTCGATCGGGAGCCTGTTGGAGTTCAGGAACGAGTTATTATCGCAGATCGAGTAGAGGCACGTGTGTATCTCGTCCATCGAGAGATTGTGGTTGTTATATTTTTGCTTCAGGTGCTCGACCGCCTTTTCCTTTTGGCGGATTTCGCGTTGGATTTGCGACCGGTTTTTGTCCTTATCTGGGAGAATTTCGAGGGTAGCCACCTCAATGTACTTGTCGTCCAGGAGCTTTTCCCCTCCCCTTTGTTGGAGGAAGGAGTAGACCGTGGAGAGCTGCGCCGAGCGAAGCGAGGTGCATTTTTAAAGAAGCCGAGTGAGTGAAAAATAATTTGTAGTGGCTCGTATTCTTGTCTTCCTCAAAGCTCGCTCGCTTCGCTTCGCTCGCTCACCTCCTTCTTCACCGAGAAACCTAGTTCGGGCTTGATGGTCGGGGATACTGCGTCCTGAATCAGGTAGAGGAGTTTTCCGTATTCGGATCTCATCTGGATGAAAAATGGAAAAATGATGTAAGAAAGAAAAATCACAATTCAGTGCGGATATTGTGGCCCATTTCATTCCATTCTATTCTCACCTTCTCGGGATTCATAACCTTGTGCCTCCTCGCAATCTCAAACATAGTCTGAATCGCCTTCCCGTTTGCCTTGAATCCGTCCAAACCCTCCTCCGCGCAATCCCTGCCGTTCCCATTATCGCAGGCAAGCACCAGACCAAGCAGAACATTGCTGATCCCCTTGAGCTTCATGTGCTGGCGCTTCGAGTCCTTGAGGCCTGACGAGTCGACCGTGGAGGTGTAGTCCGTGCAGGTAATCGCCGCCTCAACCAGGCGGAACATCTTCCGCTCGTTTAGGGATAGCCGGAGAGGGATGAATTTCGAACGGTGGGAGACAGTCATGTGGGGGAGGAGGGCGGGGGTCGAATCTCCAAAGGTGTCATTTTGATTCATTCTGTCTTCCAACCCATCGTCGTCGTCGTTCTCCTCCTCTTCTGCCGAGGAGGAGGAGAACTGCTCCCCGAACTGGTCGTCGAGGTAGAAGTTTGTTTCTTCGCCGTTGGCGCTGTTGCTGTTGTTTTTGCTGTTGTTGTCATCGTTTTTAGATTCTTGTTGTTGGAATTTACCCCTCAACTCGCGAACCCGCTCGTCGATTTTGCTCGCCTCCTCAGAGTCGCCGAAGATGTAGTTGTAGTCGGACGAATCGAAAATTGTTTCTACCAAAGATTGGAGGCTGGAGGGGGTGGAGAATAGTGGGTCGAGGAGGGCGGGAGGTGTGAGCTTTATCGACACTCGGGTGCCTGCTTCGCCTGTCACCGCAGAGAAGGCTTCGAAGCCATTGTGAATGGAAGGCAGCGTGCCCTCGGGCAAATCCTTCGATATATAGAATTTATCCATAGTTCTCTCTTCCTCAACAGACTCAACCTCGTCAAACCTCGGCCCAACCTCAAACGTGTAGTACTCGTCGTACTTGCTCTTGGTGCCTACTTGAACAGAAGAACCAATCGAAGCGAGGGCAGAGTAGAAGCCACCGAGAGCCTCCGGGGATATGTCAATTCCTCCCCCTGGCTGGGAAAATGTTGAATCATCTTCGTCGTCAAAATCGTTCTCAGTCTGTGGAACAACTGGAGCCAACGCCACCTTCTCGCCACCCACGCCTAAACAGTTTATGAGGTCGGCTCGTGTCATCCCAACTCCATAGTCGGTTATTGACAAAACACCGTTCGTCTTATCGAAGTTTATTCGCACACACTTCCTGTGGGCTGCATTTGCGGCCGAGCGGCGAGAACGCTTGTTGGGGGAGGAGGATATGGCAGGGGCGTTGAAGGTGTACTCGTCCAGCGATTGCAAAGCGTTTTGGAGCAGGCAGGCAACAGCAATTGAGGGAGCTGGCAAGTTGGTTTTGTTGGCGATGTTGTTTTTAATCAACGGGCGTGCTATAGACAGAGGAATCGCGTAGGCTTCACCATACTCTCGCGCCAGTCGCGCCATCTGTTGGGCAATAATGCGAAGGGGGGGTGTTTGTTTTTTCACCCTCGCTTTTTGAGCCGCAAACTCTAGATCACCTGAATATGCTAATAGTCTTCCCTGCAATTTAACCAGCTCACAGGACAGTAAGACCCAGACCCAGTCTCCCCCAAAACCAAATTACAACCATGTCCAAGGATGAATCGGACGAAATTCCTGACCCAAGTCTAATGAACATTCTTGCAACTGAGAGCTACAAGTGGGTTTTCGTTGGTGGTAAGGGAGGGGTGGGCAAGACAACCACTTCTTGCTGCCTGTCTATCCAGCTGGCCCTGCGTCGCCCCAAGGTCCTCATAGTGTCTACCGACCCCGCCCATAACCTCTCTGATGCTTTTTGCCAGAAGTTCGGGCGGGAGCCAACGCTCGTTAACGGGTTTGATAACTTGTTCTGCATGGAGATTGATGCGAATGCCGACGTTGAGAAGATGAAAAGGGAGATGGAGAGCCAGATTGACGGTGGAGATGCTCCCGATTCGTCTGGTGGTCTTGGGGATTTGATGGCGACCCTCACTTCCTCCATTCCAGGGATTGACGAGGCGATGTCATTCGCCGAGCTAATGAAGCAGGTTCAAACAATGGACTACGACACTATTGTGTTTGATACAGCCCCGACGGGCCACACCCTCCGCCTCCTCTCCTTCCCAACGATTATGGAGAACGCCTTGGGGAAAATTATGGAGCTAAAGAGCAAGTTTGGAGGTATGTTTGGCCAGATGGCCAGCATGTTTGGCGGGGCTGATGCGGGGGCTGGCATGGAAGACATGATGCTGGGGAAGTTGGAGGAAACGAGGGAGATCATCAACAAGGTCAACACGATGTTCCAGGATCCGTCCGTTACGACCTTTGTCTGTGTGTGCATTCCCGAGTTTCTGTCCATATACGAGACTGAAAGACTTGTGCAAGAATTGACAAAGTTCGGGATCGACACCCACAACATTGTTATCAACCAGGTAAGTGAGTGAGGTAGGGGGAGAAGGGGGCGGGGGGGGCTGTTCACAACTAACACAATACAACACAACTCAACACAACTCAACACAACAACAGGTTCTGTTCCCCGAGAAAGACGCTGAGGAAATGGCAGAATGGTACCTCACCGAAAAACCAAAACTCTCAACCGAGTGCCAAGACCTTGTGGGGAAGCTCCTCGCCAGGAAAAAAATGCAGGATAAGTACATTGGTGACTGTTTTGAGCTGTACGGCGACCTATTCAACATCACTCTACAGCCATTGTTGGACTACGAGGTGCGAGGAATCGATCGACTGAGACAGTTCTCCGAAACGCTTGTGAACCCTGTAGATACAGAAAGCGACGACGCATGAAAGAAAAAAAGGAAAAGTAGGGAGATTTTTTGAGTCACACGTTTCTTCGTTCTTTGTCTTCTTACGACACTTGTGGGTCCGTCTCCAGTCCCAGGCCTCTGTATGCACATGTTTAGGGGGGGGGACAATGCCCCTGTGGAAGTTGCGCAATTCTGCCGCACTCGCTGGTGGACTCGTAGGCGCCTTGCACGTCTTCTTGTGCTTCTTCCAGGCTAGTTTTTGGCAGGAGGGGGAACAGTAGAACGCACGTTTGCACCGTGCGCAAGGTTTGGCGGGGAGGGAGCTGCAGACATCGCATTTGCGGGTCGGCTTCAGCACGGCCTCAATTTCAACCAGCTCGGCCTTGTCGTACTTCATGTGCTTGATGAACTGGCAGACGGTGTTGTAGGAGCCGTAGATCTCGTGGTGTTTGGTGGGGAGGGATTGGAGGAGGAGGGTGGGGAAAGGGGTGGAGGAGATGTACTTGGGGGTGAGCCGGAGGCAATCTTGAGGGCATTGAGGCCATTGAGGTTGGCAGCCTCAAGAAAAAAGTGGATGCCGATGGATCATTCGAAGAGCAAGAAACACCTGGCTGCAGCAAGCGACACCTTGAAGAAGATTAGAATTGTAGTATTTGAGCACTTCACGCACCAACTCGTCATCGTGCTCGTTGATGAACTTGTGACAGTCTGCATACGATCGTGATTTGATCCATATATACATCTCATTCCTCCAATAAGCCACTGGTGCGTACAAGCGGAGCATCTCCTTCCAACCCAACGAACGAGCTTCCTCGGGAGTTTGGGAGAGCAAGCTAATGATCTCAGCACAGGCTCCACTCTTACGGGCAATGTCGAGGGGAGTTTCGCCTTTATTGTCTCGTGTGATGAGGGCCTGTAGATTGAAGCTAATCGACTGCACGCCACTCCTGGCAAGAATATGTGTGTGTGTTTGAGCTTTCACTGCCATCCAATGGTGGCAGTCGTCGATGCTCTCTCTCCTTGTACTTTCTCTTGAGCAAATCAAAGTTCCGACCTGCTTGATCCATTGCTCCTTGTACCGAGGCCAATGACGCTTCTTGAGCCACTTGTGGAGCTCATCGGAAGGCAAGGACTCAAACGAGAAGGGCAGAGGGTGAGAGGTAGGTTGCTGGGGGCAAAGAATTGGGTTAGAATTGTGTGCTGGATTGGGGAATCACCGAGGAGTCTCCTTCTCTTCTTACGTGATTTTTTTTTTTTGTGATTCTGGAACATCGGCCACAGCACGTGCCATAGTAGAAATGACAACCATAGATGCGGTGACAATGGCCATCAACAATATCAGGCTCTCAAATCCAAAACTCACAGCAAATTTGGATGCTGGCTTTGCCAAAATGTTGAAACAAAGCTTGCTTCCACCAGCACCACCTTCAGATGATGATGTTTCATCTCACACAATCATCCCCAACCATCCCTTTGCTGCATTTGTGGATGAGAATGAGAGGGCCAAAACCTCCTCTAAGAACCTGTCTCGGTCTGCTACGATTGCCCATTCGTTGGAGAAATTGAATACTCTTCATAAACTCTTCTCAACGAAGCAGCACAACCTCGTGGTCGACATTGTTGGAGCAGACATTCAGGAATGTGGTAACGGTGAAAAAGAAACACTCGCCACATTCAGTCCATTGGTCCGGTGGATTTTCGCAGCTACCAAATCCAATCCGCATTTCACCACCCTCACCATCAACCTGGTTGGCCCGATGATGCCGAAAAACCTGGACGGGTCGGTTTACACAATCGCCGTCAGCTCGAAGCAGAGCGCAACAATCTGCCTCAAAACTGCTTTCTATCACGAGCACATTTGCATGGTGGGGAAGGCTGAATTTCCTGAGCTTTCCATCGCCTTCAACGCAGGTTTATGGGGCTACGACTCGTGGTTGCCGACGTTGAGGGCTCTGAAGGATGGCAAAAACTGGTGCGAGGGAAGAATTCTGAATTTTGTCGTTACGAGCTATACCCTTGAGGAGGCGAAGGACGACTTCGAGGTAATGGATGATTTCAAGTTTGAGGTGTGGTTCAATGTGCAGCGAAACGTTTTTGCGAGCAGAGTTCTAAGGGAAACAGCCATGGCCGTGGAGGGTAGGTGCTATTACGAGAATTATGCTTGGATGGGCTTCAAGGTGGGGTCGGCGGAGGAGGAGGAGGAGGAGTGGGAAGAGTTTGAGGGTGGTAATTTTGGAGAT
>Ga0302116_1001935_pt1 | contig 12308 bp, 18 predicted proteins | sample AG5_SCM_MG_FD_203124 | JGI IMG/M metagenome (GOLD analysis project Ga0302116, IMG submission 203124) | Marine microbial communities from Western Arctic Ocean, Canada - AG5_SCM | ecosystem: Environmental > Aquatic > Marine > Oceanic | place: Canada: Western Arctic Ocean | collected 2017-10-01 | reverse complement strand
GAAAGTGTGCTGCTACCTCCACCCCCCCCCCCCCTCCTCCCTCCTCCAACCCCCCCACCACTTCCAACCCCACCTCCTCCAATGCCAAAGCCACCGCCTCAAGAACCCTCCAAACCTCCTCCACTTTTACCTCCACTTCCGAGCGAAAAGCGTTCCAGCTCTCCAAGAAGAAGGAGATCAACGAGCGTGTCCGGAAGCGCGAGAACCGCGAAAAGGCGAACAAGGACTACGAGGTTTTCATGAGCAAGGGGATGCGTCGCTTGGTGGAGAGCGTGTTGCGAGGTGATGATTTTGTTGACCCTTTGGACGAGGAGTCTGAATCCTCCTCGTCCTCATTCGACGACGCTGTCATTCAGCAAATCGCTGACAACCTCGTCTTCAAAAATTTCGACCCTGCCGTTTCACGAAAGGCAGCCAAAATAGTTTCGGCCAAGGCCCCAATTCCGTCCCGCACCGACGTCGATTTCCTCTCCGAGCAAGCCTTTCAGTGGCTTTGCGTGAATCTTGACGACGACGATTTGCCCGACGGTGTCGATCCTCGTGGTGGGACGTTGGACGTAGTTGCTGGCTCGTTGCCAGTTCCGCCGCCTAAAAATTCGAATCCATATTCATATCCAAATCAAAATCCAAATCCGACGAAGATGGACTCGCTCAGCGATGCCATGGCGTTTTTCTCGTCCCATTGTTCGATCTCAACAATCAACAACAACACACCCGAAACCGGTCAAGACGAGGATGTGGCGCCCGCCGTCGAGGAGCTCGAATCGCTCTACGCCATTTTTGGCAAGGACCGAATAAAAAATGCAGCTCTCCCCGACCGTACCATCCACCTCACCATCACTCTCGAGCTCCCGCACCACTTCCTCCAGGTGTACTACTCCCCGACCGCTTACCCTCATACAACCTTGCCAATTTGTCTCCTAGACAGCAAGAAGGGCGTGAGCGACGAGTTACAAGAAGTATTTTTGAACGAGTTGTACGGAAACGTGCTGGATAGGGAGAGTGGAGATGTTTGCCTTTACGATGCTTACGTGTGCGCCAACGAGGTTGCTGTGCGGCCTCTTGAGGAGGTGGCGGAAGTGGTTGCAGTTACTAGAGCACAGCAGGTGCAATCACAATCAGAACCACAATCACAAATAAATTCACAAACCCACAGCAGTCCCAAACCCAAACACAAAGTAAAACCAAAACCAAAACAGCGCCCATCGCGCTCCCCGTTTTTCTCAATGTCGCCCACCTCCTTCCCCCCCTGCACACCCTTCCCACCAAGCCAGCTCCATAAGCAGCGCTCCAACCTTCCCGCCTCGAAGGCGAAGAAAGAATTCCTCGATCTAATGAACGGCAACAAAAACCTGATGCAGGTAATTTTGGTAACTGGGGAGACCGGCTGCGGGAAAACAACTCAAATCCCCCAGTTCATTCTAGAAAACGAGCCGTCTTCGAAAATCGTCGTTGCCCAGCCTCGGCGAATAGCTGCCACGGGTGTTGCTACGCGAGTTGCGAACGAGCGAGGTGAGAAAACGTGCGGGGTGGACAGCGTCGGCTACGTTGTTAGGGGCGACACAGCAATGTGCGCGAAGGCAAGTGAGCGAAGCGAGCGAGCCTTTTGGAAGACGAGCATACTCGCGATGAAGAGCGCGAACGAACGGCTACATCCACTACTAAACTAACATAACATACATATATGATTCCACTCAATTCGTTTGGCTCGGTGCAGACTCGTCTGATGTTCTGTACGACTGGGGTGCTGCTGAGGCAGCTGCAAAACAAGAATGCGCTCTCCAGCGTTACTCACGTGGTCATTGATGAGGTGCACGAGCGGCACTTGGACACTGATGTGCTGTTGGGCATTTTGAAAGCGTTGCTGAGGTTAGTGAGCGAGCGAGCGAAGCGAGCGAGCCTCACTACTTTATCCTAACCTAACCACTCAAATATTTTTGCCAACTCTCTCTATTTTGCTCTGCGAAGTGACAAAAAAAGGCAAATTAAGGTGAAGGTCATCCTCATGTCCGCCACCATGGACGCCGACCGGTTCGCCGCCTATTGGGGTCCTTCAACCCCGCGAATGCACATCCCCGGCTTCACGCATCCCGTGGAGGATTTCTTCCTCTACGAGGTTCTTCGCATTACGAACTACATCCCCCCCAGCAAGAAGAAGAAGAAGAAGAAATGGTCTTATAATAACAGTAACAGCGGTGGTGGTGGGCGAAAGGGAAACCAATCTGCCTGGAACGATTCGGAGCTTTCTCATTCCGACGATTGCGATTCTGGTGACGAAACTGCAACCTCAAACATTCAAAAAGCCGTTTCGGCCCCATTCTCAAAACGCTCGCAGCTATCGATCGAGGACCTCGTTGCTCGCGTCGACGACACCACAATAGATTACGACATGCTTGCCACCTTGGTGTCCTATCTGAGCTACCAGCAGCGCAACCAAAACATCGAGGAGGGCTCAATTCTGGTTTTTTTGCCCGGTGTTGGAGAAATTGCGCAGGCTGAGCGAGCCGTTCGAAAAGTTACAAATAATGACAGCAATTTGAAGATCCTGCAGCTCCACGGTGGCTTGAGGGCGGCCGAGCAGCGGCAGGTGAGCGAGCGAAATAGCTGCAGACGGACACTTCCACTACTAAAAACTAACCCACTCAATTCGTTTGGGCAATCTTCGTCGGCGCAGGTTTTCGACTCCTACCTCGGCTACACAAAAGTTGTGCTCAGCACCAACGTGGCCGAAACTTCAATCACGATTCCCGACTGCGTCTTCGTGATTGACTGCTGCAAGGTGAGCGAGCGAAGCGAGCAAGCCTTGTGACAGAAGAGTGCGAGGCGACGACTAACCCATTCCTACCCCACTCCTACCCCACTCCTAACCCACTCCTAACCCACTCCTAACCCACTCCTAACCCACTCCTAACCCACTCTTGCTCTCGTGCTTCGTTGAAAATGCGCCTCGCCTCGCTCGGCGCAGGAGAAACAATCAGCATTCGATCCGGTCAACAGAATGCCAATGTTGGTGGAAAAGTTTGCGAGTCAGGTTAGTTTAGTAGGGCTCTTATTATCGTCTTCCTCATGGCTTGCTCGCTTTGCTCACTCACCTCTCCCCTCCTTGCTCTCCCTCCCAAACACAGGACAGCTTGAGGCAGAGAAGGGGGCGAGCTGGCCGCGTCGCACCCGGCGTTTGCTACAAGGTGAGCCTTTTTGTGACAAAAAGTGTGACAAAGAGTGCGAAGCGACAAACCACTCCTTACCCACTCCCAACCCACTCCTAACTCACTCCTGACCCACTCCTAACCCACTTCCTAACACACTTCCTAACACACTTCCTAACACACTTCCTAACACAATCCCAACCCACTCCAAAAATGAGCACAGCTCATTACGAAGAAGAGATTCAACTCCCTCCTCGTTCACGGAGAGCCCGAGATCAAGAGGTGCGCCTTGGACCAAACCCTGCTCGGGTTGATGTTTCTCGGCTTGGAGGACGGGACGGGGGACTTCCTGAACAAGCTCATCGACCCACCCAGCAGAATCTCCATCGAGAGTAGCCTTTCGTCGCTAACGGCCATCGGCGCGGTGGCAGAAGATTTGTCCCTCACCCCACTCGGTGAGCGAGCGAAGCAGATCGAGCCTTGTGACAAAAAAGTACCCTTATCCCGTGAGAAATTACTATTCATGGCTACATCCGCTACTGAACTAACCTACTCAACTATTTTCCTCGCTTACTGCTCCTCAACCTTCGTTTAAAATGTGCCTCGATTCGCTTGGCGTAGGCTCGCACCTCGCCGGAATTCCCGCGCCCGTGAACGTTAGTAAGCTCATCGTGATGGGGTCGATCCTGGGCTGTAGGGAGGCGGGGCTGATCATCGCCGCGGGCATGAGCGTCGGCAGGAGCCCGCTGATGAAGGTGATGGAGAACAGGTGGAAAAAGAACGATTTGACTGCGGAGGACGAGCGGAATGATTCTATTTTAGAAAACAGGAGGGCGATCAGCAAGGTGAGAGAGAGCCGCTACCAAAACCAAATTTAATTAATCCAATTCTAAACTCTAAACTAAACCATTGCTTTGTTTGCGCAGACCGTTGGACACAGCGATCACTGCCTGCTTTACGCAATTTACAAAAAATGGTCGGATGCCAAAGGGGGGGAGAAGAGGAAGTTGTGTGACTCTCTCGGACTGGCTGAGAGCGGAATGAGGGAAATGAAGCAGCTTCGAGACCAGCTTGATGGAAGCTTGAAGCAAACTGGATTTACCAACAACAAGAATTCAAACGCCAACGGCGAAAAGTGGAGGGTTGTGAGGGCGGTTGTGATAGCCGCGTTGAGCCCGAACGGTATGGTGAGGGTGGAGAGAGCCAGCGCAAAGTACTCAGAAACAATGGGAGGGGCGGTGGAGAAGGACGGGGAGGCGAAGGAGCTTAAATTCTTCGTGCCCAAGGGGAAAGTTGAGGCCGAGTCGGAGGTGAGTGAGCGAGCGAAGCGAGCGGAAATGAAATGGCTAAATGGCTAACAGCCGGCACAGTTTTCGTATAGACCTTACAACGGATTGGAGCAGGCTAGGGTTTTCATCCACCCGAGCTCAATCAACTTTGGGGTCGGGAACTATCACACGCCGTGGCTCGTGTTTTTCAGCTTGATCACCACCACCAAGCCGTTCCTGCGAGACGTGAGCGAATGTTCCGGCTACGGCCTGATGCTGCTGGGGGGAGGGCTGGAGGTCGAGGCGATGGAGGGGAAAGTCGTTGTGGGAGGCTTCGCAAGGCTTAGTGCAGGAGCGAAAATTTGCAGTTTAATAAAGGGTCTGAGAGATAAATTGGACGCAGTTTTGGAAAGTAAGATTGAAGATGATGGCGGAGACGGGATAGAGAATGAGGCTTGCATGAAGTGCGTGGTCAAATTACTAAATGGCGACGGCTTGATTTAGGAATTTAATCAATTTAAAATTATCATTCGCTCCTTCATTGAATTTCCACTCCCCTTGGCCGTCGTCGGATGTTTTTTCCTCAATTCCGGCCTCTAAAAACGCCGCGAGTCTCCTTCCGCTCTCCCACCCCCCCGCGACACTCGGCTCGAGCAACCAGTCCACAACGCAGCCCACGTTGTTCTCAGCGTCGTATAAAAACCCATTACCCGTCCACGAGTTGAGGGGAACGCCAGCGCCCCAGAGCTGTAACTTGTGCTCCTCCATCTCCAACTTCCTCTCGAGCCCGAACAATTCCTCCAAACTAGTAGCCATAAGTAAAAGCCTAGACATTCGTTGGCCAAATAGTCGGGCAAATTCGGTCTCTTGAACTTCTTCCCGAACGAAGCGGATGACAAAACAGTCCACACCTCCTTCTCGTCGTTGTGGTCGTCGTCCTATCCACCTCTACCGTGCTTCCTCGTATTGCTGCTCAAGAAGTTCAAATTCTTAAGGTGTTGGTGATATATGGCAAAGAGCTGAGCGGGAAGGACGCGAGAACTCCTTCGCATATCCAGTCGTGAACTTGAGCTTTAAAAATGACAAATTTCTCCGGAACGCGAAGACGTGGTCATGGTAACTTGAGTTGATGCGGATGTCGGATTGGGAGCTTTCGGCGCCCTCCAGGCAAGAGGGGGGCAGTATCAAAGACGGGTGGGAACATATTTATAGAATCAGGCTAGAGAACTGATGCAAAGCATAGATATGTATAAGATAACTGTGGAGTTAAACACACTCAAAGAGAATTTTTAAACCTAATTTATCCAATTTTAATCATCAAGTGACCATTGCATCACAGCATCTTCTATTTCCTGCCTCTTTCATCGTCGGCTCTCACAAACCCTTGCAACGTTGTTAAAAAACTCTCACAACTCCCTCCCCACATCTTACACAACAACTACAACTATAACTCCAATGAGCGGCAGTGTGATAGCAAAGCTCAAGAATCAAACCTTTACAATCTTGGATTGTTCCCCTTCAACAACAGTAGCAGAATTCAAGCATAAATTCTATGAAGCTGTTGTTGATGTGCCCCCCAACCTAAACAGGGCAATTCTGAACGGCGCAGTATTAAAAGACGACGCCCCCCTTTCCACGTACAACCTCCCCTCCCCCTCCTTCGTCGTCCAAATCTTCCCGCTCCCACCCACCTTTGTCCCCCCTCCTGCCCCCCACATCACCGAGCTCAACTCCAACCTGTCCCTCCTCCTCTCCCTCACCAACTCCACGGTCTCAAAAGAGGCCTGCCTCGTCGCTTTGCACCGGTCCAACGGTGACGTGGTCGGCGCGGCCGAGAACATATTCATCCTGCAGGACGAGGTTCAAGAGAGGAGGGCAGAGGATCTGCGGGCTGAGGGGTATGAAAATGAAAATGAAAACGACAAAGTCAAACTGAGCGAAATTCTCGAGGAGAGGATGATGGCTGAGTTCAAAATTTTGAAAGAGGCTGCTACCAATGACAACAGCTACAGCAACAGCAACAATAGCGTCGGAGCGCTGTACTTCGCGAAGGAAAGCTCACCTGTGGAAGCTCAAATTTCGCTACTAGATGAAATTCTCAATCAAACGGCAGACGCAGACGCAGACACCGACACAGACACCGACACAGACAAGAAAATTGCCGCAATCACAGAAGACCTTCTAGACGCGAGTGCTGACGCGAACGCCGACCTGGACGAGCCCGATGACCACCCTCACCCCCCTCCAACAGCTTCTTCTCCTTCACTGCTCGAGAATTTGCTTGGTTCCACGGCGGCAGGGGCAGATCGCGACTCCAACCCCAACCTGAACCTCGATGAAACTTCCCTCGCTGACCAGTCCCTACTCTCTTTAGACTCGTTGGACTCTCAGCTATCCTCCATCGGCCAGCTTCCTGGCCCACCTCCCAAAATTCCAATTCACCAAACCATGGAAAAAAAATACGACTTCAAACACATAACTGAGATCAAGAGCTCCTGCGAGCTCAGGGTTCCGACAAGCTCCGATTTGGAACACCACTCTCCAAATTTAACAACCGCGCACAACAACGAACTATCCCGAATCAAGCTCCTCGTGGAAACATCGCTTCGAAAAGAGCGCCTCAGGTGCGTGGACGTCACAACCAAGGCCTCGAGAACTTACACAAACCACATTCGAGCTCGGTACAGTCCCGGCAGCAACGGTTTGATCGGGCTCGTGCACGTCAAGTGCTTCCACGGTGTGAACGACTGTAAGAAGTTGGAGGCTGCGCTGGGGGAGTGCGAGGCGCACGCCAAGGCAAGCTTCAGCCACTTTCAGAAGAATTTGGTGAGCCCGCTTGGGCTTGAGGGAGGTATTGGTAGTAGTGGTGCGGCCCCTTCCGACCTGGCAGACAAGAACAACCACAATCACACATTCAAACACAAACAGAACATTATTCGCAAACCATCCAACGCGGTGGGGGCGAAGCGGAGCCGGTCTTCGACTGTGTCCAATCACAACAACAGGTGAGTGAAAAAGCGTGGAGGAAGACTTGAGCGTTCTGAGTGTCTGAACACGTTATGCGTCTGAGTTATGGTTCGCCTTTTTTTGCGTTTTTGTTTTTAAGCCTGCAGATGGCGTGTTTCGGACCATCCCTGAAACAACCCCCCCCCCCCCCCTTTTTATTATTGGCGGGATAATGATGGCTCATGGCTATAGCCACCCACATCCACTACAAAACTAACCCACTCACCCCCACTCAATCTCAATTCGTTTGGCTCGCTCGCCTCCCCCCGGCGCAGCGAAAAGTACATTTTCGATCCCAAAACAACCAGCAGCTGCACCGCCGTGCTCGGCTACAGCTTAGATTTCGACCCCGTCGATATTCTGAACGAGACCGATGCGTCAGATCGCTCTCTGACGCAGACGCAAACCCCCAAAAATCCGTCCCGGCCGACGACCCCTGCAATCGAGGCGACGTCATCGAACGACATGACCTTTGCGATCGTGACCGAGTTCTGCAACGGTGACTCCCTCGAGAGCAAGGTGCTGGGCGCCGGGCGCCTTGCCGAGGTCGACGTGTTGCGCTGGGCGCGCCAGGTCTGCACCTCCGTGGAGCACATGACAACACGCAAGGTGGTCCACGGGGCGCTGCGCTGCGCTAACGTCAAGCTCACGAGCACGTGGAGCGCTGCTGCTGCTGACCCAGACTCGCCCACAATGAGCTTTGACGCGTCTGTTCTCAACTTCAAGCACGCCAAGGCCACCGTTCTAAACTCCACGAAAAAGAAGAAGGATGTGAAAATTGTCCTTTCCGTGCCTGACGACAACTACACCCCCCCCGAAGTTGTGGCGAGCAACCTCCAGTCCGACGAGGTGAACCTTGCCAGCATTCGGATTGACGAGACGACGATGGACTCGAGCAAGATCGACGTCTGGGGTTTGGGCTGCACTTTTTTCGAGCTCGTGACGAAAAAGAGCTTGAAGTTTTTTGATGGTCCTATGCACGAAATGGAAAACAACGACGCTATCAAGCACGTACCGAGTCGGTACGGGGACGTCATCAAGCACCTGTTGCGCAGGAGGTGAGTGAGCGAAGCGAAGCGAAGCGAATCGGAGCGGAGCGAAGCGAAGTGGAGCGCGCAAAGCCGCCGCCTAGAAGAAGTGCGTTGCGTTGCGTTGTGGCTCGCTTCGCTCACGGTTGTGGCTCGATTTTACTAACATGCAAAATGCGCAGCTTGAAGCACGACCCCAAGCAACGAGCGTCCGTGTCGGAAATAACCACGGTGCTGGACCAGCGGATCAAGGCGTTGGAGGTAATGCACAATCCTCGGGGGAAAACGGTGGTGGAAGAGAAAGAAATAAGGCTGACGAAGGGGGAGTTGCTGGAGCTCGGTCGGAAGGTGAAGCGCGAGGCGAAGCTAAGGCGAAACACGGATCGGCGGAGAGATGACGACATCTCCCTCGTTGGCTCAATTTCGTCCTTCGACAATTTGTCCGTGACGACATCCGACTCAAAAATGAAAGAGAAGCTCCTGCAGCAGATCGAAGAGGCCAAGAAAATACACACTGAGGAAGGCTGGGAGCGCACCAAGGATCGAGTCAAGCGGGCAGCGCAAATCCACTGGTGGAACTGCTTGAGCGACTACGACAGGAGGATATTTTTGCACAAGAAGGAATGCAGGAGGGTTCACGGCGTGCACGTATCGAGGCGGAAGCTGAGTAGGAAGGCGGCGCTGATGCCGTGGTGGGGCTCAAGTTTTTTGGGCGAGTACTTTGGCTACATTTTCAAAAAGCTAGAGGAGGAGGGGGTGATTGGGAAGATCAAGGATAATCTGCTGCAGCTTAAATTGGATGAGCTGAACGCAAGGATGTACCGGCCGAAGAATGACGACGAGAGCAGGTGAGCGAGAAGCGACTTGGTAGCGAAAATGAGCTAGTCGCAACTAGTGTTCGTGTTGCTGGCTTGCATCCAATGCTCAACTAACCCACCAATGCGCCTCACTTCGCTCGGCGGCGCCGGCGCAGCACTGCGGACACCAACAGTGTGAGCAAGTTCAGTGAGAAGGATGACGAGAGTGTTGGCAGCATGCAGCTCTCGAAGAAAATCAATTTGACAAGGTGAGCGAGCGATCCTTGAGGAAGAAATTTTGAGCGATTGATCTACATCACTACTGAACTAACCAATTCAATTCGTTTGGCTCTTTTGGTTCGTTCGCTTGACCCTCATTAATTATGCGCCTCGCTTTGATTGGTGCAGCTTGGAGAACGGCTTGCTGGACAAGAGGTTGGACGGTTTCAACGTCGGCGTCCCTGTCTACGCGCCAATCCCTCCCGCAATGGAGGTCGCTAACGGCGAGTACTTTGTGATGAGTAAGATAAACCCGCTGTTCGAGCAATTACGACGGGAAGAGGAAAGACGTAAGAAGGACGTTGAGATGGGGCTGCTGACGGAGGACGGCACCGAGAGTGAAGCTCAAGCCGCACTGAGAGTGAAGGTGAGCGAGAGAAGCGAGCGAGCCTTGATAAAGACGAGAATACGAGTACTGCTAAAACTAAACAACTCAATTATATTACTCGCTTCATTCGTTTTGCTCTTGCTTCATTAAAAATGCTCCTTGCTTCGCTCGGCGCAGAAGAAGGCCAAGATGGGGTGGAAGGGCGCAGGAATGAAGGTGAAAATGGCCGTCGCGTTGAACGCCGACGTTAAGAAGATGAAAGTTGGGACCGAGAAAAGTTTTGAGGAGGAGCTGCGAAGGAGGGAAAAGGTGAGCGAGCGAGCCTTGGTGAAGACGAGCATACTCGCGATGAATCAACACCCGCGAAATGGCCTCAGACAAAATGGCTACACTCACCACTACTAAACAAACAAATATTATTCCACTCAAACCTCTTCCGGCGCAGGAATTGAACTTGGAGAACCAGCGGGGGGAGATTGACCATGGCAAGGAAGTGAGCTGCTGGTTGCTGGGGTGTGACTACAGCGTGGCTTTGGCGGAGGCGATGGAGTGGGGGAGGTTGACCGGCTTGAAGCTGATTAACATTATTGAGGAATGTGATGAGAAGGCGGAGGAGGTTATGGAGAGAATGCGCGACCAGAGCATCTTGACCGACGCCAGCCAGCAAATTCTCGTCAAGAACAACAACGTCGCTCGGTTCGTTTCAAAAGACCCGCGAATCATGGCGATCCTTGAGCGCGCCGTCCGAACGGTGAGCTACTGAGATTTGAGGAACTACTACTAAACTTTTATTAACCACGCTTGATTCGCTCGGCGCAGGCCGAGATGCCCGCAATTGCGGGCCACGACGACCCAACCAAGTGGGACGCGCTGACCAGAATACAGTCGGTCAGCCAGCTGAGGAGGGATGACGTCACGGAGGACGGGAAGATGAAGTTTACGAAGGTGCGTGAGTGAGTGAGTGAGTGAGTGAGCGTGGAAGACGAAAATACGAGCCGCATACAAACGGCACTAACTAACAACATTAATTAATATTGGCGCGGCGCAGCTGGAGATGCTCGGGCAAACAACAATTTTGAGCTTTTGCTTGCAGAGGTCCTACGTTCGGCTCTCTGAAATCTTGCTGGAGGGGCAGTTCAACGCCTGCTCTTTGATGCAGGCTCGGTGGCGAGGCAAGAGCGTCCGGCGGGTCGTCGAGATTGTCCGCCTCGAAGCAGCGCGCCAAACGGCGCTGAAGATCAAGGAGGAGGTAAGTGAGCGCGAAATTGCTACAGTCGGCTACATCCCCACTACTAAACTAACATTACATTATATTATTCCACTCAAACTAAATACTTCCCACCTTCTTCGCTCGGCGCAGGACTACGCCCAGCGCAAAGCCGAGATTGACGCTTTACGGCGGAAGCTCACCCCGCCTCTCATTCCCACCGTCAGCCACGTGCACGCGACGAGCTTGATGCTCGAAATGCCCGGTGTTATCTGCGACTTGGGGAAGTGGGGGCACTTCGGGTATTATCTCGACTCGCACGTGAGGAACGGAAGCTCCAACTCCGGCGACCCAAACCCTCGGGGGGACATTACGGTCTTGATGAGCGTTGCAAACAGGAAGATCATGGGGGACAAGAGAGGGACCAAGATTAAATTTTTGAGGAAAGCGGAGGAGAAGGGGGGGGGCACAGGAGTAGGTGAGTGAGCGATGCGAGCGAGCCTTGAGGAAGACGAAAAATATATACGAGCCACTACTAAATTAACATTATTTTTGCTCGGCGCAGGTATGGACATGAGCGACGAGCGGATCATCGTCAAGGGGCTCAAACCGAACAGTTCCTACCGCGTCTACTTGCGAATCATGCCAACGTGCAGGGAAGCGATGGTCGCCGCAATGCAGAAGGTGAGCGAGCGCAGAAAAGTACAAAACTTCGTGCGAAAATTACTATTCATGGCTACATCCACTACTGAACTAACCTACTCATCTATATTTGCTCGTTCACTGCTCTTAATTCGCTCGGTGCAGCACCACACCGAGGGAATCGCCGATATCAGGGCAGCCAGAATGCTCACCTTGGAAAAGGCCGCCGGCCGCGCCAGGGACGAAGCCCAAACAAAGTCTAAGAAAACTCTGAAGAAACCCAACCCGTTACTCGGCGTTGACGTTGACGTTGGCGACGAGGAGGCGTCGCTGCGAATCGAGGAGAGCGGGAAGCGAGCTTACGACGCAGTCATAGAGCAGGGAATCGAGGAGGTGGCGGACGAGGAGGTGAGCGAGCGAAACGAGCGAGCCTTACAGACCTAATGGCTACATCCACTACTAAGCTAACCCACCCAATACATTTTGCTCGCTTGGTTCGTTTCGCTCGTCATTCATTAAAAATGCGCCTCGCACCTTCTTCGCTCGGCGCAGGACCACAATCTCCCACTGTTCTTGAAGCTGGGCCACTACATCAAGAAGCTCGCCG
>Ga0302116_1001933_pt1 | contig 12312 bp, 17 predicted proteins | sample AG5_SCM_MG_FD_203124 | JGI IMG/M metagenome (GOLD analysis project Ga0302116, IMG submission 203124) | Marine microbial communities from Western Arctic Ocean, Canada - AG5_SCM | ecosystem: Environmental > Aquatic > Marine > Oceanic | place: Canada: Western Arctic Ocean | collected 2017-10-01 | reverse complement strand
GAGGACGGCCTCAATTTCGACCAGCTCAGCCTTGTCGTACTTCATGTGCTTGATGAACTGGCAGACGGTGTTGTAGGGGCCGTAGATCTCGTGGTGCTTGGTGGGGAGGGAACGGAGGAGGAGGGTGGGGAAGGGGGTGCGGGAGACGTGGGTGGGGGTGAGGCGGAGGACGTTTCGGATCTCTTTGCACGCATTGTATTGGGGTTGCTCAGCCATCTGAAGAGGCGAGTAGAATTTCTCAGTTTCAAGGAGGGAAAGAGGGTGCCGATGGATCATTCGAAGAGCAAGAAACACGAGGGAGTCGCTGTATACCTGGCTATAGCAAGCAACCTGTCGAAGAAGTTGAGAATTGTAGTATTTGAGCACTTCACGCACCAACTCGTCATCGTGCTCATCGATGAACTTGTGGCAGTCTGCATACGATCGTGATTCGATCCACCCAACCATCTCATTCCTCCAATAAAACACTGGTGCGTACAAGCGAAGCATCCCCTCCAAACCCAACGACCGAGCTTCCTCGGGAGTGAGGGAGAGCAAGCCGATGATCTCAGCACAGGCTCCACTCCTACGGGCAATGTCGAGGGGGGTTTCGCCTTTATTGTCTCGTGTGGTGAGGGCCTCTTCATTCAAGCAAATCGACTGCACGCCCACAAAGGCAAGAACATGTGTGTGTGTCTGAGCTTTCGCTGCGAGCCAATGATGTGGCAGTCGTCCATGCTCATCTCTCTCCTTGTACTTTCTCCTGAGCAAATCTTGATCTGGGAGAACCATGACTCCTTGTACAGCGGGCCAATCGCGCTTCTTGAGCCACTTGTGGTGCTCATTGGAAGTCATAAAGATATGCTCAATGTCATTCACAAACGAGAATGGGGGGGAGGGTTTTTTTGGTTGTTTTTTTTTAGGTTTCTGAGATTCAAAATTTTGTAATTTTCAAAAAAATTATAAATTGCCCCACAGGTTTCACAAGCTAACACACACCCCAAGGCAGCCATCTTATCCCTCTTGAATCAGTAGGCCACATTAAAAACGCGTTCATTCAACTCCTGCCTCGAAACCGACATCTTCACCAATAACATAAAATGTCCCAAACCGCCAGGCGAACAACCCTGGGCAATGCCTCAAACCGACAGTCAATGGGAGCCTCCCAGGGAGCTCGCAAATCTCTTAACCAGAGCACGAAGCCGCAAAGGTAAGTCTTTCACTGTTACTGGAAAATTCTTCTCAATTTTTTTTCCTGCTAACCTCCCTTTCCACCCTTTCCACTTCCCACTTCCGCCATCTCACCCATCACCCACCCACACCCATAGAATGTCCATGGCCGTCCCCCAAAGAAAATCTCTTTCCCAATCCTCCCGGCCCACTTCCCTTGGCCGCAAATCCCAAGGCGCCCGAACCTCAACAATCGGTGCCCCCGGCAACGGTCCAACCTCCACAATCCCCTCCGCCTCGTCCGGCCTTCGGTCCGACCCCCGGCCAATAACCGACAAGGGCTTCATGAACGCCTCGATCCGGTCCCTCCTAAACTTCCTCATGTCCAATGGCTACGACTCGACAATCTCCCCCAAGATCCTGGCGCGTCCAAGCTCAAAGGACTTTAATAATATCGTCACCTTCCTGCTCAGGAAGGTGGACGAGAACTTTAACGATGGCACGGTCAAGTTTGAGGATGAGGTGGCCATGGCGTTTAAGTCGCTAGGCTACCCGTTCAATATTTCCAAGGTGAGTCACAGTCAGAGTTTGTCAGAGTCACAGTCAGAGTTTGTCAGAGTCACAGTCATAGTTTTGTCAGAGTCACAGTCAGTCAGAGTCAGTCAGAGATTTTTTGTAGTCGGTCCCCTTCTTCAAGTTTTTTTTCTTTTATCCTAATTCCATCACCCCCACCCAAACCATAACCATCTCAGACGGCACTCTACGCCGTTGGCTCGCCCCACACCTGGCCCGGCCTCCTGGCCGCAATCACGTGGCTCATTGAGCTGCTCACCTACGACTCGGAGGTGAAGAAAGAGCAGGACGAGACCGAGGAGAACCAGGCCAATCCCAACATGGAGGAGGACTTCGAGGACATTGAGAAGCTCGGCTACAACTCCGACAAGGCCTTCTTCTCGTACCTCGGCAGTGCCTATTCCTCCTTCCTCTCCGGCGATGACGCCCTGTACACCTCCCTCGAAGACACCCTCGTCCAGAACTTCGAGTCTGGCAACCTCTCGGTCGAGCGGGCGCTGTCCCAGATCTCCAACGACAATGAGTTGCTGCGAACGGAGTGCGACGAGCTTGAGAAAATGTCCACGGCCTTGCCGGAATTGGAGAAGAGGGAGGCGGAGGTGAGCGAGCGAATTACTGCGAGCGAGCCTTGATGAAGACGAGAAATAGAAAATAGAAATTTATGCGAGCCAATTCTAACCCACTCAATTCGTATTCGCACCTTCTTCGCTCGGCGCAGCTTCAGAGCGACCTGCAGAAATTTCACAATCTTATCGAGCAGCTCAACACCCACAAGGAGACTCTCAACACCAAGGTCACTCAGAGGACGGAGGAGTTGCAGAAGAATGAGGAGGAGCTCAAGGCTGTTGAGGAGTCTGTCAAGGGGCTGAAGGACCGCGTCGGCAGGCAGGATCTGTCCGCCGAGGATGTCCGCCGAATGCAGGGCGAGAGGGCGAGGTTGGAGGTGAGTGAGAAATGGCTGTAGCACCCACCTCATCCACATCCACATCCGACAAAAACTAACAACAAATATATTATATTATTCCACTCAATCGTAGGACGGCTTGGAGCGCGCAACACAGTCGAAAACTTCCCACACGAAGCTCTTCTGGGCGTCCGAGTCAACCCTCACGAACTTGCTGGAGGGGTTGGAAACCAAGGTTGCGGAGTACAACGCCAAGTGCGCGAACTTGCAGCTCGTTCCCGAAACGGCCAAGAATGCCAACGGAACAAGGTTCTACTTGGAGGTCGAGAGGGAGAAGACGGGCGTAGTCGGAGGGCTGTTCGGCGGAGTGGACGTCGAGGGATTAATCAAGCCAAAGGTCGAAGCCTTGAAGATTAGCGTGGTCAAGAGCTCTAGCGAGGCCAGGCAGGAGCTGCTGAAGCTGCTGGACATGGAGGAGACCACCGAGGAGAGCATGAACGAGGCGAGTGAGACGCAGATTGCGTTGGAGGCCAAGGCCAATAAGCTGGAGGCGACGTACAATAGGGAGAAGGAGCAGGTGAGCGAGCGAAGCGAGCGAGCCTTGATGAAGACGAGAAATATATGCGAGCCACTAATAAATTAACGTTATTCCACTCAATTCACTTCGCACCTTTCTCGCTCTGCGCAGATCGACGCGGCTCTGGCTCTCATCGTTCAGGAGACGGAGAGCGCGGAGAGCAGGATCTCGAGCTTGAAGGATCCGGTGGCGCTCGAGAGTGCGCTGGCCAGGAGCCAGACGAAATTGAATGCTTTGAAGGCCTTGAGGCAGGAGAAGATGGAGGAAAACGAGAAGAACAAGAAGGCGGTGCACGAGGAGATAGTTGAGGCGTTGGCCATGGTCGCTGACCATCACAGCTATGTTGAGAAGAGGTTCAAGGAGGTGAAGGAGGTGGGGGCCCGGTTGATTGAGGGAGTTGAGGGCGAGGGCGACAAGTTGCCGCCGCCGCCCAAGGCTTGATTTGGGTAATGGGCTTGTGAAATGTAAAATACTGTGGGGTTATGGGAGAGAGAAAAAAGATATGAAAATGGAGCGGACACATGATTGACTCTAATTCGGAAATTGTGGTTTTTTGCTTCCAAAAAATTTACTTCTTTTTTTTAAAACCTAGTACAATTCATCGCCACAAAAATCACATTCTTCAGCACCCGGTGGGCACTGCGCCGAGCGAAGCGAGATAGTGCGCATTTTTAATGAAGGACGAGCGAAACGAACCAAGCGAGCCAAACGAATTGAGTGGGTTAGCTTAGTAGTGGATGTAGCAATTATGTCTGTAGCCATTTCGCGCACTTCATCGCGAGTATGCTCGTCTTCCAAAAGGCTCGCTCGCTTCGCTCGCTCACCTTGTTTTGGCAAACTTCACAAACTATCCACCTCCCGCCTCCCTTTGGAGGTTCACTGCTCCTGCTACTGCTACTGCTGTTACTGCTACTGCCCCCACTGCCCCCACTACTACCACTACTACTATTGCCAAATTTTACACCGCAGCAGTCTTCATAGAAAGCCAACACTTTCTTATTCGCCCGGAAATGAGTATCCCTTCCCAAAATTGGACCGTTTAACATCAAACCCTCCCTCGACGTTACCCTTGACAAAGCCACGTACGCCTGGCCATCAGCGAAAGCATCGCTGACGTTAATTTCAGCTCTCGATAATGTCATTCCCTGGGACTTGTGAATTGACAGCGCCCAAGCGAGCTTGAGTGGGATCTGAGTCCGTGTGATGCTGCCCTGGTTGTGGGACTGGTGAAAGCTCTCCTTCCAGTTTATCACTCCAGTCCCGCCACTGCCTGTCCACCTAACGATTGGATATTTTTTGGGATATTTTCCTGTATTATCTTCGTCAAATCCGATGATAACTCCACGGGAGCCGTTCACCAAAGATTTCGAAGGACAATTCCTCACACACATGACTTGAGCACCTTCTTTCAAAATTAATTTGAGCGGCACCTTGCCGTCGAGAAGTTTCCGAGTGGCGTTTTGTGCGTAGGTGTTTAGTTGGCCCTTCTCGGTTTCGACCGCAGTCAGGGTTGTTTCTTCACCAGGCAAAGCAGCCAGCCGTTTGTTATTCTCGTTGTTGACATCAACGTTGGTGCAGTAGAGCTTCGTTGGCTGGATGCCGTCATTTGGGAACGGGATCTTATTGCTCTTGTGACACTCGTTCAGCGATTTAATTTGCATTGGGTTGACCAAGCCGGTTCGGAAACTGTTTAGAATGTCGATGAACTCTGTATCACCACTTTGCCTAACGACCTCCGTAAGGATGAAGTTCTTGAAGCCGCAAGCTTTCCAGGTAGACACGGTGAAGGGGAAGGCGTCCTTGACCGGTGGAAGCTGGAAGAAGTCTCCGCTAAAAATCAACTGGATTCAGCCGAACGGTTTGTCGTTGTTCCTTATCTTTCTTGCTATTTGTTCAAGCTTCGCAAAAAGGCCAGCGGGGAGCATGCTGACCTCATCAAGGATGAGAACCTTAACTTCTAGCCAACGATTTCGAGTCATCTGGCTGGTCCTGTTGCCACTTTGCATGCCCGCAACCAGTTTATCAACAGTATCGGCACCAAACCCAATTCCAGCCCAGCTGTGGATGGTGCAACCCCTCGGGAGGTTAGTTGCCGCAACACCCGTGGGGGCTGTAACCACGATCGATGAAAAATCTGGATCTGAATTTGGAGGATCGTGAATCCTCTTCAGCTCAGATATCATGGCTGTGAGGAGGAAGGACTTCCCAGTTCCAGCCGAGCCCGAGAGGAATATATTATGGTTGTTCGTGGTGGCGGCAGTTAGAGCTGCTTGCTGGAGCTTGTTGAGATTTCTATTGGAAGAGGAAGAGGAAGAGGAAGAGGAAGAGGAAGAGGAAGGGGAAGAGGAAATCTCAACCTTGGTGGCCCTTGGCTCCTCGGCAGGAGCCTCGGTCTTTGGCTTTTTTAATGGGTTGGCAATGAACGCAATGTCTGAGTCGGAAGAGTCTGAGTTGGATGAGGATGAGGAAGAGGAAGAGGAATAGGATGATTTTGGTGAACTTTTCCTCTTCTTTGTTATTTTGGGCGAAGGAGGAGCCTCATCAGAAGATTCACACAAGTCGATGCAATCATCTTGCGATGACATGAAGGTTATAGCGAGAAATTCCGTAAAAGATCAAAGTTGTAAGCTCACGTGAAGAATAGAAATAAAATTTAAGGTGATTTCGTGTTCGTCACTTCGTGAACATTGACACTCACATTATTGAATTTTGGACGTCCATAGAGAAGAAACTTTCCATACCCAGAATGCGCACCCTATTCCTTCTCTCCCTTATTATTGTGAAGGCAACCCCGTTCACCCTTTACCCCCATCCTTCGTTCCGACTCTCTCACTCTCACAGATCATTGTCATCATCATTACAATCGATCAAGGGTTTTCAAGGTTCTTCCTTTGCTTCATCCGAGGTGTCCCTCTCCCCCTTGGCTGAATTCGACCTTTACAACCACCTGACCAGCGAGATTATGGTCAACACGGTTTGCCAGCAGGCGGAATCCAAAGAGGCATCTTACATCAATGGCACACTTTTCCAGCCAGTGCCTTACTCCCCCTCGACTCCTCATGGCATGCCGTCCAACATCCAGGCAGAGTTCTACCTCCAGGACGGCTTTGTGGTGGTCAACGTTCCCCCCACGATAATGTTCAAAGCTAAAATCTTCAAACCGAGCCGTTTGTGCTGTGTCTACCAGGTCACCGGTGTGTCACCTGAGGAACAAGAGAGGGTCAGAGCCCAAAGGCTGCGTGTTTTCAAGCCCGAGAGTGCCTCCTCGAGTGCCTCCTCGAGTGCCTCCTCGGACGATTCTGGTGGTGTTTGGGACAACGTGGGCAAGGAAATTAACGAGGTTTGGCGAGAGAGTCAGGTTGCCCCCCAATCTGAGGAGGAGGAAGATTTCGACTTTGACAGTTATATCGTATGAAAATAGTTATACTGATTAAATGTCCTAGTTTTTAGTTTAGATCTTCTCTTCTTTTTTCTTTCCCAATCTCAATCTACAACTAACGCATTTACCATATCAAAGACTCCTATCTTTCCTGTTCCTTGATTATGCTTACTTTTGCTCCAGCTAGCAATCGACTCCTTCATTCCGCTTCCACCACTTTTCAATTTCCCCCCCCTCCCAGTTTTCTTCTGCGGGCTGCTCTGGGGGAGAGCTAGCAGCAGCGCCGAAATTTCAGCGCTCGAAGTGGTGAAGTTCGGTCCGCCTCCTCCGCCTCCTCCTCCTGCTGCTGCTGCTGGTATTTTTATATGAACTTTGTCATTAATTTTGCTTTTGCTATTGCTGTTGCTGTTGCTGTTGCTGTTGCTGTTGCTGTTGCTGTTGCTGTTGCTATTAGCAGTATTGTTTCCGCTTCCATCTCCATTTCCATTTCCCAACTTTGCACAAAACTCGCTCGCTTCCCGAAGGAACTGAGGCAGCATCGCTAAACTTCTCCCAGCGGCGCAAAACTGCAAAAACAAACACTTCCCACTCTTGCACTCCCTGTGGAGCTCCCTCATGAGCTGCTCCGACGCTCGAAGTGGGATCTTCATGTCGGCGGCTAGCATCGCAAGCAAGTTCGCGCAGTCCGAGAGACGGGCTCCGGAGGGTTCAGAGTGGGAGAGAATCGAAAACGCGTCGGCCAGGAGATCGTGCAACTGGCTGTTCTTCCGTTTGTTGGACGCCCTGTTCATCTCGAGGAGGAGCTGGAGGTACTTAACCGTGCCTATCGGGCCGGCTTTGGAGCTGGAGATGGTGGACGACTGGGTGATGGCATTGGGGGAGATTGAACTTTTGGTTGGCTTTTTGGACGCCTTGGTTGTGGTTTTTTTGGTGAATTGGAGGTTCCTCTCGTCTTCCTCGGCAGCAAGCGCTCGAAAGAAGTCGGTCGTGAACAACAAGGGGTCAGCAGGCCGGTGCTCAATCAAGGAGGCAAATAGAGACTGAATCGCACTGTTTATGTTTGTTTTCTCGAGAAATTCTAGTTGCCAAGGTTTGTTAGGGGGGGGGGGGGCTGTGGAGGAGTTGGAATTCATGGGGGCGTGTTTCCTGTACTTAAATCCTAGCTTAAAACTTATTGCAAAACTTCAAAACTTTACCACTTTAGGTGTTTAGTGCTTTACAGAGATTTTCAAAATAAGTCTATGGTGTTCCCTGCTCTCCTTCTTCCTTTTTTCGTCTTCTCAGCCCATGCACTTGACAATGCTGTTGGGCAAGTCCCCCCACTCGGGTTTTGTGTGTGGCAATCGTACAACCGATTCATCAATGAGAGAATTATTGAAGAATCAATTGACGCTTTGGCCAAGTTCAGACCCTATGGTTACGAGTATGTCAACATAGACGATGCTTGGATGGATGCGTCACGCGATCCTATCACAAACTCACTACAACCCAATCTTATCACCTTTCCAAATGGCATAAAAGCCCTCGCTGACAGGGCTCACAGCCTCGACCTCAAGTTTGGCATTTACACAGCCATCGGAAGTCAGACCTGCGACAGGAACCAGCATCCCCCGGACGGCGATATGGAAAACATCGGGTGGGGACTTCCTGGAGACGGGCCTGACAATAATCCTGGATCACTCAACCACTACGAGATAGATGCACAAGCATTTGCCGATTGGGGAGTCGACTACGTTAAGATCGACGACTGCCAAGGTTATACGGCCGACGATGGCACTTCCCTCTCCCTCTACAAGCAGTTCACCGCAGCATTGAACCAAACAGGGCGACCAATGTATTACGTCACGTGCTCTTTAAATCCAACCTCACCGGCCCAAACGAACGTGAGTGAGCGAGAACCCATAACATGCGGACGGACATGTGCAAATATCTAACCCAGCCCAACCCAACCCAACCCAACCCACCCTAGACCCCTTCGGCCACAAACCGAACGTACGCGTACCACGTCGACGTGGATGGGTGGCGAGAAGCTACAAGAGACATATCAAACGGCTGGTTCGTGGAGTGGGTCAACAACAATAACCGTTTCTACCGGCCGGACAATGGCTGGTCTGGAAGTGATGGTTGGTTAACAACTCTAGACGCAAATTTGGATTTGGGTGTGGCCAGTTTCTCCGGGCCTTCTTCCGGCGGCGGTGCCTACGCCGACATGGATGCAATGAGCATCGGGTGTAATAATGCCTCCAACGTAGGTGAGCGGCGAAGCTGAAGACGAGAATACTCGCGATGAATCCGAAATGGCTACAGACAACATAAAAATGGCTACATCCACTACTAAAACTAACCCACTTGTCCCTCGGCGGCGCAGACCCAGACACGCCTACAACGGCACAAAATCACAGTGACTGCGCAAACGGCAGGCAATCAGTTGCAGAGCAACAGTCACAATTCAGCATGTGGTCCATGATGTCTGCCCCCTTGATGATCGGTGGGGACATCAGGTACATGAACGAATTTAACACACCCGAGATTTGGAAAATCTTAACCAACACAGAGATCATTGACATAGATCAAGATACAAAGGGAGAGCCCGCGAGTGTTGTGTCGTACGCCCCCGACGATTGGAGCCGAACCATCGGGATCTATACGAAGCGATTGCACGATGCATCGCGGGCGGTGGCGGTCTTGAACCGCGGAAATTTTACAGAGACGGTGACAGTCACCGTGGAAATGTTGCGGCTAGACGAGGATGATATAACCGTACCATGCAGCACATTTTCCGTGCGGGATTTATGGAAGCACGAGGACGTGGTGGAATCCACAACGAACGAGATTCTGTACGAATTGGAGGTGGAAACGCATGAGACTGTCGTCCTAAAAATATCCTGTGTATAAATAAAAAACCCTTGCCAACCAACTACATTCTTTCATACAAACATTCACTTCGGTACCAAGTAAGCCTTACTCCGTATCCCCGGCAACAAGTACTCGTCTCTCAAAAAATCTATTGCCGCGTCACGACAGTAATTTTAACTCATGCGGCCCGTCTTTCTTCGCCCTCGGGTGTTCCCCCCTCGCCCTCTGTTTGAAGTTGCCCAGGCAGACTTTGCGTCATTGTCATTGTCATTGTCATTGTCAATGTTATTGGCACCGTTATTTTCATCAACAACGTCATACTGCAATTCTGTAGGGGGATGGGGATGAGACAATTTTTGCAGCTTCTTCTGCAGCTCGCCTCGCTCTTCGCACGCCCTGTGAGTGGTGGCCTGCAGATTAAGGATATCGGCTGCGCTCTGCTTTTCCAATTTGTCGTACTTTACTCTCAACTCATCTAACTCATTGTTATTTGAAAGCTGACCCCGAACATTTTTTTCCAATTCGGTTTGACAAGTGCCAAGCTGAGATCTCAACGTGGTATTCATATTGATGACATTATCCAACTCGTGTTGGATGATTCCGATCTTCTCGTCGTTGTCTTTGTCTTTGTCTTGTGCGTCTTTGGTGAAGCTGGCCAAATCTTTCCGCTGTTTGTCTACTTCTATTGCCCGCAGTTTGTCTACTTCTATTGCTTCATTTGTGAGGTTCGTGATCACAATCTTTTGTTGCTGGTTCAACCCTGTGATTTCCAGATTTTTCGCGTTCGCTGCAGACTCCTTACTGCGGGAGTGTTCCAAACGTTCGGATAGCTCCGCAACGACATTTTTCATGTTGCCGAGGTCCGTGCCGAAACTGTCGTTTTGGCTGAGCAAATCGTTAAGGTCGACAATTTTCTTGTTTGCGGCCGTCAAGCGGTTTTCGATATTGGTGTTCTCGTCGTTTGACTGATTCACCTCAACGGTCAGTTTCGCAACCTGGGTTTCTGAAACGTTGAGATTGTCTGTAAGCTGAGAAAGCTGTCGTTCGCGTGTCTCCGCCGCCGTGGCCGCGCTGCCTCTAGCATTCGAAAGCTCGGTCTTTGTGTTGGAAAGTTCGGTTTGAGTATTGGAGATGACAGTTTGAGTTCCTGAAAGCTCTGTTTGTGCGCTTGAAAGCTCTGTTTCGGTGGTTGATAGCTCGCTTTTGGTGTTGGACAGCTCGAGTTGAACATTTTTTAATTCCACCTGTGTTTCACCCAATTTTTTGGTACGTGCGATGAGCTCATTTTCAAGAGCGTTCAAATTAGATCGATCACTTCTCCCTGAATTCTTTAACGATTGCATCGAAGAAAGGGCCTCTTCCAGCTCGGCTGATATTTCTGCGTGAGCTTTTGAAGAATTTAAAATTTCTTGTGCAAGGTGAGAGTTTTTTAATTCAACTTTGACTAGAGTGGACGACCGCTGTGCAAGTTTTTCCTCGTTGAGCTTTTCAGTTGTCTTGATTTGCGTCGCCACACGTTCAAGCATTTCGTGTTTGAACGATTTGTACTCAGTCTGCAGTGAAGCTAACAGCGTCCTCACTTCCTGATGGCCCTCTTTCTCCAAGGCAAGAACTCTTGAAGTTTTCCGAAATGACAGCTTATATTTGTCAACATTATGCTGAAGCTCAAGTAGGCGCATTTTGCCTTCATCTGGAACACTGTTTGAGCTTGCCTCCCGGTTCCTGTCTTGTGTGTTTTCGAGATCATGAATCTTGTCGCTCAGTTGATCAATCAACAACCCCTTTCGAATCAGCTCTCTAGTGAGTTCAACGATTCGATCATTGTTCTCGTCCTCCATGTCCTCCATGTCCATGGGTGATTATATATTTCTTTGCTCCTACAAAATTTATTTTTGCAGAGGAGGTCGGGCCAAATCCCAAAAATTATTCAACGATTAAGTAAAGAATAAAGAATAGATCAAGCACATACATTGACCACGGCCCCACACTCAAAGCAAGCCTCAACCACCTATATTAGCCCGCAACCAACCCAATTCGCACGACATCTCCAACTCCAATCCAACTCCAACCCCGGGAACAAATATAATATAGAACATACCCCACCCCAAGATGAACGCCAAAGCTGTCACCCACGGGGCGAGGCTGATTTTAGACGAGAAGAACGCCAGAAAGAAAGCCGAGGAGAACAGCCAACTCCTATCCAACCGCATCCAGCATTTAAAGGATGAAGTCCAGAGGGCAGCACGAAGGGCAAAAGAGGCAACGAGCAGAGCAAAAGAAATAACAACATTGAAGGTGAAGGCGAAGGAGCGCCGGGATCTTGCCAAGACCGTCAACAAGCGGGTCGAGAAGCTCCAGCTGAAGGAAGAGGGGCTATTCGGAACTTGGGTGCCAGGGGGAAAGCACATGAAGACCGAGACGACCGATGGCATGGACGCAAAGGAAATCAAGGCGGTGATACTGAAGCGGGAACAGGACATAATAGCCGCGAACAAGAAAAAGATCGAAGACATAAAAAAGCAGCAGGCAGAGCAGGTGCGGAAAAAGAAGGAGGTGGAGGAGAAAAGACTGAAACAATTGAAGGAACAGTTCAAGCGGAAAATGGTGGCGGAGAAGAGAAAGAGAGAAGAGGCAGAGAGCGTCGTTATGAAGCTAGAGGAGGAGGAAGAAAAATTAATAGAAATGTTGCGGCAAACGCAAGAGGTTCAAACGGTAGCTTACGAGAAACTTCAGGAAGCAATCATCGTCAATGATGAGAATTGAGATGGATGGGAAAGAAGTTGTTGTTTGTTTTGTGTGTGCAAAATATGTAAATCCGCTGCTATTTAAGTTACACATTCTCACAAGTTGCTATAAGGGGGGTGTAGGGCGGTT
>Ga0302116_1001932_pt1 | contig 12315 bp, 17 predicted proteins | sample AG5_SCM_MG_FD_203124 | JGI IMG/M metagenome (GOLD analysis project Ga0302116, IMG submission 203124) | Marine microbial communities from Western Arctic Ocean, Canada - AG5_SCM | ecosystem: Environmental > Aquatic > Marine > Oceanic | place: Canada: Western Arctic Ocean | collected 2017-10-01 | reverse complement strand
ACACACACACACAGATACGCCTACGTGATCTGCACGTTCCTAACCGCCCAGTTCTTTGTCGTCCTAGCTCCGGTCGTGGTCCTCCTCGTGGTCGTCTCCCTAACTGTGACGACCTACGTCGACAAGTACATGCTCCTCCGCGTCGTGAATTCAAAATCGCTCCTCTTTTATGACGACAGCGGGGCTGTAGCGGCGGTTAATTTCGTTGGGTTCATGACGGTTATCACGTCCACGGCGGGCTTTGTCATCACTTCGGTGATGAGGAGTAAGATCGATGGAATCAGCTTGCAGGTGAGCTTCGCGGCATCCATATTAGTGTCTATCCAATCCAATCCAATCCACCTAAAAACTAACTCAACTCAACTCAACTCAACTCGATTCAGAATGTACTGGGCGAGATGGTCTTCCAGCCGTACATTGTCGTGACGTGGTTGATGCTGCTGATGTATGTGCTGCTCCCCTTTTACAGGAGCTGGGTGTTCAGGAAGGTGAAGGATTGGAAGATGAGGATGAATAGTAGTAGGTGAGCGGTGACCACTCCACTCATTCAAACAAAAAACCAAACTAACCATAATCATGCGCAGCAGCAGCACTTTGCCTCCACCTCGTAAACCTCACACCCTCCATCACACCGAGATCGGAAACGAGGACCAAGAGGACTTCTTCCACGACCCCCGAATGACCGACCAAACCCACTACCAGGCTCCCACCCCCTCCTGCATGCTCCCATACCAAAAAGTCCAGCACGCCGCCCTCCACAACCACTCCGTGGACGCGATGGTCGTCATCGACAAAAACGGAGACGGGCGGCTCGACGCCGACGAGTTCAAGGAGGCCCTCGAGTCGCTTGGCGTGCACCTCAAGGACCGGCAGGCGGCCGCGCTCGTGGAGCTGTACGACGTCGAGGGGAAGGGCTTTGTTTCCACGGGCGACTTCCTCAGCCACGCTTCCATGTACGTTGGCGAGGATGGCCACATCGACTTCAGGGCGTTTGCGAAAGGGGTCGTTGGGGAGCTCGAGGAGGAGTTCGGGAGAGGAGGGGTTGAGGTCGATGGGGGTGGCTGGAGTGGGAGTGATAGTGATAGTGATAGTGATAGTGACAGCGACAGCGCGAGCGAGGGCAGCAACATGAACAGCTTAGGCGACACGGAGAGTGAGTCGGGGGAAGTTATGATGACGATGACGAATGTAGATTTGGAAAAGGTGAGTGAGCGATGAAGTGTGCAAAATTATTATTGATGACCAGAACTAATGTATAAATTTGCAGGGTGTCTTCAAGACGCCAAGGAAGGCCTCCGCGGTCCCCCTGTCGAACGACGTCCCCTCGCTGGAGAAGATTATCTCCCGCCAGTGGCTCATTTCCCACAAGACAAAAAACGGCCTCCCCATCACAATGGACGATTACGAAGGGAGCGGCCTCAAGTTCGACAAGAGAAGGTGAGCGAGCGCTAACCCAAGCAAGCGAGCCTTTCGTTCTGTTCTGTACTTTTGGACCGTCCCTGAACAATCCCCTTGAACAAAAAGATGCGCCGCCTGGCCAAACTCGCCACCGTGCCAAATGTTGAGCGTCTCAAACCTCCATACGTTGGAGTTTCGTTCGATTCAGTGAGTTCGCCATTTTTTGAGAAAATAACTGAAAAAGAATCGAACGGTGAATCCCGCGAAATGGCTACAGCCACTTCCATCCAAAAATTAAACTTTTTTATTCGATTCGTTCGGCTCGCTCGCCTCCCCCCTGCTTCATTAAAAATGCGCACAATCTTGCTCGGCGCAGGATGCTCAAGGCGCACATGTCGCCGAGGGAGAGGGCGGGCATTGTGTACAGGGGCAGTCCAAAGAGTCCAAGAAGAAGTCCACGAAGAGAAGCGGCAGCGGCAGGGTTAAATGAGGAGGTTAGCCTATTGGTGCCGTTGTCGGAGCTGGAGTCGGAGTCGGACAACCTATTGAACATGACGGTGTTCACCCCGAAGGTCGTCAGGGAATCCCATGAGAGCGCCAGCGCCAGCCCGGCTAGCATCAACAGCCAAGTCTCGAAGCTGAGCACCCCTGGCTTTCCCCGGCTTGAGGCTGAATCTGAATCTGCCGCCACCATTCTGTTCGAAAAAAGCGCAGTCCAACTCGGCAGCGAAGCCGTTGGGATGTTCTACTCGCCTGCTAACCGGCGCGGTTCCATGGAGGACATGCTGAGCGCGAATCTTCTGCACAGCTCTGCCACCAAGGGCTACATGGGCATTGCCGCCTTCGACAAAGCCGTTGCCGTATCGAAGCTCGAGGAGCTGCAGGTGAGCGAAGAGTACCACTCCTAAATATTATTCAACGTTTTTTTCTAATTTTATGTATGCAGGACCCGCTCGGTTTCTGGAGGCTCAACGCGACGCTTGCGGTGCGGATGAAGAAGCTCATGAGTGGCGTTAGCAAGAGCAAGCCGCCTGGGTGCCCCCCGGAGGTGAGTCAATACGCGTTTTTATTTTGTTTTTTCAGCTTTTTTTTTGCGTGCAGATGGCGTGTTTTCGACCGTCACTGTCGATTCAGTGTTTCGCCTTTGTTTGCCTTTTTTTAGTTTCCACATTGACGTGACGTGGATGACATTTAACAAAAAAAAAATCTTTATTCTACAAATACGCTCGCTCCGCGCAGCTCTGGGCGACGCTTCTCGTGCTGGCCGTTTACAAGATTGAGTACAAAAATGAAAGTGGCAAGTGGAAGACGAGCGGGCGGATCGGTGTGATGTGGGTGGAGCAGCTCAAGGAGGTCAACGAGGCCATGAAGGAGCGCTATGGGCGGTTGGCTGCGGATTACGTGCTAAAAAGTAACTCTAACAGCAACGGCGAGGGAGCTGATGTAATTGAAAACAAAAACTACAACAACAACGCGCACTCGTTTGTTCCCGTTGCTCACGAACAAACCTACTACAACTCCGATGAGGAGGAAATCGAAACGAGGGCGGCCGAGCGCCGGAGGGAGGCCGACAGGCTGCTGAGGGAGACAGAGGTCGACGAGTGGAGGAGGAAGACGCTGTTGGCGAAGTGGCGCGAGAAGAGCTTTGGTGTCCTCGCAGAGATGACCGGGAGAGACAGGCACGCGAATCCAATGAAGGAGGTCGTTGAGATGCTCGGAATGAAATGCGAGGACGAAGACGATAATGATGAGGATAACCACGATAATGATGAAAACGTTCGGAGAAGTGTGAATTTCGACACGATCGCAAAGTCCAACACCGGGGACCTCACAACCGTCCCCGTTCCACCAGCCCCAGGAGGAGCGTGGAGCAGGTACCCCGCGCACGCCCTCGAAGCTCTCGAGAGCAAGCGAGCCCCGGCCTTCCAGGCAATCGGCCTGGACAGCAGCAAATCGCAGAAAAGCAAATTTGTGGAGCTCAAGGTCATGTGCGCTCGGCACTTCATCTCGAGGCAGCCCCCTCCCCCGCCAAACGAGAACGGCGGGGTTGTGCAGAAGGTCGCTTTGCTTTGCGTGGGGCAGTTTGCGGGGAGGGAGACGAAGCCCGTTCCACTCTGCGCTGGGGGCACCCCCCCAGGTTGGAAAGCTGACATCCTGCGGTTTCACCACAGCGAGGAGTATAGCGAATTGACCCTGAACTTCTTCCAAGCCCCCACGGTCGACGTTGGCAAGGTTCGACTGAACTTGACAGCGTTGTCAGGCCTCACGAGCGAGTTCAAGCTGTTCGTGTTTGACCTGGGCATGGGGATGGGGGAGAAGAACCTGGGGGGAGGTTACCACGGCCAGGTTGGCATAATGGTTAGGAGGGTTGTTCCGGTTGACAAACCCAAAGTAAAAGTAAAAGTAAAGTTACCCGCAAACAAGGAAAACGAACCAAACATACTCTCAAACACCAAAGAAAACGAAAAAAGAAAATTGTTGCTGCAACTTTTTGAATCAAAGAATGTCACCAGGACGTACAAGATAACGGCGGAAATTAACGAGACAACACGGAGGAAGTTCAAATTCAAGGCGATGGCGAGAGGTACATATTGCGTTGTTTCCAGCGTTCCTGAGTTAGTCACCCCGCTCCAATTCAGGATTGAAAAGGGTCTTGCTGGTAGTAGTAGCGAGGGCGACTATGTGCGGTTGATGTTCCCGAGCGTGAATCTGCCCATAAAAACGAATGCTAAAATTTGCATTTTGAGGGAGGAAGATCAGTTTGTAATGGAATTGTTGAGCTTCGAGATGACGTATGTAGAAGGAATGGGAGAAAAATGTTGAAATATTTGGCCAAAAAAAAATGTTTGGAATTTTACAATGCCGTCCCCCCCTCCCCCCCTTCACTCATCGCCACAAGCGCGTCCAAGTCTATTCCGGGAAGCCCTGACCCCGAGTTCTTACTGGACGGGCTGCCACGCCTACCGTCTCCCCCAAAACTTCCTCTGCCCCCCACCCCCTCCTCCAAATATTCGTCGCTTCCCCCCCTGCTCGCCCCCCGACTCCTTGTGGGCGTCAAGTTCGTCGCCTTGCTCACCCCGTGCGCCAGGCTGATGCTGACCCCCAGATCGAATTTCTTTTCTTCTTCCTTCCTCTCACTAAACTTTGAGTCACCAAAGTAACCGAATGTAAGAATTCGTGTCATTTTCTTCAAGTTCGTCTTTGCGCTATTCTCGTCGTCGTACAGCTCGCCGAGCTCGTACATGCTTGTGCTTCGGCCTAATTCCGGCAACTCCGACTCTGATCTTCTTCTGTTGGTGGAAAGGCTATTGCTATTGCTATTGCCGCCGTTCCTGCTCATGTTGGTAAGCTCGATCTTCATGGCCGCCTCCCCGCCTTCCTTAAACTTGAGCGACTGGCGCTTCACCCTCGTAGCGGTGTTCTTGAACGATAGCTTGTTCATAACCTTGACATGGGAGGTGTGCTGGTGGGCTCCAATGTCCGCCTCAATGAGGGAGGCCCGGTGGATCACGCCGATCGGCGGCCCGCCATGAGACAGAACGACCACGTGCTCAACGCGGAGCTGCGCATAATCCATGTTCATGTGTTAGTTTGTGTCTTTTACGGGTAAAGCTAGCTCGCTTCGCTCGCTCACCTTGCGGAAGATTGGAAATAGGCGGGACAACGGAAAGTCCGACAGGACGATGTAAGGAGAACGCTGCATGAGGTCCGCAAGGGGGATGAGTATCGCGGATGGGTTATCCGAGAACTTCTTATCCGTCGCATAGTGCTCAAGCACCTTCTGCAGCACGGTGTACTGGACGAGCCTGCGCCGAGCGAAGAAGGTGCGAAACGAATTGGGTGGTTTAGCTTAGCTTAGTGAATGTACCCGTCTGAAGCCATTTCGCGCATTTTATCGATCGAGTCTCAAAAGTCTCGCTCACTCACCCTTCCAGCGTTCCGTTCTCGTTGACCACCGGAAACGCCGTAAAATGGTCGAATCCGCTGTCCACCCCCAGCAATTCCACCAGCTTGCTCATCTTCTCGGCAATTTGCAAGTTGGGAACGTCGTACATGACGCTCGTGGCCAAGTCCCCGATCCGGTCCGCCGCCGGCTGGTCGTGCAGGAAGGGGATGAAGCGTAGCTGCGCCGAGCGAAGCGAAAAAGGTGCGAATTAAATTGAGTTTTTTGTCGTGGTGGCTGAATATATTTTTCGTCTTCCTCAACTCCCCCCCGCTCCGCTCCGCTCCGCTCGGCTCCGCTCACTCACCTCCATCATTTTCTCGTCGTAGCACTCCGCGAAGACACTCGCCGTGAAGCGCGCGACCTGAACGCCCAGCATGATCGGCAGGGTGGAGCTTATATCCCCACTAGCCTCGGCAATCATTACCACAACAGTCATTGTCATTCTGGTGTACCCGCCGAGCACGCTCGCAGCTCCAACAAGCGCGAACGTTCCGGGGGATGAAACCTTCCCAGAGGGAAGCCAGTCGTTTAGAGTAACGCCATAGGCGCGGCCGAAGGCGGCGCCCATAAACAAGTTGGGAACAAAGGTTCCGAAGGGCACGGCCAGGCCCCCACAAATTACCGCCATGGACAGGTAGATTGGCAGGAATATCATCAGGGTTTGCACGCTGTTGGTTGGTTGAATGTTGATTGTGGGTTAAATTTCGAAAACCAACTCCACTATTCCCAACGTTCCCATTAATCACTCACCTGAAGGCCTCGTTGATGCCAGTGTCCCGGCTGTACAGCGTCTTGATGACCCCCTCCTCGCCACTGAGCCATATGCTCGACATTTGGTTGTACTCCCCCTCTTCGCACTCGAACTTGACCAGCCGCGAGATGGTCTGCACCGAGCGAAGCGAAGTGAGGCGCATTTCAAACGAAGGTTGAGAGCAGTGAGTGTTTAGTGACCAGGTTAGTTCTTTGGAGTTTTCTGTCACAAGGCTCGCTCGCTTCGCTCGCTCACCTCCACGCGGTCCCCGTGGGTGATGTTGTAGGTGTGCATGCCCATGTCCTCCTGGCAGCCTCCCACCCAGTGCCCGATGAAGAGCGGGATGGTGCAGATGAACAGGCTGCAGAGAAACACTTCGGCGATGCGCATCGCCTTGCTGAAGTTCTTCCTCATCTTGCGTTTGCGCTGGAAGTAGTACAGCCCCTCGGAGTAGAGGACGCTGATCAAGCCACAAAGGATCGCCTGCGCCACAAATATGGGTGGGTTAGTTTAGTTTAGTTTAGTTTAGTAGTGGATGATGTAGCCATTATGTCTGTAGCCATTTCGCGCACTTCATCGCCCGAGTCTTCCACATGGCTCGCTCGCTTCGCTCGCTCACCTCGAAAAACACCCACGGGAGGTCGGCGACCATCCAGTCGGCCTTTATCGGGTCCGGGTCGAAAACCACCAGCGCCTCGTAGTTTATTCCGTGGCTATTATAATAATGTTAGCACAGTAGAGGATGTAGCCATGTATAGCAATTTCGCACGGAGCTTCGCACTCTTTCATTCTGTCGCAAGGCTCGCTCGCTTCGCTCGCTCACCTCGCATTCAACAAAAGGGAGAAGGTAAGAGTGGCCGCCATGGTCGCGCCAAAGGCCCGGACCGTCGTCTCGTGCGTCCAGTAGCTCGCCATGTCCTCGAGCATGTACAGCACCCCCCCAACGGGGCTCCTGAACGCCGCGGCAATGCCGGCCGCCCCTCCAATCGTCACCACGAGGCACTTCTCCTTGTTGACCCTGTCGGCCTCCAGGTCCTTCTGGTCAAGCTTCTCAAGCCCCCGAGCCAGGAAGGGGTACCAGATCGGCATGCTGATCATCTGGTGCGCGATGGAGCACCCGATCAGCACCATCGGCCCCTCCCGCCCGACGGGGTAGCCGCACATGATCACCAGGATCACCCCAAAGGCCTTCACCAGCGCCGTAGTTCGCCCAAAAATTCCGGGGATGTGGGCGCCGTTCAGGTAGCCCTTTATCTCAGGGAGGGAGGAACCGGCGGAGATTGGAGATAGGTACACTACCACGAAGGCCAGAAGGGTCATTGTTGGGAGGGCCTGTGGGAGGAGGGAGTGGAGGTTGGGAGGAAAAAGGAAAGTGGGTGAGCAGACAAAGAACCGAGACGAGGACGAGGACGAGGACGAGGACAAGGACGAGGACAAGGACGAGGACAAGGACGAGGACAAGGACGAGGACAAGGACGAGGACAAGGACAAGGACGAGGACAAGGACGAAGGCAAAGACCAAACTCACAATCAGCAGCCACAAACCCTGCTTCCCAGAACTGTCACCCTCGTCCACAAGAGTCTGAATAAAACTAAACTTCCTGTTCACAACTTCTGCCAAACCAGAAGTTATCGCAAACTCTACCAAACCTATCACGACACCAATCACCAACACCATGAAAGCCCGCTGAAGTCGCTCGGGAAGGCCAGCAAGCTTTTCATTGGCATGGTGGAAGTAGGAATCTTTAATGAGTTTTTTTGCATTTGACCCTTGTCCACCAGAGAAGGTTCTCTTACGAAATTCTAATTCAGGCTTAAGGGAACCCATCAGTGAAGACTGACTTGAATTTGTTGTGGCACGTGTTTGGTGTTTGAGGGGTTGTTGGTATTTCTTTTGGCAGAGCCAGTTCCTTCGAAGTTGTAGAAGGGTCAGATAGAGGTTTTATAGTTAAATTGTCGTGTGGGGGGAGATAATGAGAACACAAAAAAAGATTTTGGCACGCTCAATAAATAAAGCAAAGGACCAAGGTGCCAAAGTCCTCTCACATTTTTGGCCAGGTAATTGTGCTATTTCAATATTAATCTTCTCTTGCTGCATTGCGAGGGTAATGGGCAAAGAGTTGATCAATATTCGTGCCTGCTCAATCTACGATCGAAATATTTTTCACTACTAATCTCATCCACATATTTGTCCTCGAAGCACCTCACTCAATGCCCCCCAAAAAAGAAAAAGAGGCTGAGCCTACGGCTGTCCGTTTTGGTCGAGTGAAGAACAACCTGAAGATGGGGCTAGTTGGCCTGCCCAACGTTGGGAAGTCTTCCCTATTCAACCTGCTCACCAAGCAGGCGGTGGCTGCTGAGAACTATCCCTTCTGCACCATAGATCCGGCTGAGGCCAAATGTCCTGTTCCCGACCAGCGTTTCCAGTACCTTGTGGATCTGTGGAAGCCGCCATCTGTGATTCCCGGCATGCTTTCTGTGTGGGACATTGCTGGTCTCATCAAGGGTGCCTCGGAAGGTGCCGGGCTTGGAAACGCGTTTCTCTCCCACATTGCCTCTGTTGACGGTGCGTGTTAGTAAGAATGTTTCCGCTCACTACAATACACTACACTACACTACACTACACTTATGCACTAACGAACTCGAAATTTTCTTTCGCAGGCATCTTCCATGTGATTCGCGCTTTTGAGGACGACGCGGTTGTTCACGTGGACGACTCCGTGGATCCTATCCGCGATTTGGAGACCATTCAGCACGAGCTGTGCCTTAAGGACTTGCAGGGCTTGCAGCAGGCTGTCGATCGAGCGAAGGAGGCGATCAGGAAGGAGAAAGGAATTGCGCGCGCGGGAGAGGTGCCGCTGGGGGAATCGTTTGTGTCTGCTTGGAACAAGTGCGTCAAGTTGCTAGAGGACAAGACTTTCATTGCGAGCGGCGACTTTACCAATTTGGAAGTGGACATCATCAAGCACCAATTTGGGGGTTCCTTGATCACCACAAAGCCGGTGATCTACATAATCAACTTGAGTAAAAAGGACTTCATCAGGAAGAGGAACAAGTGGCTTGGTCCAATCGGAACCTGGGTGAAGGAGCACGGGGGCGGAATGTGCATTCCAATGAGTGTCGAGTTCGAGGAGGAGCTCTATGCATTGAGGGACCTCCCGGATCAAGCTAAGCAGTTCCTGGATGAAGCCACGGCCGAAGCCGAGGCCTTGGGGCTGAAGGGGCCGAACTTCGTTGCCAAGAGCGGCCTGCCCAAGATAATCAAGCAGGGCTACAAGCAGCTGAATTTGATTAATTTCCTGACGGCGGGCGAAAAGGAAGTGAGGGCCTGGACAGGTGAGCGAGCGAGCGAGCGAGCGAACGAGCGGAAATGAATGAAATGGCTACAGACATAATATAATGGCTACACCCCACTACTATGCTAACATTATTCTTCGCAGTGTTCGCCGGCGCCTTCGCTCCGCAAGCAGCCGGCGTGATCCACACCGATTTCGAGCGTGGGTTCATCAAAGCAGAAATTTGCTCGTTCCAGGACTTTAAGAAGCTTCACAACGGCGAGAAATCCATGGCTAAATTAAAGGATGCTGGCCGGTACCGACAAGAGGGGAAATCTTACGTGATGGAGGTGAGCGAGCGAAGCGAGCGAGCCTTTTGGAAGGCGAGAATACTCGCTATGAAGTGCGCGAAATGATTACCAGACATTACATTACATTTTATTATGGCTTCATACACTACTGAACTAACCCATTCACGTTCTTGACTCGTTCGTTTTGCTCTTGCTTCATTAAAATGTGTAGGATGGAGATATTGTGAACTTTCAGTTCAATGTAACAGCCGCAAAGAAGAAGTAAAAATTTCATTCAAACAAAAATTCAATGTTCTTCACTTAACTTCACTCTAAATTACACCGCGTTAGTAGTAGGTACCAGAAACTCCAGCACAACACTTGTGGGTCCATCCCCAGCACCATTTCTCTGTATGCACATGTTCAGTAACGCAATGCCCATGTGGAGGGTTCGGAGCTCGGTCTCAGTTGCCGGCGGACTTGTCGGCGCTTTACACGTCTTCTTGTGCTTCTTCCACGCCGACTTCTGGCACTCGGATGAGCAGTAGAACGTGTTCTTGCACCTTGCGCACGGTTTCGCGCCGAGGGAGCTGCAGACGTCGCACTTGCGGGTCGGCTTAAGGACGGCCTCCACCTCAACCAGCTCGGCCTTGTCGTACTTCATGTGCTTGATGAACTGACAGACGGCGTTGTAGGGGCCGTAGATCTCGTGGTGCTTGGAGGGGAGAGTTTTGAGGAGGAGGGCGGGGAAGGGGGTGGAGGAGATGTACTTGGGGGTGAGCCGGAGGATTTTAACAATCTCCTTGCAAGCATTGAATTGGGGATGCTCAGCCATCTGAAGCATCGTGTGGCCTTGGACGTTTTTATCTGTAAGGGAAAGTGGGTGCCGATGGATCATTCGAAGAGCAAGAAACACGAGGGAGTCGCTGTATACCTGGCTATTGCAGGCAATACGTCGAAGAAGATCAGAATTGTAGTATTTGAGCACTTCACACACCAACTCGTCATCGTGCTCATTGATCCACTTGTGACAGTCTGCATACGATCGTGATTGTATCCACAAAGTCATTTCAGCCATCCAATAAGACACTGGTGCGTACAAGCGGGTCGTCTCATTACCACCCAACGAACGAAATTCCTCGGGAGTGAGGGAGAGCAAGCCGATGATATCAGCACAGGCTCCACTCCTATGGGCAATGTCGATGGGAGTTTCGCCTTTATTGTCTCGTGTGGTGAGGGCCTCTTCATTCCAGCAAATCGACTGCACGCCCACATAGGCAAGAGTATGTGTGTGTGTCTGAGCTTTCTCTGCCATCCAATGATGTGGCAGTCGTCCATGCTCATCTCTCTCCTTGTACTTTCTCACTAGCAAATCTACGTCACGACCTGGGTCAAGCATGGCTCCAAATACCGCGGGCCAATCACGCTTCTTGAGCCACTTGTGGTGCTCATTGGAAGGCATAAGGATATGCTCGTGAAAATATCTCAAACAAGAATGGGGAGAGGGGGTGAGTTGCTGGGGGCAAGGCAAGGCAGGATAATTGGGTTAGTATGGAGTGCTGGAGTGGTGTTTGGGGCAATGGTTTACCTAAACCGTGAAACCAAAGTGAATTCAAATTTTCCATCAGGAGACGATAATCGTCGACATAAGTTCCCTTGTACTACAGCTCTGTAAATAAGCTCCAGCTCGAACCTATTTTCTCCCACTAGCCCAGAAATACACCCACAGCCCTCGTCTCACCTCCCCAATCTTAATTAAGTCTGGAAGATGGACGAACAGCTCCTCCACGGGCATAATCGGATTGTGCAATGCGTGGCGTCTCGGAGTAACGGTTGTGTGGCTTCGGGTAGTAGAAAAGGGTCAATCATCGTCCACTCGACCAGCTCCAACAAGGTAGAATATCGAGCAGACAATGTTTTTACAAATGCTGTCCTTGGTCTTTGCTATCTTCCAAATGGCTCACTTGTGGCTTGTGGCAGTGATGGCGGCTTGAAGGTATTCAGCCCTTCCCTCGAGTTGGTCCAGACCTTGGTGGGACACGATGGTGATGTAAGATGCGTCACCGTCTCTCCATCAGGCTCCCACTTTGCTTCCGGTGGAAGTGATAAGAAGGTGAAGATTTGGTCGGAGCCGGGGGAGGGTGAGGGTGGCGAGTGGGCGAGAGTGCAAGTGCTTGAGGATCACACGGATATTATTTTTGCAGTGTGCTTCTCCCCCGACGGCAAGCAGCTGGCTACTGGAAGCAAGCTCATCAAGCTCTACACCTTCAACGAGGGAAATGCCATATTAGCCCACACGTTGGAGGGCCACACCTACTCCGTCATGTCCCTCTCGTTCTCTCCCGACTGCAAATTCCTTTGCTCGGGAAGTTTCGATGAATCCATCAAATTTTGGAACCCTGCCGTTGGAAGCTTGGTGAAGAGCATCGACCAGGCTTTTATTATTATTGCTTTTGACGGTGTCCTTAGCGTCTCATACTCCCCCAACGGGCGTGTTTTTGTGAGTGCCGGTTACCACGACAAAACGATGAAGATCTGGGATGCTGAGACTTTCGAGCTCAAGCACACGTTCGAGCAGGAATTCTACACCGAACAGCTCACCATCACGGCCGATTCCAACTACATTGTTTCGGCCAACACAGACCACACGGTTAG
>Ga0302116_1001929_pt1 | contig 12319 bp, 8 predicted proteins | sample AG5_SCM_MG_FD_203124 | JGI IMG/M metagenome (GOLD analysis project Ga0302116, IMG submission 203124) | Marine microbial communities from Western Arctic Ocean, Canada - AG5_SCM | ecosystem: Environmental > Aquatic > Marine > Oceanic | place: Canada: Western Arctic Ocean | collected 2017-10-01 | reverse complement strand
GATGTCGGGAACCATGTCCAGGAGCCTGCGCCACCACCCCCGATCTTCAGTCTTGGAGGATACCCAGTCGAACCCTTGCATCAGAACCACGCCGCGGTACCCGTCGTCCGGCTTGGAGCACACCTCCAGGAGCTCCGGTGGGACGATTTCATCCAGCGGCGCGTTGGGTTCATCGTGCAGCGCGAGCGTTTCCTCGGGGTTGTATTCCACCGGGGCGTAGTTCTCACCGCGCTGCAGTGCAAGGTTTGGGTCGTATCCGTACCTGCAGACGCCGCACTTGGCGTTCGCGGAGGTTGGCGTGTGCCGGCGCGTGCCCGTGGCCGGCACGGGACCGTCGGTGGTCTCGTTCCATCCCTTGAGTCCCTCCTCGTTCTTTTCTATCGCCTCGTTTCTTCCCTGCGCGGAGGCTCGGTCGGCGGCTGCGCGCTTCGCACCCTCGTACTTGGCGTAGTGTATCGCGGCGTCGTCCTGCAGCTTCTCGATGTCACCCGCGAGGCGGTCCCACGCCGGATCGGAGGAGGCGCTCGGTCGTCCGAAGGCGCTCTCGGCGGTCGGGTCGTGGTCGGAGCGCTCGAGGGCCTCGTCGTAGGAGGAGCCTTCTTCGCCGATACGACGGGCGCGCTCGGCGAAGGTCTCATGTTCCTCGGCGGGTTCGGGAATATCGATATCGCGGATGATGGTGCGCCGAAGGAGGTCGGCGGGATCGCCGCCGCTGCGCTCGACATCCTCGATCATAGCCTCGGCTCTCTCGGATAGGTCCCCGGCGCTCGTGTCCCCGGGGGAGTCGGGTCCTTCGGCAGCGACGGGGCGGGGGCGCGCGACGCGAACGACGCGTGAGCGACGCGGTGTGCCGGCATTGACGCGGCGCGCGCAAACGCGCGTGGCGCCGAACGTGGGCCGCGATGCGATGGCGTAGCCGAGCATGGTGGAGCCCCGCGTGAAAGAGTGAGCCACGACTTCTTTCTCGGAGCCAACGAAGTGCTGCTTGAGGAAAATATTTTAGAGCACCTCGACGACAAAACTAGTTCTCAAGCCACCTCGATGCAGTCCGTCTGCAACCTCCCGCATATCGTCGGCTCCCCGATCGTCGCCTGGGACAAACCCACCAGGTCCGCCTTGTACGTCTTGGTCACCTTGAAGCTCAGCTTACCGTCGCTGAGCACGTGGCCGCTCTTGCTGCCCCTCGCGTGTTTCACCTCTGCGAACAGTTTCCCTTTTGGAATGTGGTAGCCACCCTCGGCCACCTCGATCCTGTTGCAGTCGAAGGAGAGGAGCATGTACGGATACAAGGGCTCCTCGAACAGACCCCAGATCCACAGCCCAGCCTTGCGCTCGTTCGGATCCTGCGCACGCAGAGGGGAAGTTGAGTCGGTCAGTTTAATCGAAACGCGCGTGGGACAGTTTTTGAGAGCAGTGTGTCGACGTACCTCAGCCATGGTCCACCTGTGAAAGCCAGCCTGCACGAACGCCAGCTCTTCATCGTCCTCGATCTCTATAGAACCCTGAGGCGGTTCGTATCCCTCGTCGACGACGAACCTGGCCCTGACGGTGACGGTCCTGTCGGGCGCCGACGCGTTGGCATCCTTCCCAGAGAAGAGCTCCAGGCGGAGTCGCCAGAGGGACTTTGAGTCTATGGTCGGCGTGCCAGCCTCGGGCTCGCCTTTATCCTCCTTCGCGGCGGCGCGGACGCGATACGACCGGTGCGCCCGCGACTGGCGGGTTCGGGACACCTTCGCGACGACGGTGGGTGCCAACCTGGCGGATGATCCGATCAGCGCGGTCGACGCCATCTTATCTGTCCACTTTAACCTCGCTTTAACCTCGCGTCTCCTGGCCTCGACGGACGGGCTCGACCGTATCGGTACGGGCAAAGTGCGATGTGATACGACGCGGACGACCGGCGACAGAGCCCGTGCCGGTACCTGCGCGCGTGGGTGTGGCTCTCTCGGCGGATTATCTATTTTTTCCAGGTCAGCAGTTCTGTTCTGTTGGACAATAAATTTTTGTGGGTGCTCGGACGGTTGGTCGCGTCTTCGTACGAGCGCTGGAACGAGCATCTCTCGTCGTTTTATGATAATTTCTATCGAGGTCTACGGCGGCACTCATCGCCTGTTACTGTAGAGGTCGCGGAGGACCTTATCGATCCTCTCAACCTCCCCGCGGAACTCAAACACCGGCGAAGACGACCCGTCGTTCTCAGTCTGAGTCTTCATAGGCGTGTTTCTCGCCAGGTTCACGAGCCGGTCCATGGGCGACGACCCTTCCTCGGGTGAGTAGAACCCGACGAGCTGGGTGGTGTCGTCCCTGAGGGCCCTGGGCGCGATCGGGGTGGTCGTTTCCTCCGGATCTTGGGGCGAGGTCAGCGCCTCCCTCACCTCCTCGGGCAGAGCCTCAAACTCGGGCAAGGGCTCGGGGGTTCCCAGAGGGTTGACAGACCCGTCGGGCGGTTTGGACGCGACGTCGGGGCTGAGATCCAAGATGGGCTCCGGCGCCTGCGTCGCATCCTCGTCATCGCCCGACGAGCTCAGCTCGTAGTCGGCGCTGTCCCCGTCGGCGTCCACCCGAGCCGCGCCCTCCGCTATGTCCCAGTACACCCGCAGCGCCGGAGCGGACTCGCGCCTTCGTCCTCCCCGTGAACCCGGTTGTCGCCCCGAACCCGGTGTCCTCACCGGAACCAAAACCTTCCGTCGTCGGGTTTTCATCGCGGACGCCCCGATCGACCTGGCGAGCTTGCCCGGAGTGTTGGCTTCGGCGCCGAGGGAGGTGATGACGTCGGTGACGTCGGATAGCGCCGCGGAATGTCGAGCCAACCGGCTGGACCCCGGCGGCGCCTCCCCCGCCCCGCGCCGCTCCCACCTCGCGTGGGACTCGGCGTCATCCTCGGGCGAGGTCGTCGCGTCCTTACCCGCGGGTGCCTCAGCCTTTGGGGTCTTTGAAGGTCTTTGAAGGTCCTCAAAAGTCTTCACCCCGGCGTCTTTGTTCTCGACATCCTCGACATCCGTCGCCGCGCTTCTGCGTCTCCTCACTCGCGCCAGGGGACTCGGGGTCAAGGGCACCCCTTCCAGCCCGTTCGCCCTCGCCAAGTCAACGGCGCGCTGGTGCTGCACCACCCCTCGAAGTGCCCTCGCGGTGAAGGCACGTTCCCTGTTCCGCCGCCCCGCCAACGCCAACGCCGCCCACTCCGCCAGCAGCCGCGCGGCGAGTCGTCTGGCCCAGTGTCCCAGCGCCCGGAGGTTAGCGTCCCGAACCACGGTGTACCACCGCTCGATGAGACGCTTGCGACGCTGTTCGTCCGCGATGCGTTGGATCCACGCGTTGCGCCGCACCAGTCGCATCATCGGCGCCAACACGGCGTCGCGGAATTGGTCCCTCTTACGTAGCGAAGCCCAGCAGTTTAGCACCCTGGACGCGACGTCATCCGCCACGTCAGCCCTGTGCGTCCGGACGAGCTCCTCGAGCCGTTCCTTTCGGTGGAGCGCGGTGCGCCACGTCAGCATAGCAGCCTTCACCGCGCGGTACCCGTCGTGCCTCTGAGCCGCGGCGACGTCGCTCCACTCTTTAACCATTCGCTTTTTCAACCGGGTCTCGCGCCACCGATTTGCGGTCATCTCCGCCGCGGCGTCTCTCCACTCTCTCAGCGCAACCACCGCGATCTCCTGGCACTTACCCGAGTACGCGAGGTCTGCCATGACCCTCGCGCCCGCCTTTTGCGCGCACAGGTCGCGCCAGTGCACGAAGCTCGTCTCAAACTTACGATGCGTCCACCCGAATAACGCCTTGGTCGCGACGGAGAGCTTCTTCCTGTCCAGATCGGCGCACCGCCGCGCCTTCACCCTCCACTTCGACGCGCACGCCCTCACCAGCCTCGCGGTGGCCGCCACCTGCCGCCACACACGTAGCCGGTGACGCGTCATCCGCGAGATGGCCTTGCGCGCGTGTTTATCCTCCATCATGGCATTTCGCTCAGCCTCGGCGACGGACGCTTTCGCGGCGGCATCCGCCATCATGCGCGCCGCCTCGTCCACCGACCCGGGCGACGCGCTCTCATCCAGCGCGCTGATCACCGCGGCAATCTCCCGTATCCTGCGATCGTGCGGGAAAGGTGTGTCGCCGGACATGATAGAGTCGAACGAGGCATCCAGCGCGTCGTCTCCCTCACGTAGCCCGTCGCCCCGCGTCGCCGCCACGTAACGCAAGCGCGGTGATCTAGCCTCCAGCCGTCGCAGCCTCCTCGCGTCCACGAGCACCGTCTTGGCCAGCGCGGACTTTCGTTTCGCCGCGGCTTTCTCGGAGAGGGCCTTCGCCTTGGCGGCCCTCGCGGCGGCGCACCCGTACCGCGCCGGGGACGGGTGAGTGAACCGAAGGGGATCCGCGGTGCTTCCTCCTAGGTCCCTCATCCGCGACACGGAGGTTTGTTCAAACGTGACCCGCCGTTCTGACCGGTTCTGTGAGGAATTAGGACCGAACCGAGTGGACGTCGCCGGTGAGTACGTCGGCACCGTCTCCATGAACTCACGAGCCATCCCTTCATCCCCGTCCGACCGAATCCTATCCACCAAGGACATGGAGATGTCGCCCGGCTGCTTGGACGGCTCGAACCTCGGGTGCCTCCGCTTGGGTAAAAACTCGGGTTGACGCTTCACGGGCGACACCGAGGTGGCCACGGGTTCCATACGCTCAACCTCATGCACGGGTTCCAGTCGCACCGCCGCGGATATCCTCATGGGTGCGGGCGCGGGCGTCTTTGTGAAATCGTACTCTTCCACCCCCGGCGTCGAAGTCGCGTCTGAGTCTCTCGCCTCGGGGGAACCGTCGAATAAAAACGCCGACGGCGATGGACCCGAGTTCGGGACGGAAATCGGCGACGGTGACGCCACCGCGGGCGTATGTGATGCCACCGCGGGCGTGGGTGAATCACTTAACCCTAAACCCGGTGAAGTCGGGAACGGCTTACCGGTGACGCGCGCGTAAAACTCCGTGTGGCTCTCCGGTGACCGGTCGATCGAATCGGGTCTGGATTCACTCGCCGACCGCGTCCTCCCCGACCCGCCGGGCGACGGCGACGGTCGCACGTACGTGGACCTGAACCCCGTGAACTCTGACGGCGAACTCGGCGCATCGGCGTGGGCGGACCGGCCTGACCCATAAGGCGCATCGGCCGGCGCGGACCGGCCCGACCCGCTCGGGGTGGCGACGACCGGGGTGTTCGGGAACCGCCCTCCAGATGAGTGAGTCATCCCGCCGGTGGGTGAGTCATCGTCGGCTTTGTCCGGTGAGCTCTCGCCCGCGGACACGTCGCATAGGATGCTGGTGTCCTCGACCGGCGGTCCCTGCGATGGGCTCGTGACGCGCGAGAGCAGCACGGGCATGGCGCGGTACCGACGCCCCGGCGACGCGGTTCTCTCCACGTCGGCTCCCGATGGATGCGCGGTCGGGGGCAGGAACACCGATGAGGTGTACCCCTCGCGCTTGAGGATGGCGCGAGGCGCGCCGGCGTCTTTAGGTGATGTCTTGGCACCGGCGAGCACGTCCGAGACGCGCTTGCGGGCGTCATCGCCCCGGGGGTGCGCCGACTCGTACACTCCCCACGCGTCGCCTCTCGGACGGGGATTCTCGATTTGACGAAGCCTCTGACGCTCCATCTGCGCCCGGTAGGCTGCCCCGCCTCCACCCTTGGGTATCCCCTTGAGCTCATCTGGCTTGGGTACAGGGTCCGGTTTGTCGCGGCGCTTCCCTGACGACGCATCGCGAAGCCTCCGTCGCAGCATCGCGTCCGGGTTTCGTCGGTTAACTCAATCTATCCGGATGCCGCTTTTCTCAACGCGTGCCACCCATGGCTGAGACGTATCCTATGCAGCCCGAACGATGGGTACCACACCGACGACTACCCCGCGCGCCTCTCGTGTATCGGATACCTCAGACGCGCGACCTTCTCGCGCCCCTCGGCTCCCTATCAGAAGTGACGGGGCGGGGCACGGCGGTCTCCTTTCAAACATCTCTCGGGACAGCCAACGGAATTCAACGGATTTTTTTTACAATGCCAAATTACGATGAACAAAGCCTACGCTCACTTGCCCTTTGCCGGCTTCTTGGGCCCTAAGCCGACCACCTGGAACCCCTTCCCTTCCTCGTGCCTCGCCTCCGGGAAGCTCATGTTGCTTCCCTTCTTCGCGCCGCGCTTCTTGCTCGACGCCTTTACCACCAGAGCCCTGCGGCACACGAAAACCGGGTCGCCGCCGTCCTCAATCTTCTTCTGTAGCCTCTTCCACTCATCCGGGGCGATGATCTTGGCGGGGCCTTCGATGGATTGGATCGGGTTGGCGTTCACGGTGGTGCACAGGAACACCTCGTTGGGGTAGCACTTCATATCTCGCCACGTCCCGCCGTCCACCATGTTCTTGACGTCCTTGGCCCTCTCTAACCACACGCAGTCCACGTACTGGCCGGTGTCGTCCTCGAAGACGCTGTCAATCTGCGCCAGGTACATGTCCTCGCTCGGGTCCCCGGGCATGGCGTAGACGGTCATGCCGACGTGGTACACCTGCTTCACCACCTTACCTTCCTTGTTGATGGTGGTCTGGAAGCTGTCGTAGTAGGTCCTGTTGCGGTAGACGCCGCCCTTCCTGGGCTTGCCGAGGAACTTGATCTTCGAGCTGATGTTACCGGGGTCGACGTCTATGGGTTCCTCTTCCTCTGACTCGGGCTCCGGTGACGGGCTGCGGGGCTTGGAAACGGGGAGCGCCTTGGCCTTTTCCTTGGCGGGCGCCTTGGTTTTGGCCTTGGTTTTGGGCTGCGGCTTTTGGCTTTCGGCGGCGAGCATCTTTTGCCGCTTTTTGTTACCGCCCATCTTGCTGACGCGGTCTTCGTGCTCGTCGTCGTTGTCCCCGCGGTGGTGCTTCCCGCGTCCGCGTCCGCCGGTGGGTTTCTCCTGCCTCCACGTCGCCACGTCGTCCACGAGGTCGCGGCCCAGGCGAGGGTCGGGATCGAACTCGGCGTTGACGCCGCACTCGACGCGACGGGACAAGGGCCACCCGATCAGCTCGTAGAATCCGTTCGTCACCTTGAAGTGTTGCTTCGCCTGCGAGAGCGCGGTCTTGACCATGTCCTGGGTGATCTTCTTGCCCTCGAACGCCTTGGCGATCCACTCGTTCGCGGGGGGAACCTGCGTGGCGGCGATCACGTCCGCGGCTGTGATACGGCGAGGTGAGGTCGGTGAGTCGTGCGTGGCGGGAAAACTTTGTAGGAAAGAGGGTCGGGTGCTCACGTGTGATGCCGTTTCCGTCGTTCATGATGAGTCGGGAGGCGATGACGACGAGTATGTCCGTCTTGGGGTCCCCGGGGGTGGCGGAGAGTTTGGCCATGGCCCCCTTGAGCTTGGCCATGGCGCTCGGGCCCGCGGCTCCGACCAGACCCATGGTTGTCGTCGGGTGCGGATCACGAATGGGCAGATCGTTTCGTCGTGTTCAGTCTTGCAATCAAAAAAATGTCAATTCTCGCCCCACTCGCGCTCACAGCAACACCCTCTCCCACTCGTTCGTCCCGTCCGTCGTCCTTCGCAGCTCCCAGGTGGGCCAGTAGTGCAGGTCCAGCTTGACCGTCAGCACCTTCGGCCGCGCGTTCAAACTGATCAGCTTCAACCGCACGAAACTCCCATCCTCCAAAGACTCGGTCACTTTTATAAACGTGTCGAGGTCGGGAGTGGGGGTCCCGTTGACGCTCGCCACCCAGTTCAGCGCGTACACGCCGTACCTCTGTGCGGGTGACCCGTGGTACCACCGCGATATGAACACGTCGAGGTGCGCGCCACTTGCCGGGTCCGTCGGCCGGTACCCGAGCTCCACCACCGGCCTGTGCGTGGGCTGCAGCTGGCACCCGGCCCAGTGAAGTAACCGGCCAGTCCCCGCGCACGACTCGTCGGAGAGCGGGCACTCGACGTCCACAACCTTGCCCTCCCGGAGCAGCTTCAACCGCAACGAAGAGTCGGCACCCACTGAGTCGGCACCCGCCACCGCGCGCTCCATCCCCCGGAACGACACCACCGGATCCCCCCCCGCCGTGAGCACAACGTCGCCGCCGTTCAAAGTCTCGGCGGCTCCGCTGTCCGCGACGGTGCTGGCGACGGTCAGCGCCTGCCTTCGCACCGGGTCCGCTCGCATCAACCGCTCCACCCACTCGTTCGGCACGCCGTGGTCGTTAGCCTTTGCGAGCTGAAGGACGCCAAACTCCGCGTCGAGTAAACGGACAGACCCGACGCCGCGTTTACCGCTGAGGCGCCATGACAACACCTCGTCCCTGGCGTTTTCAATCGGACCCGCGGGTAAACCCCGCACCATGTCCCGCACCTCCCCGGCGACCGGTTTGGCGTACGACGCCCACAGCGCCACCATCGCGCCGTCAAAGTCGGTCAGCACCCCGCCGAAGTTGTACCCAAAGTCCATGTCGAGCGTTATGACCTGTACACAAAACACGCGTGTCAGTCTAATCGCCCATATGATACGAGAGTTGAAATAAGCGTACCTCCTCGTTGACGGCGCGGAACCGGGGGATGTCTGCGGACGGGATACTCGCGGAGGACGTCGCGTCCGTCACCGCCGACAAACGCGCCATCGGCCTCAACTGCGCGGACAGCCCGACCAACACCACCTCATCGCCGCGGCGCAGTGGGGGAACCGTGTCGGACGTGGACGCAAACGCGATGGGTTTGACGGCGTCTGCGGCTCGTTTGGGTAGCTTGGACGCGTCGTAGGACACGATCGCGAAGTTGTGCGTCGGGTGCAGGTACTCAACCTTGCCGGGGGATTCGCACGGAAACGCCGCGAATGAGACCAGGATATCGCACGACGCGACGGGTACCGTGTTTCTGTCCACGACGACGAGGCCGAGGCCGGTGTGCGGGTCGTGGTGGATCACCGTCCCTGAACCCTCGAACGAACGTGAGTAGACGCCATCGGCGAGTGCGACGGTGGCGATGTCCACCTGCACGATGCAGAGGCTCGGCTCCACCGTCCTGGCGACGGTCTCGGCGCGGGTTCCGTTCTTCTCCGGAGACTCCGGTCCCGCCGTGTCACCATCGCTGACCGCCACGTCACCATCCCCGTCGTCACCCTCCCCCGCAACCTTCCTGCGCTTCGTATCGTTCTCGCCGTTCGTACCCTCCGGGATGTCCAGTAAGGTTCGTTCCCACCGACCGGTTCGCCAGCTTCGGTCGTAAAAAGCGGGCGGCGGGTACCACCGGGCGTTGAAGTGGAGCAGACCAGTCTTGGTCCTGTGCCGCTCGGCGTGGACGAAGTACTGCAGACGAACCCGGGCGCCCTCCTCGAGACCGGCGTAGGCTGCCGCGAACGCGTCCAGGTCCGGTGTGGCCACGTTGTTGAGCGACTGTACACAAAACACGCCGTCATTCTAATTGCCGATACGAGAATAAAAAGAAACTCACCGTGATGATGGCGTGCTTGGCGACACCCGCCAGCCCGAGCACGTACCCGGGCTCGGCCACGTAGACGGACCCGACGGGGAGCTGGAAGTTCCGCGCCTGCTGGTAACTGAGCGCGTGCACCACCCCGCCGCACACCTCGAGCAGCCGCGCCGGCGTCACCTCGTGCAGGTTACCGGGAGCGATGACCAGATTCACCGTCTCGCCACCTCGCTCCACAACCACGTCGAGCGGAATAGCCACGTTGTCGTCGAGTGTTCCCTCGAGGGTGACAAAGTCAGTGACGAATGCACCGCCGATCGTCACCAGCACGTCACCAACCTCCAGGGACCCCTCACCAGGTCCCCCCGGCGTGGTATCTTCCACCACCAACGCACCCGTCCCGTCGTCGCTACCCTGCGCCTCCCTCAACGCAGCCTCCGTGTCCATACGCAGCCCGAGCCTGTGAGGGTTAAACACGACGTCATTCTGATTGCTGCCCCATTCGGAAATAAGAGTAAGAAACGTACCTGCGGCACTCGTCGAAGCCTTTGTACATGAACGTCGTCTGGAAGGTTCCGCGGGGTATCTCCACCGAACGCCACTCGGTGTCGGCTGGTGACGGGTCGGCGGTTCCGTCGACAGTCGGGCACGCGGGTCGCAGGAGCCGCAACGCACGCTCCACGCGGTGCAGCGGGAGGTAATAGGCGGCGGTTCCCTTGGTCTTGGATCCCGCGTTGAGACCGACGGCGCGGCCTTTGGCGTCGATGACGGGTGACCCGCTGCTGCCACCCTTGGTCCCGCTCGCCGCCTGCAGGTAGAACGTGTTGAAGTCGTTGTACCCTTTGCCGCTGTACTTTGGGGCGTCCCTGTCTAGCCTCGCGAGAGTGGCGGACAGGATGGACAGCTTCTCCCCTGAATCGTTCCCGACGACCCGGACCTCCAGGCCCACCGCCGCGGCGTCCGGCGCTAACGGCACCTCCGTCAGGCTGCGGTAAAGTCAAACCCGGTGTTAGTTGAGAAAAAAATGAGAGAAGACGAAAAGCTGTGCCCACCTGTGGAACCGGAGGAGCGCCGGGTCGAAGCGGAAGAAGGCGAAGTCGTGCACCGGGTCGCAGTACAGCGCGCGGAGGGGAACCTCCTCGCGGTTCTGGAACACCGCCTCCGCCACCACGGGCCCGGGGCGGAGGACGTGCCTGTTGGTCAGGATGAGCCCCCTGGCGGCGTCCACGACGAATCCCGTGGCGTAGGCGGATCCCGCGGACTCGGTGTCGAAGGAGCGCACGCCGGTGGTCTTGATCACCACGACCGCGCGGCTCACGCGCTTGACCGTGGTCTGCCACTGCGCGCTGTCGTTCGTGGGGAGGAGGTCGTCGACGTTGAGGTCGTCGACATTGGTGTCCTCGTCAGCCATGAGCGACGCGATCGAGGTACGATGATGGCGCCCGCGAGATTGGTTCCGAACGGGGCGACGGGGCGGGCTGGGGCTGCCTCCGACACTCGCGGCTGCCGCTGGACGGACGGGGCGAAGACGTGGGCGGTTAAGCGAACCCCGCGCCGCTGTGTTCACGGCCGGTAGGGCGATGCCCCCGGGCATGAAGGAAGTGAAGCGCCCACTAGGTTTCGGAAAAGAAACATCCACGTCGACTTTCTTCTGAGAATAACAACGAAAGCGTTCCTCATCAATACTGAAATCTGCGGGCGATACCCGCCTCAGCTGATCCGTCCCCTCCACCCTCGAACGCCCCTGGTACGAGTATATCGTGCATCGGGTACGCCCGCTGCACCAGCGCCCTGACCAGCTCGGGGTCCACCCGGGGCACCTCCGCGCCGCCGTTGTCGCCGCCGCCCCCGTTTCTCAGCACGATGAGCAAACTAGCCTCGTCCTCGTCGTCAATCTCCGCGCTCTCGCTGATCTCACCCCCGCGGAAACACATCTGACCGCCGCCCAGCAGCCGCAACGACGCGCCGTACCTCTCAGCCTCCGCCGCGACCGCGGTGTCCAGCCTGGCGTGATCGTTCACCGTCGGGGCGCCGCCGCCGCCGGTGAGCGCGAACCGAAGCACCGTCGTCCGACCGCTCATCCCACCCTTCTTTGTGCCAACCAAACTCATCTCCACCACCCGGAACGCGAACGATCGGTTGGTGGTGGGCACGAGGGGCATCTCGCGGTCGTCCGTCATGGCCACCGCCGGTACCGTCGCCGCGAGTGACCCGGGCAACCTCGACACGTCCGTCTCCTCGCACCAACGCTCGACGAGGTGCCTGGCCAACGCGTGTCGACCCGGGAGCGCAACCTCGCCCACCGGGATCTCCTTCCCGATGACCCCCCGTCCGGTCCCGCCGGTCCCAGCCTCCCGTGGGTCCACGTGCTTACCCAGCTGTGCCCTGAGCCAGTCCTTGTGGAACCAACGCGCGTCACGCAGCTCGGCGATGTCCAACGTCGGCGTCGGCGGAAACGTCACCTCGCACCCGATGTCCGGGACGACGGTCGACATAGCAACCGCAGGGTCGCACACGGCGTCCGCGACGGACACCTTCTTCGCAGCCACCTCCGCCCTGAACCCCACCATGAGCTGGCACGGGAACGGCCACGGCTGCGACGTGACGTACCGCACGCTCGTCGGATCGATCACCACCCCGCTCTCCTCCAGCACCTCCCGGGCCACGGCTTGCTCCAGCGACTCGCTCTGGTCCACGAATCCGGCTAGGCACGAGTAAAACCCCCGGGGCCACTTGCTGTTCCGCCCGAGCAGCGCGTAGTCGCCGCACGTGCACAGGGTGAGCACCGCGGGCATCAGGGTCGGGTAGTAGGGCGCGCGGCATGTCGAGTCGGAGCACTGCGCCTTGTGCCCGGACTTGACGATGTTCACGGGTGTGCCGCACTTTTGGCAAAACTTTGTGTTT
>Ga0302116_1001926_pt1 | contig 12337 bp, 15 predicted proteins | sample AG5_SCM_MG_FD_203124 | JGI IMG/M metagenome (GOLD analysis project Ga0302116, IMG submission 203124) | Marine microbial communities from Western Arctic Ocean, Canada - AG5_SCM | ecosystem: Environmental > Aquatic > Marine > Oceanic | place: Canada: Western Arctic Ocean | collected 2017-10-01 | reverse complement strand
GTCGTCACAGAGGGTTGGGGACGGGGAGGAAAGGAGGAGGATTTTGGTACGGAGGGGGGCAAGGGAAGTTTGGAGGGAGGAGCAGTGGTACTCTTCCGATTCTGGGGTGGGGGTGGGGGTGGAGGTGGAGGTGGAGGTGGAGGTGGAGGTGGAGGTGGAGGTGGGGGGGGCATGACCGGCTTTTTGACCTTCACGGAGTTCCAAATCATTTTTAATCTTCTTCTTGTCGCAGATCTGTCGCCATAAAACATTCTCTACGAACTCGCATGAGTTTGTCAGGTGCCAGAAGTGGAACTTGTCCAGCATGCGTTGCGTCACGTTCTCAGTACCGAAGAGCTTGTACCGCTGTTGCCTGGCGTTCAAATCGAACGTGTGCCCAAGATCAACCCCCATGTCATCGGCAAAATGCCCAAAAACTTGAAAATGGACCTTGCCGATGCCAGTGCTGACGCTGTCGTCCAACGAATTGTTCCAGCCCCCCCCTGAACCTGAACCTGATCCCCTCCCGACTACCCTCCTGTTGTTTTCATTCTCCTCCTTAGTCCACCAGAGATCCGTAAGCTTCAATTGCTTCTTGGTTTCTTCGTTTGCGCAATTATACCATCCTTCAACAACGTTAATTCTGACCAGAGGGAGGATTCTGACTCGTTTTGCGTCCGGAGGATGAGGGCGCTTGGTGCTCGTTCTGTAATCGCTTGCATGTTGGGATGAGAGAGTTTCCATGTCGCGAATTAATGAATTGTTCACAAGGATTTGGTCCTCAGCAAAAATTTCATCGGACTCAAGGTAGAAGAGGCTTTTGTTTGGCTTAACCCGCTTCCGAGGGATTGGGTGTCCGTGTTTGTCCTTGGGGGGATTCTTCCACCTCGCCTTCCTCTCCTTTACCCTCTTCTTCTTCTCCTTCTCCTTCTCGGTCAACTCCCTCTGTCGCTTGAGAATCTTGTTCCCAGAGCTGCGCCGAGCAAAATGAAGCGAGGCAAATGTTTAGTTTTGGGCCTCGAAGCTCGCTTCGCTCGCGGCTCACTCTCACCTCCAATCGTCATTCCCGCTGCTTGAATCCGAGCCCGTTTCGGTGGATTCCTCAGCGTCGATGTAGCTCTGCCGATCCAAGCCCCAAAATCGCCGCGGGTCGAGCATCAGCAAAGCAAGATAGTTCGCTCTTGTTTTGGGAGAACTGAGCGCTTTTTTCAAGTGGGGTATCCCCTGAATCGTCAATAACTTTCTCAGCTCCTTGATTGACAAGGATTGGAGGAATTTTAGATGCTTCGCGTCACAAATACTCTTCCCGGCCTGGTACAAACGATTCAGTTTTACAGTGCTCGGATAGAGCCCGTAGACATGTCTCAAGCAGCCCTTCAACTGGAATTCTACTTGCTGGTGGGAATCTCGCCTGAAGGTCACTCTTGATTTGTATAATGTCATTTTGTAAGTTTCGACCTCGTCTTGTGACGGATTCTTTGAATCAACCTCCAAAATATCGCTAGCAGCACAGACCTTTTTTGATTTTGGCAGTGATGTTTGCCTCACAATGCTTTTGTTGTTGCTATGCTGCATCTCGTCCGGCTCGTAGACTTGAATCATCTGATCCCCGTCCTTCAGGTTAGTTGCGTGTGGGCGGAATCCAACTCCACGCATCTCCAGCCTGTGAATTGTATCGATGGATAAAAAACAACGAAACTTGAGCAGAATCTTGTACCTGAGTGGGGTTGAATGTTGCCCGAGGAGGATAACAGACCCGCCTCTCTTTCGTTCTTGATTCAGTTTGCTGCTTGAAGTGCCTACAGGATGAACCTGGATCGCTCCGCCATTAAAGTTGACTGGGATAGTTAAAGCTCGTTTGATTTCGTTCTTGTGAACGCCTCGTCCAATTGTTGCTGACAAGACAGTATCCATGTTCATGATTTGGAGTTGACAGAATCCAAGACTGAGAAAGCAAGCCTCAAAAGGTGTTATCCAAGCGTTTCCTGTCAATAAAGGTGCACGAAACACGTGCAAAAGATTTTTTTTTTTTTTCGCAAAAAACCTTTTTTCACTTCCTTTCGTCACAAAATGACTCGAAGAATTTTGAATTACCTCACTACAACAACTGCCCTTCGTTGCGTGTCGCAAAATTGATCCAAATCCCCAAAATCAAACTCCTGTCCCTCAGCACCTCAGATAAGAAAGCTACTTTACTCTAATCACACACATGGAAATTGACCTGAATGCCGAAAGCGTTAACCGAATCAAGACTGAGAACATCCCTGAACCAGGCATCCATCTCAAAAATGTAGCTCGAGAGAAGAATCGTCGAGCAGCCTGGCAGAATGAAATGATTCGAATTTCCGTCCTCGACTCTGATGGCAATGAGCGTATGGGCTGCACTTGGCGGATCCCCCGAAACAAACTCACTACGGCTTTCCTGCAGGAGATCATCAACCGCTCTCCCGCTAAGGAGGACCCGGACGGTTGCGCAATAGAGTTTCTTCGCGATTCGGCGGGTGTCGACGTAATTTGGCCGGAGCAGATGCAGCAGGAGTGCAACCCCAAGCCCTTTAGCTACTACGTGGTGAAAAAGTTCGTTACCGAAGGGTACGACGCGCTTGACGACAAGCACTATAGCGGAGATTTGCGAATTTTGCTGCAAAACGTTCCGCTGAAAACGAGCAATGAGCTGTACAGCGTTAGGATGGAAGACGTACGAGCTTGGGTCATGTTCGGGGTGGTGGAGGAAGACGCGTACGTGCAAAAGTACGTTAAAAAGGTGGCGCACCTGAAGAAGGCGCTGGAACTGATGGATGCCAGGATCAAGATGCAGGCGACGAATAAGTTATTCGACGACAGGGCCAAGGAGATTGTCGGAGGCAAAGCGGATTTAGAGCGAATGGATAGGTACTTGGAGTTGAGCAGAGAAAAGGAAACAATCGAAGCTGAGCACGACCATGCTCAGCAGGAGGTTGAAAAGACGATGCAACAAAGGTTGGGGAGTATGCTCACTGTGCGACAGGGGCGGGTTGATATGGTCAGTGATCGTTGCACTTGGATAGTAGAGTTTGGCGGCATCAACAAGGATAAGGTGGGTGTAGTCACAGTCGCAGTCGCAGTCGCAGAGTCCCAAATCACCTACTCACTCACTCACCCACCCTTGCTCAGTTCGAAAACATGGTTGCTCACAAAACAGACTGGTCCGGAATCCGCCTCGCGGTCGGCACCCAAAATGGCAAGCAGCAGCCGTACACTTGCCGCGGTCTCGTCCCGGACGGCTCGAAGCCCTACATTCCTGACTTCTCCGAGTTTCTCGTGAACATGCGAGGGGTCCGCATTACTCGTTTGGAAGACGGGTTCGGCACCTACCAGGAGCTCGACAGGCAGTCGTCCGAGTTGAGGGGCAAGAAATTTCAGTTTTACCACGGCACGTTCACCGAAGGGAAGAAGGACGGGCACGGAGTTTGGTACACCGACGAGGGGATATACTCGGGACAGGTCAAGGACGACCAGCCGTACGGGAAGGGGAGGATGGACTTTGCGAATGGGGATTCGCACACCGGAGCGTTCGCCGTTAGAAGCGGGCACAGGGAGAGTTTGCTCGGCCCGAATCCGTATGCTCGAGGGGAGCCAAACGGAACTTGCAAAAGGACGTTTGGGGACGGCTCGTTTTACGAGGGAGACATGAGCGACGGCCAAATAACGGGCAAGGGGACTTACATAAATGCGATGGGCGAACGTTACGACGGAGAGCTAAAATCAGGCATTTTTCACGGAAAGGGTAAATTTACTTCTGTAGCGGGGGAAACGTTTGACGGAAATTACTTCCAGGGCAAGCTACACGGCTTTGGGACATACGTCAATTCGAGGGAAGACTCTTACACCGGGTATTTTGATCGAGGGGAGAAGCACGGTGAGAATATATAAATATAAATGCACCCCAACAATCAATGACTAATCCCCTCCGCAGGCAAGGGAATGGAGAAATTCAACAACCACAACCAGTTTATTGGTTTTTATCAGGACGGGCTGAGAATAAATCACGGCGAGTTTTTCATCGGAAACGTCCAAGAAGAAATCGGCGAACGCGGAGAGATCAAACTAAAGTACGACATGAAGCACGAGGGACCGTGGAGAGCAGGAATAATGCGGTCCGGTGGCGCAGTTACGTTTAGCGCAACGAGGAATGCTTGGCCTAGCATGAACAAAAAAAGCGCTCGGTACGAATTCTTGTCCAATTTAAAGTCCAACGAGGACCTTGCGACCAAGAGGCAAAACAAGCAGAAAAAGAAGGTGAGCGGCGTGTGTGTGTGCGTGTGTGCGTGTGTGTGGCGTCCCCGATCTCTTCTAACCCCACCCACAATACAAAAACGAAGATGTACGATGTCGACCGCCTCCTTCGCAAGGTGAGCGAGCGAAGCGAGCGAGCCTTGATGAAGACGAGAAATTTATACGAGCCACAACAATAACTAATTTATTCCACTCAATTCGTATTCTTATTCGTATTCGCTCCTTCTTCGCTCGGCGCAGGAAATCGAACGCAAAAAGCTCAAGGTGTTCCGGCAGCAACGTCACCAGGCTAAGAAGAACATGTACTATGCGTACGAATACCCAGAATCGGTCACCAACGATGTGATTGAGGGCAGCCTGGAGTTCAGGAAACAGAGAAAAGAAATGGCTAACAACAAGCAGAAAAAAATTATCGAAAGTCCGAGGAATTTAGAAGATGCGGAAATGCTTCCAGGGCTGAGGATCGAAGAGCCAGCGCATTTCATGAAGCTCATTCCAAAATTACAGCTGCAGGCCGAGGAAATCACCAAGCTTATTTCCGACGGGGGTGAAAAGCCAAGGCACACGATTCTGAGCAAGCTGCTGCAAAGTGACTTTGAGGAGATGGAGGAAAGGAGGAGGCTGATCGACCTGAAAAAGAAAACTGACACCATCAACACGAGGGTAGAAAGGATGTACAAAGCGATGGAGACTCCGGGGGTCGAGGGTGGGGGTGGGGAGGGGGGGTGATTATGATTAGAATAGAAAGAAATTTGAAATCTAGAGAATTTTCTTCTTGTTTTTCATCCGCTCAAGCCGGCGCACTTCTCGGTCCTTGTTTACTTGCTTCTGAAGAGCTATGTGGGCGGACTGCTCCTCCCTCCGTAAGAGGAAGAAAGTCGACAAGAAGTCGCTGCCTTCTATTACGCCTTGACCGTCATGGTCAAAAAAGTGCATAAGCGAGGAAATTTCACATCTCGAAAATTTCATTTTGAACGTACGACAGAGCATTTCTTTGAACTCGTGTGGGTTCATGGGAGCATTTTGGAACGCATTCAGGGATGTGTTTATTCGCGAATCATAGTTTGCGGCTGCCAACTTAATTTTGGCTAGTGCCGAAAGCGTGTCGTGCTGGCTATATTCGCAAAGTTGATACTCGTTCATTGCCTTGTTCAGTATATTATCTCGCTGTTGTTGCTTATTTACCCATCGCTGTCTGGTCTTCCTGTCAGCCTCCAATTGATTAATTTTCTTCAATTTTGCCGCGTCTGTCCACATTTTCATGATGGCTGAGATAAATTCCGCACCGTCAATCGTGCCGTCTCCATCGGCGTCAAAAAATGAACAAACCGCGCCAACTTCTTTCGGGGTTAGGTAGATAAGAAAGTGCGAAGCGCAGAGGTTTCGGAATACCACTGGGGTCATTGCCGGGCCTTTAGTGAATGCTTCAAGGGACGACGGTCCTGCGCCCTTTCTAGTAGAGAGAGACTTTTGAGCTTCTCGAAGCTTGTTGATGCCAGAACCAAGGTCTTCATCTGAAAATTCGTTGTCGACCAGCATGTGCTGCTTTTCTTCGATTTCTATTCGATTCCTTAGCAACCTTTCCGTCTCCATCACCTTCACCCGTATCTCCTTGGCCCGTCGTTGGGCTATTCGGTGTGCCTTTTCTTTCTTTTGGAGCCTGTAGAACATGCTCAAGAACTCGGGCCCGTCTATTGTGCCGTCGCCGTCGTTGTCGAAGGCCTCCAAGAGCGCGGAAAGCTCCGCCTTGGTGAAAACAACGTCGAACGTTCGCCAAAGTTGCTCCCTGAACTGGATCGGGTCCAGCCCGTTGCCCATGAAGCCCGACAGTCCCGCTGGCCCTCCGCTCTCGTGCGTCCAATTGGCCGCAACCTCGGCAATCGCCCCGACGGCGCTCTTCAGATCGGACTCTTTCCAAGGCTCAATCGCGTTTTCGATGACCTTTTCTTCGCGTTGTGTTTCCAACAAATGTTCTCTGGCAATCTCTCGCTCCTTTGTCTGCCGCTTGTCGCGCTCCTGGTAGAGGACGTCCTTCTCGTGGGCGCGCTTCATTCGGAAGAAAAGGGACAGGAATTCCGCGCACGAAACTTTGCCGTCTCCGTCGAGGTCAAATATCTCAATCACGGATTTGAGCTCGTCCGGGGAGAAGCTGGGCCGAGCATAATGTTAGTTTAGCAGTGGCTCGAATGCTCGTCTTCCTCAAACCCTCCCCGCTCCGCTCGCTCACCTGAAGTTGAAAGCTCGTTTAATTTGGTCGTTGAACTCCTGGGCGCTCATATCGCTCCCCTTGAAACCCTGCAAGCTGTTGTTGCTGTGACCGTTAAAGTTCGAGCTAGCAACGGCCTTTGACAGTTTTTCCATGGCGCTGTTGCGGCTAATTTCCTCTCCGTCCACTTGAAATTGAACGCGGGTGCTGTGCACGAGCTCGTTCTGGTTGTTGTAGGCCGCCCTGCGGGTGCGCTTCTTCGCCTCTTCAGTTACCAATTCTTCTTGCACGGCAAGTTTGGCAAACTTTTTGAAAAGGCGCCCAGCAGCTTTTGTTTTGTGCTGGTCAAGCTTTGCGGTGTTTTGGTCTGAGGGGGGCGGGGAGGTCCGAGCCAAATGAGCTGTCATTGAGAGAACGGATGTGAAGAATTTTTTGGGGACTATTTTATCTGGCTTCCGTGGAAAAAGCTCTTTGGCTATTTGCGACAAATTTTGCTCTGAAAGCTTGATTTTGGGGAACATTGAAAGGAGGATGGAATAAAATTCAGCCCTGGTGAAGTGCTCGTACTCCTCAGACAGTAACTTGAGGTGCTGGGGCGGCATCTCTTCATTGACCTGAATGTGCTCCTGAAGATCCAGGGAGAGATTGTTGACTGTTTCAATCAAATCTTCATTAACTGGCTGGCAACGGAACATCTGTGTAAACTCATCATAGTGAATGTTCTTGTTGGTGCTCAGGAGATTGTACTTTTTCTTTGGGGTGGAGGCACTACTACTACTACGGTCGTTGGAGTCAGTCCTGCCGCGACCACTTAAACGTTTTTGCAATAGCCGGGGATTTGTTTGGGCCTTTGCTTTGTTGTCCAGGATTGATTTGAGCTGCATCTCACGGATCTTGGATTGGTTGCGGGCCTTGGGAGATTTCACTTGTGGGAACTTTGTTGTCATGGCCATATATGTTGATCAACTAGGAAGTCAAAAATTTAAATGTTTTCCAATGTTTTCAAATGTTTTTCAATGTTTTTTCACGTGTTCATTAAAAAGCACAAAACAAACCCTCCAACAACTACTACCTTCGGCGTTTTCCGGCTGCACAACACATACGTGCAATAAATCTTATAGTTGTAGTAACTCGAAATGATGACGGTTTCCCTCACAAATATCATCATGGCATTCATCCTCCTCTATGTAGTTTCCTCCTCAGTTAATTCATTCACCTATGCAGACTACCACAAGTACATGTATGATTCCCCGGATAACTTCGACTCCCTTGTTACCCACCTCAACTCCATCATTACCAACCCAACCAACTCTTTCCTCCAAATCCAAATCCCACTTCGGATCCTTCCCTCCCTTCTCCTCCTGTCCAACCGAATTCCCGAGTTCATCGAGCTCACCCTCGCGCACAGGGACATCTTCAACAACTTTCCCCTCTCCTCGATCCCCGGGTTCACCGCCTTCTACGAGAAAGACCCGTTGTGGCTCTCATACGAGCTCGCAATGGATCTCCAAAACCAAATAATCTCATCCTCATCCTCCTCCTCCTCCCCCCTAACTGCCGTTGACCACACCTGTGTTTCCTCTCCAAGCCAGGAGGCGTGCTGCCCTAGGTTCAGTAATAGCGAGCTGTCTTCAAACCCGACCCTAGCGACACAATTCCTGTCGACGTTGTTTGACGCGCACACGAAGCTTGGGGTGTTTTTGGACGAAACTGGAGCTTTCACCTACTCCCTCCTCCACTTCCAATCCGCAATAAACCTCTGCGGTCCAAACACTGGCTTGGAGCTCCGAATCGCGCTGGCAACCCCAACCTTGTACTCCACCAACTTAGAAGCGAGTTCAGCCCGAGAAAAACTGTTGGGCAGCTTAACACAGTCCTTCGACGACTCTAGGATAGACCACCCCTACGATTCTTTGGAGCTGATGTGGTCCGGTACTCCGGCGACATTTCTCGTCGGGTATCAGGGCCTTGAAGACTCCAAGGCGTTGGGGAAAATTGCTCAGAGCTACATTGATCGGTGGGGTGAAACGCTCCTCCAGCAACAAAACCAAAACCAAAGCCATTTAGAGGCGGGACCACCTTCCAATAAAAAATTGAATGTAGGATTTGCTTCCAGCTTCTTGGCCGATCACTCGGTGGGGAGATTGATCGCGGGGGTCATTGAGAGTCTCGACACTGAAAAGTTCGAGATAAGCGTATTTTCGTGCAATGACTTCTACAGAGAGAGCTACTACGACGAGGAGCGCGACTACCCAGACAAGGTAAAAAAGATAATCTCCTCGGCAGCCACCAACATAGTCCTTCTCCCTCGAGATTTCACCACCGCGGGCAATGTCATTAAATCATTCCAACTCGACGTTCTCATATATCCGGAACTCGGAATGGACTCATACACCCTCTTCCTCTCTTACCAACGGCTTGCCACCACTCAGCTCGTGTTCTGGGGGCACCCAATGAGCCAAGGAATTCCCACGATCGATTATTCGATCACTTCGAACCTGTTCGAACAGGTGAGCGATCGAGCCTTGAGACAGAAGAGTGCGAAGCTCCGCTACTGAACTAACCTACTCAACTTGCGCAGCACACAAAGTTGATTCAACACAACAGTCAGAGGATCATGTTGGAGGGTTTGACGGTAAAGTTCACAAAGCCTACCACTCCACATCTCAGCAGTCGGAGCGACAGCAAGGAGCTCTTCAACTTTCACCTCAACAACGTGTACCTGGTGCCTCAAACCTTGATGAAGTTCCACGTTGATTTCGACTCTGTGATGGTTGAAATTTTGAAGGCAGATCCCAAAGGATTAATCGTCATCACATACAACGAGAACCAGATTCTTTGGAAGAACAAGTTACTCAAACGGCTCGAGAACAAACTTGGGCGGCAGGAGAAGGGGCAGGCGCCGAGCGGACGCTTCAAATTCCTCCCGAGTCTGGAAAAAACCCAGTTTTACCATCTGTTGAACGCCGCGGACTGCATCCTTGACCCCTTCCCCTGGGGCGGCGGCGTCACGGCGCTCGAGAGCTTCGCTAGCGGGGGGGTCATGGTCACGCTGCCGAAGAAGCAGCACGTGGTCACCTTGGCAGCTGGCATGTACGAGCTCATGGGTTTTGTGCCAGGTGATGAGGAGTCAGGGGGCGTGGTGGCGAGGAGCGAATCTGAATACATTGAGGCGGCGCTCAAGCTGGCCGCGAACGGAGGAGCCAACGATTTCAGGCAAAAAGTGGAGCAAAAGATTTCGCAAAATATCGACAATTTGTTCGATGAAAGTAGATTACGGGAAACGATGCAAGACTGGGAAACAATGCTTCTAAGTTTTAGAGGCTCAAAACAAAATGAGTAGAAAGGGAAATTGTATTTTTGGTGAAATCCCCTAGTCCTTTTTGTTGCTTATATATTGTTTGCTTTTGTTAAATGCTGTTGAATCTTCCCCTATCCTCCTAACCGCCCCCTATCCTATTCCTGGGTCCTTTTTTTGAACTGAGACTCAACCGTCGCCTTGCTGACCTCACACTGGACGCCGACGAAGTTGACGACCTTGCCGCTGGCGTCTCTCAAACACGCAACGAAGAACTGATTCCAGAATGGTGTTCCGTCTGCCTTGTAGTTCAGCAAGCAGATGCTCGTGTCCACGCCCTTCTCCACCCCCTGGCGGATAACCTCCACGGCCCTTTGGTCCGTATCTGGACCCTGTAAGAACCGGCAGTTCCTCCCCAGCACCTGGTCGAGAGTGTACCCCGTCAAATTCAAAAAACCCTGACTGACGTACACTATGGGATTGTCTGCAAGGGTGGGGTCGGAAATGGCAAAGTTCTGCTGGCTCGTGCTGAGAGCTTGGACGAGCCTCATGTCCGGCTCCATCAACGTGTTGACTGGCCCGAACCCTGACGGAACGTTCAGTGGCGTGAACCCGCCCTGCCCAGGCTTTCCTGCGGTCGCCGTGTCCTTCAACTCGTCGGGCACCACAATGCCACACTCGATGCAGATGTCACGCATGATCTTTATGCCCCTGTTCTGGTTCTCAACGTCGGGACCGACCTCGGTCAGCACAACGTCCCTGAGCTTCTCGTTCTCCTTCTCCAATGCATCGATTTGGGATTGAAGACTCTCCAGAAGGAACTTTTTCCTGAGCCTAGAGCGCTTGGCGTGCTGTGGTAGTGGTTGGTGGTGGGTTGGTGGTGGGTGTGTTAATTTGTTGTGTCATAATTTGTCGTGGCGTATCGTGTTGTGGCTCACCTCACGGTTCCTACCCCTCCTCTCAACCCTCTGTGCCTCGGTCATCTTCTTGGCAGGGACATCATCGTCGGAGTCGGAATAGTCGTTATTTTTTGCCTTAGCCTTGCGCTTTGTTGGCTTCTTTGCGGCTGCCGGCTTCTTGGTGGCAGCCGGCTTCTTGCGAGTTGATTGCCTCCTCGAACTTTTCTCGGTGTAGTCCTCGTCGTCGTCGTTGCCATTGTCATTCTCCTCAGACTCAAAATCATCCTCCGGCTCATTGCTGGATGGTGTCGGTGTCGGCTTGGTTGCGGCCCTCATAGTGGGTGTAGCATTGTTGGGGTTGTAATTTGGATTGGCTTGACCAGGAGCAAATGGAATTGCACTGGTCATTGAGCTCAGGGAGTTGGTGGTGGAGAAGCTAGGGGGTGTTTTATCATCATATGGAGCAGCCCCATCGGTGAATATCCCCACAGGCGCAGGATGCTGCGCGAAATCGTTAAAGTAGTAATCTTGGAAGAGGTCGTCCAAATCCAGCTTAGAACTGGCGGTGGGTTTGGGGGGGCTTGACATGTATTATAGAAATTTTTCAAGATCTTCGTTTGGGGTTGTCGAGCGATATCTTTGCAGCAGCAATATGATGGTTTAGTAGGTTGGTTTGGAACCGGAAAAGGTACGTGCTGTTGGTATTCTAGTAGTATTCTACAAGGGGGGGTTGGCAAGCACAAAAGAACACAACGTGACAACTTTGACTTCAAGAATCATATTGGGCATTTCGTAAGCGAGGTGCACGCAACCTCCAAATCACGCGTATTGCCACCTTTGACCATCCGTCGGACCCAATATGGCAACCAATGAGCACCACGAATGGCTCAAGAAGCGTGATTGGCCCACGGTTCGAGATGTCATGGTTGCCCATGATCGGGACGAAGATTTGCTCAGGAGCAAGTACAAGGAGAGAGATGAGCATGGACGTCTGCCACATCATTGGTTTGCAGCGAAAGCTCAGACACACACACATGCTCTTGCCATGGTAGGCGTGCAGTCGATTGGCTACAATCTACAGGCCCTCACCACACGAGACAAGGAAGGCAAAACTCCACTCGACATTGCCAGTAGGAGTGGAGCCTGTGCTGAGATCATCGGCTTGCTCTCCCAAACTCCCGAGGAAGCTCGTTCGTTGGGTGCTAAGGGGATGCTCCGCTTGTACGCACCAGTGGGTTATTGGCGGATTGAGATGGCTTTGTGGATCAAATCACGATCGTATGCAGACTGTCACAAGTTCATCAATGAGCATGATGACGAGTTGGTGCGTGAAGTGCTCAAATTCTTCAATTCTGATCTTCTTCGACATATTGCTTGCAATAGCCAGGTATACAGCGACGCCCTCTTGTTTCTTGCCCTTCGAATGATCCATAGACTCCCACTTTCCATTACAGCTACAGATGAAGATGGCCACACGTCTTTTCAGTTTGCTGAGCACCCTCAATTCAATGCTTGCAGACAGATTGTAAACGTCCTCCGCCTCACCCCCACCCACGTCTCCCGCACCCCCTTCCCCACCCTCCTCCGACAACACCTCCCCAAGCAGTTCGTCGACGTAGAGATCTTCGGCACCTACAACACCGCTTGCACGTTCATCAAGCACATGAAGTACGACAAGGC
>Ga0302116_1001925_pt1 | contig 12341 bp, 9 predicted proteins | sample AG5_SCM_MG_FD_203124 | JGI IMG/M metagenome (GOLD analysis project Ga0302116, IMG submission 203124) | Marine microbial communities from Western Arctic Ocean, Canada - AG5_SCM | ecosystem: Environmental > Aquatic > Marine > Oceanic | place: Canada: Western Arctic Ocean | collected 2017-10-01 | reverse complement strand
TGTTGTCGCACTTCAAGTCGCGGTGCACGATGGGCGGGTCGTGCGAGTGGAGGTAGTCCAGGCCCCGCAGGATCTGTCGTGACCACGACTTCACCGCGCGCAGGTCCAGGTTGGTCTTGAGTTTCGCCGCGTACTTCTTCAGCGTCTGCGCGCACGCCTCCGTGATGAAGTTGACGCTCACCTCGCCGTCTTTTTTGTTGTCTATCCAGCTGTGGTAGAGCTTGATGATGTTCTTGTGGTCGAGGGACTTGAGAATCTCAACCTCGGTCATCAGCCTTTGCTTCTCCTCGCGCGGCAGTCCGCTCACCTTGACCTGGTTCCACGCCACGTCCCGTCCCTCCTCCTCGTCGAAGGCCATGTACACGTTTTTGTACGTGCCGCGGCCCAGGAGCTGGGTGGTCCTTCCGAAGCGTCCGGTGTCGTCCCACTCCACGAATTTGGTCTCCGTCTCGTCCTCGTCCTCGGACTTGGGACTCTCCTCGTCGCTGCGCGGTTCGCGCGGCTCTGCGTTGTGTTCCTCTTCAGGAGTCGCCATGATCATTCAGCAGTGTGTGCACTGATGCAAATCTGTAGAATTCCCTCGATCTGTGTGTTCCCGTGTTTTCCGAGCTACGGGTGGGTCAACTTGCGCGCGCCGCACGTCGTGGCTATCATCACTATTGTCCCTTTGATTATGCGTGGAGGGGCTTCGGTACCCAAACGATCGGTGAAGACCTTCTGACCCGCCAACCGGACCGAGCTGTCGCCGAGAGAGGTCGTTCCCGGCCGCGGGGCGAAGCAGCCTAGGGCTTCCTTTCAGCGGAGACTCCGAGCAACGACTCCGAAATCTGCCGGTCCCGTGCGCCGCGGAACTGGGCTTCGCCTCGAGCGCGAGCGTCGAATTCGATCCGATATCGCGCGTATGCCTTCTCGAGGACCCTGGCGAGACTCTGATCCAATCAGACGCGAACGTGAATGCCCGAATCCGCCTACCGAGTCGCGCCAATGCCCGTCGGTCTGGGCGCGTTTCTCGGAGTTCGAGTGGCTCGCCGCTTCAGAGTGTTTGCCTTTCCCGAAGTGCGGTGAGACGGCGAAAAGCGCGCGCGAGACGATGCTCGAGCTCGCTGCTACCCGAAAAACGGCGGTGGATGCGCCTTGTGCTCGCACGCGCGTGTCGAGAGGTTCGACGCGCCGTCCTAACGTGCGAGAGCGCTAAGCTATGGCGTGAGGGGCGGCGCTTGGAGGGGACATTCAGGAACTCGGACAGCCCAACACTTTCCACAAATGAGACCAAACACGGGGCGCATTCCCAGACGCAAACGAACGGACGGTCGTTCAGGGTAAATCCCCATAGGTACAGATCCCCAATTTACGCCGTATTTCCAACCCAAACGCGAATTCTGTGGCTGAACGAAATGCCAACGGTCGATCAGAACTTGAATGTGGCGACAAATTCGTGCGCTGTTGAACCGTAAAACGACGGTCTGTGGATGGTCGTTCCAGGTGTCACGCGCGTGAACCTCAAAATCCCCGCTCTCCACGAAATCGGGGAGCACTCTGACCACGTTTTCAGTGCGACACCGGATCGCATTTCCGATATTTTCAATCAAAATTAAACACGTGACCCTGACCCGAGCGCCGTATATCTTCGCCGAACCGTCGGTTTTTTCCCAAGATCCCTTTTTCTTGACGACTTTTTTAAGATCGGCGATCAAAAAAGCGGGACTTTTTTGTTGAGTGGCGAGCAGTCTTGAAAATTGGCTATCACCACTTTTTTATTCGAAATCGCACGCGAATCCAGTCTCGTGATCACACAGAGGCTGGCTCTCCAGTGTCCCGCATCACCCGCCGAGACCCTGACCATCAGGATAACAACTTCGATCGGCAACTCCACACACGATGGCGTCCGTCTCAGCCATGTCCGCTTCGGCGGTATGCTCCGCGACGATGATCAAGTCGCGCGTCGCGAGCTCGAAATCGGCGGCGTCCCGGCCCACCGCGGGTAGGTGCGCCGCCGTCGTCGTCCGCGCGTCGTCATCCAACCGCGAGCTCGGATCGTCGTCGTCGTCGGCGGACGAGGCCGAGGCCGTTCGCGGTCGCCGCGCGATGCTGGTGGACTCCGCGGCGATGCTCGCGGCGGCTGCGGCGTTCCCCGCGATTGCCGACGATGAGGCCGCGCCCGAGGCTGCCCCCGTGCCCGAGGCTGCCCCCGCGCCTCCCGCGCCTCCTCCCAAGAAGGCCGTCCCGATGGCCGCGCCCATCGCCCAGCCCGTCATGGCGTACGAGTTCGCGTACCCCAGCGAGAATTCAACCGGCGAGAAAATCAAGTGGGCGACGAGCAGGGTGCGCGAGACGTACTCCAGCGCCGAGCCCATGAGCCCCGACGCGCGCCAGAGGATCGTGTACGAGCTCATCTCGTTCCTCCAAGGACCGCTCACCGCGACGGTCACCGTGGGACCCGCGCCGCCCAAGCTGGCCAAGGTGGATCAGAAGGAATGGAAGCCGCGGCAGATCGCGGAGGGCGTGCTGGCGGACAGGGCGACGGGTCGTATCGCCTCCGGCCAGAAGGTTTCGCTGGCGGAGGTGGAGAGCGCGAAGAAGGAGAGCATCGACGGGGTGGACTACGTGTACTACGAGTACATCAGCCAGGGCTCGCCCAACCTGCAGGAGCGCGAGGCGACCACGTTCAGGCACTCCGTGGGTGTGACCGCGATCAGGGGCGAGTACCTGTACACCTGCACCTTCTCCGCGCCGGAGTCGTTCTGGGACATCAACTCGGACGGTTTCGAGAAGGCTATCCGCTCGTTCCGGCTGACCGCCCCGAACAAAAAGAAGTTCCGCGAACCAGGAAACGAGGGACTCCTGCCCCCTTTGCCGTTCTGAGGGGTGGGAAACGATCGATTCGTTGATTTGCGTCAGTCTCGCACTACAATATATCATAGCGTTGCGCGTAATACACACTGTTTGTCCGTACGTGCGGCGTCAATCTTCACCCGCGTCTGTGTTCTCCGAGACGAGAGCCTCCAGTCGCCGTCTCTCGTGCGTCACGCACGCGGCGACGATGTCTCGCGCGGCTCTCCTCGACATGGCCCAGGTGGCATCATTCAGTTTCGTCGATGCCGCCGTCCCATCGCCCTTCACACCGCCCCGTCGCGCGTTCGCGTTGTCGCTCGCCCTGAGCAGACCGGCGACGAGGTCGTCTTCACTCGCGGCGGCGACATCCGCCGGGGACCTCACCCCAATCTTGTACAGCGCTCTCGCCCTCGCGGCGGTCATCGCGATACTCGTGCCGTCGCGAGCCACCTCCATCAGCCTGCTCAGTTCCCGGACGGCCCCACCGTCCAGTTCCCTGGACAACCCGTCGAGAAGCGTCGCTATTTGGCACCAGCCTGCCTCCGCCGCCATGTTCGCGGCCATCGCGGCGTTCGCGCCGGCGTCAGCCTGGAGCTGCTGAAGCGTCCCTGCTCCGATCTCAGCCCCGTCCACGAAGCGGCTCCACGTCTCAGCCAGGTCAGCGGACGAGTCACGGCCCTCGAGAACGTCCCCGAGCGCGGCTGCCGCGGCGAGTCGCGAGTGCCTCTCCCTCTCGGCTTCGGCGCTCGGGCCGCCGCCGCCCCCTCGGATCACCCTTGCGGCGAACGCGGCATGGCATCCGAGAAGGCCACCGAGCTCGGCGAGAGTCCCGACTTTATCCAGTGCGTCGTCGTACCATCGTCTCCAGTTCAGGCGCTCGAAAGGGTTGCGACCCCGGCCTCCCCCGGCTGCTCCGCCCCTCGGCGCGCATAGGAAAAGCAAGTGAATCCGGCCCCAGGACGTCTGGGAAGTCGGCGAGTGTAGCAGTAGACCCTCACTGACCACCCGCCGCAGGTCTCCGTAGAGAGCCACGGCGTGTCGTAGAGGAAGCGCGCTGCGATGCGATGCACGCCCGGCTGGTGTCGGCGCCCACTCCACGCACCTCTCCCCGGACCCGCTCGTCACCCACACGGTCTCGATGTGCCCGAGTGACGCAAGGTGAGCCAGGGCAGCCTTCAGTGCGGCGGTGAGTCTCGCGCGATCCGAGGGTACGCTCCACGCGAACGTGCTCATGAGGAGGCCGAACGCGTCCTTTTCGGACCTGAGAGTCCCCGCCGCGATGCACTGCAAAACGAGCCCCGCGACAGCCTGCGCGTCCATAGCAGTCACCTCGCCCGTGCCATCCCCGGGCGGTAGCAGTTGGCTTCGAAGCGGAGGCAGGCGAGACGCCACGGTCGCGAAAGCGGCGTCGGCCTCCTTTTTACCCGTGTTGTCCACCCCATTGACCGACGCCGGGAGCACGAATGACTCCCCAACGTCCGACTGTCCCGCCCGTCCCGCCCGCCCCGCCATCTGTCGATACGTCGAGGCGGAGTGTCCGTGGTTACCACCCAGGATGACCACCCTGCGAGCCGGTAGGTTGACACCCGCCGCCAGTGTCGTCGTGCACGTCAGCGTGTGTACCGTCCCTCGCCTGAAAGCGTCCTCCACCAACCCCTTTTCCCTCGAGCTCAGATGAGCGTGGTGGAACGCGACTCCGGCGCGGGCGCACTCGACGAGATCCGTGTCCGGTCTACCCTCCCCTTCGACCACCAGCGAGCGCGCCAGTCCCTCCCGCGCAGCCGCCACCTGTCGCGACGGTGAGGGCACGGCTGTCTCGAACGCGCTCGCGAGCTGCAACGCCAGGGTCCTCGTCCTCTTCCGGCTAGGGCAGAAAATCAGGCACGAGTGACCGTCAACCGCGGTCTCCGCCGCGAGCGCCGCCGCTGTTTGGTCGGCGCCGGGCTTGATATCCGTCCCCCGCAGGAGATGAAAAGGGACCGGGTCTTTCCTCTTTTCGAAGCCGGGAGGTGCGCACTTCCCCGGTTCCTCGTTTTCCTTCCCGCCCGTCCGTTTCTGGTACACGTCGCCCCGGTGCGCGACAAACTCTTTCAGCTCGACGGGTCGGTAGTTGGTGATGAACAGACGCGCGTTCAGCCACCCCGCGAGCCGCTCCAGTGAATCGTGCGACACCGTGGCGCTCATCGCGACGATCTGTGGCCCGCCCCCCGACGCCCTGAAAGCCCCGTGGCGGTCGACGAACCTGAGCTTCGCCAGCGCCGACTCCAAAGTCGAACCCCGTCCCTCCTCGCCGACCATGTGCGTCTCGTCAACCACCACAGCGCACAGCTCATCGAGCCTGCCCTCCTCCGCCAGCCGCGATATCGCCACGGAAGCCTTCTCGATGGTCGTCACCGCGACAATCTCGTTTCGACCCGGGCAACCGAGCGGTCGTGCGAGCGGCGCGCCCTCGGTCTCACCCGCAAACGCTCGAACCGGGACTGGCGACGCGTCACCGGGCCCGTCCCTCTGCGCCCGCTTCCTGTACATGGGCGCGAGCGTCTGTTCGAGGTCCCTCGCTTTCTCGTTGACGAGTGAGTGGAACGGGAGGATGAAAAGTGCCCGCCCCTGTCGCCCCCGTTGCCCCGCACGCATGAGCGCCTTGATGAGGAGCACCTCCGCGACTAGGCTTTTGCCGCCGGACGTGGGCGCGCAGTACACCAGGTTGGACCCGTCGGAGCCGCAGTCGATGGCGGCCCTCTGCCACGGGTACATCGCACCGGTCTTAACGCCGCGCTTCACTATCCTGTCCACAACCGCGGGAGGCAGGCCCAAGTCCGCCAGTCGCAACGACGCCGGTCGGTGACGCATCGCCAAATCTACCAAATCTGACGAGACGAGACCCGCGTCGTCGCGCTTGGAGGATGTTGAGGCGCCCGGGTGGTCGCCTCGGGACCTCGGGACGTTTGATGATCGGAGAGGACCGGTCGACGCCGCCGCACTCTCCTCAGAAACCCGGGCAGGCCTGTGGAGCGTCTCCACGCCAGGCGTGTTGAGGTGGCACATCAAGGGGGAGGAAGGGGGTGCCAACGCACAAGAAGGGAGGCCCTGGTCGTGGAAGCGAGGCGCCGGCGGCGCGCACGATGGGCGAGCGAACTTATCGGTGCCACCCGGTCGATCGTACACACCTCCGACGCGGGCCGCCGACGCCATGGCGACCGCTCGGTGTGTCGCTGGCGAAGGCGCAGCTGTGAGGGCACAAATCAAAACTCGGACCGGCCGAGCGAACCGCGCTTGTCAGCCTGTGGCAAACAGTTAGGAATTACGCAGAGTTTCCCGCGCAGCCGACGAGGGTCGACCGCGGCCATGGCGGGGACTCCCGCACACGAGGAGGCGCTCCGGGCGTTCGTAACGTGAGTCAACACCGTCCGTTCCCCATCTCCGCGCCGGTGACCCGTCCCCTCGCGTCTCCGGCATCCCCGGCGCTCGGTTGCCCTATTTATCATAGCCAAACGAAGGCTTCGCTGACTAGCCCGCACGATCGTCGACTCCCTCCTCGCGCTGACCTCAACCCGCTCCCCACCGCAGGCTACCCGAGAGCGACAGGAAGGTGGATGGACTCGTCCGGGAAGCGATGGTACGAACCACTCGCCCGCTCACCTCGATCGGTGGCTCAATCGCATTCTTTTAACCGACGCACACTCGGTTCCGTCTCGCCCTCCTCCCGCCCTCTCGCCCGCCCGCACGCGCTGACCTTCCCCATTGTCCACAAACCCACGTCCAACCACCACAGGTCGAGATCGCACGGACGGGATGCGTGAGGTACGCGTGGGAGGTGACGAAACCGGCGATGGTGGCGCTGATGCGAACGTCCATGAAGGAGTTTGCCCGCGTGGCGCAGATATCGGGCGCCAAGGTGGACGTCGGGCCGCCGCGGGCGGAGACGGCGTCGGCGCTGGAGTCCGTGGATAGACTCGCAGACGACCTGGACTCGTTCCCGGCGCCGCCGTTCACGTCGCAGAGGCTGTGCGAGCTGTTGCTGTCGCCGCGCGAGTACTACAAGAAAATAGAAAAGCTGGTGCACGCGGTGGAGAAGCTGATGAATGTGACGGGCACGGTTGTGGCCTCGAACGCGCCACCCGACGAGACCGACGAGACGGAGCTCAACCCGGCACGGGTGAGGCACGAGAAGGATCCGGTCAACGTGGAGCAGACGGCGTTTGTGTCGTCGCTGATGGGAGCTCCAGCGTCGGCGGCGGCGGGGCCGGGGCTGACTGGGGACCCGCACGCATCGGCGAACGGCGCGGGGCTGCGCGCTGAGACGGCACAAATGGCCGGCGGGCACGCGGGTACGGCGGGACCGACGGAGATGAACGGGCACGGTGCCGTCGACATGGAGCGCGCGGCTGGTGAGAAGAGGAAGGCGGCCGGGGAGCCGGGCGAGGACGACGGCCCGCTGGACGACAGGCGCGCGGCGGGACCCGCGGTGGACCCGAGCGGTACTCCGTCGATGTCAGCAGTCGAGTCGTGAGCGTAGGAGACGATCGTCGTAATAATATACCGTGCCGCTCTCGTCGTCGCCGCGCCGCTTTTTGGCAATGCCAAAACATTCAGTTTTGTCCCGCGACACGTTTTTCCAGCAGTCCAGAGTTAAACACCCCACGAAAAACCGGCGAAGTTCCCCTCCCCGGGGTGCCACTCCGCGGTGCACCCCGTCCACGCGCGCGAGCCATGGCGACTCCCGTCAACTATCAGGCCATCAACGATGCCGAGAGCGGCGCGAACCCGCCCGTGCCGTGGGCCGACGGCACCCTGGACTGCTTCTCAGATTGCGAGGTGTGCCTGTGGGGCTGCTTCCCGTGCGGTTGCTATCAGTCCCTGTTCGCTTGGAACGCCAGGGACGCGGGGACGGAGGATTTCCACCCCGCGTTGTTCAGGGTGCTCGGGCTGACCATCGTGGTGCCCAACCTGTTGGGTTTCGCGGCTTCCGCCGCACCTTCCTTGGCTCCCGCGGTCCAGCCTCTTTCCACCGCGAACCAGCTCTTATTCGCGTGGTACGGAATGACGCACAGGCAGAAGATGAGACGGCGGCACAACATCAAGGGCACCGACAGCGGTCTGTGCAATTGCTTCGCGTGCCTGTGCGAAGGGGACGAGGAGAAGATTGAAGATTTCTGTTGCTACCTCTGCTGCGCGCCGGTGAGCAAACTCTCCCCCACTCCTGTGATGTTTTCCCCCCTCGTCGCGCTCCAATCGCTGACCTTTCTCCCCTTGTTTGCAGTGCGCGACGTGCCAGGAGACGAGGCACATGAGGCGGTGGGGTATCACGACGCGGTGGCGGCCAAAGTACCCGTACGACATGGACAGGCGCGCGGCGGGTACCTTTCAGGCACCGGCGGGGCAGACGATGGATCCATCGCCAAAGTGAGGAGAGCATCGAGTATCAATCTTCCGGAGTATCAATCGCCGCCTGCGCTGTAATAACATGACGACCTGTATCTAGCTATTCAATATTCGTCTACGTCATTCCGAGTGCACCGATCACTTGCAGAACTTGTCCGCCTTGCCGCCGCACCGCAGGTCCAGGCGCTCCTCCGTCGACATCTCGTGCGACTTTTTGTTCTTCCAGCTCTCGGTGTACCCGTGCAGGATCTCGGGTGCGGCTCTGTAGTTGGTGCCCCAGCACTGACTCCTGCCCTTGCCCTCCTCCTGCCGCTTGACCTCGTACGGGAACAGCTCCTCGTACGTCCCCTTGGCGTCCCCGCCCGGGTCCCCGCCGATGCCCTGCCCCACGACGAGGCCCTCCTTCCTCGCCGCCTCCATCGCGGCAGCCAACTCCTTGGCCCTCTTCTTCTCCTTCTTCCGCTTCTTCTCCGACTTGACCGCGAGATCGCCCCCACCCTTGAAGCTGAACTTACCCCCGCGGACCTTTTCGTACGACGTCGCGCCCATCGCGCTCGACGGCTTCTCTGCGTTCGCGAGAAGTGGGTGGGCACGAGGAGAATTATTTCGTCGAGATTCCTGTCCGCTTGAAAGCGGGCTCCGTCGTTCTCGGTGCGCACACGTGCGTGCGAGATCTCATCATCGATGACCCAAATTGGGACCGTCTGGGTTTTTACTCGGAATTTCTGGTTCTCCCGATGCGGTCAACGTTTTGTGAATTTCTGGTTTTGTATGTGCAAACAGTGTGATTCACCCCGCAAATTTTTGCTTGCCAAGCGAGCCGCGCGATAACTTTTCCCCATAATTGCACGGAAGCCCGGCGGGTGGATCACAACACGCACGCGCAAGCGCTCAGCCGACCCACCGGCTCCGTCGCGAACGCACGACCAGCTCACGCACCAGCCTCGTGTCCTTCACGCAGGCGCGGTAACGAGCTTAACGCGAGAAGTCAGCGACACCGCGCGCTCTCTTCCCCGAGCCAATTGGACGTCCCAATTTTGGAGCTGATACCAAAGCAGCACCTACGCCAACATGTCTGACGCCGAACAAGAAGTCGCGGGCGAGGAGGTACGCGCGCCGACCCGATCAACCTCTCCTTTCTCCCAGACCCGTCCTTCGTCGCGTCGCTCGGCACCCTAAACCCGGGTCCGAACCCTCGCGCGGGAGACGGGACCCGGTCGGGGGATCCGCATCCAATTCTATCGCCCGACGCGATTCTCCCGATTCTCGCCGCCAGCCCCGATCCACGCGCCGCGCCGTTCAACGCTGACGTCATCCCCACCCGCCTCTCACCACCCTCGATCCGCAGCCCATGACCGAACCCGAGGTCGCCGAGGTCTCCGAAGCCGGCCCCGTCTCCGAGTCCGTCGACGCACCCACCGACGAGGTGAGTTTTGCTTCGCCATCCCGTTTTGGTCAACGCGCGGCCCGCGAATCAGCCCCGTGGATTTGCCGAGGGGCCGTTCGAGCGGACGTCGCCGTGTCATGAGCCGGCGTCGATCCGCTGGGCCCGGGACTCGATCGCGAACCGCGAATCGGACCCCCGGACAGCCTCTACGGCGCGGTCCACGCGCGCGGTTGAAGCCGCGGCCGATCCGAGTCGACGCCCGCCAGCCTCCTGAGCACAGAACCCCTCGATCTTCGAGACGACCGACGAAATCAAATCGACTGACCCCCTTCCTTCTCCCTTTCCTTCCCCTTGACAGGCTGGCCCCGTCTCCGAGTCCGTCGACGTCGCCGAGGGCGAGGATCCCATGACCGAGCCCGAGGCCATGCCCACCGGCGAGCCCATCTCCGAGTCCGTCGCCGCGGACCCCGACGCCGACGCCGCCCCCGAGGGTGAGGAGAGCTTCCAGCAGGATTCGGTTTACGAGGGCGGCGAGGCCGTGACGGAGGCCAAGAAGGCTGCCGCGTCGCCGCCTCCCGCCGCCGTGCCCGAGCCCGCGTCCCCCGAGGGCGCGGACCCCGAGGCGCTCAACTCCATCGGCGAGGATGCCGGCGACTTTGGCGCCGCCCAAGCCGCCGAGGAGGAGGCGGCTTCCAAGATCGCCGAGCTTCAGCACATGCTGGACGCGACGGAGCAGAAGCTCATCGCCGAGGAGCAGATGACCGAGGAGATCAACGGGCTCATGAAAGGCCTCGATTACCAGCTGAAGGAGTCCCAGGCCCAGAAATTCCGCCTCGAGGAGCAGGTCGAGGAGGTGTCCAGGAGGCTCGACGACGAGATTGAGTTGAAGGAGCAGGCGCTGGCGGATCTCCAGAACCTCTCCCACGAGCAGCAGCGCAACGCCGCGCTCAAGGCTGCGCTCTCCGCCGAGCAGGGTAACCTCCAGGCGGAGAAGGCTAAGATCCAGCAGGAGATCGAAGAGGCGCGCCAGGAGGCTGCGCGCTCCGCCGACGCCCTGGCCCGCGCCGAGGAGGCTATCCGCCAGGAGGAAACCGTCGCCAGGCTGAAGCTCGAGGCTGAGCACAACGCCAAGGTGAGCCGCCTCGCGACGGAGATTGACCGCCTCAGGGACGAGCTCGAGCAGCGCACCAACTCCATGGGTATCGAGATGATGAGGTGGAAGTCCCAGGCGGACGCCGCCGCCAACGCCGTCAGCCTGGCCAAGGATGAGGTGATGGAGCGCAAGCGCGAGCTCGACGTCACCAAGGAGAAGATGGACCACCTCGTGGAGAAGCTTTACATCGGCCGCGAGAAGGGCCTCGAGCTCCGCGGCGCCATCGACTTCCACCTCGAGCGCCACCGCACCAACTACCAATCCGGACGCGGCAGCGACAAGCTCCCGGGCATTCGCAGGGGTGGTGCGCCGCAGATCGCCTCGGGCCCCTCGGGCGGCGCGTCTAAGCCCCGCGCCGCCAAGGGTGCCTTTGGCATGGCCCCCGACAAGACCCCACGTCGCGGTGCCGGCATGGCTGGCGGAAACATGTTCACCCCGGCGCACGACCTCAACCGCCCTGGCGGCGGCATGGGTGCGAGGAGGGGCAGGCGCTAATTACCTTACCTGATTGGCGCCGAGACGAGAGGAGGAGACGGAGGCTGACATAAAGGATGACCGTCGCTGATGAGCGCGGCATGCATGTACATACCTGACCAACCAGGATTAATTCTGTTTACCGTAAGGCACCACACCGCGACGACTCGAGTCGTCGCGGGGGGGCATTTTATATCACCAAAGATAAACACTCATCTCTCGTCCACCCCCGCGCCGCCCTCTTCGAACGCCACCCCAGTCGCCGACGCAACCGTGAAACTTGGAAAAATGGAATATCCAAAACTCCGAGAGGTTTCCTGAGCCCACGCCACAGGGATATGCGGCGCCCGGTAGACCCGGAGGATGGGAACGGGGCGATGCCCTCATCCTCACCCGCGCGCATGCTGTCCAACCCGTACCTCTACCTCTACACCTTCGGGAGCTTCAGTAACGGCCTCTTCATCAGTCTCCGAGGCCCGATAATTCCGGAACTCGCGTCCCGCGTGGGAGCCGCCTCTCCTGCCTCCTTGGGGGCGTATCTGGGCATCGGGGGAGTCAGTGGCGGTATTTTCGCGGTGCCCACCGGCTTGCTCCTCGACAAGGCTGACCCTCACGCGGTCTTCGCGGCGGGATGCGTCTTGAGGGCCCTCTCGGTCGGAGCCATGCCGCTCTGCACCGCCATCTGGCAGGTGAACGCGCTCGCGGTGGCGCAGGGGGCCACCTTGCCGATGATAGGCGTATCGATCAGGGTGTGCCTCGTCCGCGTGTTCCACGAGCGATGCGCGGCGGCCCTTAACTTCACCATGGGCGCGTTCGGGCTCGCATCCATCGTCGCGCCGCTCGCGTTCGCGGCTCTCGACGCGTCGATGCCGTCGGGTAAAGGCAAGTTTATTTTCATCATCGTATGGGCAATTAGAATGACGTCGTGTTTTGTGTACAGGGTTCGACGCCACCTTTGTCGCGTGCGCGGTGTGCTACGTCCTGTTGGCCCTCGTCGCTTCCGTCGCGAAGACGCCGCCGCCGGAGGATGGGGACGATGGAGCCGCGCGTGGAATCGTCGGAGACGAGCTCGGGGACGAGATACCCCTGCCGGGGAACGATGAAGACGGGGGT
>Ga0302116_1001923_pt1 | contig 12360 bp, 7 predicted proteins | sample AG5_SCM_MG_FD_203124 | JGI IMG/M metagenome (GOLD analysis project Ga0302116, IMG submission 203124) | Marine microbial communities from Western Arctic Ocean, Canada - AG5_SCM | ecosystem: Environmental > Aquatic > Marine > Oceanic | place: Canada: Western Arctic Ocean | collected 2017-10-01 | reverse complement strand
CGACACCGACACCTCAGCGCAGGCTGCCTCGAACCCGCCACCGCCGCCGAGCCCACCCCCGCCGAGCCCGCCCCCCCGCGAGACCCCGATCCTCGACCAGCTCGCGCAGCTGCTCGACAGGAACGCATCCACCCCCATCTTCCCCCAGGCCGGCCCGGGGCTCGATGCCCTGCTGACCCCGCCCAACTGGACGCAGCTCCTGGCGCCCCTGACCGCCCAAGGAGGCCCGCTCCAGCCCTTCGCGGGGCTTCCCCCGGCGCAACTCGCAGACGGCCCCATCGCGGCGCTGCTCGCCAACATCACCAACGCCCTGGTCCAGCCCTTCGCGGGTCCCAACCCGACGGGCCTGTTCCCAAACGCCCCGAACTGGACCGAGATCCTCGCAGGAGAGAGACCCTCTCTCCTTCCCGGCGACGGAACTCTACTTCAGCCCTTCGGCGGTTTGCCGCCGTTGACGCTCCCAAACGGAACCATCCGCGAACAGCTCGCGGCGCTCCTCGGTAACGCCACCGACGGCCCCATCTTCCCTCAGAGTGGACCGTTGGTGAACCTTACCGGTGGGTTACTGAACCCGCCCAACTGGACGGAACTGCTTCAGCCCTTCGCGGGACCGTTGGCGGGATCCGTCGGGATCCAGGCTCCGAACTGGACCCAAATCCTGGCACCCTTCCGGGGGGCGGGTCTGCAACTGCCGGAGGACGGCGTCCTCGACGGCGCCATCCGCAGCCAGCTCACGACGATGCTCACCAACGCGCTGAGCGGCGGCGGCGGCGGTGGCGGTATATTGGACGGCTCCATCTTCCCCCAGAGCGGCGCGGGTATCTTCCCCATGAGCGCCGGCAACTGGCTGCAGCTGCTGACCTCGGCGGCGACGGGCAACGGGCAGCAGCTCTTCTCCACCTTGGCCGGTAACGCCATCCGAAACCAGCTCCTGGCGTCCTTCGGCAACGCCATCGGCGGCGGAGGTGGCGGCGGCGGCGGATTATTCGACGGCGGCATCTTCGCGCAGAGCGGACCGGAGTCCATCTTCCCTCTCGCCGACGCTGGATCCCTCTTCGACGGCTCCCTGCTCAGCTCCCTCGGCGGCGGCGACAGTACCCTCGGCAACATCCTCCCGCTTCTCATCGCGGGTATCAGCGGCGCCGCGAACGCCGACGGTACCGTCCTCGCGCAGAGCGGCGACTCCACGTCCCTTCCCTGGCTCAGCCCCGACTGGACCCTGGACTTGCCCACCTGGCCCGAGCCCAGGGACGATTCCGCGGGTTCCGACTTGTTCGACGGCGCCCTCCGCGAAAGGCTCGTCTCTCTGTTCACCCCCACCGATACCGAGGCGGCACCCGGCGCGCTCTTCGACGGGTCGCTCTTCGCGCAGAGCGGCGGCGACGACGCGGGAACCCTCGGCGGCGCCGCGGCTCCCGCGTGGCTCAACCCCGACTGGAGCCTCCTCGGCGGCGCCGGCGCCGGCGCGACAACCCCGGGGACGCAATCCAACGCGAACGAATTCCTCGCGCAACTCCTCACGCTCTACGAAGGAGACGCCGCCGCCGACGGGTCCATCGCCGCGCAGAGCGGCGAGGACGGCACGGATACTTCCAGCGGCGGCCGGTGGTTCGATACGACGCGACCCGCGGGCGGCGACGGTTGGTTGGTTTCAGACTGGACGTTACTCGGCAGGCTCGCGGCGCTCGCGTCCGGACCCAACGCCGAGGAGTCCGCCGGCGCGGCGTCTGGCGGCGCCTTCCGCGAGGGCCTCGCGTCCATGTGGGGCGACACGTGGTTCAGCCAGATCGTCGGGTCGGTGATGCAGAGGCGCCAAGACGCGCAGCAACCCCCGAGCCCGCCCCCCGCCGCGTCTTCCGGTGCGTACATTTTTATTTGCATATGCGCGATTAGACTGACTGACGGCGTGTTTTTTTGCAGGGACCGGCGCCGCGCCGAGTGGGATGACCGGGACGACCTACCCTCCGTCCTATCCCAACGGACCCCCGATTCCCCCGCGCGACGACGACGACGTGGCCGCCTCCGGGGGACCTTCCATGGACTCCCTCATGGCCAACCTGAGACACGCGAACGGCACGATCAACCCCGAGACGGTATCGGACATCACCGCGGTGCTCGGGACGCTCGCGGGTGTCAACGTGACCGGCGCCGACTTCGACAACGCGTTGGCGCTGGCCGTGGCGGCGGGGCTCACCGGCATCCACAAGGACGACAACGACGACAACGACCACGACCACGCCCATTCCGAGGGGCACTTTAACCTGGCGGACACGCAACAAGCTACGCAGTACCGCGAGATGTTCGGCGCGGCGCTCCGATCCGCGGGTGACTTCATCGAAGGGCAATTCGCCGCTAGCGCCGACGCCGACGGCTCGGTGGGCGACGGAGACTCCGACGGCGTCGAATCCCTCGTCGCGGCGGCGATCAAGGTTGCCGAGGATAACGCGGATCACTTCATCGACCTCGGGCACGGACAGGGTGCCGAGGGTGCCGACCAAGTTGACGCCGACACGGCTGTGGAACTGTTGGACCGAGTCCAAGGCGTCTTAGCCGCCGCTCGCGGCGATTTCCACGCGATGCTCGAGCAATCGCAGCAGGCGCAGGGTAACAAGGCACCCGGCGCACCCGACGGGTACCTCACCGCCGCGCAGTTGCTCACGCTCATGGGCGGCATGAGCGGCCTGCCGGGTATGGACGACTCGATCGGTGACCCGAACGTTCCGGGCGTGAAATGGCCGTTCAACGCCACCGACAACACCGAGGCGCTGGGAAACATCGCGGACAAGGTCAACGACGACCCGCTCGGTTACCTCGACGGTTTGATCGACGATCTGATCAACCCACGTGACGACGGTTTAGTGGGTGCGCAGTCCGGGCCGCAACAGAACGACGCCCCGACGATCGACATCGGCGCCCAGGGCGACGAGAGCGGCGACGGACGTTCCCCGGCGGCCAAATTTTTCGAGAAGACGGAGGCGCAGGTGGCCATCCCGGTCGCCGCGATCGTCCTCGCGGGAGGGATCTTCGCGGCGTACACGTCGGGTCTCTCCGGCCGGCTCTTCGGTGCGGCGGCGCCGGCGCCGACAAACAACGGTAATGGAAATAACCGGATGTTTGGGAGCGAGGGCGACACGGCAACCGGCGCGTCCACAGCCGTTGCCGCTGGCGGCGACGGCCAGATCGTCCGTCGCACGTCCACGTCCACCAAGATCGAGATGTCGGGGGACGGCGGCGTTGGGAATGGTCAGGGCGGGCGGGCCGTCGGTGGCCTCGAGTCCATGCGCCGGGGGTTCAGGGACCTGACGTCGCGGGCGGGGAGGAGCGCTTCGGAGGCGAGGGCCATCCGGGACGAAAAGGCTCGCGCGTGAGCGTGAGTTCGTGAACAGCCGCGGGGGGACGTTCCGTGCAGATGGTTGTTGCACGTTTTACCGCCTTCACCTCCGACTTTCGTGGATGTGATGTCCACGGCACAAAAGGAGCGCGTGACGAAGGTCCTCACAGGCTGGCGCATGACACTGAGCCGCGACGCGGCGACTGTGATCTTTCCGCAGCAGCCTATGAGGACCTTCTCACTCGATCCTAGACAGACGGTTCGCGTCGAGCTCCATGGACATCACATTCACGAAGCATCGGAGGTGGAGGCGATACTATCCTCCCATCTGCACGGAGCGCGCCGCCTCGCTCGCTAGCCCCTCTCCTTGCTTGCTTGTCAATGAAAAAGTGTATTGTTTCCTCAACCTTCGAGGGTTTCCTCCTCACCACACATAGACCGCGCGCCCGTAGTTACGTAGTGGCGACCATGAGCCGCGACGACGACAACGCGTCCAAGATCGCCGAGAAGCTCCTGCAGGGATGGACCATGCTCGCCGAGTACTGCCCCGCGGACGGATGCACCACCCCGCTCATGCGAGGGCGCGATGGGCGTCGCTTCTGCGTCGCGCACGACATGTACGTCATGTCCCCGGAGGAGGCTGAGGACATGAAGCGAAAGGGGGGCGGCGTCGGGGGAGGCGATGCGACGGCGACGAAGGCGTCTCCCACGCCCGCCCCCGCGCCGGAGTCCAAGCCCCCGGTGGCAGATCGCATCGACTTCTACAGCCAGCTTCGCGCGGGGCGATCGCCAAAGTCAGATCCCGAACCACTGACGCGCGGGTACAACGACGACGGCGCGGCGCCCATGACGCTGGACCGGAACGGCGGCGCGGCCGACGGAGACGATACCGAAGCGGGCGCGATCGCGAGATCGACGCGATCCACGGTCGCGGCGAAGATGGAGGAGGCGAGGGCGGCGCTCGCGCGCTCCAGAGATTTCGCGGAGAGTGCCGAGCTCATGCGGTTCATCAGAGAGTGCGCCGACACGATGAAGGCGTGCGACGGCATCTGAGCACTGAATCTAGCTAGGAAGACGCCCCCGACGGGTGTGTAATACATCTCGGATGGAAAAAATCGTGCTAACGCGCGCCACGTCGCCCGCCCCCACCGCCCCCGCGTCCGTCTCTTCGTCAGTCCCTCGCCTCGGAGATTGTCTCGTTCTTTTTCCTCCGCTGCAACGCCAACAAACCCGCGTAGACCCCGCCCTCCTTCTCCACCAGCTCCTCGTGCGTCCCGCTCTCGCAAACCTTCCCGGCGGAGATGACGTTGATTTTAGTCGCGTGTCGTACCGTGCTGAGCCTGTGCGCCACAACCACGGCGGTGTGCCCGCCGATCGCGACGAGCCGGTCCAGCGCTTCCTGCACCGCCGCCTCCGACTCGAGATCCAAAGCTGAAGTCGCCTCGTCTAATAACAGCATCTGCGGGTTACGTAAAAACACCCGGGCGATGGCGAGCCGTTGACGTTGCCCGCCGCTCAGACGTATGCCGCGCTCGCCAAGCCGAGTCTCGTACGCGTCCGGGAATGTCATGATGAAGTCGTGCGCGTTGGCGGCTTTGGCGGCGGCGATTATTTTTTCCTCCGACGCCTCCGTCTCGGGATCTAAACCGTACCCTATGTTCCCCCCGATGCTGTGGTTGAACATCTGCATGTCCTGCATCACGAGCCCTATGTGCCTGTGCGTGCTCGCGAGGTTCAGGTTGCGGATGTCTTTGCCGTCGAACGTGATTGACCCGCCCTTGACGTCGTAGTACCGAAGCAGTAAGCTCACGACTGTCGTCTTACCGCCCCCGCTTTTCCCGACCAAAGCTGCGGTGGACCCCGCGGCGACGACCATGTCCATGTCGTCTATGACCATCGTGTTTGGACGCATCTGGTACCAGAACTTGACCTTCTCGAAGCGAATCTCGGGCCCCGTGCGGTAGGTGGAACCGCCCCCGGGCCGGAACACTTCGCCGGCGTGCGGTGAGATGTCGGGGAGGTTATCTTGCAACGAGAACACCCGGCTGGCGCTCCCCGCCGCGCGGACCAGGCTCGTCAGGCAGTTGCTCAGCGCGGTGTACGAGCTCGTGACCGAGTTGAAGTACAGCTGGAACGTGATGAGTGATCCGATGGACAGCCGCGGGTTCGGGCGCTCCATCGTCATCCCGCCGCCGAGCCACAAAATCAAGACGCTGGTGCCGAGTTCCAAAAGATTCGTCAGCGCCACCGTCAGCGCGCCCCCGAAGGCATCCTTGATCCCCGCGTTCAACGCCGCGCGCGCGTGCTCCTCGTACCGCCTAAACTCCACATCTTCCGTGGACACCGCGCGGACCGTTCGGATGTTGCCCAACGCCTCGTTCGCCGCGTTGGACGCTAGGCCCAACATGGCAGAGATCTCCCGATTCAGCGACTGGCTCCATCGAGCGTATCGCTTGATCAAGAACGTGATGGGCATAACCACCGCGAAGGAGACCATGGCGAGGCGCCACGACACCAAGAAACACATCGTCAAACCGCCGCAAATCACCACCAGGTTCTGCGCCGCGAGTGAGAGCACGGTGTTGCACGGCGCGGTGAGGTTGGTGCAGTCGTACGATAGCCGCGACAGTAAATCGCCCGTGTTGACGCCGTCAAAGTAGGCGATGTCCTGAGATAAGATGTTCCGCAACAAACCCGTGCGAACCTTGTACGCCAACCGCCGCCCCACCAGCGAGAAGCACACACCTTTGAACGCGCTGAACACGGACACACCCGCGGAGGATATCAGCAACGCCAGCGCCGTTCGATTGAAACGCTCTTCATCGACGGCGATTGCCGCGTCGAACGCGGCACCCTGGAAGTGCGGCACGAAGAGCGCCGCCGCGGACGTCACGAGCGTGGTGCAGATGGCCAGGGTTATGAGCTGCCACTCGAGCTTGGCGAGCGCCATGACGCGCCACAGGTACTCCGCGGGCGTGCGCTCGTTCTCCGCCTTTGTCCCCTTATCGCCGCGGATCCCGCCCTCCGCCGTGGCTCTGTCCTTCCTGCAGAAGCACCGCATGCAGCAGTCAAAGTCGCACGTCTTGCACCTGAACCCGCCGAACCGCAAACCCTTGCTCCCGGCGATCAAACGTAAGCCGCACATGTCACAGACGTGCCCGACGACCCTGTCGTGGAACTGCAGCTCGTGCGCGTGAAAGTCGCGGCGAAGCACGCCGGTGCGAACGGTGCAGCTTTTTATCCACGAGCGGAGATAAACGCTCTCGGCGTTGATCGCCACGATGCTCAGCGCCAGCAAGACGACCGTCCGCGCCGTCTTGCCCTCCGCGTAGAAGAACGAGACGCTCTTGACCGCCACGTACGCCTGCATGGCGACGCAGAGTAGGAACGTTGACTCGACGATGACGTCGCGGCGTCGGATGGCTCTTTGGTTGTGAAATTGGTCCTCCTCGGACGGGGCGAAGTCGTTGGGATCGAAGTGGCCGGGGTCGTTCGGGGCGTCGTCCAGGGCGATTCCCGCGGGTGACGCGTCGTCGCCGTTGGACGTACTGACGGGTGGGCACACGCGGTCGTCGTCATCGTCGTCGTCGTCGGGCGCGAGCAAGGGCCTGGAGAGGGTCAGGTCCGCTTGCGATGTGTTGCGGGAGCCCCTTCTGGGGGGCGGCGGTGGGCCTTTGTTGCGCTGCTTCCCGAGGGTCACCGCGGCGGTTCCCGCGACGATGTACAGCACCAGCCTCACCGCGAAGAGCGCGAGGAGGTCGCCGGTGCCATCCTTGAAGGTCTCCGCGCTGGTCAAGTTGAGCAGCTCGCGCCAGATCTTCCCCAGGTTCTTCTCCCGCGTGAAGAAGAGAATGCACGCGCAGACGCAGTCCACCAGGAGGATCGCCAGGAGCGTGACGCCGTTCTTGAGCTGCCGGCGCCGTATGCTCTCCTGGTCCGTCCGGTGCAGGAAGAACGACGCGCGCGCCATCGTCCCACGACCCACAACCTACCCTCGCGCCTCCGAATGTGTCGGCGGGAAAACAAGCGGCGGTGACAACATGACTGGACTGGCAGCTTGTTAAAGTTCAATATGTACAAGAGCGCTACGAAGGGAAAGGGGCGCATCGTCCACCCCACTCCCGGATTTTTAATAAACACACCCTCACCCCCGAACGTACAAGTCCCTCGTTCCATCGTCAGATCAGATGAGGAACCGTCCGTCGATGAGAGACTTTCGCGAGATGTTCGTCTCACCGAACGTTCCCCGAAGGTGGTCGACGAAGATGCCGACGAGCCAGGTGAGAAACGCGGCGATGGCGAACGAGTTGAACTCCTTGTCCAGCGCCGTGAACACCAGGAGGTCGAAGATCAAGAGCTGGAGCTCGATGCCGTAGAACATAACCTTCTGGAAGTTCATCTGGAAGTCGTGATAGAACACCGGCGAGGCGCCCTGCATCATGGAGACTGTCTCCGGAGGCATGTTGGTGATTCGGTCCAAAAACGGCCTCTCCAGGACGAAAGAGGACGCGTTCGCCTCGGTAAAGTTGATGAGCTGCTTGAAGATGTCGCCAATCTCCTCGGCAGCCGCGAGGGTCTGGTCGCTCACGAGGGTGCTCCCGCCGCCCCCCATCATGCCGCCACCCACGCCACCCATCATGCCCCCCATCCCGCCGCCGCCCCGCCCGTATTCGTTGCGACCTCGCGACCCCGCCGTGCCGCCGCCGCGGGGCCGTCCGCCTCGCTGGGCCATCGCGCCCGCCGCGCCGCCGAGCATCCCACCGCCCTGCATCGCGGTGCTCTCCTGAATCCGTCGCAGCAGCTTACTCTCGTACGCCATGCGAAGCTCTTTGGTGATGTAGAGCTCAAAGACTTGGTTCTCGGCGAGCTCGGGGCGAGCCGCGCTGGGCACCAAACCCCTCGCGCTCACCTGCATCTCTTCCTCCCTGCGCATCTGCGCCATGAGCTCCTGCATGCTGGTGTCCGAGAAGGTCATGAGGGATCTGCCGTGGAGGTAGTAGCCGCTGCACTCGTCGTCGAGGAGGATGATGGACATGTTGGCCATCGTGAGGAGATCGACAAACTGCTGGATGGGGTGCTCCACGTAGTTGTGGTGCCAGACGTACTTGTACACAACCTGCCCGAGGACGATGGCGCACATCAGGATGCCCGCGAGGGCGAATCGCAGGAGGTGCGACTGCACCTGGTAGGGCTTCGGGTCATCCGTCGCGAGCGTCGGCTCGATGACGCACATGTTCTGCCAGTCCAGACCCAGCAAAAACAGGAGCATCAGCGTCAGCGTGAAGGCCCTCGACGTGAGGCGCTCCGTCTGCAGCTCGTTCCACTCGTTGGCGATGAACATCTTGCGCCACGCGGACACCGGCGCGTTCATCATCTGACCCTGCGGCGTCGTCGTGGCCCTCGGCTTCTCCCAGTCGAGGAAGAAGATGTCGTAGTTGCACTGCCACGCGATGGTGTAAGCCATGCCCACGGCGGCCAGGCCGACCGCCGCGTCGAGCACCTCCTTGAACATCTTAACGCGAGAGTCGGTGTCCATGGGAACCACGGTGTACACTTCTTGCTGCGCTTTGAAGAACAGGAACCAGTACAGCCCGCCGAACATGAGAACGACGGCGAGGCCGCCGGACACGCAAGCGGCGCCCGAGCCAATCGCGTACATCATGAGTGACGAATCGGCGTCGCGGGTGATGCGGCGCCTGGACACGCGCATCATGCCGTACGCCCAGTACACTCCGCTGAACACCATGGCGGTGATGAAGATGTTATCCCACGTCGTCCAGAAGGAATCGACGACGCCGTATTCGCACTGGAAGCTGACGCCGTCCTCGACGGTGTACGTATAGGACGGGTCCCTGCTGGCGTAGGTGATTGATACCGCCGGGGGAAAGATCTTGGACTTTTCATCGCTCTGCGCGGTGATCGTGAACTTGATGTTCTTCATGTAGGTGACTGCCTTCTTGGTGCCGGACGCGACGCCGGCGGTTTCGTCGATGACAAAAAACCTTCGGACGAATATGTCGTCATCCGCGGCGGCGTTGGCGTTCTCGGCGATGTTTGAAACCGCGATGGGCACGGGGTAGAGTCGCTCCGGCCACGTGTCGGTGGTCGCCGCGAGACCCCCGAGGTCCTGGAGGTAGAGGTCGAAGAACAGCGTTTCGCCCCCGGTGGAGATACCCATGCCCCGCGCCGCGTCCAGGGCGTCAGCCACGGGCAGCTCGCAGTCGTTGAAGTAGTTGGTACCGAATCGCGCCCACGCCTGGAGGTCGCTCTCCTTACCCCCGCACAGCTGTAGGAGCTTGCCGACGGGCCTGAACCCGAGCCACTCGCCGTTGAGCGTGGACACGGAGAGCACGAAGACCAGGTTGGCGACTGTGGCGAATTCACCCTCGGCGGGGACGGAAAACGACATCGTCGTGCCCACATCCCCGCGTGACGCGTAGTCACCGGTGGCGTAGTACAGCCACGGCAGGGTTTCGGACCAGTCGAGTTTAGGGTTAACCTTGGTGGCTTCGTCCGTCTGGTGGTACTGCGTCGCTGTTCGCTTATCTCGGATGCCGGTGTAGAGCTTACACGCCGCGTGGCTGCTCGAGTACATCGCGAGGACACACGCGTTGGCCAACGCGTTGCACGCGGTGGTGTTGCCGTAGTTGTTGCACAGGTGCGCCTGCTCGATGAGGTTGGCGGCGAACCAGTCGCTGATGACGGTGGCGGATTGGATCGAAGCGCCTAGGCCTTCGTACACCAGGGTGTTGGCGGTTGAGTCGAACGTCACCGTGGAGTACGCCGCGGTGAGTGAGGACTTCTTGGTGGCGTCGTCGTAGCAGTCCGCGAGGCCGGATGGGCACGAGCACGTCTTCGTGGCGGCGTCCCAGGTCATCTGGACCTCGTTGCCGGCCGTGCCCACCTGCGGGCAGGTGTAGCACTTGCCTTTTTCGGTGGCGTGTCGGAGCCGGGTTTTGCCTGTGCTGGGCTCGGGGCATTGCATGCATCGCTTACCGGCGGCGTACCTCTCGCCGTTTGTATCGAACTCCACGACGACATAGGTCGTGTCGTCGGACGCGCCGCCGTTGAGGCACACGCATTCATTCGTGGCCGAGTCATAGGTCGCAGCCACTTGGCCAGTGCCGGTGCTTCCGTCGCAAGCCATGCAGGTGGTGTTGTCCCACGAGAGCACCTCGTTGGTGTCGCAGGCCTCGCAGGTTCCGTAGGGCGCGACGCCGGTGCCCGCGATCCATCGGCTGCGCGCGGGGCACGCGCATCCGAACCCGTCGACGGACGAGCCGCTGGGGCACTGGTTGCACTCCAGTCCCATCGGATCGAAGAAGTACCCGGCGGTGGAGCACAGCGAGTTGGCGTCGACGGAGCTCACGCCGCTGGTCCAGTCGCCGACGACCTGCGCGTTCGTCGATGGGGAGAGAGGGGGGGGAGATGTCAGCGATGGGACGTCGGATTCGAGGGGGATACGCGTGAGGCATCGCGTCGCATCGTCCACGGACGGGCTGACGTGGGGCGGCACATCGTTGGAAAAGTCGCGGTCAAACGACTACAAACGGCTGGGTTGACATCCCGCGCGTGGAGACGGGGCGCGCGACGCACCGTGATCTGGGTCTTGGTCTGCGCGACCGCCGGGGCGGCGCCGCACAGCAGCGCCACCGCGACGAGCGCGATCGCGATTCGGCTCTCCATGTTGACGATGGAGCAGAGCCGTGCTTCCACACTCGGTGGAGCGCGCAACAAACTGAGGAGCCAGCGGCGAAGTTGGGCACCAACGTTAAGTTTTTTGATTGACTGGTATCGGCTCGAATTTATACGGGAAGAACAGACCACCACTTCTTGAGTCATGATTTGCTTCGTTACCAACCAAACCCTATTCAAGAAATTGAAGGTTTTTTGCGGCTGCGGCGTCGCCCGACTCGCCCTCTTTCCGCCGCACGGGACCGTTCCCACGCAGGCACAAAGCACACTCGCCGAAGCGCAACCCGCGACGATGGTCTGGGGCGCCGCGAACCCCGTGGGCAAGCCCACCGAGGCTGAGACCCCGCTCCGTTCGGTGCAGATCGACGGCCAGGTGGTGATGAAGATCGTGAAGCACTGCACCGAGCACGCGCCCACGCTCGTGACCGGGCAGCTGCTCGGCCTGGACATCGGCGCCACGCTCGAGGTGACCGACTGCTTCCCTTTTCCCAACCAGGACGCCAACGCGACCGCGGCGGAGGGCGAGGAGGACGACGGCGCCAACTACCAGCTCGAGATGATGCGATGCCTCCGCGAGATCAACGTGGACAACAACACCGTGGGGTGGTACCAATCCACCTACCTCGGCTCCTACTACACCGAGGAACTCATCGAGACCTTCTTGGCGTACCAGGAGAACATCAAGCGATGCGTCTGCGTCGTGTACGACCCGACGAAGAGCGCCTCCGTGGGAACATTCGGCCTCAAGGCGCTCCGACTCACCGATCGCTTCCTCGAGATTCATCGCGCGGGTGAATTCACGTTTGACAAGATCGCGGACAAGTCCCTCTCCTGGGCGGACATCGTCTGCGAGGTGCCCATCCGCGTCGCCAACTCCGCGCTCCTCAGCGCCATGTTCGGCGAGCTCACCCGGGCGCAGGCTGGCGAGGAGAAGAGCGGCATGACCCAGTCCGACGTCGACAGGCTCTCCGTGTCCTCGGCGCCGTTTCTCGAGAAATCCCTCGAGTTTCTCAGCGAGTGCATGGACGATCTCGCGTCGGAGCAGCAAAAGGTGGCGCACTACCAACGGTTCCTCTCCAAGCAGCAGGCGCAGCAGGCGCAGTGGCTGACGAAGAGGAAGGCGGAGAACGCGCAGAGGCGGGCGCAGGGGCTTGAGCCGCTACCCGAGGAGGAGGATAAGGAAAACCCGGCGAAGAAACCGTTGTCAGAGCCGTCGCGCCTGGAAGGGTTCCTCATCGCTAACCAGGTGAACGAGTACTGCGAACAGATCCAGGCGAGCGCGAGTGCGAGCTTGAAGAAGCTGACGCTCGTGGCGGGGTCGCAAGGCGCGCGGG
>Ga0302116_1001922_pt1 | contig 12360 bp, 11 predicted proteins | sample AG5_SCM_MG_FD_203124 | JGI IMG/M metagenome (GOLD analysis project Ga0302116, IMG submission 203124) | Marine microbial communities from Western Arctic Ocean, Canada - AG5_SCM | ecosystem: Environmental > Aquatic > Marine > Oceanic | place: Canada: Western Arctic Ocean | collected 2017-10-01 | reverse complement strand
TCACCGCCAAAAAAGCGGCTGTATGTTGATGAGAGGATACTACAACTGTGGTCCTATTGCCTTCACAATTAGCATGATCTGGGCTCAGGTGTTTCCCTTCGTGGCGCTGCAGTTCTTCGAGGGAGAGCTGAAGTTGGAGATCGAGACCGGCTTGATGGTGAGCTTCACCGTTTGGTTGTTGCTCAACATTGCATTCTTCGGAACAATTGACCTCGCCTACCTCCCCACGTTCTTCGGTACCATGACAGGGCCGCAGTACGCAATCCAATGCTTCAAGGACGCCAAGGACGACGCCATGAGGTAGGATGCGGTCTTCACCCGCAGGATTAGCTACACCAAGCCGATTCATCGAGATATCAAGGATTGGGTCAAGGAGAACATCGAGAGGTGGCGCACGGAGAAACCGTCTTGGTTTCATGTAGATCTCATTCCAGACGATTTCCTGCGGGTAGAGGTGATTGAGGCAGAAGGTGGAGCGAGGAGAAGGCGAAGAAGCAGCATAAGCGTTCGGGAGATAATAGGCTTCACGCGAGAGAGTGGGGTCAACGACAACCGAGTCTACCCCTTCACCACGACTGATTGATATCGAACTTTGAGTGAGGAAGACGAGAATAGAGGATGGGAGGGGAGACGAAGGGAGGCGAGGGGTTTTGGAAGTATTGTTTAACTATGTAAATAAGCATTCGTTGGAACCAACTGATGTGCTGATACTCAAGCGATCTCGGTACTAAACTCACCTCATCATGGATGTTACCAAAACACAAGAGCATCCTCTTTATTGCGGACTTTTGACAAAGTTATGCTTGAGCTGAAATAGCATCGGGACAAGGCTTCCGAGCACCGCAGGGCTTCTCGTGCTGAGGTAGATCGACTGCAAATGGCAAGGCAAACAAACGCCGGAACTTGTTCAAGTTGATGTCCTTTATCAGCATGTTCTTAAAGAGATGCTGAGCACCAAGGAGGAAGAAAAGAGGGAGAGGGTCAGCAGCTCAGCAGGAACGAAGAATCAAAGAGGGAGAGGGCCAGATTCGAGGAGCGCCTAGATAAGCCCAAGAGATCCACCGAGAAGATGCTCGCGTGCAGCTTCGGCAAGCCAAGGAGGAGGCGAGGGTGAGGGAGGAGGTGCTGTGGAACCGGGAGATGCGGAGAAAGGAGGTGTTCGAAATTTCTAATCCTTTTGGCTGTGTTACTGACCGCATGCGATCCTCTGCCGAACGTAGCCTTCCTCGGCGCGTTTACGGTCGTCTGGTACCCTCTCCTCGAGGCGATCGTCGACAAGAAGCCGAGCAGCGTCATTGACAGGCCGCAGACTTACCTAGCTGGCCTTCTCTGCCTGTCGGGGATTGGCGTTTTGGAGCTGCTTGGGACGGAGTGACTTTTGACTACGGGACAAGATTCAATATTTTGCAGGCGATTGGGTTTGGTGAGACGGATACAAGATGACACACACGCCACCCGAATTTTTACATTCATCCGACAACAGCAAAACCAATACCAACAATACCAATACCAATTCGATAGGAACATCCTTCTTCCTCACCGAGCGGATGATGAGAAAGGAGCCGGGGCAAGTCCTTCCCATCACTTCCGTTCAGGTCGGAATTAGCGCTTTAATTTCCGGCGTCTGGGCCTTCTTCGACGGGGGTCGGTGTCCTTCTCCCTCCTAACCGAGGAAATCGGCCGAGCCCTCGAAAAATTCGGCCTCAACTCCCACTCTGTTCCGGTCTGGGCGTCTTGCTGGACCGGGCTGATCACCACTGCGCTGAACAGGCTCGGGGAGACGGCGGCGCTGGGGAAAATGTCCACGAGCGAGGCGAGCGTTCTGCTAGCAACTGAGCCGTTGTTTGCGGCGATGTTTGGGTTCTTTTTGACGCACCGAGTTTTGGGCCGAACGACTATTTGTTGGCGGGGTCCTCATTATTGGAGCAACGAGAATTATTAATTAAAAAAATCATTTCAGCTGGCTTAATTATCGTCCTCGCTCGTCGCAACCCTCAGCAGCTCTCTCACGCTGTTGACTGACGACCTTCGCCGTCTTGCACCCCCCCCCAGTGCCTCCAAATTTGCCTGCGGAATGAACTCGTCGGGTATCTTGCTTATAAACCCCGGCGTAAACCACGATGGCTTCCTCTCCTCCCACTCGGCCCAGTTCTCCGCCATGTATTCTATAACGTCAGTTTTGATCCGCCGACTCATGCTAATGTGGTTGGTGAAGATTGCGGTCATCTTTTGGAATGGGTCGTCGGTGCTTTTGTACGTCGCGATCACCATTTGCCACGCTGTTTGCGGATCCCAAAATGTTTTGCGATATTTGCGCTTGATCAGCATGAGAAATAGCAACACGTTGATGGCCCACGTCCCCGCCAATGCCCTCAATGCCGTCTCCAGCTCTTCTAGATCGAGCTTGTTCTCCACTTCCCCACTCCTCTTGTAAATTTTGAAAGCCACGAACGGCAGCACCTGCGCCTCAAGCGTGAGGGCGAGAAACATAAACCCGCCCACCAATTTTGGGGTTCTAAAGTGGATCAACCCCGTGAAGTCTACAATTGTCTTCGTTAGCACGTGTGTAACTAGCGCCATAATAATTTTTAATCTGTCCTCCACCCCGGGCACAAACAATGTGTAGTCTCGACGAAGCAGCTTCGCCAAATGATAAGCTATCATTTCCCCCGCCAAAACGACCAGTGTCGTTTTACCGCTCACTACTAGCAATAGCGCCACGCCAATGCTCTTGCTCAAATTGTGCAGCCCCGCGAGCAGAAACATTACAACAAATGTTGCGGCTCGCTCGAAATTCGAGTCGCGCATAAAGCCGTAAAAATCGGGGATTTTCTTCCGCTGGTCGGGGCTGGCGTCCATGTCGAAAGACATCATCGCACTGACAAACGCTGTTGTCATGGTCGAGATGAGGATCGACACCAGGTGTAGGGTCGATCTCGTAGGGTTCGTGATGAAGGCATAGATTTGGAGGACATTGCCTGGAATACTCTCGGCCGCTAATTCGGCTCCCTTCGAAGTAATCTGAGTTTCGCTTGTTAGTTTGCGTTAATGCTAGTTAGTGTATGTGTGCGAAAGACTCACCATCTCCTTGAGCGGTGAAACACTTAATTGATCGTCTTCGTGGACGGTTGCAACACGATAAGCGTCAACGGCCGGTTTCAGAAAGGTTACGACGAAGAAAATTTCTCGAAGTTTTTCCGAGCGGTTTTTCTTGCTATTTTGTGCCAAGACAATAAGCACTTGAATGAACAGGTTCGTCATGACCATGGATATGAGCCCATACGCCTGACCTGTTCTGCCCTCCTGGAAGTACGAGACAATGACAGTCATGTCACTCACCAAATCGCCAACTGACAAAAACGCCCCCATAAACACCCGCATCTTCAATCCAAGGTTGCCGCTCGCAAGCAGCCTCTTGGCAATCGTTTGCATCATCGGCTCGAAGAACTGGTGCTCGTCGAAGAGCGGCTGCAAAGCAGAGTTTTCTAGCCGCCAAGCATCCACCGCAAGCTTTGGCTCTGTCGACGTCAGCAGAAACATGGCGAACGAATTGCCGATTTTCGCCGCGTCCTTCTCGCTGAGCTTCCTCATGATGGAGTATTGATGAGGTATGACGGCTTGATTTAATACTTGTCCGGGGCCCAAATCAATTCCAACCTTCGCTGCCGCTCGCATTGTCTTTCCACCATGCAAGATTTGGTTTCTGAGAACGCCCAAAATCATTGTCCTGAGTTGGGGGAAAGTCTCCTTCAATTCCTTCAGCGCAACGTTCTTTTCAATGAACGTCGACAACTTGTTCCCCGCATTCTTGTTCTGTCCCGTTATGTTCTTCACAAGAGTGGTGAGCATCGTTCCCATCGCCACGCCGTCCTCGGGTGTTAATTCTCGCAAAGCCCGAAGGTGCTGAAAATGCTCTTGCCACCTCGTGGGCGCGCTCATGAACTTGGGGAGTTCGCGGTTGATAAGCCATCGCGGGATGTACCCTCCAAACTCAAGCTGGGCATAGAATTCGACCCTCGTCTTGTTATCGCTGATCTGCGTGAGTTTGTACATGGACCAGATCTCCGCTCGGACTCGGTCAGGGTGAACATTTCTCGCTTTCTCTTTGATGAAGCAGGGAACGCTGACAAATGTGATCTTTTCGTCTTCTATTCTAGTGATAACAGACGTGTGGAACTCGCGGTCGTGAAATGGCTTGGGGAGAGACATTGCGTAATAGTTGATCGAGTGATGATCGTTGTAAGCTTCCTCGATCTTCTCAATGTAACTGGAGGAGTTGTCTTCTGCTTTGATGAAGTTGTGGAGCTCTAGTAATCCGCAGGGGACGTTTGTGGTATAAGAGGCAGCTGTTGAGTGTTGGCCCTTGGCAACATGCTTCTTGCCCTGAGCAAGGGGGGAAGCAGTTGCCAACTTCTTTGTGTTTCTGCTTTTGTCTATTGCCGAAGCTATATCTTGGAGCCGATCTACAACATCATTTTCTTGGGAACTGAATGCTTCGGCGGCCCCAGCAGTCATAACCACTTCCTCAATTTTTAAACTAAGTTTTTATGTCAGTATTTGTCACGTAAAAGAACAAATTCAGTTTTTTTATAACTCTTTCCAACGATAATCACCTTTTTACACTTTTACAAAAAGTAAACCGCGGCCCCACTCGAAAAACACATAAACATAAATGAGTTAAGAAGCAAAATTTTCTATTTGCTAATGACCCAGATGGGTTCTCACAAGAAGATCAGATAACCCCAATCTTTGCAGTTTAACATCCGGTCCAGTCAAGGGTGGTGAGGCTGTCGCAGCTGGAACTCTGAAGGCACTGGTCATCGGCGGTGGAGGTGTAACCAGTGTTGTTGGTGTTCTGTCCATCCCAGTTGTTTCCGACTCCGTCCAAGTTGGCTCCAGTGTACCTTCCACTTCCATAGTAAGTGGTAAGGCGGGCGCCGTTCCAGCTGGTGGCCTGCCAGTTGCATCCACGCCATCCGCAGCTGCCCCATCCGTAACTCCACCATCCGGGCTTGTTGGCTTCACATCCGTTGGCAGCCATAACTCCGTACTGTCCGTAGACGCCGGTGAGGGCCCAGTGGTTGGCCTCCTGCCAAACGTTGTAGTCGCAGGTGCAACTGAGGGTGGGAAACACCCATCCCTCCTCAACGAAGGCGCAATGGTCGTGCTTGCGACACGCGGCATCGGCCTCGGAGTTGGGACATCCCTCGTTACCGTTAAACGTTCCAGGTCCGCACCAGTTGGTCCCGGTGACCCAATTTCCCATGTCCTCGAGCACGCCCAGGTTGCGCGCGCGGTGCTCCTCACTGAGGTTCCGGCGGGAGTCGCATCCAACGAACTCAATGTCTCCGGTGTAAGGATCCATTGAGTTGATGGTGGCGTAGGTGGCTCCGTCCTCGGTGAGGATCTCGGTGGGCACACCATTGACGGTCTTGACAGAGAATCCGAAAAGGGTTCCATCCGCCTGGGAGACGTCGGCACCGTTGTCAGAGAATCCTCCACCGGTGGACTCGCAGTTCTTGGGGGTGGTCTGGGCGAGGGCAATGTTCTCATCCATGTTGGCAATGTTGGCGGCGCAAGCGTCGTCGGACATTATTGGAAATCGAGAAGATTGGGAATCGACAAAGAAAAACTACGATCTAACAGAAATATAAACATAATATTTTACTCAAGTTATACGTTAGTTAATATACTATTAACATACAGCTAAAAATTACTTACAACTAATAAGCAAATCAAATAGGTTTTGGGCCCAAACTCTACCTATTAGACTACAACAAAACTTATCTTCAAAAGTTTTTTCTGTACACCACCACCAGACCACCAACATGGACACGTCTGAACAACCAACAACGCCTCCCCAGGAAGATATTTCCCAAGAGGCACCACCTACCGCTGCGACTCAACAGGAGGAGCAGGGTCCAGTCGAGGCTCTACTTTCATTGAAGAGCTCTCATGAACCATCTCAGAGCGAACTGGAGATCCTCGGCATCGCGAAGGCGAAGCTCAAGATCAAGCTTCTGGAGAGCCAGATGAAGACCCTAGGCCTCAAAGAGCAAGAGATCACTAGAAAAAGGCGGGAATCCCTCGCCAATATCTGCAAGGACAGCCCTCTGAACCAGGTCAACCATAAACCCACCGTCAAAGAAGTGAACGAGTTAATCATTGACATCCTCACCGTTTACGACCGATATGGTTACGAGCAAGGAGAACATACCGTACTACAGTTCATAGAGTCGCAAGACGCACTCGATAATGACCTCGTCAGCACACTTCGCGCACTGCTGGCGGGCATGCAACAGAGTAACCCAATGACCGCACAATATGTCAACGGAGCTAGAGAGATTACGGACGTTAAAGACCTGCTAGTGCACCTGGCGGTCAAGGGCGAGAATGCGAGTAAATCGGAGGTCGTGCAGGCAAAGATGGAAGCCAACCAGAAAGTGCAAGCTTTGCTGATACTCAGCTACCAAGTCGACGATCCCGTCAAATCCACGACGATCGCGTTGACGGCAGCCTGCGCAGCATTGGAAAAGCTAGTCGGACTAGGAGCACCTGAGGCTGCGCATGAACACGTGGAGGTTGTCACCACGAAACTAAAAGAGCTCTACGTGGCAGAGAACTACAGGACAATCTACCAGAACACAGGCCCCGTAGAATTCCCACAAAACGCCAAGAACAGTTTGGCGGGGTGGGTGATGCAAATAGACATGTTGGACTCTTCGGCACACCAGGTGGCATATCCATTGGATTTCAAGGCAGAGGAGGCAAGGGAGTAGGAGGAGGATCCAGCGGATCCGTTCTCCTCAACAAAGAGGGAGTCGGCGTCAAGGGTTGACACAATTTTCTGCTTGTTGTTGGCAATGTCAATGTACCAGGTCTGGTCAACAGTGCCAGAGTCGGCGGTGACGGTCACCTCCCACACTGACTTGTTCCAGTCTCCGGCATCGGAGCCACTCATGGCCATGTAGGCCACAATGGTAATCATGGTGGCCGTCAAAGCGGCCGTAATTCCGGCAATTTGTCCTGTGCAAGTTGGGTTGTGCAAGTTGGTGAGAGTTGAAGGGTCGAAGGGTGGGTTAGTTGGGGTTTGAGGGAAAATAACAGGGCAGGGGTTTTTAATTTAGGTGATGGAATGACTAGCTGGGGTAGGAGAGTGTGTGAAAACACTATAACGGTGGTAAAATCCGCAAAAGAAGTTTCATCCAAATGAAAAAAATTCTGATGCTCTCGTTTGATTTAACGTCAGACTCGAATCGAATAGAATTAGTTGTCACACGGTGGTAGTCTGATCGGGCTTACCTGGATGCATTCTAAAATTAGTTTAATAAGTGTAAGGTTCTTGTTAAATATGCAATATAATATAGCAACTTTTCAAATGCTTTTTTGTGCTTTTTAATTTTTGACCAGGTGGTTCCGAACCATATAAAACTTTTACCTTGATTTGTTTTTTGTTCCCGGCTACAGTTTGCTAACGTACACAGTAAGACCGTAGCGTGGCAAAAAATAGTTATCAAGTGTTGTTATCATGACTGACGTTTTATTTCCACCCCTGCATTCCTAGTCAAACTGATGAATAAACTCTACAAAACTTCAGATCCGATCGGGATACCACCTAAGGATGGAGAAGAACTCTCGGAAACAATTTCACCATAACCATGCCAAAAACGGGATTGACATACGATTGACAGCAGATGCATACAGAGCGAAAGTGTTCAAATCATGACAAGAGCAAGAGAGGCGCTAAACTACCTCAAGACATGTCCGACGGACAATGCAGAGAGGGGACTGGCTCCAGCTGAAGGGGACGTGGATAAACCGGAATTTTTCAAACCAATGTTGACCCCAGCCAACTGGGGAGAGTTCATAAATGCAGTTCAAACAGAAGCGATAATTCACGATTTCAAAGTACGATGAAAATTTGCAGAACCGAGTGGGTAAACCAAATTTGGACACACATCACCTGTTGGAGCCACTCTACCCCCTACACCTCCCACACCTCCTCCACCTCCTCCGCCACCCCCGGCCAGGAAAACACCAGAAGAGCCACCACCGGGCACTCCAATGTCGGAATATCCGCCCGGCGCTTTCAAATACATCATTTAGGTTCTCGAAGAGCGGGTTCATAAGCAGAAAACACACAGATGACGTAAAGAGAGCAATAACAAAATGTTTACTGAATGCGAAAGCTCTAGATTACATACCCCTCATGGTACAAATATATGCACGTATTCCTGTTTCGCGAAGAGAATAAAACGAACCATAATGCTACAACGGCGGGGACACCATCAAGGCAAGGTTAAGGTTGGCCATGTGGAAAGCTGGCAACTACAAGGAGCTCGTGAGGTTATGGTTATGCGCCCAAAACAAAGGTAAAGAGGAGGAAAAACATTAACTCCGAAAATAGCAAAAGTAAGCACGTTGAGGATCTCCTCGCTCTCAGCTAGCCAAGGCCAAACAGACCATTGTAGGCAATCCACTAGGAGATGTAGAGGACAAGGAGGTCATTAGACAGATGAAAGCCAAACTCGGAAAGAAAGCGAAATTCCCATTCCCGAATTATTGCCCACCCAGACACATCGAGCAAGTGAGCAAAAGGCTAGATGCAAAGGGCAAAACCTGAAACAATCTCAAAGGGACTCAAGAAACACTTAGGGACAGGGCCAGACGGCCAGAGAGCGGAAATTTTGATTTCAAATTGCCAAAGCTCAGACGATCCAATAGCGGAGAAGGCGCTGGTCCTAATGGAATGGTACGTGGAAAAGTACATCAACGGGGAGACTACCAGATTTCATCTACTGGTCAGACTCATTCTTCGTAGTCCCCTCCTTCCAAAAGGGCTCAAACAATGATTATATACCAGTGGCAATGCATATATTATGACTCGAGTTTGTGCTGCAGATTGGCAGCGAACGAGATAAAGGTAGCAGAGGAGGTCATGGGCGAGCTACAGGTGGCATGCGGAGTAAGCTCGGGAGGCCAACTACTCCACATGGCCATGCGCCTACACCAGGAGAGCAACCCATATCATGCAATCGTATCGTTAGACGTTAAAAATGTATATGAAAGCGCTCCTGGCGTTACAACCTTACCTACAACTCGCGAAAGAGGGGATACACTTGAAGCAGTCGGCGATCAATCCTAACATCACGGATGAGGAAAAGGGATATATAAAGGCATATGCGGACGATATGGCCTTTTTATACAGGGGGGAAGATAAAACCAAAGAGGACATGAAAAAATGAAGAAAGAGAGTTTAATTTTTTCTTTTCTTTTTTTCTTTGCTTCATAACTTTTTATTCCTTATTCAACTAGTTACCTGCCCAACCTTCTCATGAAACCACCATTGTATACAGTTGAAGAGAATGAAGCGGTTGACCAGCTCCTCAAAAAAGCTTCGTCTATTGAGTCGTGCAAAAACACCAAGAAGATGGCAACTCCTTCTCCCCTGGCCCAAGCCAAAAAGTACATAGCCAAAGGCAAATTCACGACCACTGCCTCTTACACCACAAATGTTAGATGTGGACACATCGAGCTCATCAAGTTCATTCATGCAGAGCTTGGTTGGAGGAACAAGAAAAAGTACATTGAGAAGACCGTCACCACTTACAACGACCACCACTCCATCCAGTACCGCGCTAGAGCATTTCCCAAGCCAGTAAGCGACCGGGAATGGCATATTTCAATAATCACAAAAATACTCGACGACGAAACGTCCGTCGTGGTCACCGTTCCCTGCTTCATCGAAGTGAAAGAGAAAGAGAAGCCACTCCGCCCCGACCGAGTTCGTGCGGAGCTATGGACTATGTATAAATTGACGAAGATTAGCAATACCATGACCCGAGTCGATTTCTACGCCGAGATTGAGTTCGGAGGAAATTATTTCCCGCGATGGTTGATCAACCGAGAGCTTCCGAAGTTAATGAGCCCGCCCACGAGGTGGCAAGAGCATTTTCAGCACCTTCGGGCTTTGCGAGAGCTGGGTCCCGAGGACGGCGTAGCGATGGGAACCATGCTCACGCTTGTGAAGAACAGAAAGAGCGTGGAGAGTAGGTTGACAGCGTTCGTTAGTAAGAACGTTGCGCTGAAGAAATTGAAAACGACCTTCCCGCAAGTCGAGACAATGATGTTGGGCGTTCTCAGAAACAAAATCGTCCACGTGAGAAAGAGGAAACGAGCGGCGGCAACAGTGGGAATTGATTTGGGCCCCGGACAAGCGTCAATATTAAGTCAATCAGTCACAGTTACTGTTGGCTCCACCTTGAGGGAGCTCAGCGAGAAGGACGCGGCGAAATTCGGCAACTCTTTCGCCATGTTTCTACTAACGTCGACAGAGCCAAAGCTTGCGGTGGATGCTTGGCGGCTAGAAAACTCTGCTTTGCAGCCGCTCTTCGACGAGCACCAGTTCTTCGGGCCGATGATGCAAACGATTGCCAAGAGGCTGCTTGCGAGCGGCAACCTTGGATTGAAGATGCGGGTGTTTTTGGGGGCGTTTTTGTCAGTTGGCGATTTGGTGAGTGACATGACTGTCATTGTCTCGTACTTCGAGGAGGGCAGAACAGGTCAGGCGTATGGGCTCATATCCATGGTCATGATGAACCTGTTCTTTCAAGCACTTATTGTGCTCGCACAAAATAGCAAGAAAAGCCGCTCGGAAATACTTCGAGAACTTTTCTTCGTCGTAACGTTTCTGAAACCGGCCGTCGACGCCTATCGCGTTGCAACCGGCCACGAAGACGATAATTTGAACTTTTCGCCACTTAAGGAAATGTTGGGCTCGAAGGCTACAGAGTTAGCTGCAGAAAGTATTCCGGGCAATGTCTTACAAATCTACGTCTTCATCACGGAATCCAACAGATCCACCCTTCACTTGGTTTCGATAATCATCTCGACCATGACAACAGCGTTTGCCAGTGCGATTACGTCTTTCGATATGGACGCCAGCCCCGACCAGCGGAAGAAAATCCCCGACTTTTACGGCTTTATGCGCGACTCGAATTTCGAGCGGGCCGCAACATTTGTTGTAATGTTTCTGCTCGCGGGGCTGCACAATTTGAGCAAGAGCATTGGCGTGGCGCTATTGCTAGTGGTGAGCGGGAAGACGACACTACTCGTGTTGGCGGGGGGAATGATTGCTTATCATTTGGCGAAGCTGCTTCGTCGAGATTACACATATTTCCCACCCGGCTTGGACGGCGGACTTGAAATTACTGCTGCTTTATTCTCGCACATGGTCAATAAGACGATTGTTGATTTCACTGGCATGATACACATGAGAGGGCCAAAAATGGCCGGCGGGGCAATGTTTCTCGTTCTCACTTTTGAGGCGCAGGTGCTGCCGTTCGTGGCTTTCGAAATTTACAAGAGGAGTGGGGAAGTGGAGAACAGGCTCGATCTAGAAGAGCTGGAGACGGCATTGAGGGCATTGGCGGGGACGTGGGCAATCAACGTGTTGCTATTTTTCATGCTGATCAAGCGGAAATATCGCAAAACATTTTGGGATCCGCAAACAGCGTGGCAAATGGTGATCGCGACGTACAAAAGCACCGACGACCCATTCCAAAAGATGACCGCAATCTTCACCAACCACATTAGCATGAGTCAGCGGATCAAACCTGACGTTATAAAATACATGGCGGAGAACTGGGCCGAGTGGGAGCGGACGAAGCCATCGTGGTTTACGCCGGGGTTTATAAGCAAGATACCGGACGAGTTCATTCCGCAGGCAAACTTGGAGGCACTCGGGGGTGCAAGACGGCGAAGATCGTCAGTTTACAGCGTGAGAGAGCTGCTTAACCTTACTACCGAAACATAATTGTTTTGATATAATATTGGAAATCGAGAAGATTGAATCGACAAAGAAAAGACTACGATCTAACAGAAATAAAAACATAATATTTTATCAAGCTATACGTTAGTTAGTCTACTATAACTTCCACTACCACATACTATTTACTTAAACGAACAGGTATTGGGCCCAATACCTATCCATTCAACTCAACAAACTTTTGATCTTCAAAGGTTTTTTATTTCACTTTACCACCAGGCCAACACCATGGCTGAACTACTACACACGCTCGAGAAGGATACCCAACTCGAGCAAAACACATCAACCTCCGCCACGGAGCAGACGGAGCAATCCAAGGGCACACGCCTACAACGCTTTATTGGCAAAGATATCGAACAACTAGCACAAATCCTATCTCAAGTGGCAACCAGGGCGGGAGCCGCAGAAGCGTGCGCCACGGTGATCACGCAACACTAAGTCCAATCTCAGTTTTGTGTCATATTTCCTTCAAATGAAGGAAATTTGACGTATTATTTCCTTCATGAAGGAAATATGACATATACTCCTCAACA
>Ga0302116_1001920_pt1 | contig 12373 bp, 8 predicted proteins | sample AG5_SCM_MG_FD_203124 | JGI IMG/M metagenome (GOLD analysis project Ga0302116, IMG submission 203124) | Marine microbial communities from Western Arctic Ocean, Canada - AG5_SCM | ecosystem: Environmental > Aquatic > Marine > Oceanic | place: Canada: Western Arctic Ocean | collected 2017-10-01 | reverse complement strand
GTATCCTCAATCATCGATAAAATCAACCGAGGGAAGGTCGATTTGAGACCGAGTTATCAGAGAGAGTACGTGTGGACGGTTCGGACGGCGTCGAAGTTAATCGAGAGTTTATTGTTGAACATTCCAGTGCCGACGATGTTTTTCCACGAGGTGAAATCGGGAAAGTTGGAAGTCGTGGACGGGAAGCAGCGCTTGACGTCGATATGGTCGTTCGTGCAGAACGAGTTTCCGGGCGGGCAAGCGTTTAAGTTGAGTGGGTTGGAGGTTTATCACGAGTTGAACGGGAAGACGTTCGACGAGTTGAACGAGACGTTCCAGGAGATTATTTTGGATTACCCGTTGAACGTGCACACGATTTCCAAGACGTCGCAACCAGATTTTGTGTTTGAGGTTTTTGAGAGGTTGAACATGGGTGCGACGCAGTTGAACGAACAAGAGTTGAGGAATTGCATTTATCAAGGCGCGTATACGGATTTGTTGGAGGAGTTGACCTTGAACGAAAGCTTCTTGTTTGCGAATCGATCGAAAATGCCACATTTGAGAATGCGCGACCGAGAGTTGATTTTGCGATTTTTCACCATGCAACGCACGACTCCGAGTGGGTTTTATTTGCCAGCCAAGTCCTGGTTGAACGAAGAAATGCGAGAAAACAAAGATTTGTTGCCAAAAGAAGCGACCGAGATGACTGAACTTTTCGAAAAGACGTTGAAATTATCCGTCGACATCTTTGGTGACTGCGCGTTTCGACCGGCCAAGTACCCGGAGTCAAGCAAGAAAGGCCAAAAAGTCACCGCGGAAGACGTGAGCGGCATATTCGTTCGCGAATACTTCGAATCCGGAGAAATTTCTGTCGCTTTGTGGGACACCATCACTAGTTCGTTCGCTAAAATGGTCCGAGATGAAAACGAAACCAAATTAGCCTTGGAGATCAAGGATGAAATCGTCGCTGCGTGGATCAACCTGGCGACGAGCGATAAGTTCAGACGGAACATGGTAAGCCAGCCGAAAGCGGTTTTAGCTAGAGACGAAATGTTTAGAGATATGCTGTTGAGTTTAGGTTTGCTATCTCCGAACGACGAGGAGGAGAATGACGGGGAGGAGGAAAGCGAAGGGAGTACTAAAGGACCGAGATAATAATAGACATGTAGATGTAAAAATATATATTAAATCTTTTTGCGTGAATCTATCTTCCTTATTTGTGACGCGCTTGTTCGCACTCATAGAATCATCGAACGGCACAAAAACACCCCCAAACCCCCAAACTCACCCTCAAAGCTCGTGTATTTATTCGTCGTATACGTGTTCGTCTTTTGGGGTAACAAAAAGTATGGGTCGGTGTTGCGGCCCAAGCGACTGCTTGGAATCGACGCCGGATCCTCCGGCGGTGATTCACCCCGACCCGACCGGCGCGTCGAGATTCGTCGTGAAAAAATGCTCCCGATTTAACAAGGATTACGTCGTGTATTCGAAGCGCGTGAACGAGTCGAAGAAGTGGCTGTTCTTGAACCAATCCCAGGACACGACAACGGAAAAAGGCGGCGAAAAGTGGGTGTACGAACTGGAGAACTACGTCAGGGAAGACCCGGCGTTCCCGAAGCGAGGCGAGATTCTTTGGAGATGCGCGTTGAAGTACCGTCGTACGCGTTTGAAAAGTGAGGTTCGTTATTCGGGAAAAGTTTCTAATTGTTGAGCGATAATTTAGAAGCAGAATTTTTAATTATATATTTGAACTCATTCGATGGAATTATTAGAAAATTGGGTACCCCATTGCACAGAGCAAAAAAAAGCGCTACATTCAGGACAATTTATCCTAATCAAAACCAAACTTCAATGCTCTTTTTTCGTTATAACAAAGCGCTTTTATACTGCATGTCACGAACAAAGTGAATAATCGATGCAGTTCTCGTATTTATACCTTGTTGTAATTGTCACGTAAAGTAGTTTGTTTGGCGAGAAGCTCGTCGAACTTACGCTGGTTTCGGTGACGCGCGACGGACAAGAAGACGACAGCAACAAGGCTCGCACAGAGAGGCAAGCCTAGACCAAGCCCGACTCCAAGCTCGATTTCCTTATCCTTCTTGGAGTTACTGTTGGAATCAGAGCATCCGACGTTGGAAAGGACCGTGCCATCGTACAAATCACCGATCATGGAGCACGTTACAAGACCAACACCATCTCCAGCACCAAGACGCGTAAGAGTTGACTCAATGCCACTCTTGATGTCTTCGTAAGAGTTGGCGGAGAAGTCTCCCGCCCATGCACGCTGGTAAAGTTTCTCAGCAGCAACTGAGTCAACTTCATTCACAAACGGAAGAACAGCAGTCGCAAATGCCCATAGCTCACCAGCCTCCTTCGCAGAAGCAACCGACTTCGTCTTGTAAAGGTAACGCATGACGCCCTGAACAAACGGAACGAGACTCAAGGCAGAGATTTTATCCATCAAAGTGTCAAGAGTATCACAATCACCGTTAGCTGCGACACCTGTACGGGCTGCTTCTTTTCCAGCATTGAACAATGCGAGAATATCAGCATTTACCTGCGAGCCACCAGAAAATTCATTCGTGCATGTCTTGAAGTTCCCGCATCTCTTGTCCGCGAGGGCAAACTGAAGTTTTCCAGTGTCTGATGTCCCATAAGATCCCCCAACAGTTGATCCAGCATAAAACGCAACGGCTTCGTCCCAGGCATGCACTGAATCATCATCGTTATTGGTAAGAGTACCGGCATTGCAATCATTCACTTGATCTTGCATCTCCCAAATGACGTATGGGAAAACATTTAAGTAAACAATTCCTTTCTGGATAGCTTCTTTCCTGAAGTCACGACCAACAGTACCGAAATTCAGATCAGGATTACCCGTTACGGTTGTCCCATCAAAAGCAGCCTTGATCATGTCGTAGCCCCACGTGTGCTCGTCGAGACCTTTACTTTTCCAGTACTTGTTCATGATGGCAATGTACTTGTTATCTTTGTAATCAACACCATGACCAGAGCTTTTTGCTGCAGCCCCAGAGGCAAAACCGGAAATCTTCCGTATCCCTTTCTCCACACCTTTATCTGAATGTTGTCCATTGAGCCAGATGTCATTAGCGTTAGAACTCTCGTCGCATGTAATACCGGAAAGGAGCTCATTTTTAGGTTCTTCCGGGCTAAACTTGCAATGGTCGCCACTGGGAAACGCAAGAATCGACCCATCATAATTACAGCCAGTGCCTTCAGCCGCGACTGAAGTTGCCGGACAGGTGGCACTTAACAAGCAGGGAGCACCGCAAGTGCCCCCGAGATTGCCAATTATGTCGATCAAGTCTAAGTCAATCTTTGAATGTGCAGCCACATCGGTTAATGGTTCGTAACCCCCGAAATATGTGAATGTGGCACACGCCAAATCAAGGAGACACACGCCCATCGCTAAAAGTAAGCACAACCCGGACCCCCAGGTGCGCGAACAAGCGTTTCGACCGAGCATTACTAATGTGGATTCGAGTGTAATGTACTGCTGCCGTTTTCTTGTATATGTAATTCTTTTTTAACAGAGACCGGAAATACTGATAAAACGTGCTTGGTAAGGACGCAAGTACGAATAGTTGTGAGCACTCGCGTTATGTGCACAGACAACAAAAGCCAAAAAAAAGGGCACCCTCTCTATCCCTAAACCCCAAGGTAACAATTCAAGAACCCCCAAAAAAATCTTAGCAGGATTCTTTGAATAAGATTCTTCCGCCGTTTTTCTCCGGACAGTGTTTCTGCGCGGAAGTCACGAAGGAGAAGCATCCGAGGAATAGTGCATCAATACACTCTCACTGCACAACAAATTAAGTAACCGTTAACGTCAGTTGCTGAAGCATTTCACGTTCGCGTTTGTGTTTAAGACAGGAAACACGCAAAATAAAAATTGAACCCCTTTTTTCGGCGAATATGAAAATGAGCAAAGTCCGGCCCATCCAACAACAGCTTCCGAGCGATGTCGTCGAAAACGACGATTGGCTTTCGAATGTATTTCAAACCATAGAAGAAGACAACGGAGCGGTATCTCCGTTCGATTTAGCGGATATATTTCCGCAACTAGCAGAAACCATCCCGAATCCGAATAATTCAGGATCTTTACCTCCTTCTCCTCAAACGACGACAACGTCGTTAGGGAAGCACGCGTTAGCTTCGGCGGAAGTAGCAGCAGTCACTACCATAGCGGATACAACAGCGACTGCAACGAATACGGAAATTGCTAGACCGGTGAAGAAGGTGAAGAAGTCAGTGAGAGAGAAAGCGAGAAGAGATGCTTTGAACGATCGGTTGGAGGACTTGTCTAAGTGCTTGTCCAAGAGCCCAAAGGACGAGTTGAAGACGGATAAATCGTCCATAGTCTTCGCGGCGAGAGCATATATTTTGGTATTGAGAGAACAAGTAGAAAAAGCAAACGCGTGCATAGCCGCTGAAAGAAGTGAGTGGGCCAAGACGAAGCGAGAGATGATTGCAGGGAAGATTTTGGTTGAGCAAAAGTTGCAAAACTTTATGGCCAAGATGCCCTTCGCGAGCGCTATCCCAAGCGTTGGCGGGTCGAAACACGCCGTCAACGCTGGTGTCACCGGTACTATTACATCGGAAGAAACCGATGGAGATACGCCACTTGCACCAGTCTTGGTTGTTAGCACGACTACGGCTGAAGAGGATGCCAAATGGAGAGCTCCCCTTGCGTAATATGAAGAAAAAATAGTTTGTACTTGTAAATTAAATTGTATTCAAATAAAAGAAGACTTTCAGGTTTGATGGTTGGTTTAAGCGGTATTTTTTTATTTTACAAGTAAATTTTCGAAATTTCCGGGCGTGTGCCCAAATACAGTTTAGTGACCTTTTGTATTTTTCTCATACGCGTGATCCCCGCTTTACATATAAAGTGTGCAAAAAATGATGCAAGATCCATGGTTTCATGGTGAAGCCGTGTAGTATTAGTTGGTTCATAGTCAGGCTTCGAATTCTAACATATATACAAAATTGTTGCTTAGACTTTTGATAGACAACAACTCCTCCAAACTTACTGTCTGTCGATGCACTTATTATAAAAAATTCACTCACGAATATGCTATAGATGAACTACGCTATACCGCTCAAAATCAGCGTAATACTCACTCAAGTATAAGCCATATAACAGACCTTGTGCAGCTATATTACAATATTCCAACCAATCCACTCGCCGCATTCTCAACAAGAAAAAATTGCTGTGAACGGGAAGAGGTAATTTGTTGAAAAATGGCCTCACCCTGTTTGATAGGTGCTTTCAATAACAGTAAAACCCTAGATAGTAGCCTTAAGCAAAATCATCGGGGCGAGGGCAACAATTAACTGTTTTTCTTGAGCTTAGTTCACCCAGTTGATTCGTGCAGGAAGTTATCCATTTTCCATCTTCTCTACATTTCTCTGGCCAGTGCTTTCTTCGCTTACTGCTATTATCAATAAACGGGTGCAAACCTGATAATGGAGAGCACTCGTTTATTTGAAGGTGTTCCTTCGAACTATGCCACTTTTGTCGAAAGCTTGTTCTGACTACAGAGAAGATTTTGGTTGAGCAAAAGTTTCAAAACTTTATGGCCAAGATGCCCTTCGCGAGCGCTATCCCAAGCGTTGGCGGGTCGAAACACGCCGTCAACGCTGGTGTCACCGGTACTGTTACATCGGAAGAAACCGATGGAGATACGCCACTTGCACCAGTCTTGGTTGTTAGTGCGACTACGGCTGAAGAGGGTGCCAAATGGCGAGCTCCCCTCGCGTAGTATGAAGAAAAAATAGTTTGTACTCGTAAGAGGAAATCGTTCTCACTTTCCTCCCGTTTTCTATCCCTCCCTTCCTGCCTCTGTATCGTTTTTACTTAGTCGTAAGAGGAAAACGTTCTCACTTTCCCCCCGTTTTCCATCCCTCCCTTCCTGTCTCTTATCGTTTTTACTTAGTTAGGGTTTAAGAGCACGTGTCCTTATAACGTCCAACTTCTTCGAAACACACGTCCAAAGACGCGCACGCGCTTATTGAGTAAAAGGCATGACTTCTCATCCTTCTTCGTCCAAGCAGCACCACGACCTCTCGCCAGGTGGGGGCGGGTCGTCTGCTGCCCCCATCGCCGAAAAAGAGCAGCAGTCCAACGTCGCGACCTCTTTAACGAAGTCGATTCTCGATTTCCCTTCGCAGTTGTTCCACGAGTGTTTCCGGAAGAGTTTCGTGCTCGAACTCGACCGTCTGTGCGGCTTAGCGTGGGAAATCTCCAGAATGGAAGACGAGGAAGAGGACACAGATGTGGACCAAAAATACCATCCCCAAGACAAAACCAAAGTTTTATTTGAAACGAGAATCGAAGCGCTGCGACTACGGTGGTATAAATTCGCCGATCTGTACTCCGAGCACACGAAATGCGAAGATGCAACGATGTTCCTGGAACTGAATTTACGAGTCGCGAACGTGACGAAAGCGTACGAATTAGAACACGAAGCGGAAGAGTGGCTGTTCGAAGAGGTCGGGGGCTTAGTGGACACGGTGTGGAAGGAAACAAAAGAGATGATGGATGGGAAGAAGGCAAACCGCAGCGACGAGGGCGGCGACGATTTCGGGAAGAGAGAGTCGGTAAAACTGGTTTTGGCGAAAGACGCGAGAGGCTTACACGCGACGAAGACGATGTTGAAAGCACACTTAGCCAAGGAAAGCGCACAAGTATTACCTCTGTTAAAAAGATACTTCTCCGAAGACGAACAGGCGAAGTTGATTTGGTCATTTTTAGAAAAGTTTCCAACGAAGAAAGTGACGGGGATATTAGAGTGGGTGTTTAGAGAGATGATGATGATGATGCGAGAGGACGAGCGCGAGTATTTGGAGAGTTTGGAGATGTATTTGAGAACCCCACAAGTGAAAACGTGCGCGGAAGCAGTGGCGTTGAAATCGAAATTGAAGAAATGGATCGAAGAGGAAGCGAACGAGGAAGAGAGGGAAAGAATGAGAAAGAAAGTAGAAAAGGTACCGATTTTATCGCTGTTGTTTGATAATGAAGGCAAAGAGAACGACGACAACGTGGAAATGACGGCGCCGCAACAAGCGACGAATCATTCACCATCCGAGACGACGAACGCGCTCAAAAGAAACCGACGAAACCGCCACAATAAATCCGCCTCTTTGTCCTCGAGACAAAAACATAAAAAAATTAAAAAGCTTCCGATCGATCACATCTTCCAGTTTCACGATGCTTTACGCGTCGAATTAAACCGAATAGAAGCGGAGTTTTTACGACTCCCGACCGACGGCGTGTCTAGTTCCGACGCAAAAGTCGTTCGAGAAATCGAAGGTCGATTCGTTTTTTTACAAGGCGTCTACGCAGCGCACTCGAAATCGGAAGACGAGGTGGTTTTTCCACAGTTGGAGAAGAAGAAAGCTTTAGTGAACGTCAGTCACTCGTACACTCTTGATCACGAGCAAGAGTCGGAGTTGTTCGAGGAGATGTTGTTGCTGATTGAAAAATTGAAGAAACACATACATCGAGAGATTTTAAAGGAAGAAGAGAAGATGACGAAAAAGAAGGAGGAGAAGGAGAAAACAAAAGTCGTCGTTGGCAAGAAGGTAACGACGCGTAGTAATAGCGGCGAAAAAAGCGAAGTAGTAGAAGGTGAAGAAGGAGAAGAAGACGGTAGCGGCACCATCGTACGCAAACTCCAAGAGACGTGCTTTGCTTTGAAAGTTTCCTTGGAAACGCACGTGAACATCGAAGAGGACGAGTTGTGGCCGATATTCGAGGAGCATTTCACGATCGAAGAGCAAGAAGAGTTGGTTGGCTTAATCATCGGTCAAACCGGAGCGGAGGTTTTACGGGCCATGCTGGATTGGGTTCGCCGATCCCTCGATAACGAAGAGGCGTTGGAGATGATGGCGAATATGAAACAGGCGACTGAAAATACGAGATTTGCGAAATGGGTGAACACGTGGATGACTGGGGAGGATCCAGAAGCCGTCAGAGTTTTAGGTCTAAAGAGAAGAGCGACAGTACGAGAGAAAGATGTAGAAAAGGTGGAGAAGTGGAAGAAGATTGATGATACCAATTATGTGAATAAGAAGCCGTTCGTTACCGCTATATATATATATTCACAAAGACAAACAAAACGCGTGTTGCGCTTAACAAAACATCATCTCTTCATCGTCGTCGCGTTTGCAGCGGAAGTGATGATGGATGATGATGCCGCAGTAAAATTTTTTGTGTGACATACTCTTTACGTACGTCATATGCCACATAAAACGAAAAGAGTGAAAAAATTCAAAAAATCAAATCCATTTTATCCAAGAAGAGAAGCTCAAAAAGAGCCTCAAATCATCACTCTCAACGCGGGGTTGAATACCACCATCATAAACGCTCTAATAGCTATGCCGTGCGCAAAAAGAGAATAAAAATGACTCCATCGGCGTCGTCTTTATACAGTCTCGCTCCTTCTGAGAGGACTCTTCTCCGATCGTCGTTCACTAAAACGCCGACTAACATGAAAACTCCGACGATGATTTTGGGGACGAGAACATCTTCATCCAGTCAGCAGAGCAACAGAAGGAGGTCTTCTTCTTTCTTTCTCAAAGCAGCACACGCACGCGCTTCGTCTTCTTCATCATCATCCAGTCAGCAAAGCAACAGGAGGTCTTCTTTCTTTCTTCCTAAAGCAGCACACGCACGCGCTTCGTCTTCTTCATCATCATCCAAATCGGAACAACCAAAAGCATCGTCGTCGTCATCGAGGAAGAAAACAAAGAAAGCACGTGGGAGTAATAAAGAGGATTTGAGCGAGGGGGTGGTGGTCGCGACGACGACGATTTCAGGAATACAAGCAGCCAGACCGAGACGAATGATGCGTCCGAAGGCGTCCACCGCGAAAAGCGCATCTCTTCCTTCTTCGCAAGCGAAGAGAGAAAAGAAATCTAAAACTCTCAGTACTTCTTCTTCTTCTTCTCTGCCACGAGCGGTGGCGCTGTCGAGTAGGAGCGGTGGTGGTGGTAGGAATAATAGTACTGAAGACGAGTGTAGCGGCGACGACGTGTGGTCGTCCGGCGTCGCGTTGGAGGCGGGGGACGACGCTCTACAGTTCGGAGAGCTTTTGGACGCGACGGAACCGATGGTGCGGCAGAACGATAATAATAATAATAATAATAATAATAATGGTAACAGTGCGGTAGCGGCAGCGACGTTAGGGCAGGCTTTGCTCGATTCATCTTTTCCTGCGGCGGTTGATGATGTTGACAGGGAGGAGAAGGAGGAGGAGGAGAAGGAGGACAAGGACGACGACGACGACGACGACGATTTGTATATCAACTTAGACCCAACGGAACACTTGTTGTCGTCCATCAACGAAATCACGCGCATACAAAAAGCGAACGAAAAGCTGCGATTGGAAAACGAGCGCATATTGACGCGAGCGAAAATCGCCGAACAGAGACGAGGCGAAGAGAGGTTGGAATCGAGCGAACACAGAGAAGAATTGAAACGACAGGTGGAAATGTTAACCGAGGATTTACGAAGAGAAAAAGAAATACGAGAAGAGGAGTTGTTCAAGGTCGAGCAAGAGAAGAAAGAGATGAACGACTTGCTGAAAAGAGAGAAGAGCGCGTTCGAGGAAAGAGACGAGACGAGACGAGACGAGATTGAGAGTTTAAAGGAACGAGAGGAAGAAACGATGGCGACGTTGAAAAACGCGTTGAGGGAGGCGGAGGATGTGGCCGAGAAACGAAGCGATGCGCTTTCCAAGAGCGAGAACACTGTGTTGGAAACAAAACAGCTCTTAGAAACGGAACAAACAAAATCGAAAGAGTTGCAAAACGCTTTGAACGCTTTGAAAGTTGAATCGCAAGAGTTGAAGGAAGAAACGATCAAAGACGAGCAGTTGTTGAACGAGAAAATCAAAGAAAATATGGAAACCGTGGAAAACATCAAGTGGGAAATGGAGACGAAAATCAGCGCATTGGAACTCGATAAAGAAGAGTTGCTGAAAGCGCAAGCGAGCGATGTCGCCAAGTGGAAGAAAGAACTCGAAGAGAGAGAATCGGCGATACTGAAATTGACATTGGAACGGGACGAAGTCGCTGAATCGTTGAGAAGAGAGAAAACCGAACTCGAAAACGATTTGAAAGATGCGAACGCCGCCATCGCGGCATTGACTGATCGCGTGAACAGCGAAGATTCCGCGACTCTTTTACTCGAAGAAGCGACAGTTCGAGCGGAAACGTTGGAGCAAGCGATGGAACATCTCGAAGAAGCTTTGCAGGAAGACTTGATTGAAAGCGAAATGCAAACGATTCGCGCGAAACAAATGCTCTCGCTCGCGGAGGATAAAAGCGATAGTTTAGAAAAGAGAGTGCAAATGCTTTTAGATGAACTGAACGAGAACGCATCAGCGGCAGAAACGAGCAATGTTTCTCCTGCGAACGCGGACGCTCTCTCGAGAATTCAAGAACTCGAAGACGAACTCGAAGAAGCCGGAGACATGACGGAAATTCGAAACGCCATCGTGGAAGAGTGCTCGTTGATGCGAGAAGAGGTTGAAATCATGGAAGATCGCTTGGAAAAGATGCGCATCGAACGCGACACCGCGGTGTTAAAACTCTCCAAGTACGCCAAAGAGGAAAAAAACGACGACATCGACGTCGACGAGGAAGAATCGAAAGACTGTTATTAAAGAAGAGAGTCTTGGAAAAAAAAAACGCGCGCGTGCAGAGTTTTTGCAATATTTATTTGTTGTTGTGTGTATATACATATCATCTATTCTTTTTACAACTCTACTCATACGCACACACACAAAACGTTTACGTGTTTCGTTCTTCGTCCTTGAAATACCATGGTACTACCTAAATGGTATTATTGTTGTTGTTATTATTATTATTTATTCTTATTCTGTTCCTCTTCGTATATTTGTTTTTCGTCTGCGTCAAAGGCAACCTCTTCTTCTTCTTTTGGATAAGAAGAGACCGAGAGCGTAGTATGTTGTTTTTATCGTCGACTCGGCAGTGTGTATAATATTTCCGCCGAGCGATTCACTCTTCTCGTACTATTCGCTCTCTCGTTTTTCGCGTTACTGTTGTTTGACGTCGTAAACGCTCTTTAGTATTACTTTCTCTCTACAACTTACTCCTCAGCGCTTCCTCCACCTCTCGCATCGCCGGTCGTCCGTTTTTCCCGAAAAATCCTTGCTGCCTTCCGCTGTAAATCATTCCTAACTGTTCCTCCTCGATGGTCACCGTGATTGGATACTTATCCACTCTGTTCGGAACGACGTTCGCGTTTTTCACCACGGCCAAGATGGCAGCTTTCGCCGCTTCAAACTCTTGGCCGCCGCCGTCTCAGTTTTTACTATACGTTATAGTGAATTTCATGTCGTCGTTGGATTCCGATGATGATGACGACGACGATGACGCGCTCCTGGAGAAAGAACGTCTCCCTCTTCTCGCGGGGTGGTCGTAAACAACGCCGCTATTCGAAGAAGTCCTTTTCGTTCTCGAAGAACGACTACCTTTGATGAAAAAGTTACTCTGAGAAGCAGCGCGTCGTATCAACAGCGCACTTCTTCCTCGCATCACTCTTCAAACGAAAGAAAAGAAAAGAATTCTTTCAAGATGATTTTTCTTCTTCTTCCACGCCACTCTGTTGTGAGGGATGCTTTCTCGACAAACAAAACACAAAAAACGAACAAAAAAAAAGAACAAAAAAGGAGGAAGAACACCCCACCCATCATCATCATCATCATCATCTATGCACGCGTGCATCTGCGGCCTCGCGAACGGTCTCGGCGTCAACGTGGCGACGCAGCTCTCGTTGTTGCTCCTCCCTCGCGTGTTAAACAAAAAGTCTTCCTCTTCTTCTTCTTCTTCTTCTGGAGATGGAAACGACGACGACGACGACTCAAAATCAGCGCTGAAAGAATTCGAGGGATGTTTCGTGACGAGAATCACGCTGTGCGACTCCGCGCTGAACAACAGCATCGCGCAAAAGTCGTTTTCGAAAGAAGAAGACAATAATATATTCGTGACGGAAAAAGACGTCGCGCTTTCCGGCGGGGTACTCCTAAAAAGCGATATCGGCGACCGGAAATCCGTCGCGCTCTGTCGACGGTTGCGAGCTCGATTGGTGTTGGCGTCTTCGTCTGAGGGGGAGGAAAAGAAGGAGAATAGCATCGTCGACGTTGCCGAGGATTGTTCTTTCTTCTCTTCTTTGTCTTCTTCTTCTTCTCCCTCGTCGCCGCCGCCAATCGACGCGTTGTTTTTCTGCGACGGCGCCGGGCCGTTATCGGTCGCGTGCAACGCGAACGAGCGACTGCGATCGAGGAAAGGAGGAGAAGAGAGTCGTCTCGATCATCAGCGGCAACAACTGCAACAACGACCC
>Ga0302116_1001916_pt1 | contig 12386 bp, 10 predicted proteins | sample AG5_SCM_MG_FD_203124 | JGI IMG/M metagenome (GOLD analysis project Ga0302116, IMG submission 203124) | Marine microbial communities from Western Arctic Ocean, Canada - AG5_SCM | ecosystem: Environmental > Aquatic > Marine > Oceanic | place: Canada: Western Arctic Ocean | collected 2017-10-01 | reverse complement strand
CTTATCGGCGGCGTCGTTCGTCGCGGATCGGCCGGTCTCGAGCGCGACCTTCAAGTTGCCGCACTTGTCGACCGCCTCTCTTTCCCTCGATTGCGAAGCTCGAAGTTCCTCTCGGAGCCGCGCCGATTCCGCCGCGTGCGTCTCCGCGCGTTCCGCGGCGCGTGACTCGAGCTCCCGGACGCGCGCCTCGAGCGCGTCTCTCTGCCGCTTTGATTCGTCGCGCTGTTTGTCCATCGACGCGTCGGCGGAGGCGGCGGTGGCTAAGAGCGCCTCACATTTTTCACCCAAAGCTACGTACTTGCGGCGAAGGCTTCGGCGTTCGCGTTCGCTCGCCTCGAACCTCGCGTCCGCGTCCGATCGTTTAGCCTCCGCCCCGCGTCTCTTCTCCTCGCACCTGCCCAGCTTGCGCCGCCACGTGTCACTTCGTTGTCTCTCCGACGACAACAACGCTCGGCACTCGGAAAGTTCCTCTGCGGTCTCCGAGTGTCGAATTCGTCTGTGCGCTTCGTCGGCGTATCGAGGGGTGAAGGCGATTGGCGGGGAACCCGGCGGTCCGAGGCTCGATTCCCGGCTGGGTCGAACTAACGTGTGTCGGGATGCCCTCCGTTCGCGGCGGTAGGTCGCGGCGGACGGCGACGGCGTGCCGGTGTCGTGGTCGGTCGCCGGTTGACGGTGCGATGAAATCGGCGACGATGTGTTGGACGTGGTGAGGGCGATGGGGAGGTGGACGCCTCGCGCGGTGGCTTTGGAGAGCAACGCCTCGATCGGGTCCTCCTCCGTCGGGGTCGGCGGCGTGGGCGACGGCGTTTGGGGATGTCCCGTCGGCGGCTCGGTCGTCGTCGAACTCGCCGCGGTGTTCGTCGTCGTTCGAAGCGGCGTCGGGGTCGACGGGTCCGTCTCCTCGGATCCTCCCGGTCGATGATGATGGGAGTCAGATCGCGGACCTTCTTCGAGACTGGCCATTCTCGGATCCCCCGACGGTCTCCATCCGGCGTCTCCCCCCGCGGCGATGAGCTGGTCCATGATCTCCTTCGCCCTGGACGCCGCGAACGTCGTCGTGGCTGGGGAGGACGCCAACTGGGAGTAGAGCGGGTCGTGGGCGAGCTCGCTGAACATGGACGCCTGCACGCGCTCCGCGAGGTCGCGCGCTCTGTTCAGGTACGCCGTGGACGGCGTTCCGGACGTCGACGGCGGGATGCCCACGCCCACGCCGCCGCGACGCGTCTCAGCGCCGCTCGGGGTCTCCGCCCCTGCCGCCATGGCGCCGCTCACTCCGCTGACGCCCGGGCTACTAAGTGCGCGCCCGCAAACTTTCGAATGACTTTTTGACTTGTCACCAATCTTGTCACCGCGCGATCGAAGATACGAGCGTGTCCGCGGCGCCTACGCGTCTCACAACTCGCGACACACGTCGGTATCGTCACGTCTGAGACCATGGCCGCGTGTCTGGCATCCCCCGCGATGATCCGCGTCGGCGCGCGCGCGATCAAACCCACCCGGTGCGCACCAACCCGAGCCCACCGCCTTCCCTCCCACACGGCATGATGCGCCATCTATCTTCCGCGACTGAACACAACCCTCTCGTTCGCAGAGCCCGCGCTCGTGTCTCGCCGGCCCGCGCGGTGTCCCGCCGTGGATTCACCGTCCGCGCGGGATCCACCGACGACGACAGCGTCGAGATCGCGCTCAAGGTGGAAGGCATGATGTGCGACGGATGCGCGAGCTCCGTCACCGAGGCGCTCACCGGCGCTTCACCCGACGTGTCATCAGTGGATGTCAACCTGGAGACGAAGATGGTGACCGTGGCGGTCAAGGCGGAGAGCGCGGTGGCGGGACTGACGCTGATGCCCGCGCTCGTGGACGCGGTCAAGGGCGCCGGCTTCGACGCTGAACCCGAGTTCTAGAAGGATGGCTAGAAGGATGGAGACGCCGTCGGCGACGTACTCGATTGAAAGCTGATTGTCAAAACTTACAAGTACAAATCTCGAACCCTCCTTCCCTTCCCTTCACGCCACGGTGTCGGGCCCAAACACCGCCGCCAGCCTGGTGCGCTGCGCCTCCGTCATGTGAATTCTCGCGCTGTGAAGCATGCGGATCCGCTCGCCGGTCACCGCGGTCGTCGGAACAGTCACAGGTGCCTCGTCCGCCCAGCTCACCCCTCTGTTCTTCTTCTTCGTCTGTTCGGTAGCCTCGGCGGGATTGACATCGTTGTTAGCCTCGACTTTCTTTTGGAGGTACGCGGCAACCTTAGCCTCCCTTTTCTCCGCGGCGCTCTTCTTCCCACCCGAGCCTTTCTTCCTGCTCTTCTTCGTCCGCCGTTTCCGTGCTTCGTCCTCCTCGCGAGCGATCGCGGCGAGCGCCTCCTCCACGGTTTCCTCGTCGAGCGAAGTTTCCCTGGAAGAAGAGGCGACACCCCGGTGCTTCGGCGGCGATAGCGGCGACGTCGGCGACGTTCCCTCACGACGCTTGACGACCACCTTCGCGACGTCCTCCTCCTCCTCGTCCCCGTCCGCATCCGCATCCGTATCCGCATCCTCGTCCTTTTCCATGAGTCCCTCGAACGGGTTTTTGGCGAGCGCCGCCGGCTGCGCGGTGACGACCTTCGCCGGCTCTGACCGAAACCCGGCGAGTGTTAACTCGAACTCGTCGGCGTCGTCATCCGCGGAGAGGTAGAACGACTCCTCTGCGCCGGCCTCCTCCGTCGTCTCCGTGGGGGTCTCCGTGTCTTCGTCTTCCCGCATCTCGTCGACGTCGTCGTCCCTGGCTCCCTGGACGCCCTCGGGCGCGTGTGACGGCTGATGTGACGGCTGGGACGGGGGATACAGAACGTCCTCGACGTCGATGACGACGGGCGGCGGCCGCGTCCCTCGCGGCGCCGGCGGCGGCGACGACGGATGACCCAAATATTCACCCGGATCGAGCGGAGGGCACGAGTAGACAACTTCACGCCGGTCTTCCTTCGTCGCCAGCGCCGCCTCGAGGGTCTCGACGCGGCCGCGAAGAACCTCGCGCTCCGCGTCGCCCGTCTCGACCGCCTTCCGTAAGTTCTCGATCTGGTCCGCGAAGCACCGCTCGAGCAGCGCCAGCCTCTCATCCATCGCGGCGTGAATCTTCTCCTCAACCGCGTGAATCTTCGCCTCCGTTCGTTTCATCGCGTGAGTATCGGCGCTCGCCGCGCTCATCGCCTGGGCAGCCTGCGAGTGCGCCGCGCGGTCCGCGTGCAACGCCGCCTGCAACGCGGCGAGCGCGATGGCGCTCGCGTCCGTCGCCGGTGTGTGCTCGGCGTTTGAATCCTGGAAACCCGGCGGCGGCGCGACGTCCACCGGCGCCTCGAAGCCTTCGCCGAAGTCTCCTCCGAAGTCTCCTCCTCCGTGTGTGGAAACGTCTGCCACATCAGCCTCCAAGTCAGCCTCCACGTCATCCGCCACGTCAGTATCCACGTCAACGAATGCGTCGGGTGCGTCGTGGAAGGACTGGGGAAGCACGGGGAGGTCGTTCTCGCCGACCATCTCGGCCCAGTCGTCGGAGGGTAGGTTCGGGAGGAGCGTGCGGAGAAGGCTGCCTTGTTTCTCGAGCGTTTGCTGCGGCGGGCTCGGGCTCGGGCTCGGGCTCGATGTTCTCGGCGTCGGCGGCTTGGGCGGGTGCAGCTCGGAGGCTGCGCACGGCGAGCACGGGATGTCCGCGTCGTCGCGGCCGCCGGCGAGCGCGGCGCGGATGATGGTGAGCGGCGGCGGGGGTCCCGGCGGCGGCGGAGGCGGGCCCGGCTGCGAGGAGGAAAAAGTTTTGGCTTTGGTTGCCAAAACTTTTTTTGCCAAAACTTTGTCGACTCCGCATCGGCGGCAGTCGGCGCGCGCGTCGCGGTTGTGCGCGTGGCACTCGTCGCACCGCCACCCCCCGTCGTCGTCCCTGACGCGCACGGCGACGACCGGCGCTCCCTTCGTGCCGGCGACGGCGACGGACGCGCGTTTCGATGGCACGACGGGAGCGGAGGCGTCGAGGCGAGGCCACCTCTCCTCATCGCGTGCGTTATTTTCGCTGCCCGTCTCGGACTGATTCGAGGTGAGGACGACGGAGGATTCGCGGGAGGATTCGGCCGCGGCGTGCGACAGCGGGCCGGTCGGGGTCTCGGTCGCCGCCGGCGGGGCGACTTCGTCGTCGACGGTCAGCGCGGCGTCGCGGTAGGATGCGAGGTTCAGCGGCGTCTTCACCGGGTGGAACTCCGACGCGCGCGCGTCGAGAGGTTCGTCCGGCCGTTGAGCGACGTCGTCGTCGGTTTCCCCCGAGGAAGATTTCCTGGGGAGATTCGGCTGCCCGTGGGGGACGGCGTTGGTGAAGATCCGCACGCCGCGCTGCTGCTTTCCGTGCTTGCCGCGATGCTGATTTCGATGCTTCGCGGCGCGCTGCGGCGGCGGCGGCGCGGCAGTGACATCGGCAGCCGCGGTCATGGTTGTGGCGACCGTCGCCTCGCATCGAGTGAGAGATGGAGGGAGATCTCCGCGGTGAGCCAAAAAAACGCTCGAGGCTCGGAAGAGACGAAGAAATCGAGGCAGCGGAGAGGAGGCGAGCGGGCGGGCGGGAAACTTGGGTGCCGATCGCGATCGATCCCAGGCTGCCACGTTGGCACTACCGCGATCGAGACGCGCGTCGTCGCTCACTCTCTTCGTCGCCGTCTCACCGGTAGCACGTCCATCGGTCTATCATCATCACGATGTCCGCGCCGCTCACATCCGCGCTCTCCTCGCGCGTCAACATCGTGCAGGCGTCCGTCCGCGCCCGCGCCGCGTCAGGTTCCAACCGCGTCGCCCGATCCTCAAAGCCGATCGTCGTCGCGAAGGCGACCCCCGCGGAATCTAGCAACGTCGTCGTCCTCGGAGGCACCGGCGGCACCGGCTCCGAATGCGTGGTCCAGGCGCTCAAGCGCGGCGCCAAGGTCACCGTCCTCGCGCGCGATCCCTCCAAGATGACCACGCCGCCCGGCACCGGCGGCGCGGCCGAAGGCACACCGCTCTCCGACCCCAACCTCACCGTCGTCAAAGGCAACGTCTCCGACGCGGCGGACGTCGCCAAGGTCATCACGAAGGATACCACCGGCATCGTCGTCTCCCTCGGAGGTAAGACAAAGGACGTCGGCGCCACCATGCTCACCGACGGCACCACCAACGTCATCAACGCCATGAAAGCCGCCGGCATCGACAAGGACGGTGAGTGTTTCTTTTCTCTTTTTTGGTTATTTTGGTTATTTTGGTTATCGTCGTACGGGCAGTTAGTCTGACGTCGTGTTTTGTTAACAGCGAGAATCGCAATCGTGACGTCAATCGGAGCCGGCGACTCCGCCAACCAGGCGCCCATCGTCTTCCGCATCCTCATGTCCACCGTCATGCGATCCATCTTCAACGACAAGAACAACCAGGAGCAGCTCTTCCTAGGGCCGGGCGGGCCGGGCCGGGACCTCGAGTTTTGCGTGGTGAGGCCGGGTGGGCTCGGGCTCGGGCCGCCCACAGGCGTCGTCAACGTCATCGACGGCGAAGGTACGCACGCGCTGACTCCCCAATTCCCCTAATTACCGTTACCGTTCGCATTCCCACGTTTCTATTCCCACATTCAACACGCGCGCTGACCCTGTTTGCCCACCCCGTGTCGTCAATCACAGCCGGAAGCATCGCCAGGGCGGATGTTGCGGACTTTTGCCTCGGGGCGCTGTTCGAGGAATCGTTCCCGTACGTGGGCAAGGCGCCGTGCATCTCATCCGTGGGCGGGACCTCCTGGACCAAGGACCGCGGCGACAAGGGCATGATGGAGGCCTGATCGGGAATAGCGCTCCTCATAGAATCGAATACGAATGAATAAATAAATGCTCATCTCCCGACGTCGTCACATGTAATACAGACACACGCCGCTAATGTAATCTACGTATCGCGTCACTCACTCACGAGCCTAGTCGCCCTCCTCGAGACGGCGTCGCTCGACCTGCGCTCGGAGGGATTCACACGCCGCGCGCCTCTTACGCCGCTCCAAACGCGTGAACGCCGGATCAACGTCTTCGTCAAAGTTAACTCCCCGTTCGAGGTTCTCCCCCGCCGGGGACGCCCTCGCACTCGCCCCTCGAGTCGCCGACGCTTTCATCGCCGCGAGCGCCGCCCTCGCCTGCGCGCGCCACCACCAGACCCGCCCGCCGTGTGTGTCGTCCCGGGACTCCTGATCCATCACCGAGGAGTCGCGCGTCTCAGTGGTGGACACGCGCACCGAGCGGCTGGAGACGGTTCCCTTGCCCTTGATTTCCGCGGCATCCATCAACGCGCGCCTCGAGTTCTCGGCGTTCGTCTCCCGCCTTGATTGTTTCACAACTTTCACCTCGGGCTGCTCACGAACGATGGGCGGCACCCGTTCGTCGCTGTTGAGGTCCGTATCGCGCAGTCCACGCGCCAGCTCGTCCACCTCCCGGGAGTCAGCGCGTGCGCTCGCGCTCTGAGACGCGCTCAATTGGCCGTAGGTATCATTCGCGTCCTTCGTCGGCGTCTCGATCTCGCTTTTGTGCTTCGCGACCGCCACGGACGGGTGAGTTTCGTCCAGCAGTGTGGTGACCAGCGTGGGTCCACGCGCGGCGCTTCGCTCGCACGACAGCTGGACCCACACGGGTTGTAAGACGCGCAGCGGTTTGGGCAGCGGGGGAAGCGCGCGCGAGAGTGTTTGCCCGTAGGAAGCGGAGTACGTCCAACCCAACGACTCCCCCTTCCGTTCCAAAGTGATCCCGGGAGTCCCTTCTGGAGCCGGTTCCAGACGCATCCAGCTCCCGCTCGTGTCCGCCACCTCCTCGAACGACGTGTCCAGCGCGGGCAACACCGCGCCGGGATCGTCGTCGGTAATTACCGAATTACCGTTCTTAACCCCAATTAACCCGCGACCGTCCCGCGCCCTACCGAGCAGCCGGACGACGCCCCTGACGTGAAAACGGGGAACGAACACCGCGACGCCGTCGTCCTTGACCTCGTGAACCACCGCACGTTCCACCAAGGGTGTGCGCGCGAGGTGTTCGAGGAGGTACAGCTCGGAACATCGCTGCTGCGCCCTCTTCGCGGCTGTAAACAAAACAAGCCGTCAGTCTAATCGCCCATACGAGTCTTACGAAAGTAAAAAAAAACTCACCGCGGTTGCGTTCGTTGAGGTGCGTCGCCGTCTGCGCCAACGAGTGAGTATTCGTATTGTTTGACTCGGGCCCCGTCGCCTCAGCGCTTCCTTCCCCGGCGCCGCCGACCGCGGCGAGCAGCTGCCGGTGCGCCACCACGTCGGCGTACCTTCGAATCGGCGAGGTGAAGTGGGTGTACAATGCCAGCGCTAGGCCGTAGTGTCCGTGCCCGCCGCCGTCGCTCGGCGGAGCGCCGCCCGTGACGCAGTACTGTACACAAGAAAACACGACGTCAATCGAATCGCCCGCACTGATGAAATAATAAACAAATGAACAAATAAACAAATAAACTCACTTGAGCCTCTGACATCGCCCTGGTCGCGACGCCGCGGAACAACGCATCCGCCGAGTGTACGCCGTCTGTTGGGGTGCCGCCAGCCGTTTCTTTCAGCCGTTTCTTCGCGTCATCCAGCGACCTCGCCAGCGCAGCTCCGTTCGACGCGTCCAGCACGACACCGCACGAACCCAAGAGCCTTCTCAACTCGTCGAAACCGTCCAGCCGCGGCGGCGCTGTACACAACAAAACACGACGTCATCATACTAATTGCCCGTACGGAAACAAAAATAAACTCACCGTGCCGCCTCACGAAAGCGTACGCGGGGGTATGGGCAAACACCCTGGTCGCCACCGCCGCGTTCGCCGCAATCATCAGCTCAGCCACCACGCGCATCATCGGTACCTCCCCTTTCGTCAGCACCGCCAGTGGAACGCCGTCGCTGGACGTTTCGAACCTGTGAATAAAACATGACGTCAATCTAATTGCCCATACACGAATGAAAATAAACGCACCGTAACTCGGCAGACGCCAACTCCTGTAAACAAAACACTTTCCCGTCAGTTCAATTGCCCATACACGAGAATACAAAAATAAACGTACCACGGCGCCGAATTTCGTTCGCTCCGCGTTCATGATTCGCGAAAAGTTCGTCACGACTTCCAGATCCTTCCGGACGTTTCCAGTCTCCGCCACGTCATTCAGGTCGTCCTCGTTGGTCGGAGGCGGCCGGCCGTCTAAGATGGCCTGCGCCTGGTAGTAATTGAGCTGATGGTTCGATCGAATCACGGAACGACCGAACCAAGGAACGCCGACGACGTTATAGTTTGAATCCAAAGTCCACATACAAGACACCGCCAGCCTGTGAACAAAACACGACGTCAGTCATTCATTCTAATAACCGCCCGTACCGTACGAAAATACACAAGTAAACTCACCTGTCGGCGCCGCCGATCAACGAACAGAGGTTTTCTGAGAGCACCGCCGGGAGCATGTCGATCCTACCGTCCGTGAGGTACACCGTGGTACCCCTCGCGCGCGCCTCGAGGTCCAACACGGATCCCTCCTCGACGAAATGGGAGACGTCCGCGATGTGCACGGCAACCTCGTACCCGAATTCGTCATCCAGGCGATCAGACTCGGGGGAATCGTCCGCGGACTCGTACTCGCCCGTCTGCGTTTGACTCCCCATACGTTTTTTGACTGCCCCGTTGACGTCTCCACCTCGCGGCAGCCGCACGCGCCGCACCGACACCGCGTCGTCGACGTCGGTGCACCCGGGCGGGTCGATGCTCATGGTCCGGTGCGATCGCATATCCCTTCTCACCTTTAACTCGTCGCCCGGAATCACCCAATCGTTTCGCGGCAACTCTTTCAAAGCGCCCTATACACAAAACACGACGTCAGTCCAGACTAATTGCCCGTACAAAGATGAAAAGAAACTCACCGGCGAGAAGGCGTTTGTTTCGATGTCGTGCTCCGCCAACAGCGCGTTGACCTCCGCCGTTAAATCCCCGCACTTCCCGAGCGCCCGAACCACCCGCGCCTCCGGGTGTTTGCTGTGCGCCGGCCACCGCGTGATGCGAACGACGAGTCGTTGGCCCGCGAGTGCGTCGGCTCGGCGGGTCAGTAGTCGGCACCGGGGGAATCGTCGGTCCATCGGGATGGCCAGGACGCTGTTGGATCTGGCGTTGTTCGAGCGTGTGCGTGCTCCCTCGGGTGCTTTGTCTTCGGCGATGGTCGCGACGATGTCGGCGCCGCGGCGTCGCAGGACGCCGACGACCTCGGCGGTCGGGACCAGCCTTCGTTTCGTTTTTAGCTTTTTATCGTCGGCTCCGGCTTTTTCTTCGTCTCCGTTTGTATCGCCGTCTTCTTCTTCAGAGTCGGAGTCGGAGTTACCTTCCGCCACCGTGTGCGCCCCTTCCGCCGGCACCCACCGACTCCGCGGCAGCAGACGCACGGCCACGCCGTCGCCGTCGAGTGCCCTGTTCCGCAACGTTCTGGAAGGTACCAGAACGTCTCCGAACGTTTCCAAAGTATTATCATTTCCGTCGTCCGTCGTATCGGTTCGTTCCTCGTCCTCGCCCACCCTCACCGTCGCCTCCTCCGGCCTCCACCGACACACCTTGATCGTCCCGCGCATCAGCTCCCCGGACTCCAACCCGCCCACGATCGCGTCGTTGTCCCAGTGCGGAGCGAAAGCCCGAGCTCTATTTCCTCCTCCGTGCTCACCCAAACCCAAGAGCTTTCGTTCATCGTCCGCTTTCATCGCCGCCTCGTTCGCCTCCCTCACCGACTCGAACGCGTTCATGACGTCCACGTCGTTCGAATGGAACCGCGGGAAGTACTCGTGCGCGGCGAGGACCTCCACGCCGGGCGGCAGGCGCCTCCGCATCTCGCTCGCGAGATTAACATCCAGATTAACTCCGCCGTTCAGCGTCGAGGCTCGATCGTCGGAGAGGACGACGACGGGAAATGCGCCGTGCACTTTCCCGGCGTACCACGCGGCAGCGCGCAGCACCGGGTCGTGGAACACCGAGAACGTCGGGTTCGCCGGTGTGTGTGACACGCCCGCGTCTTCGTTCATGGACACAGCCGTGTCCGCGTCTCCTCTGGGATTATTTTTCTTGGACGATGGGGCGAGCCATCGACTCGGCGCGCGTTCGTCACGCGCGGCGACGACGGACGTGTGCACGCAGTGCTCGTTCGGGAACAGTCGCAGACTCCGCCGTCGATCGTTGTACACGTCTCGCAGTCTCTTGGAGAGCCGGGTGTTTCCCCGGCGGTGCACGGTACGTGCCTCTGATTGCAACAAGATGATGTTCTTCGCCGCGTCGCGCATCTCGAGGAAGTCCACGTACTCCGCGATGCTCGTCGCGTCCGGGACGAGGTAATGCGTCGCGTCGGATGCCAGCGGGGTGCCCACCGGGTTGCCGTCGACCGCGTCGCCGATCCCCGCGTTGTTGTTGTCGCACGTCTCGCACAAAGCGCAGCCGCACGGGAGGTCGTCGCGCAGGTGCGCATCCTCGGCGTAGTTGAATACGGTGCCGGTTCTGCGGCGGAGGCGGTGGCCGGACACGCGCGCCGTCGCGCCGTCCCACGCGGACGCCATCTATTGACGGCCACCGGGTTCTATCGAAACAGTCGCGGCATCGCGCCGATGATACCCACGCGGCACGGCTCGCCCCAACGCCGGATAGGGGCTCCTAATAAATGACAATGACACGACTCTTCTCAACCCTCGAGAGCGAGGATTCCTTGGAGGCAGATCTGGCGCTCCGAGGGCACAACACGAGCCGCGCATCGCGGGTGTGACCGGCGCTCGGATCGAACGAAAGCCCCGCGCCGCTCGATAGCACGCAGGACACCGGGCAGGCACCCGCGTCCCCCGATCGTCGCGTTCGTCTGGGACCGCGCGAGGCGCTCGACGGTTCGGTGCGCCCGGCGATTGGTGGTTAGGGCGGGAACATAATCGCGATGGAGCCACCGCCTCCGGGACACGAGGAGCCTCCCCCGCCCGGCGCCGAGCCCGAGGCGCCGGCGCTCGATCCCGCCAACCCGTACGCCGCGTACGACGCCTACGCCGCGCAGGCGTACTACCAAGCGCAGCACGCGGCCGCACCGCACGCGACGCAGGCCGCCGACCCCGCGATCGCCGCGTCGGTCCCGCCGACAGCCGCGATGCCCCCGGGAGTCGCCGCACCGCCCGGGATGGCCGCGCCCACCGCAGCGGCACCGGCCGCAGGGTACGACGCGGACGCATACGCCGCCTACTACGCGCAGTGGGCAGCCGCGGAGGCTGCGCAACACGCCGCGTACTACGAGGCGCAGAGGGCGCATGAAGCCGCCGCGGCAGCCGCCGTCCCCACCGCAGAGCAGCTCGCGGCCGTGGCCAGGAACGCGTTCCAGGGTCTTCCCACCAGACCGGCGGTCGCCAAGGTGAGCGCGGCGGTGGCCAAATTTGAAGCCGCGGCGGCGGCGGGCGGCGGCGGATCTCCGTCGATGACGACGGGCGGGGACGCGTCAACCCCGGACATGGACACGGACGACGGAGCCCCGCCGCCGCCGCCGTCGATCCCGCCGCCGCCCCCGTCGGTGCCGGACGTCCGCGACGACCTACCCCCACCGCCGCCACCGCCTCCTCCCCCAGTAGTCGCCGCGCCTAAACCCAAACCCATCGTTGACAACAAGAAGGTCATCGCGAAGCCCTCCGTTGGGAAAGGCAAGCTCGCGGGTGTCGAAGCGCTCGGTCGAAATACCAAGGGATCCGACACGGGAGGAGTACACACGATCGCGGCGCCAATGGGAGGAGCGCAGGGCGGCGGCACAGCTGTGTCGGCACCCTCGGCACCCTCCGCGGAGAAGCTTAAGAAACCCACGTGGCAGGAAACCGCGAACGAAGCGTTGGCGTCGAATCCGGTGTCGCTGTCTGCGATTGAGTTGGCGAAGGCGAAGATCGCGCGTGAACGTGAAGAGGCGCAACGTGAACGCACACACAGTGACAGGGACGTCCGGGACCGCGGCGGTGATAGGGACAGGGACCGCGGGAGGGATCGAAGAGACTCGAGGGACGGTCGCCGCCGGAGGTCCGAAGGAAGCCGAAGGTCCCGGAGCGGAAGCGCGGATCGAGATCGATCGGACCGACGCAGAGGTCGATCGAACCGCGGGCACTCCGGCTCCCGATCCCGGTCCCGCGACCGTGCCAGGGATCGGGATCGATCGCGCGATCGCAAGTCCTCGCGCGGGCACCGAGAACGAAGATCCGAAGATCGCGACTTGAAGGATCCAACTCCCGGCTCCACGGACGGAGACGGCGGTGCCAACAAGGATAAGCGCTACTGGGAAAAGTACTACGCCGAGAAGTTCGGCGTGGAAGTTCCTCCCAAAGATACCACGACGAAGCAGGAACGCGACGAGGTGAAGGACTG
>Ga0302116_1001914_pt1 | contig 12390 bp, 15 predicted proteins | sample AG5_SCM_MG_FD_203124 | JGI IMG/M metagenome (GOLD analysis project Ga0302116, IMG submission 203124) | Marine microbial communities from Western Arctic Ocean, Canada - AG5_SCM | ecosystem: Environmental > Aquatic > Marine > Oceanic | place: Canada: Western Arctic Ocean | collected 2017-10-01 | reverse complement strand
TCTCCCCTCCCCCCTCACTCACCTTCAATTCTCGCATCGAGAAAAAGTCCTCAAAGAAATTCTTAACTCTCAACAACTTCATCTTGTGCGTTCTGTTTTTGCTCATTAACCTGCTGCTATTACTCATGAGCATCATCCTGCGTCGAGAGAAACGAGCGAGCCACGAATTGGGTGGGTTAGCTAAGCAAATTGGATGTAGCCATTATGTCTGCAGCCATTTCCCGCACTTCATCGCGAGTATTATCGTCTTCCAAAAGGCTCGCTCGCTTCGCTCGCTCACCCCATCGCCTCTCCGTCATGTGCGTCCAACTCTTCCAATTTCCGCCACCTCTGGAAGCAACTCTGCATCTTCGTTATGGACCTGTAATCACGATTGTGAGGCAGCTCCGATCTGAATTCTTTCAGCTCTTTTTGTGTTTGATTCGTCTTTTTTTTTGGGATTGGAATAAACACCTCAACCTTGGTTTCAGAGGGCGAGGTCATCTTCATTCTTGCAGCGAGAATGGAAGTTTTGTCGACAATTGTGACCATTGGTGTCTCTTTGTGTCGGAAGAAGAAAATTGATGATGCTCGCCGCCGCCCTAACCGCCCTGACCGCTGTGAAACATTTGAGTTTCTTTGGAAACCCGCCCCCCCTTTTATTTTGGTAGGCGAGCAATAAAGCATGCAGCTTCCCTCTCCTGTTCTCCAAGTCATCCGCCTCGTGAATTCAACTCTCGCCTTCATCCCGTGATCTAGATTTTTCTTCTCCACCATTCTAACGACCTGTGTGTGGGCCCCCTTGTCCTTCTCTGCCAACATTATTGGATCAGTGATTATCTGCGCCGAGCGAAGCGAGATTGTGCGCATTTTTAATGGAGCAGGGGGGAGGCGAGTGAGCCAAAAAATTGAGAATAATGTTAGTTTAGTAGTGGCTCGTATATATTTCTCTTCTTCATCAAGGCTCGCTTGCTTCGCTCGCTCACCTTGGAGTTCTCCACGTCGCATTCACTCATTAGCGACCGACTGTCAGCGCGCATCAAGAACGCCAGCGCCTCTTTTCCCCCGCACCTCACCGTAGTGCTCAGTTTGCACCAGCGAGTCCCTTCAAAGACCAACGCGGCGCCAGACACGAGCTCGTTGCTTGTTTCCACGTTGAAGTCCTCGTCTCTATTTTGGAAACTAAGCTCGGCGCATTTTTTAAACGAAGGTTGCGAGCAGTGAGCGAGAAAAATTATTTGAGTGGGTTAGTTCAGTAGTGGATTCAGCCATGAATGGTAAATTTCGCACGGAGTTTCGCACACTTTTCTGTCACAAGGCTCGCTCGCTTCGCTCACTCACCTCTGAAACAAACCTTTCACACACTCAATTTCGTTTCTCTCTCCCTCGCTGTGCGCTTTCATTCGACTGTTTTTCAACCTTTCAACCATAGCTCCTCTGCGCTCAATGTCGAACTCAAAATCCTTGCAGAAGAACTTCCTCATACTGCGCCGAGCCAAACGAATTGGGTTGGTTAGCTAAGCAAATTGGATGTAGCCATTATGTCTGTAGCCATTTCGCGCACTTCAATCGCGAGTATTATCGTCTTCCAAAAGGCTCGCTCGCTTCGCTCGCTCACCTGATGAAATCAGACATGTGCGCCACGGCGGAAGAGTTGACAAATTTGTGAGGAATTGCTCCGCCCAATGACATTTGCGTTATATATTTCATTTTGGTTGACACCCCCGCACTATCATTCTCCTTCACGTAGGAGAAGAACGTCTTTATGTTCGTGGCAACGTAGCGATCTGTGGGACCGAGGTGAAATGCCACTGCCACCGGCCTTAGAATTGACGTCCTTCGAGCGCTGCGAGAGCTAACGACAGCGTTTGAGATGCTCTGGCCAAGCATTGGGCTTTCGTCTATGGACTCGGCCACGTGGACTAAAACTTCCGGGGAAGTTCGTTTCCAAACATGCCTGGAGAGGAATTGCCGAGGCTTAAAGCCGAAGCCAAAATCGCGCACTACAAATAGATCCTTCGAGTGGTCGTTGAGGGAAATGGCATCACGGTGCACAACGTCTTTCCTATCATTGTTTTTTAGGTTCCTGCGACTCGTATAGTTGTAGTTGTAAGCAGCGCATTCCTCGGGGGAGGCATCTATCGTAACATCGCATTTCATAATTCCGTTGCGATTTCCCTCGACGAAAGCGATGCTCATCTGCGATGTGTTTAGGGTTAGGTTAGAATTAGTTTGTTTAGTTAAAGTTAGGTTAGGTTTGTGCGCGCACTCTTCCCCTCGCTCACCATTGTCCGGCTGTCCGGACTGCACAGCTCAGTAAAATGGTCGTCACTTACGCTTCCGATCCCCCCACAAATTCTATTCAACAACCCGTCCTCTTCAGCACTATAACGCTCGTCGTCGTCGGTCTCCCCAAATGCCATCTTCCCCATGACCTTTTCCCGCTCGATTTTGTCAATTTCGTCGTCCCGGTTGAACGTCTCCCGAATCTGGAATACGCTGTGAAGCATTCTCGGGATCGTCCTGTCTATAACCGCAGCAGGAATGTGTCCTCTAGCGTCAGTGTGGGTAACAAACATCAGTTCGCACTGTTGTTCGCCAATATTTTCAAGTTTCACGAAGCCGATTGATTCGCCTCGGATCACATTTTTGCTTCTCCCAAGGTCAAAGAGCTTGTTGTCGTATTCTTTTTTTGGTGGGCGGAATGCGTAGACGTATGTACCGTCGTTTTGTTTGAGCCAGGTGTTTTCGGAGACAAATTGCCGAGCATGCAGAGGGTAAGGAAGCGTCTTAATTGTGCTAAATACTGTATGATCGGCTTGAATTTGTTCAACAAGCTCGCGCGGGTTGTTGCGTGCGTGCTGAACGGAGTTGAGTCTGAGGTTTGTTAGTGTGTGTGTGTGTGTGTGTGTGTGTGTGTGTGTGTGTGTGTGTGTGTGTGTGTGTGTGTGTGTGTGTGTGTGCGTATGTGTGCTTTTCGACTCACCTCTCGTTGCTGCAATAATCCCAAAGCCACGCCAACGCTTGCTCCGCACTAGTGTCAACAACCGCCGATGCCTTCCCCCACGCGTTGTGGTTGTTTTTCAGATGCAGATGGCTGCTCTGCAAGCCCTCATTCGAACCCTTTATCGTCTTCTTCATTGTACTCAGCTTCACAAAGATGCTCGAGTCCTTGTCCAGCCCCTCCCACTCGCTTGAATTTTGCCAATTTATTAAATTCATCGTTTCCTTTACCCAAGCTTTTTGCTCTTCATTGGCAACAGTTGTTGGCACATTCTTCACAAACGCATTTCGCAGCTGCGCCGAGCGAAGCGAGGCGCATTTTTAGTGAAGCACGAGCGAGCCAAGCGAGCCAAACGAATTGAGTGGGTAAGTTTAGAAGTGGATGTGGCCGTCTGCAGCTATTTCGGTGGATTCATTGCGAGTATTCTCGTCTTCCTCAAGGCTCGCTCGCTCACCTCCTTGTCAACAACTTCTCCATTCCTCTCGTAGAAATCACGCATGAAACACGATGCGTTCAGTAACCGTCTTATCCTATAATTTACCCAAGAGGTCGGCATTTTCCCTTTGTTAACAGTGGTTACTACGTACACGACCTCGCAGACGTTCTCCGCCAAGCTTTTAATCAACCACACGCCCTTGGATTTCTTTTCGACAATCCCCTTCTCTCCCTTCTGCTCTCCTTTCTGTTCTGCCTGCGTGCTCTTGGCGTCGGTTGGATGAATTCGCGCAACTCTGTTAGGAGAGTGGATGTGGTTGGAGGTGTTGGTGGTTGGAGACTTTCCGCCGCCCTGAAATTTTACCTCTGCAGCATCTATTGCGAGAACCAAAATGTTGCTGACCTTTCCCCAAACCATTTTCAAATTCGTCTCTCGAGTTCTGTGCGGAGGAGGCATAGATTTTCGCACAACAACGTGCTGCGTGTGATTCTGGGGCTCTGCGGGGGTGGAAGATGGCCGGTAAATTCGCCTCAGGAGGTTTCCCTCTTGTTTCTGATGCTCTTTCATCCGCAAATTACTTGTATAATGCCAACAAAAGGCCAGCGCCTCCTCCGCACTGCAATCCACTTTCGCCACAGCTTTGCCCCATGCGCTCGCATCTCCCTCCCTCGCCCGCTTGAACTTCTTCACAGCAACGTCTTCGTCCTTCAACCTTATCCAGGACTTGCCCTTGCTGCGATGTTCTCGGTTCATTCCCGCCGTGGAGTGGAATCTTTCAACCCTCCCACCGGCATTGCTGTGGTCTGCATAATTCATGCTGATGTTGATGATGCTCATTTCCTCCCTTGAACATTCAGGAGAAGCTGGCAAATTGCGTACAAAGTCTGCACGCTCAAGACAGTCGATTTCCTCGTCTCGCTCGAAGTAGTTGTAGGCGAGTCTGCGCCGAGCGAAGCGATCGAAAAAAATAGTTATTAGAAATTTCCCTCCATTTTGTTTTGTATTTGTAGCTCACCTAACCACGTCCAACAATCCGCTCATCGCCAGGCTGCCCAACGATTTTCGAATACAACCCTTCAAATCTACTTTGAAGGTAAAAGTAACCTTCGTCTGTCCGTGGGGGAGACGCGTCAGCTCGTACTCGGCCGTGAGCTCACCTCGAACTACTGTTTGTGAGGTCGTTGCTTGGAAGTTTCGCGGCATTTCCGGATCGTCGTCATTTGGGACGGGGGAGTGAATAAGAATGTAGTTGTCATTGTCGATTTTTTGGTAAATTGTGCGGTGAAGCCAATCACGAGGAGACAACGGTGGTGGGAGTTTCCGGCAAGAATATGTGATTTGGTGATGTGGGTTCAAACTTGCCACAACAAAATTAGGAAATTTACCTGATAATAGAAAGGGGGGGGGGGGGCGATTTGTGTGAGTTTATTTTTAAGTTTTTTTTATTTTAGGGATTCCACAGCTTCGCTCGCTCACCAGCATTATCACCATTTGCCTCAATGTGGGTCGAACGAGCGTGGTGGGAGTCGGTGAGAAAGATGAAGGCGAGCAGTTCTTCGGGGCTGGTTTGGACGACTCCGCTGAACTTGAATAGACCCCCGGGCTGAGAATGTTTTGGAAAAAACAAATCATCATCAGCTGCGAGTGAAATGAGGGTTGAGTGGGTTAGGGTTTAGTATTGGGTGTGCCGCTGTAGCGATGAGGCCATCATTATCCATCTAAGCAGATCCTACGCTTCGCTCGCCTCACCAATCTCCCAAAATTCATCATGGAGTAACTTTCTTTGAACTTTTCTAATGAAATCCGCTTCCTCGGGGGTGGAGGTGAGCGGCTCTAAAAGTCTCAATCTAGCAACAAACACATTTCGGGCTTCTAGATCTGCTGCCCTGGCTGCAAGAGAATCTATAAGATTCAGCGATTTGGAGATCGAAGAGGAGAGAGAAGTAGGAGAATTGTGTATCTGGCGTGCGTTTGTTGCGTTTGAGTCAACTGTAATCTGATTTACAATCATGGCAGGCCTACCATATTATAATATAATAAACAGAAACGATGCTACCTCATGATGCAATATCAATATGAGACCCGAGCAAAAACATTTTGATTTCGTTACGAAATTCTAATCCATATTATAATATCGTTTCAATTCAGGTGTTCAGCACAATGCCATCCTCAATACGCTGAACCCTGGTTCTTATATTATAAAAAAACCCAAGGATGAATAATAACAATGTTTTAGATCCGATTCCTCTACCCTTGCACCTTTCATCGTTTGGATATATCAATTCAGATTTCGACCAAGTTGTCGCTAGGGAAGATGACTCCACCCGGAATGGGAGCAATAGTGAAGATGATGACTCCTTGACGTCCTCCCTCCCCGTATCGCTGGTGTTCACCCCCACCAGCCCACTTCGTTACCATGCACTAAAGCATGTTGACAATATGCAAGAAAAGCAAAAAGAGGAGAACAGCAAGGACGCTCTGTTCCACCTCATGAAGATCAGGCAAACCAAGTTCAAGAAGCAGCAGAACAAACTCGAGGCTCAAATGCAACGGCAGCAGCAGCAGCAGTCCCAACAATTCAACCCCAACAACCAGATTCGCCTGAGCATGAGTCAGTATGGGGCGAAGTCCCTTGCGCTTTCAATCAATGCCAACACCACTTCCTCCACCACCAACCTCCTGGATGGCGACCATTACCTCCGGCATAACTTCTTGGATTCCCCCATCTTTCCTGCTACTAAAAAAAGCAAGCAGTTCCCCATTCCAGCCTACAAGACAAGTGAGATTTACGCGGACAAAACATACGAAGAATCCCAGCAGCAGCACCAGTTTCTTGTGTACCCCCCCTGGCTTGCAGTTGCGAACGCCACCAGGTCTGGCGCAAGTAACGAGCAGCTTGAGAAGTATGAGCGTGAGTACGAGCATGAGTACGAGCATGCTGCTGCTCATGAGCATGAGCTCAACCCCGAGCCCAACTTCAATTTCACAATGTCCCCAAAAAAACCAAACTCCCCGTTCCAAACCTCTCTCCCCGCCAACACCCCGATCTTCTTCCACGGAGAGAAGGCCCAGGCGTGCACCGCGATCCAAAAATCCTGGAGAGGGTTCATTGCCAGAGTTAGCATCTGGCGGTTCGGGGGGAGGGGAACCCACTACATGGTTGAGAAAATCCAGAGGCGGTACCGCGGGGTGCTCGGCAGGAGGAGAGCGGCGCAGCGCTGGCTCGACAGGGACGAGGAGAAGGCTCAGCTGATGATCGACCTATACTGGGGCTTCAAGGTGAGTGAGCGAGCGAAGCGGGCGAGCTTTGAGGAAGACGAGATGCTCGCGATGAATCCCGCGAAATGCCTACAGACATAATATAATGGCTACATCCACTACTGAACTAACATTATATTATTCCACTCAATTCGTATTCGTTTGACTCGCTTCACTCGTTTTGCTCTTGTTTCATTAAAAATGACCTCGGGACTCGCTCTGCAGGGGAGAAAAATTGCTAGGGTTAGGAGGGTGGAAATTTGGGAGAACTCGGCGAGCATGATCCAGCGGAATTACCGGGGGAGGTGAGCGAGCGAGCGAGCCTTGATGAAGACGAGAATACGAGCCACTACTAAACCAACCCACTCAATTCTGTTGACTCGCTTCATTCGTTTTGCTCTTGCTTCATTATAAATGCGCACAACCTCGCTTCGCTCGGCGCAGGCTTGGAAAAAAAATGTTCGCGATTCATAGGGAGCGGGTCATGAACAAGAAGGCTGCGTTCCTGCAGCGGTGTTACAGGGGAATGAGGGGGCGGGTGAAGACGACGGAGTACAGAGGGCGGCTCGAGAACGGTGTCGTGAAAATGGACAGAGTCATTGAGCTGCACAAGGAGAACAAGCTGTGGGAGAGCATTTTCGACAAGGACGGCGACGGGGAGGAGGACGAAATGCCGCCGGAGGACGAGCTGCTGGATGCGGCTTTGTCGCTGCTGTGCGTCCACCAAGACTACGAGAACGCGAGGCTGTACGTTAGGGACGCGTTGCGGTTCTACCCCGAGTCTCCGAGGGCGATGATTATATACGCTATATTGTTGCATATAGTTTGGGACGCGTACGGCTTCTTGAAAGTTCCAAGGCCGGACGTGTTGGACGAAGCGTTGGAGATTGTCGAGAAGGCTTGGGAGCTTGATCCGGAGCGAACTTCCTTCAAGGAATTCGAAGTGGAGTACTTCGAGAATGCTCGACGAATCCGCCCGTACGACCCTCGCCGCCTAACCAATCAGGCTGTGATGCTCCACGTGGTGTATGGATCATTCGACTCTTCGAAGGAGAAACTGCCCCAGCTTAAGATGCTATGGGAGAGCAACCGGCGCGCGGAAAATCTCTTCGCCCGGGCAATAGTGTTGGACGAGTCGTGCAAATTTCCTCAAATCCGCTCAATCACCAAAGTGTTCAGAACGCTTTACAGAACGAAGCGGGAGGTCTGCATCGACAAGCCCAAGAGCTTTCCGATTGGGAAGAAGGGTGGGAAGGTCATGTTCAATTTAACCATATACAAGGCCCTCGACAAATCCTCGAGCGAACTCGATCGTCGAGAAAAGTTAATTTGCCATGCGGCAGAGAAACCCATAAAGTTCAAGGGCGGAGCTGCGCCCGTCGAAATCACGCAACTCCCTTCAACGTCAACTTCAACCAAAACAAATAAAATATTCAAAAATGCCGTGAATTCAACCGCTCTCGCGAGCGTTCTTTCGAAGTCCGCCATCCAGCTCGAGAAGGCGTTCGACGTGTCTTCCAAGAGGAAGGTGAAGAAGGCAGAGAACGAAAAGCAGGTGAGCGAGCGAAGCGAGCGAGCCTTGAGGAAGACAAGAAATATATACGAGCCACCACTAAACCACCAACCCACTCAATTCGTTTTCGCACCTTCTTCGCTCGGTGCAGCAAACCCAGGCTGAGATCGAAATTTACAAGGCTCACCTGCGGCTCTTGAACCTGAAGACGAACCCGGTCGCCCGGAACTTTGTCGTTCACGAGACTGAGTGGAGGTGGTTGCTTCCGATTGCGATCGAGGCGGAGAAGAAGGGAGGGAGGCCAGCGCACATGGTCGACCAAGATGCGAAAAACGACCCGATGAATACGGTAGCTGAATACATTTCTGGCAGGCTCAAGATGAGGTCGACGTACGACACGATCGAGGAGGAGAGGCAGCGGGTGCTGCTGCTTCCCGAAATTCAGCATTTGAGGGACGGGGCAGTGAGTGAAATGATCGAGGACAACGCGAGCAGGAGGCTCCAGAGAATTTTTCGGGGCTTCCAGGGAAGGGCGCAGATCAGGCGGATGATCTTCAGGTACAAAATGAACGAAAAGCAGAAGGGAATTTTGATTGATATGCGCCACCAGATGGCGCTGCGGAGGCAGAAGCGAGCGTTATGCTGCTGTCTAGTTCAAGCACGCATCAAGGGCATGCTGTGGAGGAAGAGGTGAGCGACGGAGGATGACGAGAATACAAATTTCAGAGCTACAAAACTAACCTTATTCGACTCAATTACAGGCTCGCCCGCATGCGAGGTTGCAGCATCGTTGTCCAAACCTGCTTCCGTGGCTACTACTGCAGGAAGAAGCTCAAGGAGGCGGAGCGGAAGGTTCTGGAGGGCGCGCGGGTTGACGTCGTGTACAAGAGGGGGAGAGTTGTCAGCGGCTGCCATCTTTTCCTCGAGGTGAAGCGCTGTGGACTGTCCTTCAAATTCATCGGGAGGTCGGAAGAGCACATGGAAACGTTCTTCGGCTACGTGTACCGCGATGATACGCACAAGCTAATCGAATCTCATAACGAGAAAGTTCGCAACGAGGTGGCCCGGTTGGAAGCCATCGAGGGCGAGGCGTTTGCAAAAATGTACCAAGGGTACGATCGGGGGAAGGAGTCCGACGACGCAAAACAAATTCATGAAATGCAGAGTTTGATGAGTAGCAACAGTGGGAATGGAAATGGAAATGGAAATGGAAATGAGAAGAAGGGGAAGAGGGGTGGAGAACCCGAGCTGGACGAGGATCGCCTTCGCGAAATCAAACCGTGGCAATTTGAGAGAATTCTCAAAATGCTACTCGAAGGTCTTGCGCTCGTCAATCCCATCAAGAGCAGCAGCGAGGAATTGCAAAAGAAGGAAGGGAGCAAAATTCTCGTTGTGGAAATTAACTTGGGAAGCTCAGCTCACGGCCACGGGATTCTCGTTTTTAACGGGCAGAGAAGGTACCTCAAGGACCAGAAGAAAAGCTTCCAGAAGTACAACAAGGAGTTGAGAGGAAGACAAAACAAGCAGATGGCATTGGGGATAGCGGTCGACACGTGGTGAAGAAAGTAGAAAATTTTGGAAGGGATTCTCAAAAAAATTGGCCTTTCTCTATTCTTATCGCGGCGAATACTCCATCGTCAAGCCTTCGAGGGTCTGGTATGCCCAGTCTGTAACGTCGTCGTACCAGACATTACCCTCGTCGTCCGGGATGGCCAAGCTCATCACCGCGTAGTACATGGAGTCGTCGAGTTCTTCGCCAAAGGCATTTTGGATAATCTCAGAAATTACCGCTTCGCCGAGCATCCCCACACCCTCAACGTCGGCGTTCCGAAACGCATTGTCCAGCACTGCCCTCATCTCGTCCGAATCTAACCCGAGAATTGTGAACTTGCTCGCCGCGTTCCCTCTGTCTTCCATCTGGTCGGCCATGCGCCTTAATCAATCAAGGGCAAAAACGAATGAAGCGAGTCAAAAGAATTGAGTGGTGGAATAGTGTTAGTTTGGTAGTAGTGGGAGTGGATGTAGCAATTATTATGTCTGCAGCCATTTCGCGGGTGTTGATTCGTCGCGGGTGTTCTCGTCTTCATCAAGGCTCGCTCGCTTCGCTCGCTCACCGTTGCATCTCTATACTGTTCAAGTTCACCAGCACTGCGCCAGCAGCTTGCGCGAGCTTATCCTTACTGAGGTTGCCCCTCTTATCGACGGAAGCGGCACTCATAATCCCGGCAAGCTGAATCCTCGAGAGGCCGAGGTCGGCGTCGAGGAGAATATTCGAGGCAGCCTTCTTGGAGAGGAGAGGGGAATCATCCGGAGGAAGGTATTCGCTGATGCATTGCTGGACATAGTTCACGAGGTCCTCCTCGCTCTGGGTTGCGGCGCTGCGCATCTTGTCGGCCATCATGTCGGCTAGCATCTCGAAGCAGATGGGTACGAACTCCTCGTAGGTGATCTTGCCGTCGCCGTCCAAATCCACCTCGCTCAGCATGACGTTGATCTCCTTTTTGGTGAAGCCCAAACCCGACCCCTTGAGGCAAGCCTTAAACTCTTTTCGGTCGAGATAGCCACTTTTGTCCTTATCGGCCTTGATAAACGCACCCTTGAGCATCTGCTCAAGCTGGTCCCTTGGCAGCCCGTGGAGCAGGAAGTCCTTAGCGTCCTCCACCGCATTCTCCTTCGCCTCCTCAGTGTCGTCGGCGAAAGTTTGCTTCGCGTGCATTGTGTTGAAAACATCCACGGCCAGCGGGAGAAACTCCCGGTACGAGACAAATCCGTCTTCGTCCTCGTCCGCCTCGGACATCAGCTGCTTGATCACCTTGTTCGAAAGCCCTGCGACGAGCGGGAGAAGCGGCGCATTTTAATGGAACAGGGGGGAAGCGAGCGAGCCAAAAGAATTTAGTGGTTTTTTATTGGTTGGTTTAGTAGTGGATGTGGGTGGATGTAGCCATTTCGCGGGAGCAAAGGAGAAAAAAGGCGAATCGCTAAATCGGCAGTAACTCCAACGCATGGAGGTTCTAAACGCGGTCCAGGGGCATCTGCACGTCAATGTGAAACCTCAAAAAAGGCAGAAAAAAGGCAGAAAAAAGGCGAATTACAGAATCAACCGCATCGCCAACGCACTACGTCTTCAAAAGCTATGCATTGTACACGGTGGCTAGTTTGGCCACCTCAAGGCTCGCTCGCATTCGCTCACTCACCAAGCTCGCCCTTCAGGGAGGCAAACACCGCCTTAAATTCAGACCGGTCAAGCACACCATTGCCATCGAGGTCAGCATTATCGAAAAGAATACCAACTCGTTCCATTAACTCGTCGGTTGTGAGAGTGTTGGAGTTGAGGGGAGAAAGGTCTGAGGACTGGAGGAGATTCATGAAGTATGAGAAGGAGAACGCAGAGAGGTCCTCGACCGTATTCATGTCCTGAGAATAAGTTGAAGCACGAAGGAGCTCCCTAGTTAATCCCATCAGAGTATCTGACATCTCGGGGGATATGTTGAACTTTGGCATGAGAGGGAGTTAGTTTGGAAGTGGGAAATATCAGAGCGGTTAGAATTAAGTTCACATATTCAATATAAAAATGTTTCACTTGATATTTTTATTTTTTCCTTAGTTGTCAGAGTGCACCAACCTACTCACAAAAGACCCACAGCAGATGGAGATGAAAAAGCTTAATTTGGCTAAAATTTAAACCACTCAATGCAACAAAACGTCATGCACAGCTTTTGGATTCTGCTAATTCTTCTCGGGATGAAAGCTCGGACGGTGTTCAGCCACTGTCCAAGCGGCAACTCAGAGACAGACTGCGATGTCGGAACCGCCTCCTGCGATTCTTGTCGAGCGGGGACTTGGCTATTGGTTGAAACGTTTAATGATTGTTGCAAGTGCCCAATCGGGAAGTTTCAGCCAAGCGGGGGGAACAGCGAAGGGAGTGGTTCATGTCAAATGTGCGCCGCTGGGAAGCAGGACACGGACGATCGGCGATCCTGCACAACCTGCCAAGCAGGGAAATCTGATAGAGACGATCGCACATCTTGCACGTCTTGCACAGCTGGAACATATTCTGGACCAGCAGCGGCAGCATGTACGGATTGCGGGACAGGGAAGTGGAGCGACACCGTCGCTGCCACGGCGTGCACCTCCTGTGAAGCGGGGAAGATGAACGGCAACACCGCGTCAACAGCCGTTTCTGCTTGCGTCAACTGTGTC
>Ga0302116_1001911_pt1 | contig 12411 bp, 7 predicted proteins | sample AG5_SCM_MG_FD_203124 | JGI IMG/M metagenome (GOLD analysis project Ga0302116, IMG submission 203124) | Marine microbial communities from Western Arctic Ocean, Canada - AG5_SCM | ecosystem: Environmental > Aquatic > Marine > Oceanic | place: Canada: Western Arctic Ocean | collected 2017-10-01 | reverse complement strand
AATCTACCGCGTCCCTCTCCGAAAGACTGACCCCTCCGATTCGGAGCTCCTCCTGGGCATCACTGCCCCAACAACGAAGGGGAAACAAGTCGCCTGTAAAATTTCCGTTTCAGCCTCCATCAATTCCTCTTCCCCCACCCCCACCCCCACCCCCGTCCAAACCCACATAAACGCAGTCTCAGTGACCCTCTCTCCCCCCCTCCCGATCGTGTCCATCACCCCAACGTTGTTTTGGATCCCCACGATGTTCCACGACAAAATCCTCGCAAAGGCGAAAAACGTCGTCAAGCACTTCCTCGCCTACTGGGGCTTGGACAGCACGAGCATCGAAAATAAAATCAGCAGCAACGGCAACCTATCCTTCCTGGCATCTCTCCTCCTCTCGACCTCCTACTCGGCCCTACGACTTTCCCTCCTCCTCCTCAAGTCCTGTCTGTTTTTCCTAGAACGCAATTTCATCCAAATTGAGCTGTCCCAAGTCGACCTAATCCCAACTTCCGACTGGAGCTCCCCTACCAACACCACCACCACCACTACCCCCTCTCTGACATTTGCCTTCTCCGGCTTCATCCACATTTCCATAATCAAGAACAACAATCCTCCCATCTCCATTCCCTTCAGCTCCCTCCTCCTCCCTCGCTTCATCCTCCCCAAAATCAACTCTACATTGGCAACAACCGTAAAGAACAAGTCTCCGTTCACCACCGCCAGGCCCCTAAGCGCCAGCTCGCTCAAGGACAAGCTTCCAACAATAGAGGATGCGGCCAATTTCGGAGCGACCATATCGAAGAACAGCAAGCTAGAGGTTGGGAGGGTTTCTCTCGAGCTGGAGAGCTGGGCCATACCGAAGATTAGGGGCGGTGTCGTGTTCCCTGGCGGTGTTAGAGTTTACGGCGAGGTTGAGATAAAGAACGAGAACGAAGAGGAGGACGAGGACGAGGACGCGACAGATGCGAACGAGCCCATCTGGAAGGTCAGCATCGACAACGTCGAGGGCACCTGCAGCAGCGAGAACATCAGCTTCAAGACGAGGAACCACCACCAACAAGGCGATAGCGCGGGAATCACCGTGAGCCAAAATTTTGGCGCTGGACAAAACAGCTCGCGCAACAGCTACTTTCACGCGGAAGGCTACGGGAGCATAGGTTTTGTGGAGAGCGTTGACGCTGCGAGCAGCGTGCGAAAAAAGTCCCGCCCGCGGAGGAGATCGTTGACAGAGGTGTTGACGTCCGCGGGTTTGAACACCCCCCTGAGCCTTCACAACAAGCAGCATTCTTCATCGCCAACCCCAACCGAGCTTTCCTACAGCTTCAACGTTTGCGTCTCACCGGACAGCAAGATCGGGAATGTCCTCGCGACGGGATCTGGCTACCACCCGCTGATGAGCGAGAGCCTGGAGCACAACCCGTTGAACATGAGCGAGGTTAGAGGTGAGCGAGCCTTTTGACACCTTGTGACAGAAAGTGTAACCCGGCTCTCCCAACCCGCTCCAAACCTCTCTCCTAACCCCACCACAAACGCAGTTCGCGGGTTCAAGATTCCTGCGGGCAGCATAAGCTCGGATGACGCCAGGCTTACACTCCTCGGGGACAGCAAGAGGTGGTTCAAGGTGAGCGAGCGAGCCTTTTGGAAGACGAGCATTCTCGCGATGAAATGCGCGAAATGGAAACAGACACAACATTGTGAAAACACTTCTAAGCTAACCCCCACTTCGCTCGTTTCGCTCGTCCTTCCATTAAAAATGCGCCTCGCTTCGCTTCGCTCGGCGCAGAAGCGCGACTTTTTGAAAAACCTGCCCATCCTCTCCTTGAAAGCGGGCTGGGACTCGTTGAGCATTTCCCCCTCCAACCAAACGTCATCGAGCAAAATTTCAGGGACTGGAAACGCCGTCACAATAAGCGTAATCGGCGGCTGTCCCGAAACCCCCAACGGAGGTGAGTCTCACCCAGTCTCCTCTCGCTTTGAGGAAGACGAGCATACTCGCGATGAATCCCGCGAAATGGCTACACTACTGAACTAACAATATATTATTCCACTCAACTTGTTTTCGCACCTTCTTCGCTCGGCGCAGAAATCGTCGAGGGCATCAAGTTTACACTGCTTCCCCACCCGGGGCCGAAGGGTAACAGCAACTCGTTGTTCAACTTTACGCTGGAAAGCAGCGAGCCGCTTCCGGATTTCCCAGAATTAGGTTTGGACGGTTTTCAGAATTTATACGTAGACGGGTCGGGCGGAGGCGTCGTGAGCGGCAAGATCGTTGCCCACCTTCGCCCTGGCGCTCCTCTCCCTCCCTCAGAGCTCAGCCTCTTCGACATCGACAAATCCCACAACACGGGCGGTCGAACGCTCACAACCAACGGAACCTCTTTCTCCGTCAAGCTCTCCAACGACTGGTTCGTGAGATTGGGCAAGACCGACCCATCATCACCATCCGATAAATCCCTCATCCTCCACGTCCCCCGAGACCTCTCCGTCAACCTCAACGTTCTCTCCTCTCTCACCACAATGGATTTGGAGGGAGGCGTTTCTTGCGACTTGTCCTGGCAGATGGCCAACAATTCCCCCACCTTGTACCGCAACGACGACCCAACCAGCAAGGTTGAGATCTTGCTCCAACAGCTGCGAGAGGGAAGCTTCGGTTTTTTGATTTCCTCCATCGGCGGGATTAGAATCTGCGCCCCAAGTCCCAAGTCGTCCCCATCCCCATCCCCATCCCCATCCCCATCCGCCGACAACCTGTTTGACTGGAAGTTGTTTGCAGCTTTGGTAGATCCCTCCGCCGACCCAATAACCAGCAGCGAAAGGTTGATAAACGTCTTCGTGAACCACAAGCCGACTTTGAATGTGTTGAAAGGTGAGCGAGCGAGGATAATGGGTTGGAGTGTAATTTTATGTTCAATCACCAAATTAAATTTATTAAAAATTCACCGACTTACCCCAACTACACCCAACAAAGACTCCCTTACAATTCTCTCCCCAAGCATGGGATCGCTGCTGAACCACATCATGAAGCTCCTATACAGAGCCCAGGACATTATCAAATCAGAGAACATCAACCAGCTCTGCGATGCAATTCCGATCCCAAACATGGCTAGGTTGTTTTCCCTGCTGCTGAGTAGCAGCGACAAACTCGTAGACAAGTTAACCCCAATTATTGCGCGTGTCATTGCTGGCGATGGGCTTGACCAGGAGAGCGTCAAGCTTTTGCTAAAAAAAAATCTGAATGGCGATTGGGGCGGGTACGAAAAGTTTCAGAGCGAAATCGATAGAGCCATCAAATTCGCCGCCCTGGCTCTTGGTCCGGTCGAAGCTCCTTCCCTGTACGTCGAGCACAACCTCGACCCCCTAGCCAACAACCCCCTCTACTCACAGTCCTTCACCCAAATCCCCACTGCTGCTACAATTTACGCGACCCTGTTGTCCAACAGCAACAAACCTCTCGAGAAGAAGTTCACCAAGATCCTCACCCACGTTGCCCCTTACCTGACCTTTCAGCAAATCGACTACATCCTCGAAATTAGAAGTGACCCGTTTCTCGATTGGGGCTCCCTCGAAAACACACACAACGAAGACTACCGTCGAATTAAGTACATACACAGCGTCAAGAAGAAGGTCAAGGAGATTGGCGAGAACTACGGCGGATTGAGTTTCCTCCCTCAGAGCTTTTTGGTGAGCATATTCTTGGGGGAGGCGACGCGTGGCAGCCTATCTACCCTAAGCGCACCTGCCACCTCCGTATCCTGCGACGGGCACGGGTCCGACGACTACGACTCCGACTCCGACGACGACGAGCGTGACCGTCGGAGGAAGATGAAAAAGGTCCAATCGAGCATCAACCTCGTGCCGCCCCCCTCCCCTAACAGGCGGAGAGCACTGTCCACTAGCGAAAACGACTTGCTCCGTCTCTCCCCATCCGCTCAGAACTCCCCTGGCGCTGGCCCAGGCCCCCGCGGTGGTCTGCCGACTAAAAAGTTCAGGTTGAACAGCGAGGACTTCTCTCCCCACAAACACCCCAAAGACAATCAGTACGACCTTTCCACCTCGTTGCTGGGGCCCACCGATGTTGCGATACTTCTGCAAGCCGGCCTAACCTCACCGCTTCAGTCCTCGGTGGTCCAGTTAAACCAGCGCATTCTCCTGAACCTAATCTCTTCGCAGCCCAACTCGTTCGCAGTTGCCGTTTTGGGAGAGCTCAGCCACGGCAGCAGCAAGGGGCACAGTGTTGGTGCGGGGAGCGCCAGGGTTCTCGCCGGCGCCTTGATGGCGCTGCTGGAACTGGACCAAAGTTGCTTCAACTCCGCCAAAGTCATCGACACGGTGGCATTAATTTCATCCTGGACAAACATGAACATCCCGAGGAGGAGCGAATACATGGCGGGAGGAAGGTGGGCCAGAGAAAGTTACTACGAGGCACTCCACACCTGCAGCGCAAATATTTTGGAGGAAGCGAACGAATTTTACAGCCTGAAGAACAGGCTCCAAAGAGTGAGCGACAACAGGAAAATAACAGAGCCGAATAATTTTGGTGGGGGAGAGTTTGCTCGGATGGAGGAGAAGGCGCAGACCTTGATCAAAAGTGCCGACGACAGGTGCGCACTTTGGCTGAGGGAGGAGCGCAAGAACGGGAAGAGCGACAGCAACGAATGCATCCGGGCCTACAGAGCGGCGTCACAAATATGCAAGGAGCTGCTGGAGTGCGACGAGCTTGCGTTCAAGGTGCCCTGGTTCAAGAACTTCTACAGGCGCAACTACGACAGCCTCGTGATTTTGACAATTTACAACAACGTAATTGAGAACGTGGACTTTGTGCGCCCGTGGCTAATTTCGACGCTGAAGAATTCGAAGCAGTTTTACGGTGTGAGCAGCACCAAGGGGGCGGCCAAGGCCAAAGACAGGAAGGCGGCGCTGGACAAAATAGACGAGAAAATGTTCAGCAACCCAACGAAGCACAGCAAGGTTGACCTTATTGACGCGATCATCGAGCTCACTTTCAAGGAGGAAGGGGAGCGGGAAATTCTGAAAAACGACGGCATGAATTACTTGCTGATGGACAACGAGGAGGGTGTGAAGTACGAGTTCAGCATCATCGCTGCCATGGGGGTGATTACGGAGGGGAAGAACGGGACGGAAATCGAAAAGAGCTTCGAGAGAATATTCGAGAAGCGTGGTATTGAAACGATCCGGGCGGACACTGGAACTGCCAGGAGCTTCGAGTTCAACGCGCTAATGATCGAAGAGGCAATCAACGATTGCAAAACGGAGCACTTTGGCTACATTGGATACAGTCAGGGGTGCGCGAATGCGATGCACTGCGAGAGTCTGATGAACTCTGGTACCCCCAAGCAGCAGAAGAAAATCAAGGGGCTGGCGTGTCGGCAACTATTATTTTCAGCCGCCAACGGGAGCCTTCACGGCAGCTGCAGCGACTTGAAGGTGAGCGATGAAATGGCTACAGCTACAACAAACAGCTACAGCTACAACAAACAGCTACAGCCACCCACATCAACTTCTAACCCCTAACATCTCGCTTCGCTCGGCGCCGCGGCGCAGGCTCAAAAACTGGTCAAAATGGGCGAGGAGACAATGAAGGAGAAGCAGGGCTTCGTGAGGTGAGCGAGCGGAGCGGGGGGGGGGTTGAGGAAGACGAGAATACAAGCCACTACTAACCCCTTCGCACCTTCTTCGCTCGGCGCAGCAACGAGTTCATAAACGCAGTGCTGAAGGGACTGTTTGTTACACTCGACTCATCTTCTTTTCAAAAGTTCGCGGGGGGAGCGAGCAGCCTGCTGCCGGAGGGAGTGCGGACGATGTGGAGGGAGGCGAACAACCGAGGTGAGTGAGCGAAGCGAGCGAGCCTTGAGGAAGGCGAGAATACTCGCGATGGATCTCGCGAAATGGCTGCAGACATAATGGCTACATCCTCTTCTGAACTAACATTATTCCACTCAATTCGTATTCGTTTGGCTCGCTTGGTTCGCTCGGCGCAGGAAACGTTCCGACGAACGTGATCCGGGGGGTTCTGATGGAGTACAACACGCCGGAGGCGCTCACTTTGATGAGCAACATGCTCACGAAGCAGGGCGGGAGCGTCGAGCACGACAGTCAAGTGAGTTTGTGTGACGCTGTCGGGTACCCAAAGTATTTGACCAACAAGAACGGCGAGGTAATGAAGGGTTGTGACATGGGAGGGAGCGTCGTGTGTACACACCACTGGGCCCCCCTGAAGGAAGAGGTCAAGTACGTAACCACCGAGAAGGACTACGAGAGTAATTCCTTTGAGTTCCCGACGGACACTTTCGTCCATCCCATGGTTGAGTGCAACTATAGGTTTGGTTTTTTTGGGTCGAGGAGTAAGAAATAGATTCGCTGTTTAAATTTATATTATCCGTTATAGACAATGTCGGCGATTTTCACTCCGATGAACTCGTCGTAGTGGTGAATTGAATGTTTTTTCTTTGTTTTTGTTTTTGGTGTTGGTATTGGTGGCGGCACCTCCTTCCCCTTCTCCTTCTCCTCCTCCTTGATATTCTTCTTTTCCGACTCAGCGTTGGCCTTCGCATCTGCTTCATCCTCCATATTCACCTCTACCCCCATTTCCACCTCCACTCCCATTCCCCCAACTTCTTCGTTGTTATTGTTATAATGCGTTGGTGTTCTGGGCACCAACAATCTGATCAAATTCTTCTTGACGTTCCTCTCAACCTCACCATCGTCGTAGTTTATGTTGTACGTTCCGTTGTGATTCTCACAGTCGACCGTTCCGGTGTAGTACTTGGACTTCCCCTTGTACCTCGCCTTGATCAAATCTCCACGGACGAACCGTCTCGAATCAAACACCTCTTTTTCAGCCGCCACATTCACAGGCCTTTTCACCATACCCACAAGAAGCTCTTCATCGCTCTCCTCGTACACCCCCCCATCGTTAACCCTATTCACCTCCAAAACCCCCCTAACTCGCTTCAGATTCTTCTCCATAACGTTGAGCTGCTGAGTCTTTCCCCTCGTCGAATAGTCGACGATCAGGTCGTACTCCTCCTTTGTCAAAGCTCTCCTGTCGGGCGTCAACCGCCTCAGCAAGTTCAAGCACTCCCTCAGCCCCGGCTTCCTCGACCGACTCGCAACCGTCTGAACAGTCGGCCCAGCAGCCTGGTGGTACATTGTCGAGTCTTTCTCGTCCCCGCCCAGGTAGAGGGGGTTGTCGTTGAAGTTATTTTCGGGCGTGGGCTGCGTCAGGTTCTCGCGGCTCTCGTAGTTGGGGTAGGAACTGGGGCTGGGGTTGGTACTGGGGTTGGTGGGGGTGTTGTTGTTGCTGCCATTGCCATTGCCATTGCTGTTGTTGCTGTTGTTTGTCCCGACGCCAAAATCCCCCGTGTTCCGTCTGTTCGCACCACCGTTCTGCTGGTTCACCGTCCCCAAGGCGTTGTCGTGGCCGTAATAAAAATAGTCGCCGTGGACGGAATCGCTCTTGCCGTTGTGGGACTCGGACTTCCTCCTGGTGTTGTGCCCAGTGAGCTTGCCCTGGTCGTTGGTTTTCGTTGGATCGCCGACCAACACCATAATTTCGTCCGAGTCATCGTCGGAGTAGTTGTACTGTTGGTTTTGCGTCAGTTGCTGTGGGGGCGGGAAATAGCTGGAGTGGTTGCTGTTGTTGTTGTTGTTGTTGTTGTTGTTGTTGTTATTACGGTTGTTATTCGGAGAACGTGAATTTCTCCGTTTGGGCGTGGGGGTGGGTTTGGAAATTGCGTACTGCTGCATTTCGTCATCATCGTCATACGAATGATTTGTCTGCCTCTTCTTCCCCCCCTGCTGCTGCTCAGCATAGTGCAGGTCGTCGAGAAAAGTGTTTTTCTTGATTTTCCGCCCGGACCGGGACGTCACAAGCACCGTCTCAGAAGTGGCCGTTGCGGCCTGGATTTGGTATTGGTTTGGGAATGATTTTTGGGATGATTGTTGGGGGTGGGGGCCTTTAGGGGTGATGGATTTGAGTTTGGAGACGGAAGTGGAGGTGGAGGGGAGGTGGGGAGAGGGATCTTGCTGCTTTGAGGCGAGCATGGCGTTTGTTGGCCTGCCAAGCTTCTTTTTGGGGGTGTTTGCCGGGGAAGTTTTGGCCTTTAATTTGGTCTTCTTCTTTTTCTCCATCTCCATCTCCTTCTCCTTGCCCTTTCCTCCCTTCTTTTTACCTCCCCCCTCCTTCTTCTCTCTCTCCCTCTCTTTCTTCTTCGTCCAAACCTCCTGGAAAGTAGGGCTGCTCCTACACGAGTCGCAAAACCAGTCCCCCTCGGGAACCGCAACTCCCCCCCCTGACAGCTTGAGGCACGTTGTGTGAAATTCCTTGTCGCACAAGTCGCAGATCAGGATCGGAACTCTATTGTGCTTGCTGAAGCAAACTCCGCAGGTGCAGAACGGGCAGAACGGAAACTTGAGCTGCGCATGATTAGTGAGGCTGAAACTGAGGCTGAACTTGATATATAGTCACTCAACTCACCTTTGGGTTCTTCGTCACAACTGTTTGGGAGGTCACGGGGTTCAGAGGAATTTGCTTCGGCCTGCAAAACTTGCAAGAATGACGACTGTGATGGGCGGTGGAGGAAGTGGTGGAGGAGGTGGAGGTGGTTGAGGACGTGTCGTCCGAGTCGTAGGAGGAGGCACCGGAATCATTGCCACTGTCGTTGTCATCGTCCGAATATTCTGACTCGGACTCAAACTCGGACGTGTCCGCCCAGCTATCGCTGTCGTTGTCGGAGCCGCTGCTGGAGGAGGAGGAAGAAATTGTAGATTTTGAGCGCTTACGCTTGAGCTTGGACTTGGGGGAGGGGGAATTTGGTTTTGGTTTCGGCTTGCCTGTTGGCGCCATCGCCACCTCGGAAATTTCGCTCGCGTTGAACTCGGACTTCCAAGCCCCGTCAGCGCAAATCTGAGGATCGAAAATTTTCGGAGCGTTGCGCTTTCGCCCGGAACTCTTCGAAGCAGTTAGCGGGAGATTATTGTCGGCCATTGTTGGGGAGGGGGGGGGAGAGGAATTGGAATTGGAGGAGGGGGGGGGAGAGGGCTTGGCCTTCTTGATCGCGGCGGCCTGGGCCTGGGCCTCGGCCTGGGCCTCGGCCTCGGCGGCCAAGACCTTTTGCTTCCTCTTTTCTTCTTTTTCTCCCTTTTCTTCCTTTGCTTGCTTCTTCCTCATCTTCGCTGCCAGCCGGTTCGCCCGCCGAGAGGCAACCAGAGCTGCCCGAACTTCATCTACAGTCTCAAAATCCCCAACAGCATAGCACAGCTGAGGCTTCGAAAAGTCGATCTCAAACTGTTGAGGGACTGCTGGAGGGGCTGCTGGAGGGGCTGCAAGTGCAACCCCACCCCCAGCATAGTTGGGCCCGTAGGCTTTACGCAAAGCAGAATCATAGAGCCCCCGCTGTCGACCTTCCAGGCGACCGCGGACGCCCTCGAGGTACCGAACAAACTCCTCTTGCCGAGCTTCCCGCCGGCGGAGATCCAGGTTCTCCTTGGACTTTGATTTTGTAGGCCGCTTCTCATTCTTCAGCCGAAGGCGGGCCGAGTTTAGGGAAACTTTTAGCTGGGCAAGAAGGGTACTGGGGGAGAGGTTTCGGAGAAGGGAGGGATAAGCATTTGGGCATTCACGTGGGAACAGGAGAGAGGATGGGGTTGGTGTATCAAGATATGGATGCGAGTGATTTTTAAGGAGAGTATGCTTCGGGGGGAATTCCTCCTCCTCATCGCTCATAGGGGTGAGCACGTGAGTTGGGGGTGGACAAATTTGGTCTATGGCTCTATGCAAATCCCCTAAATTAACTTTGCCAATTTTTCCATTCCCACGATTCCCCAAAAATTTTCCATCTAAAATCCCTTCCTTGCCTAGCAACTCCCCTCACCCTCTCCCCCTTCGTTCGTTTGAGATATTTTCACGAGCATATCTTTATGCCTTCCAATGAGCACCACAAGTGGCTCAAGAAGCGTGATTGGCCCGCGGTACAAGGAGTCATCCTTAACCCAGATAGGGACGAAGATTTGATCGCGAGAAAGTACAAGGAGAGAGATGAGCATGGACGACTGCCACATCATTGGATGGCAGCGAAAGCTCAGACACACACACATGTTCTTGCCTGGGTGGGCGTGACGTCGATTTGCTTGAATCCAGAGGCCCTCGCTACACGAGACAAGGAAGGCGAAACTCCCATCGACATTGCCAGTAGGAGTGGAGCCTGTGCTGAGATCATTAGCTTGCTCTCCCTCACTCCCGAGGAAGTTTATTCGTTGGGTGGGAAGGAGATGCGCCGCTTGCACGCACGAGTGGCTTATTGGCAGGATGCGATGTTTGGGTGGATCATAGCACGATCGTGGACAAACTGTCACAAGTTCATCGATGAGCACGATGATGAGTTGGTGCGTGAAGTGCTCAAATACTACAATTCTTCTCTTCTTCGAAAGATTGCTATGATTAGCCAGGCATACACCGACTCCCTCATGTTTCTTGCTCTTCGGATGATCCATCGGCACCCACTTTCCCTTCTGGTTACTCAACCCGATTGGCCTCAGGGAGCAACGCTATCTGATCTTGCTAAAAACCGAAATGCATGCAAAGAGATCGTAAAGGTCCTCCGCCTCACCCCCCCCCACGTCTCCTCCACCCCCTACCCCACCCTCCTCCGACAACACCTCCCCAAGCAGTTTGTCGACGATGAGATTTTTGGCACCTACAACACCGCTTGCACGTTCATCAAGCACATGAAGTACGACAAGGCCGAGCTGGTCGAAATTGAGGCGGTCCTCAAGCCGATCCGCAAGTGCGACGTCTGCAGCTCCCTCCCCGCCAAACCCTGCGCACGGTGCAAGCGCACGTTCTACTGCTCGACCGAGTGCCAGAAACTATCCTGGAAGAAGCACAAGAAGACGTGCAAAGCCCCAACCACCCCTCCCGCCACCGAGGCCGACCTCCGCACCCTGCACAAGGGCATTTCCCTCCTAAATATGTGCATACAGAGGTCTGGGGCTGGGGATGGACCAACGAGCGTGGTGCTGGGGTTCCTGTTCTGATTCTCAATATTGTATCGATAACAATAAACAGCCGATTTTATTTTTGCTTTTTGGAAAATGGCTGGCTCGCCTCTTTTCAGAGAAGAAGGTAGAAAATTACATTTTATCAGTGTCAAAATTTTTACACACCCCCCCCCCCCAACCCCCCCCCACCTCGACAAAACAATTTTAATTTTTCCAAATCCGGCAAGTATTGTCTTTGCTTCCTGTTATGACCGTGTCCCCGTGGTAGTTGAAAGCACACGAGAAGATCTCATCCGTGTGTCCTTCCAGTATCTGTACACAATCGCCGCTGTCCGCATCCCATATCCTAGCACTTTTGTCGCTGCTCGCCGTCAAAATCCTGCTGCCCGGAGGGTTGAAGGCCACCTTGCTAATCTCCCCCTCGTGGCCGATTAAGATGCTCTGGCACGCCCCGGTCATTGTGTTAAACACCCTGCTCGTTCCATCGGCACTGGCCGTGACCAGCTTGCTACCGGTACTGTTGAACGCCACGTCCAAAATCTCGTCGTTGTGGCCCCTCAGTGTGTGCACGCACTGGCCACTGGCCACGTCCCAGATCTTGCACGTTCTGTCGATACTTCCACTGATGCACAAGTCACTGCTGTAGTTGAAGCTTGTCGAACTAATTTCGCCGTGGTGGCCACTCAAAGTGTGAGCGACCCGGCCATTTCTCGTGTCCCAGATCTGCGCCGAGCGAGCCAAACGAATGCAAATTTTGTTAGTTGTGAATGTGTCGGTGGTTCACCTAGCTCACTCGCTCACTCGCTCGCTCACCTTTATCGTGTGGTCGAAGCTGCCTGTGATAATTCGGGTTCCGTGTGTGTCAAAATTGAGCGAGACGATCTCTGCTGTGTGCCCCAGAAGTGTGTGAATGCACTCGCCCGTTTCGGTGTCCCACAGCCGCGCTGTGTTGTCCATGGATCCGGTAGCGATTGTAGTTCCCATGGGATTGAAGGAGAGGCACACGATCTCTGTCGCGTGCCCACGGTATGTGTGGTATAGGTCCCCGTTGTCCGAGTTCCAAAGTTTGCAGGTCTTGTCAAAGCTCCCTGTGATGATTTTGTCCCCAAAGGGATTATTAAAAGCAATAGCGTAGACGACATTTCTGTGTCCCTCTAGCGTGAGAAGTTCGTCCCCGGTGATGGTGTTCCAGACCTGCGAATGGTGTTTTTTGGATTGTGATGAAATTTAAGTTAGTACATATTAGTTGCGTGCGCATTTGGGCCTCACTCACCTTGCAAGTTCTATCGTATGATCCTGTAATGAATTTATCTCCGCTCTTGTTGAAGGCACAATTGGTCAGGGGCAATATATGCGCCCGCAAAATCTTAAATAGGTAAAAATCGTTTGTCTCTTTCTGCTCCA
>Ga0302116_1001909_pt1 | contig 12416 bp, 18 predicted proteins | sample AG5_SCM_MG_FD_203124 | JGI IMG/M metagenome (GOLD analysis project Ga0302116, IMG submission 203124) | Marine microbial communities from Western Arctic Ocean, Canada - AG5_SCM | ecosystem: Environmental > Aquatic > Marine > Oceanic | place: Canada: Western Arctic Ocean | collected 2017-10-01 | reverse complement strand
CTCGCGGCCCCCCTCCGAAAACTTCGTCTCGCTCCCCGAAGCATTTTCCCAAAATCAGTCTGACATCTCCTCCGTTTCTCCCACCACCTCCACCCTCAACCTCGATCACCTTGCACCAGTGGATCTCGCCAATCCTCATAACCTGCTCCACGAAATCAATCCTCGAAAAGGCCATGCGAGAGATGTGGCAGAAGCCAAGTTGGGGGTGGTTCGGGAACGCCAGGAACGCACCGTAAGGTTCGATTTGCTCCACCATGCAAGGATAGTTGGAGTAGAGCTGGGGGACCTGGGTGGACGAGCTACCGCCTCCTGTGTTGTTGTTGTTGTTGTTTTTGTTGTTGTTTTTGTTGTTGTTGTTGTTGTTGTTGTCGTTGCTGCTGTCATTGTTGCTGCTGCTACCACCACTGCGGCTGCTGCTCATTCTGGCTAACTTTTTTGGATTGCCGAAATCATCACCATTCTCCTCCCCATTACGTTCCCGGTCTCTCTTCTTCGCGAAAGCCTGAAGCTTCGCTGAGAAGTCCATGTTCGATAAATAAGCCAAGTGGTTGTAGTATGGAGCGTGGCAAGATTAAGATTCCCTCAAAATTATTTTTTAAAGTGAATTTGCAATTAACCAACTATGTCTCTCGCTGCTACCTTTGGCGAGTTATTTACTGATGGCCTGAACTGCTTCGTCGAGTGTGAGCTCCTCCATCAAAAAATCTCAACTTTGCAGGAGGAGGTTGACTCCAAGAACAAAGAGGTGTGAAAATCCCCCCCCCCCCCACCACCCCCCAGCACGCACACTCCTTCCCCATCTCTCCCCCCCCCCAACCCCTGACTCACTGACTGACTGACTGACTGACTCACTCACTCACTCACTCACCCACAAATCACAGGTCTCTCGTCTTGCCACCAACCTAACTCAAGCCAACCAGGAAAACCTCCGGCTTGCCTGCCAACTGCGCGACCACAAAACCTCCGCGTTCTCGAAGCTCGATGCGATCTCCACCACAATCTCCCTCAACGCGACAATTGCTGAGCAGGCCGAGTCTCTCTCATCCCAGAAGCTTTCGCTGTCCATCAAGGACGAATCCTACCGCCGGTCCAAGCTCCAGATCGACAGCTTGCGTAAGAAGCTTCTCGCCGCTCAGAGACAGCTCCAGCAGCAAGCGCGCGACTCCGAATCCGCATGGATGCTGGCGCATTCTGCGGGCGATGATGATTCGACCGATGTGGATTTCTACAAGCAAAAGAACGAGGAGTTGCGGAAGAACCTTGACGACTGCAAGAGCCAGCTCAAGCAGCAGCAGCAGTTGCAGAAGCAGGACGAGGCTGAGTGCAAGGTCGTCACGCCCAGCAGCAGCAGCAGCAGCAGCAGCAGCAACACCAGATTCAATGGCACCAACAAAAAGCCCAGGACTGATGCCTTTTTGTTCGGTGGATAAATATAACCCAGTTCGTTTTCTAAAAACTTGAACTACTTGCTACCAGGTCATTCCATTCCATTCCATTCCATTCCATTCCATTCCATTTCATTTATCTTCATCTTCATCCTTAAACCCGTCGAACCGAGTAACAATTTTATCGTCATCCCTATCCCACGCACCAGCCAAGCTTCCAATCATCAACACTCCGAGTGCTGGCTGAACGATTGGCTGGAAGATGCCGTTAAAGGCGATCTGAACGCCGTCGCCAACGCCCGCAATTGAAAGACCAGCTCCAAGGAGGAACCAGAGGAGAAACCCGCAAATCAAGAAGAAATCGGCCGTAACGATTAACGACACGCCCTCCTTTATTTTTGGGATGATGGCCGAGGAGGAGGAGGAGGAGGTGGAAGGCGTGGAGGAGGAGGGCGAGGAGACGGAAGATTGTGATCGAAACTTCTCAGCATCGACAAGAAGCGAGTCGAGAGAATTTGCATTTGTATTTGAAGGGGGTTCATCAAGGTTATCACCATTTGGATTAGCAAAAACGTTGAAATCATTGGTTTTGGAATGTGATATAATCATTTGGTTTGGCAGCACCCTAAATGTGAAAGAGCTGCTCAACTGGAGGATCCAAATCAAACCGATCAAGAAGGGTTTCATTTTATCTTCAGGACGACGAGTTGTGTGGAGTTGGTTATATGTGAGGCGTAACGTGGGGTAAAAATGTATCAGTGCAAAGGAGTGCGCGTGTGAGAAACAACAATTTACGTCTAAACAGTGAGTTTTGTATTTCCTCGCGGCCCAGGAATTTTCCTTATTGACACTCCCCCAACGAACACACACAATTATGCCCCCATGCCTTCTCTTCCTCTTCCTCTTCCTCTTCCCACTCCTCAGCCACCCCTTCCACATCCATCACCCCTTCACACACCCTAACCATCACACCCCCACATCTCTGAGATCTTCTGAAGTCCCCCGGTCACCCTTCAATTGGGCATCTGAAACTCGGGACACCCAAAACGATGACTTGAAAAGCCCCTCTTCCCTCCCCCTTGGCCCACAGGCTCGACTCCTGGCCCCCCGGCTCCACTCTACGAACATCTACCTGGTTGGTTTGATGGGGTCCGGAAAATCCACAGTTGGCGAGCTTCTCGCTCGCTACCTCCAGTCCTACACCTTTGTTGACACAGACGTTGTGTGTAAATCAACCATAAAAACCGATTCGATGGATAAAGTCTTTGAAAAGATGGGGGGAGAGGAGGGATTTCGCGACCTTGAGAGGTGAGTGAGTGCAGCGAGCTTTTTTTGAGGTTTCACATTGGCACACAGATGGCTTGCAGATGGCGTGTTTTGGACCGTCCCTGAACAACAACCTCGCACAAAAAGATGCGCCTGGCCGAGCTAACCACCGTGTCCAATTCTGAGTGTCTAAAGGCATTGTGCGTTGGAGTTGTGGTCGCCTTTTTTGTTTCCTTTTTGTTTTGTTTTCACATTGACGTGCACATGACCCTGATCTGGACCGTCCCTGAACAACACCCTTGCACAAAAAGATGCGCTTGAGATAACTAGCCACCGTGTCAAATTTTTAGCGTCTAAAACTTCCATATGTTTGGAGCTACGGTCGATTCATTGGATTCATTCGCCTTTTTGCCTTTTTTGAGATTTCACATTGACGTGCACATGACCCTGATCTGGACCGTCCCTGAACAACCCCCTCGAACAGAAAGATGCGCCTATCCGAACCCGCCACCGTGTCCAAATGTTAGTGTCTAAAACCTCCATACGTTGGAGATAAACTTTTTTTGTTTTTGTTTTGCCCCCTTTCCCTCACCCACTCATTTCTTTTGACTCGCTTAACTCGTTTTGCTCGTGCTTCATTAAAAATGCGCACAATCTCGCTTCGCTCGGCGCAGCATGGTCCTCGACGAGGTCAAGAACAACATCCGTTGTGTTGTTGGCACTGGGGGTGGGATAGTCCTCAAGAATACGAATTGGGCTAAGCTCCAGACAGGACTGGTCGTGTATCTGAAGGTGAGATAGAAAAGCAGCAGCAGTGCACAGCAGTGTGCAAACAAATATATTAATACAAATTCTGCAGGTCGAAGTCAAGGACATCATCAAGAGGTTCGAGATTTCCAATGGGGGCGACCGGCCGCTCCTTAAAACAGAAGATCCAGAACAAACCTTGGCCGAAATCTACGATAAGCGGAAGAGCCTCTACGAGCAGGCTGACGTAGTTATCGATGTAAAGCAAAGCATGAACACGAAAGGTGAGCGAGCGAGCGAGCGGAAATGGCTACAACCACCCACATCCACTACTAAGCCAAGCCTAACCCACTCAATTCGTTTGGCTCGCTCGGCGCAGAAGTGACCGAGGCCATTGTCAAGCAGTTGCACAATTTCATCGATGAGAACCCTCCTGGCTACGAAAAGGACAAGAAGAAGGCGAAGGAAGAGGGTCTTGACTGGGTATAACGTAGCAAAATCAACTTAAAAAACCTATCAAAAACCATCCTTGCTCACAAGGGGCAACAAACTCAAGCCACAAACGTCCTCCGCGTTTGCCAAACTAATATTCTCCATCAACAAGCTCGCACTAGCGACATTTTTGGGGAAGAATTCCTTGCCAATTTTCAGTCCGTTTATGAGTTGATCGAATTCATCAGCTTGGAGAAATATTTTGACCGAGGCGGCTTTCTTGCTGTTCGATTCGATATTGGTCGCCTTCCCCTTGTTTTTGTTTTTTTTCACATCGGGGGCGCAGCAAATATCTGCCCACCCAAATAAGGTCCCGCCTCCATCGTTCCCCCCCATTCCTCCCCCCTCCCCATGACCCTCCCCATCACCCCCCCCCTCCAATTTATCCTCCAAACCCCAAAGCAACTTCAAGGCCGGAAAAAAAGACTCGTCGTGGTTGCTTCTAAACTTGCTGTCCCAGCTCAAAACCTTCAAAACAATTCGCTGCTCCTTGCTCGGGCTTTCCGCGACGAATACGTACACCGCCTGGCTCTCGCAATACTTTACTAGTTCCCTGGCGACGAAGAAGCCCACCGAGTAGGATTTGAGCTGCTCGCTGCCGCCAAGCCTGTGCTTGAACAGCCGGAAGGATTCAGGCGATTCCGTTGAGGCGTAGCCCAGCGTGGAGCAGCACCTGCTGCAGGCGAGCGACACGCCGCCCGACCCGAATTTCCTCTGTCCTCTAAAGTTGATGCTGTTCACGGCCGCCTCCTTTTTGATGGCCTCCTTGCCGTCCTCCCCCTCCTTGCCGTCCTCCTCCCCCCCCTGCCCCTCCTCCCCCTCTCCGTAACCCTCTATAGCTAAGATCGACACCCCCTCCTCGGAAAAATTGTCGTGGTGCAACAGTAGCCTACTCGAATCTGCGCCGCATTTTTAAGGAAGGACGAGCCAAACGAACCAAGCGGAGCCAAACGAATTGGGTGGGTTAGCTGTATTCTCGTCTTCAAATAAGGCTCGCTCGCTTCGCTCGCTCACCTTCCAAACATACCCCATTCATTGCGTTCATGTCCACGGACGAAAAGTTCACGCTGGCCTCGTCGGAGCAAACCAGATACTCGGTGATCTCGTCCCAGTTGCCGGTCGGAAGGGGTAACACCTTGTGCAAGGCGTCGGCCTTCAGCAGCGTGTGGTCACAGAAGCGGCACGTAGCGGATGCAGCATTTTCTGCGGTGGTTTTTTCGTCCAGCGATGCAAAGGACTCGAAAATATCCTCCGGGTCGAACTTCGAGTCAAAGTCTTCCTCGAAGTTGATCTTCAGGCAGAAGTAGTCGCAGTCGCTTTCGTTGTTGTTGTTGTTGTCGCTTTCGTTGTTGTTGTCGCTTTCGTTGTCGTTTCCCCCCTCAAAGTACTTCACGTGCTGCGCCGAGCGAAGCGCCGAGCGAAGCGCCGAGCGAAGCGCCGAGCATTGCAAATTAGATTGAATATTATAATATTAATTTTATAATGTTGAGTGGCTCTCTCACCTCCGATTTTATCGAACAGCACGAGGGAAACGTCACGCTCAGCACGCTAGAGCTTCCGCTCTTCAGGTGGAAGATGTTCTTGTTCTTGTTCGTGTTTTTGCCGGACTTTAGCTTGATCTTGATGTCGCCCTCGTCGTTCTTATCCTTGCAAACGATGAGCATCTGGTAGCACCTGAGGTGCTTCATCCGCTCGATCGCGACAAAGTAATTTTTCGTTTGTTGCTGGGCGATTTGCACAACGACAGCCTGCACCGAGCGAAGCAAGGCGCATTTTTAATGAAGCAAGAGCAAAATGAGCGAGCCAAACGAATACGAATTGATTGGAATAATGTTAGTTCAGTAGGTAGATGTAGCCATATGTCTGTAGATAAATTTCGCGGAATTCATCGCGAGTATGCTCGTCTTCCTCAAAGCTCGCTCGCTTGCTTCGCTCGCTCACCTCGTCAATTTTCGTCGTGGAATCACCTCCGGCAATTTTGATGTAGTCGGACCGGCCGAGAACTCTGCTGGTGGCGGAGGAGATGTAACGAACCTGCGCCGAGCGAAGAAGGTGTGCGAAAACGAATTGCGTTGAATAATGTTAGTTTAGTAGTGGCTCGTATGCTCGTCTTTTCTCAACCCCCCCCCCCCCCCGCTCCGCTCACTCACCTCGACAGTCAAATTTTTCTTCGCCACAAAGTTGATTCTAACTTTGTTGCTCAAAACTTCTACGTCCTCCCCAACTTCCACGTCGTCGTAGGCGTACTCGAACTGAATGTGTGTGTCGACGTTCTTGTCGTCCATGGTCCTCTCGCACAGGATCAAGTAGTCCCTGCTGTTGGCGGCAAATTCGGTTTCCCAATCGACCGCGAAGGATCCGGTCGCGAGCCGATTGTCGAGCTCGTAGTCTCTAATGTCGGTCAGTGTAGCGGTAACGGTGGCTGCTGATATTCTATCAATTGAATTGTCGTCGTTGTCGATTGTTGCATTGATTGTGGCGGCGTTTCTCTCTTCAACCTCCTCCCAAAATTTATTCTTCGTCTTCTTTATGAGATTCACGCACAAAACACTCTCCCCGAACGTCCACGTGCAGTCGCTCGCCAACACGTGGTTCGACAACTTCCCCCCCCAATCGAAGGCAAACTCCTTGCTGCGCCGAGCGAAGCGAGATTGTGCGCATTTTTAATGGATCAAGGGGGAGGGAGGCGAGCGAGCCAAAGAATTGAGAGGGATGATAATGTTAGTTTTTGTAGTGCTCGTATATATTTCTCGTCTTTATCAAAGCTCGCTCGCTTCGCTCACTCACCTCTCGCAATTCATCTGTACCGCCAGCTCGTCTTTGCTGAACGAGACGTCAATGTGATTGGAGGTCAACTCCAAAGTCGAATCGATTCTCAACCAAACGGTCACGTCCTCCTCCCCCTGCGTCCAAACTCCCGTGACCAAGTTGCCCGGCACGTGTTTTCCCAAGTTTAGAAATTGCTCCTCCCCCATTTTGGACTTCAACTCAGCTTGCACCATTTCCTCAGCAAATGTATCCCTGTCAAGGTCGCCCAACACCCCATCGAGCTCGCCCCCGGCAGCGAGAAGTTTCTTCTCGTGGGCGTCGAGCTCCGCCTTCGCAACCCTCGTGGACTCTCTTGCAAGCTTCTCGCTCGCCTTGATTTCCTCGTGGCTCGCCTTGGCCTCCTCGACGCTCTTCTGAAGCGAAGTTTTCATGGCCTCCAAACTCTGAGCCGAGCGAAGCGAGGCGCGTATTTAACGAAGCACGAGAGCAGCGAGCGAGCAATTTTAGTTGAGTGGTTTTAGTGCAGTAGTGGATGTAGCCATATACAGCAATTTCGCACGGGCGAGCAGCGAGCGAAGCGAGCTAGTCATAACTAGTGAATGGTGCTGCTGGCGAGCTAGTCAAAACTGGGCGTATAGTGTTGAGGCGAGCGGAGACGGAACGAAACTCACCTTCATTTTCTGCTCAATTGATTTTTCGGAATTTTCCTTTTCGTCACTCGTGAGCTTGTAAATCGTCACGGTTTGGGCCTTCATGGCGGCCTTGACGAAGAAGCCGATTTTCACCGGCTTCCTTGAGTTGGGCTCGAAGGACGCAATGGCCTCGACGTGGGGGGTCGACTCCGCGAAGAAGGGGAGAGCCAAGCTTTGCGGGAGATTGGAAAAAATCAGGAGGTGGGATTGCGGTTTCAGGGCAAGGAGGGCGTTCTGAATCATCGATTTTGCCGAGTCCATCGCCGTCACATTGTCGGCTTTGTTGCTGCCGCCGCCGTGAGAGAGGATCGCATCCAAAGTTCCCTTGTCGATGCAGCCGGAAAGGGAGTTGTCCTCGACGAGGAAAGGAGCGTCAGACCAAGGGACGGTCACGTCAGAGCAAATGAATTTGATTGGAGGGGGTGGTTGTTGGAGTGTTTGTATAAGTTTGGAATTGAGGCTGCTTATCAATACGTCACTGAGGTCAACGCCAATCCCATTTTCTATTATTCTATTGGTGAGGAGAGATTGCAGAAGCGTGGAGTTGCCACATCCAATGTCCACCACCGTGCCCGTGTCCTTGCCGAAGATTTCGGAGAACACTGTCGCAGTTTGCTTGTAGTTGTTGTACCAATCGTACGTGTCGTCGCCGTTCTCATTGTAGCGAACATTTTGCTTGTACGCGTCGTTCCAATACGACTTTTGCGAATAGTCGGGAGCAGATGTTTGGGGGGAGGGAGAGGGTTGGGAGGGGGACACCCCTGCAACGCGGTTGAAGCCTTCGCGCGCCCTATCAGCCTCAATCTTCATTCTTGTAACTTGGTCCATTGCCGATTCAAGCTCCTTGCGCGCTGCATCAACTTGGTTTAGCGTCGCGTTGCCCGAGGAATTACCGGGAATCAACTTGCAAACACGCTTGTGGCCGGCCTTGTAGTGGGCAACCTGGCAAGATTTGGAACAATATGCAGACATTTTGCAACGAGAACAACGAGACAAAGTAGGAGGAGGGCTGGGTGGAGTGGCACAGGATGGATAGCTACATTTTGTCATTTTATGAATTTATGGAAGGCGAGGAAGAGATGGAAAGGGGTTTCAAGTAATTCATATTGAGACAAAATGCATCGCTCCTGTTACTTCGTTGTCACTATAAGTTCTAAATAAGTACCACCTACTCTGCGACCATACTTTTTCTCACTAGCCCAGAAATACATCCCTCACACCACCTCCCATCCAATCTCAATTTAAGTGAAGATGGACGAACAGCTCCTCCATGGGCATAATGGTTATGTAAATTGCGTGGCGTTGCGGGGTAACGGTCATGTGGCATCGGGCAGTGATGGCGGGTCAATCATCATCCACTCGACCAGCTCCAACAAGGTGGAATATCGAGCTGACAATGTATTTGCCTATAATCTCCTTGGTTTAAACCATGGTGTCACCGGTCTTTGCTATCTTCCGAATAGCTCACTTGTGGCTTGTGGCTATGATGAGGATGAGGGTACTCACTTGAAGGTATTCAGCCCTTCCCTCGAGTTGGTCCAGACCTTGGTGGGACACGGTGGTCGTGTTGAGTGCGTCACCGTCTCTCCATCAGGCTCCCACTTTGCTTCTTGTGGAGATGATGGGAAAATGATTATTTGGTCGGAGCCGGGGGAGGGTGGCGAGTGGGCGAGAGTGCAAGTGCTAGAGGATCACACTTATGGAATTCGTGCAGTGTGCTTCTCCCCCGACGGCAAGCAGCTGGCTACTGGAAGCTACAAGGTCATCAAACTCTACAGCTTCAACGACGGAAGTGCCATCTTAGCGCACACGTTGGAGGGCCACACCTTTTTCGTCAAGTCCCTCTCGTTCTCTCCCGACTGCAAACTCCTTTGCTCGGGAAGTTGGGATAAATCCATCAAATTTTGGAACTTTGCTGATGGAAGCTTGGTGAAGAGCATCGACCAGGCTCACACCATTGCCGTCCTTAGCGTCTCATACTCCCCCAACGGGCGTGTTCTTGTGAGTGCCAGTTACGACAAAACGATGAAGATCTGGGATGCTGAGACGTTCAAGCTCAAGCACACGTTCGAGCAGGAATCCTTCACCAACCAGCTCACCATCACGGCCGATTCCAACTTCATTGTCTCGGGCAACCGCGACCACACGGTTAGAATCACCCCCTGCCGAGAGTACCACCTCACTTCCCTCACCCCCATCCTCAACTTCATTCTCCACATCGTCTACAAGTGGGAATTTGTGTCGTTCTTGGAGCCAAACGAAAACACACCAAGCTCACCCCTCGAGAAAGTCATGAGGCTACTCGGCGAGTGCGTACACGACGGCGGCTACAACGTCACCTCCGAGATCCTCTCCTTCCTCTCTCCCGCCCACCTCCCCGTCCAAATCACCCCAACACGATGGTCCCCCAACCCCCAAACTAAATAATAAATAACAAAATGACCGGTCAAACTTCCTCATTTTTTAAGTTCTTTACATTCATTCATTTATGCATAGGTCATCTTCGTCTTCAAATTTGAAGTCCGCAAAGTTTTTGAAAGTGTTTGGCTGGACCGTCGTGCGGTATTCTCGAATGAGGTCCTGCTGGCTCTTTCGTTTTTCTCGTTCACCATCAACCTCATTCGCATCTTCTCCCTCTAACCCTCCCCCTCCTCCTGCTGCAATAACCTTCTCGATCAACTCCAATTGCTGCTTGGCATCTTTCGTCTCCTTGTGATCGACCTTGAACTGCTCGTCAACCCCGTATACCTTGACATTCAGATCAACGCATTTTTTGGCCAACCCCAAACCCTCGACGAACTTCTCCCCTCTAATCAAAACGTGAATAAGATTGTACAGGACCTTCAGGCATTCCTTGTCCTCCTCTCCCTTTGCAGTCTCAAGATTCTCCCACGCTCGTCGGTAGAATTTCTCCGCGTCCTTCAGACGTCCCTTTGACTTGCTGTACAATCGCGCCAAGCTTTGGACGACTGAGTTCGTTTTTGCGTTATCTGCTCCCAAGAATCGTTCATAATTGGCCAAAACGCGCTTGTAGTTGCTTTCGGCCTCTTTCAAAAGCGCCGCGTTCAGACCTTCTTCGCCGTCTGGGTGAAGCCTCGCTTCCAAAGTCTGAGCGAGCTCCAGCACCGTCTCCAGCACGCAAACCAAATCGTCATCATTATTATCCGGAGCGAGGTATTTGTCCTTTAGATTCATATTCTCACGGCAAATCTTCTCTGCTTCGGCGTATTTGCTCCGCCCCTGGGACATGCAGCATCTGGCAATCTCGAGCTGCAAAGCCAGCGCCGTCCGCTTCCTCTCGCTATCATCTTTGGCCGCCTCCAAATACAACTTTTCAAAATGCCACTCACTGCGAAGGAAAACTTCCGCATCTGCGTGCTTGGCGAGATTTTGAAGAACGTGCGTGAGTTTTCGGACGACATCCCTCGTCTCGTCATTCGCCGCGCCGTGCTTCTTTAAATACCCGCAAAGAGAGGAACGCAGCATGGTCTCGGCATCCTCAAATTTCTCCGCGTTCACAAGGCTCATCGCCACGCCCATCTTTCCGAAGTACTCGATGAAGTCGACCTGGGATGTATTTTGTTGGTTTGTTAGTTGGTCGCAACCATTTTCGCTTTTTTCGCACTCGCTTTTCTCACATTCTTCTTGATCTCGCTGAGCTCGAGAAGGCGCTGCTGCGCCTGCACCTTTAAAGCGGGCGCATTCATGTTCGCCTTGCCGCACAAATCTTTCAGCCCCTCGACGTTGTTGACATCCTTGGAAACTAGATTTGCTCTAAGCAGCTGCTCGAAATCTTGAAAGGAAGGGTCTGGCGGAAACTTGTTGTTGCCTGCGGAGGAGAACATGGAAAAGATGGACATTTTCGATAGGAGCGCGTCATTTTTAACTGACCCGTAGTGGGCGAGGAAAAACTTTTTGTGACTCTCGAGTTCAGTCTTTCTGCCCAAGAACTTGTCAAGATGAATTTGCAGCTCGCAAACATGGCCGTTGAAGTCTACGTGCATAACCAACGAACGGTAAACATCGAACACATCCGTTGCGCTGCGATCTTCCTTTTGCATGTTGTTTTTCAGCGATAGGATCTTCATTTCGCTGTCGCTTTTGAAGGCCGTGATGAATTTTAACACCTGTTGCGTGTTTTCTAGCACCACTATGGTCTTCACGACGTCCAAGATGGACCTGACATTGTCATTGTCATTATTGTTTTGATCAGAAGTATCGGAAACGCGGAATGTTGTGAGCCGCTGGTACGAAACGTCCATGCCTTCAACTTTCATCGAAGCCCCATCCGAATCGAAAAGCAGCTCGTTTGCGTCGCCGACCTCTGCTTTTTCAAAGGCTTTCTTCACTCGCGCGTTGAACCCATCCTTCTCGAACCGCGCGGAGGTCAGCAATTTCTCTATTGTGTTCATGCCCTCCGCTTGAAGCAGCTGTTGTTGCTGGCAGATGTTTTCGACCTCCAGCCCTTTCTTCTTTTTCCCCTTCCCGAAACATAAATCAGAAGCTTCGTGGAGTTCGACAAAGATGTGATTGAGTCGATAGGCGTGGAGCAAAAATTCGTAGTGTGGTTCACTCAAATCCAACCACGGTTGAGCTGTGGCATTTGTTGAGCCGAACGTTATAGCAGAAAATTTGCGTCCAGACGCATTTGCCAGGATGGAATTTCGGTGACCTGGCACGGAGTAGGCACCGCCGGAGTTTGATGAGGAACCAGATCCCATCACGAAAGTAGTATAAAATTTCCCAACTGAAATTGAACTAAAAATTATAAATTTCTTTTTTTTTGTAAAATAAAAAGCATTATTAAATTTAACACCCAGTCCAGTCCCTTACATAACAAATAGAAAGATTTGTGTATTTCCAAGATTAGACATTATTGTTATTAGTTGTGTTGTATGCTTCTTTTTGTTGTTGTTGTTGTTTTTCATTTTTTTGTTGGATTTGCTTATTTAAACATACTCATCGCAGCCACTTCCGTGTTCCTCCCGTTCTCCTCCTCTTTCTTCTCGTCCTCTTCCTCCTCCTCCTCCTCCACTCCACTCCACTCCACTCCACTCCACTCCAC
>Ga0302116_1001900_pt1 | contig 12436 bp, 8 predicted proteins | sample AG5_SCM_MG_FD_203124 | JGI IMG/M metagenome (GOLD analysis project Ga0302116, IMG submission 203124) | Marine microbial communities from Western Arctic Ocean, Canada - AG5_SCM | ecosystem: Environmental > Aquatic > Marine > Oceanic | place: Canada: Western Arctic Ocean | collected 2017-10-01 | reverse complement strand
GAGCGGCGACGAAGGTTTAAATCTCACGGATCCATCCGTGTATACAATCGAAGGTGGTCTAAATGCCATTGGTGGATACGAAGGGGTAAAAAAGTTACTCGAGGATTGCATGATTCTTCCCGGACAGTTTCCGGAAGTTTTTGCGCAGTGCCCTTTGCGTCTGAAAACGAATGTCCTCCTTTATGGCCCTCCAGGTGTCGGGAAAACGTTCGTCGCGCACGCGGCGATTACAGAATCCGGCATGCGATGCATAAAAGTCCGAGGTCCTGAAATCATGTCCAAATTTATCGGCGAATCCGAGAAAGCCATTCGAGAAGTATTCAAACGCGCGCGCGCCGCTGCCCCGTGCTGCTTATTCTTCGATGAGTTTGATTCTATCTGTCCTCGAAGAGGCTCCGATAACGCCGGCGTCATGGACCGATTAGTCAATCAGTTGTTGACGGAAATAGACGGATTCGAAGAGTTACGAGGAGTGTACGTCATCGCCACGTCGTCGAGACCGGACACGATGGATCCCGCTTTATTACGTCCGGGCCGTTTAGACAACTTGCTCTTCTTAGACTGGCCAACGGAGAAAGAGCGATACGACATCATGTGGAAACTCACCAGAAATATCAAGACAGACCCAGACGTAAACCTTTGCGCCATCGCGGCGAAAGAAATGCCGAACGGCTCCACCGGCGCCGACATCAAAGGTTTACTCAGCAACTGCTCAGTCAACGCCGCCACGCGCGTGATTCAAGCGCACGAAGAAGCTTTGAAACTCGATCCTACTCTCCCAAACCCGACCGAAGTCCCGTCCATTACCGCCGAGGACGTTCGCTTAGCCCGGAAAAGCGGATTCTCGCGCATGCGAGAGGTTGATCGAAAACAGTTGGATATCGTCTACGAAAATTTCAATCGAGCGAGAAGTAAAAGCATGAAGGATAAGAAGACCGCGATTATAGACGAGAGAGATTTGAAGCAAAAGTTTGCCAGTTGATGATGTGATTCATCATCACTTTCGCATTCAACAGTTAAAAGACGAATGAAGAGGTTCAGAGTGTTGTAGTAGTAGTTTTACATTTTCTTGTTGTTGTTGTTGTTGCACTAATTAGCCGTTTCTTTCTGTCTATTCATTTCATAAATATTCACGCGAATAAAGAAGTGCGAACAAAGCACAACGAGAGAGAGAAGAAAGAGAAGAAATAGAAGAAGAAGAGAGAAGAAAAAAGAGAAGCGCTCCGTGTTGTTGTTGTTGTAAACGACGTAAAAATGGCCGGTGGTTCATCGTCGGATGCTTCTTCTATTCACCCGAACGCGCCGTTAACGTCTTCCTATCAGTGGAGCATTGGAACAATCTTGAGGAAAATCTTAAAAACAGTCTGGGTGATTCTCAACCTTTTGATTTTGATTGCCATCCCAGTCGTCGCGTATCAAATGCACAAACACGATTACGAACAGTTGTACATAGCCTGGTTCATCGCGGGCGTTTTTGCGATGCTCTCCATTCCGATTACGTTTTACGAAGTTATTTTACATCTGGAAAACTATCGAGCACCGAAATTGCAAAGGCACGTTATTCGGATATTGGCGATGGTACCGGTGTACGCGATTGATTGTTGGTTCGCGCTAAGATATAAGAAAGCGACTATTTATTTAGATACAGTGAGAGAGTGTTACGAAGCGTACGTGGTTTGGAACTTTTACACGTATTGCATGGTGTATTTGCAAGAGTTTTGCGTGCCCGGGTTGGAACACGCGTTGGCGAGGAAACCTAGGCAGCACCATTTATGGCCGATAAGCGTTATATTAGGACCACCGAGGGTAGGAGAGCCGTTCGTGCGGTTTTGTAGACACGGGATCATACAGTTTGTGACGTTGAGACCGTTTTGTGCGTCGATTGCGTTTTTAACCGAAGCGAAAGGGGTGTACGGCGACGGGCAGATTATGAATCCGTACGTGTCGTACCCGTACTTGGCGTTTGTGAATAATTTGAGCGCAGCGTGGGCGATGTATTGCTTAGTTTTGTTGTACCGGGCGACGAGAGAAGAGTTAGCGCCGATTAGTCCTTTCTATAAGTTTGCGAGCGTTAAAGCGATCATTTTCTTTAGTTTCTGGCAATCCGTGTTGATTGCGTTTTTAGTCAATCGAGGCATCATTAGGGTGAATTGGATCGATCCGACGTGGTCGGATTACGACAAGGCGGATTGCGCGAATGCAATTCAAGAGTTTTTAATTTGCGTGGAGATGTTTTTCTTCGCCCTTTTGCATTTGTACGCGTTCCCGGCGGATGAATATAAAGCAGACGGGGGAATAGGACCGGTGGGCGGATATAACATCGGGTTGAACTCGACCATGTCGAGAAGGAAATTGACGGATAATTTGTTCGATTTGTTCGACGTCAGAGACGTTTTGTACGACATCAAAACGTTCGTAGAAAACAACACGGAGTGGATACAGAGAAAGTTTAATCGATGCCTGGGACGTGGTGGACACGGGTCGGTACCAAATTCACCCGTGGCAGGCGCCGGAGGAGGAGGAGCAGGAGGATTATTAGGTAATTCTCCTCGGAGCGGGACGGATTCAAAGAAGAAAGGGAAGATGAATTACGTCAAGTTCGCGAACGATGATGATGACGACGACGACGACGACGACGACGACAAAAACGGCGGCAATAACAAGAATAGCGATAGAAATCCCTTAGTAGCAAACGGGTCCAGTCATCATCAAGTCATCGTCGACCTGGAGAAAAATGGTGACGAGTATTCCCTCTCCGAAGAAGAACTCGCGCGAGGCGACAGCGTCCAACTGATGGCCACATCTCCGAGAGCTGGTGCGACCGCGATGTCGCCCGGTCAGTCCTTCGAGTTAGTCAAGAGCAGGAACAACACGAAAGGAGGTTTAGACGATCAGTTGTAGTGTTGTAATGTAGAGAAGAATAAGAAGTGTTACTAGGTAAGTCGTATTTTATTAAAAAATGTCTTTCACCACTTTCATCATCATCCAAAGACGGCAAAACATATTTATGAACGACTCCTAAAAATGGGCGCACCACCTCCGAAAAGGGAATACCGCCGTCGTCGACACCGAGCGAAATTCCTCCTCTGCTGTTTCTCTTTTCTTTTGTTCTCTTTCCTCCTCGCGTTTCTCTCTTCTTCTTCTTCTTCTTCTTCTTCTTCTTTGTCTTCTTCTTTCCGGGGAAACAAAGTCGCCACCCCCGCGATTGAGAATGATGATGATGAAATTGATTACAACAACGCGCAGCAGCATGAGCAGCATGAGCAGCAAAACGACGACGAGAACGACGAAGATAACGAGAAGGAGGAGGAGGAACACGCGTCGTCGATTTTGCTAAACAACAACATCCATCATCAGAAACGTAATACTAAGCACAGGATTGGCGGCAGCGGCACGGGCGCTTCCAAACAGCTCGGGTTTATGAACGAGAACTTGGTTTCTAAACTGAAAGAGTTAGGGGAGAAACGACAGTTAGAAGAAGAAGAAGAAGAAGATTCGAAGAAGTCGTCGTTCAAAGGGTCGTTCGTGATGAACAAACGCAGAAGGAAAGTGAACGAAGAGATTCCGTTTCCGAGGAAAAAGTTGAGAGATACGTTGCAGCATTACTCGTTAGGTAAAGCGAAGAGAGATTTGATCAGAGTCATTCCGGAAGAAGACGAGGTACGGTTGACGCTATTGACGACGAGCAATAGAAAAAGTAGTAGTAATAATAATAGTTTTAGAAAGAAGAACGTGTGCGCGGTTATCGGCAACGGAGGGACGTTGTTGGCGTACGATTTAGGTGAAGAGATTGATAGCGCGGATGTTATTATTCGCTTAAACGCGGGGCCTATCAAAGGTTTCGAGAAGAAAGTAGGCTCGCGAACGGATTACAGATTAGTAAATAGATTACACATGGGCTTTAGGGAGACGAAAGATGAAATGGTTCTGCAACATTGCACAACCCCGGACGCGTTGGACGAATGGACGAGATTTAAAGTCAAACACGAAGACGATATAAACGTGAAGAAAAAATTGTTCGCGATTGACCCAGACTTCCACGAGTTGGCTATTTCGTACACCGATAAAGGCGTCGTCTCCAACGGGTTTTACGGTTTACTCTTAGCCACGGAGCTCTGCGACCAAGTCAAAGTCTACGGTTTCTTCCGCAAGTGGAAAGGCAACGTGTATTATCACTATTACAACGGCGAAGCGCCAAACGAAGGTCAATCTTTTCGAGACGATAAAGAAGGCGACCGGTTAGAGATGTGGCTGAAAGAACGCCACGCGACGCACAAAATGGGCGAACCGTGTCTACAACAACAAGAAAGTGACGAAGAATGCAAAAACTGCGCGCCCGGATTGGTTTGCGCCAAGAACGCGTGGCATCCGGTGCCCAAACCCGGGTACTGTTACGACGAGAAACACCCGGAAACGCCAGCAAATGCGAAAGGTTTGCCCAGAGCCAATTGTGCGAGAAAATGCGAAGCTTCTGATACCTGTCCAGGTGGTAAGCGTGGGTTCTGTAGTAAGTCGCTCGTGGAGACGTCGGAGTGCGTTTTTAGTTAGATAGTTCGTTCTTTAGATAATAGCGGATAGATGTGAGGATTGTTCGTTCTTATTACGCGAAGGGGAATACAAACGAAATTTCTCCACAAAAAAAAAATAATCTTTTCGTCTTCTTCTTTAGATGATGATGATGATGATGCAGAGCCGAGCTAATCCTCCTCCTCCTCCTACTCGTGCTTCTGCTGTTCATCGTCGTCGTCGTCATCAATCCTCGATTTTATCATCATCGGGGTCTTCTTCTTCGTCTTCTTTTCCGGCGGGTGAAAAGGAACAACATGAACGTTTTTATCGTCGTCGTCATCCAATCAGCAACACGAACATCATCACAAGAAAAGCTTTTAGGAAGAAGAAAAGTGCAGTAATAACAAGAGGAGGATTCTTGGAAGACGCGATGGAGTTCGCGAAACAGAAATCCTCGGAAGTCGAAGAGGCGATTAAATCTGTCACAAGAACAACATCAAGGAGTAGTAGTAATAAAAGATTGAACGTGGAAGAGTTGAAAGAGGCACTTTTATCCAAAATCGCAACCGTCGAGCGAGGCGCGAGCGCGAGCGAAGAGGATAAAGAAGAGATCGACTTACTGGCTCAAAAAGTGGAAAACACGCAGAAACGAAAAAACGCGTTGGAAACGGAGGAGATAAACGGGAAATGGGAGTTGATGTACACGACGTCGGCGTCGATTTTAGGCTTGACGAAACCGAAAATTTTTCAGCCGTCAGGGCCGATTTACCAAACCATCGACGCGAAGAATTTACGAGCGTTTAATAGCGAAAGCGCGCCGTTTTTTAACCAAGTGAGCGCGGAGTTAACACCAACCACGAAATCGAGCGTGAATGTGCAGTTTAAGAAATTCGGATTGTTCGGCGGGTTGATTAAAATCAACGCGCCGGAAAGCGCGAAAGGGAAATTAGACACGACTTTTGTAGACGAGGATTTAAGAATTTCGAGAGGCGATAAAGGAAATTTATTCGTGTTGCTCATGCGAGACCGATCGGCGAATTTAGACGCGGAGTATTAGCTTTGACATCATTTCAATTTCAACATTCTTTTTCGCAGCGAGCGCTGTCGTTGTTGTTGTTGTTATAATCTACTTTCGCCGCCGTTCCTTTTGAACTGTTCCAACGCATCCGCGACGTCTCGTTTCCCATATTCTTCCGCCAATCCTAAAGCGTCCAATCCTTGTCTATTTCTTAAACCGATATCAACACCTCGCGCGTTCAATAATTGCTTCACGACTTCCAAGTGGCCAAACCTGGCGGCATCGTGTAACGCGGTATCGCCATCGGAATCTTGCGCGTTGAGAGGGACGCCCAAATCGACCAACGTTTGAATCGTGTGCGCGTGTCCCCAATACGCCGCTTTGTGCAACGCCGTTCTCCCGCTCCCTGGATCACCCTCTCTCACGTCCGCACCCTCTGCTAACTTTTTAATCTCCACGACACCGTGCATCGCGCTCTCGCGAAACTTGGCCGATTTCCGTTTCATCTCTCCAGCTTTCTGCGCTTGCGCGTGCGGACAGCAGTGCGGGACGCCCAACGCCAACAACCGCGAATACGCGTCGGCGAAATCGCGAAAAAACGCCTCTTGATCCTTCGCGTATAACTCCACGTACTTGCGAAACGTTCCATCTCGTATCAACGCCACGTCTGTCGGTAACATCATCAACGTTTTCGTCTCTTTATCCGTGTATTGCATCTCTCCGTCCCACTCTCTCGGTACCCAGGTTAAGGACACCAAGTTTCGAAAATACTCGTTATCAAACTTCAGAGGATTGTGCGTCCAAGGACCATCGTATCCGCTTCGAACGAAGTGACACCGTCCTAACGTGTGCGCTCCACTCAGAGCCACGATGTCTCGATCGCTCATGCCCATTCTGTGGAACACGTCTCTCAAATGGTCTTTTCCTTGACTCGCGTCCGGTAACCGTCCGTGCATCGGGCACCTCGCGTTCGTCGAATCGTCCGTCCTCCCGAACAAGTACGGCACGTGCGGCCCTCCGGCGAATTCCACCGCCAACGCCCCGGCGTAGGTATACAAATCCGCCTCGGATATGTTCGGGTGTACTTTCTTCACCTCGTGAAGCATGTCTCGAACGATGCCTAACCCGTTATTCGCCGGGTCGTCTTTCTCTGGTGCAAATCGCATGGTGGCGCCGTTCGACCCACCAGTTTTTGTGTGTTTATCGTACGTCCCGGAGGAGTGCCACGCTTGTCTGACCGCGATCGGGAACGCGATCACTTTCGAGTTTAGCAGAGCTTTGTGCAAATCTCTCTTTAATTGATCTTTATCATTCATGGTGTTATATAACTTGTTTTATTCGTATGTATTACGTGTGTGTGTAGTCAGTCGCGTGTGTGTAGTCAGTCGCGTGTGTGTGTCTCTGAAAGCAGAGAATTCTTGATTTTTTGTTACTTACGCGACAGCCGCTTTTTTCCTTTTTTGAAGTTTTTTTTTGCTCAAATCTCTCTTCTCTCAAAAACTTTTCTCGCTGCGGTTGTTTGTTTGTGCATCATAAATAATAATACCAAACGAATAATAATAACACTAATAATGGTAAAGAAGAGAGAAGAAGACGACAACGATGATAAGAAAGCGTTGGCTTTGAAGACGCGCGATACTATGTCGTTGGAAATGAAAAATAATGAAGACGATTTCGATGAAAATGATGATGAATTCATGTACTCGGAGATGGAAAAAAAAGCATTAGAAACCGAAGAGGAGGAATGGAAAACGTCTTCTCACAAAATAGAAAACATGCAACTCAAACTCTACGTCGACGTACTCGATAAACTGTGCAAAGAAGATAAGATCGAACAGTTCGTGAAAGTATTCGCGCCTCCCGATTTAGAGGAAGAAGACAGAGCGTATTTCATGGAGAGTTTAAAAGGGACGATGGAAAACGGGGAGAGGTGGAAACGGATGAAACGAGAGATTGAGATTTTAAAGACGGGGAAATATCGCGGGATATCCGGGGATCAAGAAAGAGGCCCGGTGGAATTTAGATTCGATATGATGGTAGACGAAGACAAAGAGGAAGACAGAGAAGATAATAATAATAATAGTAAAAAGAAGAAGAAGAATAGAAATAGCATACACATCATGCGGGAAGTCGTGTTTCGGAAAACGAACAACGTGTGGCACGCGGAAGGATGAAACCCTTCTTTTGCAATATAGTTTCTTAATATTAATCTTAATATTAGTCTTATTAATCTTATTATTATTTCCTAAACGTCTACTTTTGATGTTGTTGTTGTTGTTGTTGTCGTACTTGTTGTTGAAGCGCTGCTAGTGTTGGACGACGGCGAATCTCTTTCTTCTCGTTTCTTTCGCATGGCGCCTCGACTAAATCTACCGACAATGCCGGATTTACCATCTAATCCCAAAGCCGCGTTCGACGCTTTCGTCTCTTTATTCTTCATCCAATAGCTCTCCTCTTCTTTATTAATGACCTCCAAAAGGTTCGGATCGACTTTAATTTTACTAATCAAAGTTGGTACAAATGGATTTTCATCGCCTTCTCGGTTCCTCGCGAGTAAACGCCGTTCTTCTTCCGCTTCTTTCTCGACCAGTTCTCTAGCTTCTGCTTCCGTATATTTTCGTCCGGATGGATATTGCTTCGTCCCAATTAACGGTTGCGCTTTTTGGTTCATGTATTCCAGCTGTCTCAGCGCAAACTGTCTCACGAAATGTCTGCCGCTCCTTTTGTTCTTTTTCGAAGAGGACGAAGAGGTTTCTTCCTTTTCGTTTCTCTCACCTGCGTGCATATCGATCGCTTCCAACTTTGCCAACGGCCTTCGATTATAATACGCCCTGATTAACTTATCCTCTGGGTAAACGATCTTCTCTTTCTTCTCGGCGAGGAAATCGTTCATCCCAATCGCCGTGTTCGCCGGGTTGACCTGTTCCATCGCCTGTAACCATTTTGGTTTTTCGATGATGCCTTCGCCCGTCAGTCTTTGCGCTAAGGGAAACAAGAGATTTTTCGCCTCTCGTTTCCCGGTTTTCGTTCTCGAACGGAACATGTCCATAGTTAATTTGAGTGCTTGATTCGACGACGACGCCGCGCCTCGCTTCATTTTGTTCGTCGTCGCTCTTTCGTTCTAGTATTATTAGAGAAGTACTACAAGTGGTATTCTGTGTGTGTGTATGTGTTGTTTATTTATTCTGTGCGTTAAGTGTTTTTGTGTCGCCCTTTTTTTGGCTTCTCTTTCTCTCAAGTCTCTCTCTCAGTCTCTCTCTCTCTTAGTCTCTCTCTCTCTTCGTCTCTATCAGAATCCCGGAAATCCCGCAAACCTCGCAATCGCTGTTGTGAAGCGTAGTTGTTGTTCCTCGACAAACAAAGCGTATTCTTCGTCCGTTGGTTCTGGGCAACCTTTCTCTCGCAAGTAGTTTACGCAGTCGGTATGCTCTTTGTACCGAGCGAAAGCGATGTATTGCCAGAAGTTAAGAGGCACTTTCGCCTCTTCGACTAAGTATTGAAGGCAATTGAGGTGGCCGTCGATCCTTGCAGCGGTGTACACGCACTCGCTCTTTACCTTCTCAGATATCTTTCTTTCTTCAACAAGATATTTCAAGATGTCCATTTGACCACATCCTGCCGCTTTTATTGCCGCTACTTTTTCCGTCTCTCGCGAAGGTTTCACTTTGTCGAAAAGAAATCGAAGACAGTCGAGGTGTCCTCCAATAGCAGCTAGTTTACACGACTTTTCTTCATCACACGGGCAATCATTAGAGAAGCAGTACTTCAACATCTCGAGATTACCTTTAAATGCGGCCTGCTTAATCGTCTCTTCATCCCACTCGCAATGTTTCACTTCTCTCGCCCACTTGAGCAACTCGAGTTTGTTCGTTGTAGCTACTTGCCAACAAATCCAGGCTTGATCTATCACTCTTCCACTTTGACTTTTCTCTCCCCAGGGTATGTTATTCCACACCAATTCCAACGTCGAAATGGATGTACATTCGTCAATAGACCATTTTAATTCCGATACGTTTACCCCGGCGTTCTCAAGCACACCCCAACTCTCTCTATTCACTCTCGAAAAGAACCACCGATCTGTCCTATTCAATTTCGGAAGCACATGCGAGACAAACACGTCCTTGTGATGCAACACCAATCCCTTCCATAACTCCGTCGGTCCGAGCTTTAAACGCTCCATTTCCGCGGCGAGCTTTTCTCTCTCCCTCTTCTTCTTCCTCTTCTGCGCGCCGGATGCTATCTTTTTCCCACCCATTCGTTGTTGTGTCAACTTTCTTTTCTCTTTTTCTTCTTCACATGTATGTGTCTTTTCTTTTGGGGGGCGTTTTCCGTTACTCGTTGACTCAAAACTCTTCTCCAATTTTTATTCATTTTTATTACGCGTCCTATATTATTATTTATAATGAAACGCGGCGCACTGGTACAACTGAAATGCGCTATTCAGCATTACGATTGGGGCGTTTCCGGACAAACCCCGAGCGCGGTGGCTGAACTCGGTTCTTTAAACAGAGAGGAAAAAATTGATGAAGAGAAACCACACGCGGAGTTATGGATGGGGACGCATTTGAGCGGACTGAACGTGATTAAAGAAACTGATTCTGATTCTTCTTCTTCTTCTTTAAAGCAACACGTGGAAGCGAACGCGAAGGAAACGCTCGGGGAGAAATGCTTAAAAAGGTTTGGGAACGATTTACCGTTTTTGTTGAAAGTTTTATCCGTGGCGAAAGCGCTTTCGATCCAAGCGCATCCGGATAAACAGTTAGCGGAGAAGTTACACGAAGAGAAACCGCACATGTATAAAGACGCGAATCATAAACCGGAGATGGCGTTAGCGGTGACTGAATTTGAAGCCATGAGCGGGTTTATTAGCGAACCAAAAGAAGCATTGGAGAAGTGCCCGGAATTGAAACTGTTGACGGGGGTTCGTTTGGAAGAGATGGATGAGATGAAAGAAGATAAGAAAGCGCAGATGAAATTTTTGTTCACGAAAGTGATGTTGGCGGGAAAAGAAGAGGTGGCGAAGCAAGTGCGAGCGCTGGTGAAACGATTGGAGGAGGCAGAGGTAAAAGGAGGAAACGACGACGAGAGAGACCGGTTGGCGTTGAGGTTGAACGGGCAATATCCAGACGACGTCGGCGTCATGTGCGCGTACTTGTTGAATTACATCAAGTTGCAACCAGGAGAGGCGGTATACATGGCTGCGAACGAACCGCACGCGTACTTGGACGGCGAATGCGTGGAAGTCATGGCGACGAGCGATAACGTCGTGCGAGCCGGGTTGACGCCGAAAGCGAGAGATACGGAAATCTTATGCGACATGTTGACGTACAAGTTGGGGAAACCAGAGGTTCTCACGGGAGATGTCATCGATAAAAACACGAAACGATATTCGCCTCCGTTCGACGAGTTCGAGTTGGAAGTCATCTCGTGCTCGAAAAACGAAACCGCGGAATTGACGGTAAGTCAAGGACCTTCGATTTTGCTCGTGAAAAACGGGAAAGGTACACTCAACGACGACGTCAGGATTGAGAAAGGATCGGTCGTTTTCGCCAACGCCAACGAGAAGATGACTTTGATTAACAGCGACGACGGCGAGGTTTCCATCTATCGAGCGCAAGTCAACACTCGCGTCTTTTAATTTTTAATATTTGCTCTCGACTTGACATACTTCGACTGTACATTTTTTTGCATCATCTTCCTCGTTAAGAATCATCATGGTGTGGATAAAGGCGGTCACTCGCACGCATTCCTCTTCTTCTTTAACTTCTTCTTCTTCTTGGTATTCATCTCGCCGCCGCCGAAAACGGGTTCCTCCTCGCATTGCTTACTGTGCTCTCTTAAAGAAGGGAAAAGCAGACGACGAGAAAGATTTTGACGAGTTCGTTACGAAACATTCCAACGCTCGCGCTTCCATCGGGTACGATAAAACGACTCGTATTCGAGGCTTGTTCGCATCGAGAGAGATTAAAGCGAAGGAGGAACTCTTTCACGTTTCGTTGAAGAAAGAAGACGAGAGAGTGTTCATCGACAATAACGAGAACAAAGACGACGATTGGGCCGCCAGTTTAGCCAAACAGATATTGATGAAAAGGAAAAGTACTTTGAGTGATGATGATGAAAAGAAAGAACTAAAGATAGTGTACGCGAACGCGCTGCCGAAGGAGATGATTGGCATCGCGAATAAGTGTTGCTTTTACGACAATAACACGCGATACGAACTCGGTTGCAAGTTTTTCGAGGCCACGGGCGATCACGACGCGAAGGAGGAGTTGATGAAGTATGAAAAACAAGTGTCTTCGCGAAGCCGCCGCCACGGCGAAGAAGAAGAAGAAGAAGAAAAGTACGGCTGGGCGTTGAGTCAAGTATTTTCGAGGACGTTTCGAATTGAAGACGCGAGAGGTAGGAGAGCGCCGCGGAGAGTGATGATTCCAATCGTCGATTTGTTAAACCACTCGTCTGTGGAGGAGGAAGTGAACGTGACTTGGAGAGTGAAGGAAGATTTGAGCGCGTTTATCGTCGAGGCCAAAAGAAACGTCGGGAAAGACGAGGAGTTGATTCTTTCCTACGGCGAGAGAAACGATCAGCACTTTCTGTTGTTTTATGGATTCTTACCGTCCATGAACCCGTGCAATTCAGTCATGATGTGGGAAAACGTCGACGAGTGCTTGAACTGGTACCAAAATCTCTGCGGCGCGGATGAAAACGATACAAAATGGGACGCGATGAAATACAAATGCAAACGAGCGCTCGGTTTACTCAAGAAGAAAGACGAAGGAGATTTTATCGACGATGATAACGATGAACGGCGTCGATTTATCCTGAGTCCAAACGCGAAAGTCGATAACACCACGTTACTCGTACTCAACGAGATATCTGGAGATAACGATATGGCAATAGCCGCTGTGAGAG
>Ga0302116_1001898_pt1 | contig 12442 bp, 16 predicted proteins | sample AG5_SCM_MG_FD_203124 | JGI IMG/M metagenome (GOLD analysis project Ga0302116, IMG submission 203124) | Marine microbial communities from Western Arctic Ocean, Canada - AG5_SCM | ecosystem: Environmental > Aquatic > Marine > Oceanic | place: Canada: Western Arctic Ocean | collected 2017-10-01 | reverse complement strand
GCCCCCCCCCCGCCCCCCCCCCCCCCCCCCCCCCCCCCCCCCCCCCCCCCCCCCGCCCCGCGAGATGGTGGAGGGTGGAGGAGGTGCCAACTGCGACGCCCATTGGGGCGCATTGAGAGGCTAGTGTGTTTAAGTTCTCATATTGGGCCTGGATGGAGTGGAGGCGAGAGGTTATTAGCTCTTCGTGGGCGTCGAGGACTTCCATTGATGAGCTGTTATGAGGTGGGTGATTCTATTAATTTGCTACTGGGAGTGGCAAGTGATATATATATCTTAAATTTAAATTTTTTAATTTTTTTTGAATTTTCCAGTTTCGCAGTTGGAAATCTATTTTTATGATGTTCACAAAACATCCGCAACCAGTTCTGGAAACAGAGGAGTCCATAGAGTCAACCGACACAAAAGTGCTTGCAGACAAAGTGTTGCCAATAATCCATTATTGGATTGGGCTTCGAGCCCCCAACCCCGTTCACATCAACACCCTCTGATCTGACAAGCAGCACAAATGACCTTGCCAAGGAGCTTGCTGAAGACCTCATAGAAACATCCAAGCTGCTGACAACATCGATGTGAAAGTACAGGCGTGGCTTGATGTCAATGAGTTCTTAGCAAAAGTCACCAGATAAAGAACTTGCTCAAGGCATTCATGTTTCAACTTTGCAGGTTGCTGGTTTTACACTTACGGGAAGTGGAGCCGGGGAAGGCGAAGGAGGAAGGAGGAAGGGGCTTTCATGTTTCTCGAATTGACTGCTCATGTTCACAAAGCTCATCGAGATGATCTGCGAAGCGTTGCCGCAACTAATCAATCCTTCAAGTCGGAGCTTTGATGCGAGCCGACAGCATCTCGTTTCTCCCAGCCGCATCTATTTGCCTCATTGTCAAATGCCTGCGGTTTTTTTTTATCTCTGATATGAGCGTGGGGATCGAGCGTGGTTTCATGACGGTGTTCAGCAGAGTCAAATACCACTTCTCCTACTACAAGGACGACGGCGAGAATAAACTGATTACAACCCACCTAGACAACCTGCCGGGGGAGATTGAAAGCCGGCCAAAAATAACAACCCCCTCCCCATCTCCCCAACCACCCCCACCAAAAGAGCTACAAGAGGTTGAGCTGGGGCGAGCACGCATCTCGGCGTTAGAGGCGGAGCTGAGAATTTTGAAAGCGTTCGCAATTAATTAAACTAGAACTTGGATTAAAACTTCATCTAAACACATAAACAAAAAGTTACACCCCCACGCCCAACCCAACAACCCAACAACAACGCTAGCACCGCACATAAATTGAACCATCGCGCCCGTAGTACCAATCCTCCTCCTCGTCATCCTTTCCAGGTTTTGTCGTTGATTTTGATTTGTCTTTCGCCTTTGCTTTCGACGACACGACATTCCTCCCCGCAAAAACACCCCGATAAATTCCGATAAATCCAACAACAAACGTCCGTGGCAGCGTTCCAACGCTCCAAACGCCGCTGTTTATCTTTTTTAGGTGGGTGAACGTTGCGACGGCAAGGGCCGACCAAATGATGCTCGTTGCGATTACACGACCAGCCACTAGGGAACCGAAGTTCACACGGTAAGAAGTATATGCTGCTCTATCAAGCACGTCATCCTGATCCCCATCCCCCTCAACTTCGGAGTCTTCGTCAACAAGATTCAGCTCTCTCGCGAAACGAGACACTCGCCAAGCGAATTCTTGGGCAGAGTTTTCGAATTCAGCAAATTCAAATATTTTCGCCTCTATGGGAAGTTCTCCCAGGGCCACGGCAAGGTCGTTCGAGTTTGAAGCATCGTCTAGGTTTGCGCGCATGATTGGGGCCACAGCCCCGACGTCCTCTAACAGCGACATGTAATCGTGGCTGTAGTCGTGGTTGCAACTGAAGAGATCGCCAGACACCAGCAGACCCGCGACTGTAGAATCAATGTACTTGCAGAAGTTGATGGCAGAGAGTGCTGCTGTTGGCCCACAGGCAACTAAAATCGTGTTACTGAATTTCACAAGTTTAAGCAACTGTAATATGATTTTGGCGGGTATAATTGCACCAATGGAGGAGGAGTGAATGGTGGTTTCGTAAACCATGTTTACAACGAACACGTTGAAACCTAGGTTGGAGAGTATGTTGGAGACAGCATTGAAATGAACTATCGGGGTGGAAGTAATGATCACCACATTCGGGAATCGTGGGAGCTTTCGATTTCTGTCACGGTTGTATAGCTTGTTATTGACTTTAAGGACAGGCAGAGGAGTAGGTGAATCGTTGCCGCGAAAGGGCGAACCTGTACACATTGCCACCAGGAGACAAATTGGTATTGCCAGCGACGACAGCATATCATTGATTCAATTTTTTGGCTTCATGAGTTCATTATCACGTGATTATTTCTTAATTTTGTCTCATGAACCTTGCGTGCATGCATATTGCAATCCTCTTCGTCTTCTCTTTATTCCCTCAAAGCACCAATTCCCTCTCACTTGACCTTCGATTGTCACAACAATACCAATTATTCAAGAGACATCATGCCCCCCTAAATCCCATCACACGGTACGAAGGCAATTGGGTTTCCTATGACTACATGGGCAGTGTCCTCACATCCACCCCCGCTGTCGTAACATACACAACAGCAACAACAACAACAACAACAACAACAACAACAACATCATCGTCATCATCGAGAGCCTCTGACTCGTACTCGGACTCGGAAACAGTCTCGCAAACTCACACAATCCCCACGAGTACTACAAAATCGGACTGTGAAACTTGCTTCGACAGCAGCAACAGCAAAACTATGCTCGTAACGACCCACACTCTCCAGAACATCAACGAACGAAAGCACTTTGGGGGTCGTGGATATATTACAGGTCCAACCGTTACTCGTTCTGGGAATATGATTACCGAGCTGTGCTTGGGCTGCCCGAATGGCGAGGCTGGAGAGAGGGTAAGGGTCATTTTTCAGCACGCCCCGGTCTGGAGCGAGGAGGCGGACGGTGGAGGTCCTCCGGACGGCTTGAAGCTCTTCCGAACGGTCGTTTGCTTGGAGTCGTCTACGCCCCCGCCGTCTGCTGCTGCTGCTGAAACTGCGCAACCTCCGCCGCCGCCGCCTTTCAAGTGGCATGGAAAGTGGGCCGGGCGATCTTGGACCTACGGTGAAACCTCGGGGGACCAGGCTTGGACCGTGCCGCTTCTCGACGAGGCTGATTCTTGGCACGGACGCGTTCGTGGCGACGTGGATAACGTTTGGGGACTGAAGGTCGGGCAAGGTCGCGTTGTGCTGCAAGCGCCGAAGGTCGTTGTCAGTGGGCGGGTGGAGGTTTTCCGCGTCGCTTGGCTGAAGGGCGACGAGGAAATGCACCGAGTGGAAGGGGGTGTGGTAGCGATGGAAAAAATTGAAGATTTGGGTTTGGAGGGGGAGGGGGGTGGAGGTGGAGGGGTACGGTTGGCGCCCCCGAGGTTGGTGACTTTCAGATCTGACGAGCTGGTTAAGGTGGGGGAAGTAGATTTGGAGGAGGAATCCTTGTTGCTTAGAGAAGGGCGTGGGCGTGGGCGGCGTGGGGAGAAATGAATATTTACATCACATAGTTAATAGTTTTTTTTGTAGTTATTTCTTTATGCACACGCCGCATGCATAATCAAGTTAAAAAGCATCTTCATCGGCGAGCCGACGACATGCAGCCCGTCCACTCTCGTCGTGCTCTCGAAGGACGCAGCCATGCTGATGTTGACCCAGTCTGCTTCTAAGAAGCCTACCTCGTCCTGCAGCCAGGGCTCAATGTAGTCCTGAACGGCCTTCGCCCTCCCCGGTGTAATGTGGAACTGGTGTTCGCTCGAGAAGAACGGTCCCCGATGAAATATTCTGAACTCCCCCTCCGTCTTGTTCCCTACATTTTTGTTGTAATAATCTTTCACATCCTGCTTGGCCCCCTCGTTCACGCCATTATGCCAAATAACGTGGATAATCCTGCAGTTTTCCACAAGGAAGCGGTTCGCGCCAAACAGCGCATCTGGGAAGTGGTCGAACCGCTCCGCGAAGTAACTGACAAACGAGAGGGCAAAAAAGAGTAGTTAGTAGTAGTGGAAGAGCCGTCGAAGGGACACACACACCACGTACGTTCCCAGCATCCTCGAGACGCTGTCTCCTGAAACTTCCGGCCTCCGGTAGCCCTTCGTCTGCAGACACTCCTTCAAAATTGCGTCTGTGTACAGAGGCAGCCGGCAAGTGTATGGTTGCCACGTGTACGTAAAATCAGGCTCGAAAAGATGAGACTTCCACACGGAAGATTGAGGACGCCGGCTGCGAACGCATTGCCCGCTTATTTTGCTAAAGTTGTCGTGGACCCAACATGCCTCTGCCATTCCGGTCTGGCGCACAACGTGCGCGAATTGCTGGTTGTTGTAGTGTTGCAGCGGCTCGCCCGCGCAAACGCTTAGAGGTGTCTTGACCCATCGTCCCCGTGTTATCTCGTCGAGCTCCGTAGCCGAACAGATTGGCTTTTTCTCTTCTTCCACCCCCACCTCCCCCGAAACAAAAAATTCCTTCTCAATCAGATACAGCCCGTCGTCCTCCCCAGCCTCCCTGCACGTTTCGAACACGTGTGAATGCCCGCAACCCAAGTACTTCATCACATGGTCCTTGCTCCTGCTCGTCCCACTCGAAGTTTTACCGCCCTTCAGCTTCTCCCCCGAAACTTCGCTGTAGAAGATGCACGGGTAGTCCACCTCTCCGATTTGGTTCTTCGTGGGATTGCTCGTGTAGGCCATACAATTCGGGTGGCCCGTGCACTGATCGCAGCACAATTTTGTATCGCTATTGGCATAAGAAATGGGAAACTTGTACATCAGTAACGTGGAATTAGCAGGATCCCAATATGTCCCCTGCTCGTGGTTGCATTGCGCGAAATCCCATTCCTGCCCGTCGTCGAACACAGACAGGAGCTTCATGTCCAGCGTGTAATTGCCGGGAGGCAACGGGTGAAGGTCGTAGTGGTAGGAGCAGGAGCTGTCGGGGGAGGAGGGGACAGCGACCCCGGACTGAATTTCTGGTCCCGAAACGCGAATCCAGATCTTCATGGAGGGCGGATCAGACGATGACCCGTCGCCGGAGATGGCGTGAACACACACTTGGTTGTTTCGGACAGGCTCCGAAACAAGGATTAGATTATATTTTTCGTAAAGGTACCTGACCCCAAGGGAAGGAGAGAAATCCGGCAGCCGAGCAAGGGCAAGAACTGTGTGAGGTTGTAACGAGGAGTCCGACCACACCGACTTCTCGGTCAGCGCCTTCTCGGCCCGCGCCTTATCAATAGTAGAGGTAAATATGAGGGATTGAAGGTCTTTCCATTCATATAAAAAAAAGATGGAAATGCAGGTGAGCAGAACGAAAACTGATGTTGCGAGAATGAAAGCTTTGAGCCGAACCATTCGTGTGGAGTTATTGTGCAACTTTTCAATAAGTTCTTCAATTTTTTTTTTTATAGCCACTGTCACTTGAACCAGCCATGGCGGACCTTTGTAAGCACACCAAGTCGAAGAAGAAACAAACGAAGGGCCAACCGGCCCACATGAATGGTTTTGCGTGGGTCCACAATCCTCATTCACGCAAAACAGAGGAGATCAACTCGATGCCCATTGACAACGTGTGCCGCCGCTGCAAGGACAAGCTAGAGTGGCGCAAAAAGTACAGAAAATACAAACCCCTCACCCAGCCTTCGACGTGCAACGGCTGCAAGAAGAAGAATATCCGCGCTGCTTACCACACAAAGTGCAGTTCCTGTCGCCAAGCTGGAGGCAAGGACCTATGTGGAATTTGCTTCAAGGAGCCGTGCTTGAGAGGTCAGATCAGCCGAGATTTGAGTATTGAGGAGGCTTGCGCGGCCAAGGGGCCGATGAAGTTGAGGGAGAAGAAGGCCTTCATCAGGAAGTTGCAGAGGGAGCAAGAGGGGAAGGATGAGAAAATTGGTGGTGGTGGTGGTGGTGGTGGTGGTGGAGAGTCATGCGACGAGTTTACCGACAGCGACTCCTCAGCGGACGAGGACGAGAACGACTTGGCAAGTGCGGCGAATGTCCAAGAGGTGACCATGCACCATGTCGACCCTGCAAAATCCATCATGCTGAAAAACCCGAGCGTAACGAAGGACGGCGACGGATTTGTTATCCAGGGGGGCGGGGATTCACCACTCGAGAATGGGGGGGGGGCATTCGAGGAGGTGTCATTTTTGTTCACAAACAATGAAAAAGTGACAATGAAGAATCCGGAAGTTGTTCGTTCGGGAAACATGTTCTTGGTCAAGTCGGGAAAAAGTGAAGAGCAGGAGCAGGAGCAGGAGCAGGAACCACCTGTGGACATGGAGGCCATGAAAGCAGACATGATTGCGGCTTTTTCGTCGCAGAAGGTGTGCAACTTTGCCGCAGGAGTGGCACAAGGAGAAGTTGCGGAGGGGGGTAACGCGGCGGCGGCTGTCAAAATTCAGAAAAACGAAGGGGGGGCGCCAACGGCAGAAGCAGACGAGCCTGACCCATTCGAGCCGGGAAACGACATGTTCGGTTGCAGCTCGGCGAAAAACTTTCCAAAGTTCAAGTTTTAAATAAAAAGGTAGCGGCAATTCTAAAGAGATTTTTGCTATTTTGTTATTTTAAGATCGTGGTAAGTTCCCACCAGACATTCTGCCAGAGGGCAGGATGGTGACAGTAATGGGTTGATTCACACCCTTTGTCTTCTTGAGCGGCACCGGGGTGTAGATTGAACCATGGGACCGTTTCTTTGTAGGCATGAAGAATTTGCAGAGGAAATCCCGTTTTGTCAAACCCAACTTCTCGAGCCCACTCTGCGACCAACTCGTTCCGCCAATTGTAGGGCTGATTCGCGTTCCACGTTAGCGGGACGCAGTTGGATGTGTTGATCTTCTCATTCCATTCACCACCCAAAGAATCACGATGTTGTGCAGCTGTCTCTCGAAAAATGGCGTATTTTGTGTTCGGTGAGGCTGGAGCTGTGGCCCATTCGTAGACAGATTCCAACCAAGCAGTAGTCTCGTTACGAAATAAGGCTAATTCTTTCCGCAAGTAGTGCGCGCCGCTGTTGAACACATACACGTCAGATGCTGAAAGCTGCTCGTGAATCTCAGACTGATCTGCGTATGGGCGATATTGGGAAAAGTATGAGATGGGGGGAGCAGTGAAGGATCCGCAAGTGACGCTCCATTCTTCGATACCGCCAACTCCATATCTCCAATTCCCACGTTTTTTGCGAGGTGTGTAGCTGTTGACGGAAGTACAGTTTGCTCTCAACCACGCACACTCAAGTCCAACCGCCGCCTGGTACATAACCGAATCTCCGACGATAACGAGTGAGAGGTTTCGTCTTGCTAAAGTGCTGATCAAGTCGTGCGTAAAGTCCGGGATCAAGGGGGGGTAGTCATCATAAGGGGTGTTGGAGCAAATTTCGGGCTTCCAAAACAAGTTGCCTCCAGCAGAAGTTGAACCAACACAGCATCGTCTTGGAATGGAGGAAGGTGGGTCGCACACTGGGTCGGGAAATTTGCTCGAGGAGACTTCAAATGGAAGGAGTGGATTGGATTGGATTGGATTGGATGGGATGGGAAGGGATTGGATCTCAACGTTACGGTTGAGGGGTTGCGAAAAGCAAATCATAACCGGCTCTCCAAATTGCCAAATTGAGGATGCAAAACAAAGAAACCAACCACAAATAAGAGATTTTCGTCATGGAAAGACGTTTCTCGAGACTCCTCGAGTGAGTAATAGAGTGGAAAGTGGATTTATAGGCCATCCGAGTTTTGGGCTCAAATTTCAAAATTTGCGGTTATCGAGGGGTGTTCATTCATCGTTCGCTCGTTCACTGAGCTTGCTAATGTTACATTTTTTGATTCAAATCATGTCAATATCGATCACACGGCGTTCTCTTTTTGGGGTAATTAGTGGTTCATCACTTCTCCTTCCCCCCTCCCCATGTAATTCGATCACCAGTCTACCTGAATTTTCTTCCCAGCCAATTATATTCTCAAAGATTATACTCTCAACAACATCCTCCACCAATTCTGCTGACCTTGACCGATTCTTTAAAGCTGGTCTCTCGTTCTCGAATGCCACTCAGTCCCCGAAATATTCTTTCGGTCCAACAACGTTTTCGGTCCCCCCCTCCTTCGCCCCTGGTGTTTCGTCCTTTAACGAGTATGGAGGCCATTCCCAAATAATAGTAGATGTTTCCTCCACCTCACCCTCCTCCGCCTCGCCAATCTCCACCCCTTCTTCCTCTTCCTCTTCCTCTTCCTCTTCCCTCCCCTCAATCGCCTACATACAAGTGGGCGTTCCAACATACAGGATCTCGCAAGTTCAGCAAGCGAACGGCGAAATCGTCTCTGCCTACGGCTACCTGAACGCGATCCCCCCCGGTCTCTCGACCACCTTCCGGGCTATAAACGGCCTGCGCCCCGACCCTCTCATGCTGATCTGCGTCAACGTCAACCCTGCAGACATGGCCAGGACCAAAACGTTCTACGCGAAGGAGGTCGGCCTCACCGAGGTCCCTCCCTCGATGTACCCGCTTGCGAGGCCGAATTCAGATGGGAACGGGCCGTTCGAGCCTGCGATGCCACCCAATTCGTTTTACTTCAACGGGGGGGGGGGAAGGAGGGGGGGGGGATGGGCGTGCTGTTGAAGAGGTGAGCGAGCGAAGTGAGCGAAGCGAGCCCTGTTGAAGATTAGAAACTCGCTAACATTATTCCACTCAATTCTTTTGACTTGACTCGCCTTTACTCATTTTGCTCTTGTTTCATTAAAAATGCGCACAATCTCGCTTGACTCGGCGCAGCACCGAGAACTACTTGGTCGACGAGAGAAATAGGTTGGAGAAGTTGATAAATTTGGGGGGGGTGAAAAAATTCGAGTTCGAGATAGTTCCCAACGATGACGTCAAGGAGCTGTTGTTTTACGACTCAAACATGAAGAAGGGGGATGATAGGCTTTTGGTAGATCCAGTAGGAAACAAGATTAGGATAATGAGTGAGTTTGACCATTAGAAATTATTTTTATTCTTCAGTCCTGCGCACTCTCACTTTCCCAATCCCAATCTTCTTTTTATACTGTTTTGACGCCGGAATGCTACTTGGTTGGTAGTTGTTGCCGGCGTTGGGGTTCAAATCGCTGTAGTAGGCGTAACCATTCTTGTTCAGCTTGACCACTGCAACCGACTTGTGGTCTGGGGCGTTCGTGTCCGTGGGGCGGTACTCGTTGCCCCACGACACTCCCTTGTTTCGAAGGGCCACCCCCAGGGAAGAATTGCCAAAAATTGCGTTGTGCTTTCGGGTGTCGTTGTTCCCCGGGCCCGGTACCTTCAAGTAGGTGGCGGTCGAGACGACGGGGTCGTAGAAGCGGTTGCATTTGTTGTTCATGGGGACGGATTTGGGGTGGTTCTTGTCAAACAGCAGCTTCTTGGCTTTCCCGTTTGGACCTGGGTGGTCAATGACCTTCTTCATTTTTTGTTTTTCCTCCTTAATCTGCTCTAAAATGATTCCCTTCTGCTTGCTCAGCTTCCGAACCAAGTGTTTACCCGAGACCGCTAGTATTTTCGCCTCTTCGGGCTTCAGCTTGTCTATGTTGGCGAGTTTATCCTTGATCCTCGCAAGGTCAGAGTTGATAGTTTGCAGGCGAGTAATCTTTTCGTCCAAATCTGCCTTGGCAGGGTTGGAGCGGAACATGCCGTCAAAGGTTGAATTCCGACCGTAAATTGCCGAATCGTTGCGAACGTAGTAGCCAGGTCCAGGCCGGGGGGAAACTGTTGGTCGGTCCGGGAGAGTGTGGGAGGCGGACGGGAGCATGCACGCGCGGGCTGACGTACCCATCGTCCCAACGTAATTGCTCCCCTGGCCCCTTCTCCTCGAAAGCGCTACTCCCAAACCATTCGCGATATCAATGTCGTAGCTCGCCGGCCCCGGCGCAAGATTAAATGATCCGGCATAGTAGTTCGCAGTATCATTGAGAGCAGTGGACTCGACCTGGGACGTCCGCAGCGCGGAGGTTTCGCCCACAGGGTTGTTGGACTTGTTTAGAGATGAGGCCGAAATCATGCCCCAGTTTGAGTACATTTGCTGAGTTGACTTGGCCTCCTGCTGCGGAATTGAGAGGTGAGGAATGAGGGGAGTGGAACTTAGCCATTCTGCTGGGTCTGACCTGTGCAACCGCCGGGTGACACCCCCAATCGTGACTGGGTGAGCAGGCATTGTGTAAAAATTCTATCGTTGTCGGTCTCGGTTGTGTTATGATTTGTTTTATTTGGCGTAAGAGAGAGAAAGAGAATGAGACAGCAAAGCACTCGTTAGGCTAATAAAGAAGAAAGGAAAAAAGTCTAGATCGTTAAAGTAGAAAAGAGAAAAACAGAAAAACTTTAAGCCAGATATCACGAAGTAGTGGTCGCAAAAAATCCTCAGGTTTACGACTAGCCTAGTGACACCAATGACTTTCTCCGTGGGTGACTCTGTGGAGGCAACCAGACGGATGTACACGAAGGCAGGCAAACCTTGCAATAAACAGGGGGGAGTAGGTAGAATTACAAAAGTCAATGATGACGACACTGTAAACATAAAGTACCACATGGGCGGCTCGGAGAAGAATTGCGAGGTTGAGTTTGTGACAATATATTCAACTGCGGATATTGAAAAGCGCGAGGTCAAGCAAAACGTGCTCATGAACATGGATAGTGTTGTGGAGACTCGTGTGAAGCGAAATGCGACCACCCCTCTGGCCAACTTGACCTCCTGTTCCTCCATCAGCTCCATTCCTACGACGAAAAAGCCAAAAAAAGCTCCCAAGTTTGACCCAACCCATTCCAAATCCAAATCTAAATCAAACGAAAACACCAACCCACCCAATGTTAATGTGATTACCAATTTGACGGAGGATGCAAAGACGTTGGCAGAGGCGAAGCAGGTGCATTCGGAGGCCAATACCAATGCCAAACTCAAAACCCAATCCTTCACGCCGGCAAAATCCAAACCCTCCCCCAAACAACAACAGTCCCTAATCCAAATCCCCCCAACTCCAAAATACGAGCCGAACCAAATAGCCTTTCAGCAAACACTGAACACGGCTCTCACTGAGCATGACAATGAACTCCAAATTACCGAGCTGTCCGCCATTGTTGCGGCCCAGGGGTTAGATGTTGACGTGAGTGCGTTTTTGAGTTCCCTTGAGGCAAAGAACACGATAATGGTTGCGGATGGTGTCGTGTACAGAGTTTAAGTAAATGACCTTCAAATCTTCCATTATGTTTTTTAGTAGTCTAATCACTGTCGTCGTCCCCCAAATATTCCGCCTGCACCTCGTTATTAACACAGTGCACCACCAACTTCTCCACCTCCTCAATGGTCAGACCCAGCTGCAAACCCAACCCTTTCAAGTCTGCAGGAGGCAAAATCAAACTTCTTAACATCCCCACAGTCGTCCCGTCCGAAACCGCCCGCGATCCCACTCGCCACTCTATCCCCCTCTCTACCATTCCTCGCGCGTAACTCACGACAGTTTTCAAAATTTTCTCAAACTGCGCCTAGGGGGTTTAGTCGCTTTCGCACACTTTCTGTCACACTTTCTGTCACACTTTCTGTCACACTCACACACTCACTTCATTCACTCACCTCAAGTTTCCCTTCTTCGCTGTTAATGATTACCCCCATGCTGCTGGTTCGTCGCTGCTGATCGCATGATTCCTTGTTTTTAACAATAAACGGGTGGGTGAGAAGCTTTTCGCAGTTCGGGCGGTCCTTCTCGTCCTTCTCCAGGCACAAATTGATGAAGTCACGAAACTGCGCCGAGCGAAGCGAGGTGCATTTTTAATAATGAAGCAAGAGCAAAGCGAGCGAGTCAAAAGAATTGAGTGGTGTCAGTTTAGTAGTGAATGTAACCGTCTGTAGACATTTCGCGGGATTCATCGCGAGTATTCTCGTCTTCGTCAAGGGCACGCTCGCTTTGCTCGCTCACCTCCTCGCTCCATCGATCGTCACCCTCTGGCAAAGACGGGCTCGCTTCGTCCCTGACGAACGCCATGACGCTCCAGTACCCCCCCTTCGTCTCAATCGGCAACTTGCCGAGCGCCACGCTCAGCAAGCTCAACCCCAAGCTGCGCCGAGCGAAGGGAGGCGCATTTTTAATGAAGCACGAGAGCAAGAGTGGGTTAGGAGCGGGCGGGTTAGGAGCGAGTTAGGAGCGCGTTAGGAGCGGGTTAGGAGCGCGTTAGGAGCGCGTTAGGAGCGGGTTAGGAGCGCGTTAGGAGCGGGTTAGGAGCGCGTTAGGAGCGTGTTAGGAGCGTGTTAGGACCCCCCCACCCCACCCCACCCCACCCCACCCTTTCCGCTGCGCTCGGTTAAATGGAAGCAGCTCCTCCCTCGCTACCGCTCGGTCGTCACAATGGACGCAACTTCGCTCGCACTCTTCTGTCACCC
>Ga0302116_1001895_pt1 | contig 12463 bp, 16 predicted proteins | sample AG5_SCM_MG_FD_203124 | JGI IMG/M metagenome (GOLD analysis project Ga0302116, IMG submission 203124) | Marine microbial communities from Western Arctic Ocean, Canada - AG5_SCM | ecosystem: Environmental > Aquatic > Marine > Oceanic | place: Canada: Western Arctic Ocean | collected 2017-10-01 | reverse complement strand
TGGGCGAGAGAGAAAAATTGATTTTTAAATTTGAGGTTTGAGGTTAATTTAGCCTCATTGAGCCTCCAGAAGCCTCCACACGCCTCATAAGCCTCCACCAGCTCCCGCAAGCAGTTAAATACCCGCAGAGCTCACAATTGCAGCACCCAAGTCACCATTCCAAAAGCCGAAGCTCCAAAACCCTTGCTGAAAAAGCCTCTTTAGCTACAGATCAGATCCACTAGTTCTTCGTCCTCCCCCATCCCTTCATTCCCCTCTCCTCCCTATGACCGAAAATAATATCCGAATCCTCCTCTCCTCCGACAACCACCTTGGCTATAATGACAAAGACCCAATTCGGTGCAACGTTTGCTTTGCAGCCTATGAGGAGATCCTGATGCTAGCGCGCTCCACGCGCTGTGATCTCGTCCTCCTCTCTGGCTACCTGTTCCACGAGAATAAGCCCTCCCGCCGAACCCTGTACAGAACGATGGAGATTCTCCACCGGTTCTCGTTGGGGTCCAGGCCGGTGAAGTTTAGGGTTAGTAACGATGTCCGGGCTGACCTTTCCGACCTGGGCCTCACCTCCCAGGCGGGCACCCAGAGCTCCAAGTCCGAGAAAGGCTCCCAAAAGGGCAGCAATACAAAGGCAAAGGCAAATGCATCCAAGCCCAACCAAATCTTCGAGTCCTCCCCCTCCTCCTGCGCCAACTTCCTCGATCCTCTCACCAGCGTAGTAACCCAACCGTCCCCAACGAATCGCTAGCGGTGCAGGGCTTGCAACACCAGCACTACAACTCTGGAATGTCGCCAGGTATCTCAAGTAGGGAGAGGAAGAAGGTCACGAGGTTGTGCGTAATGTGGTGCACATTGACCTCTCCGCGTTCTCCCTCTCAAACCGTCCCTGAACAACCTTCCCGTTGCACGAAAGGATGCGGCAACCCCAACTCGCCACCGTGTCCAATCCATAGCGTCTAAAACCTCCATGCGTTGGGAGTTACGGCACTAAACCAAAAAAAATCCTTTCTTACTGTGGACTTACTTCTATAATTTCCCCTCCCCAACCCTCATTTCAAGCATATCCTCGTTAAAACGATCATCCTCGCTCAACGCCCGCGTCTTCGCCCTTTCTGCTTGCTCTTTTGCCCATTTCAATCTTCTTGCCTCTTTCTTTGCAATCTTCTCCTCCTCCTGCTTTCTCTCAAGTTTCTCCATTGCCTCAACCCCCACTCCCAGTACCTTTTCCTCCACCCCTTCCTCCTCCTCCTGCACCACCGAGTCGCTAAAGAAGTGCACCTTGTGCGCGCCCGCCTTGCTGCTAAAAATCTCCATCATTTTTGCGTTGTGAATATTTTTCACTTGCCGCTTCTCGTTGACCAGAACGCCAATCTTGAACTTTGGAAACAGCTTATCTCTGACGTTGCCAATGGTTGAGTACAAATCCTGGAGGGGGTCGAACTGTTTTTCCTTCCCCTTCTCCTTTCCCTTGCCCTTTAGCCTTGAGAATATTGTAAGTACGAAACTCGTAATGGCTCGTATTCTCGTCTTCATCAAGGCTCGTTCGCTTCGCTCGCTCACCTGATACCCCAAGGTGGATTAGTGACGAGCAACCCCTCGCTCTCGTGGTCGCCACAATTTTCTTTCAGTTTTCCGATTGGGGAGTAACTGAACTTGATCATGTGGCCGACTCCGGCTCGCTCTGCGTTGCGACGAGCAATCAAGATAGCTTTCTTGTCGATGTCGAAACCGAAAATTTTGACGCCGTCTTCGTTGTCGTTACCGGCGGAATCGGTCTTGATCCGTTCGTTAATTTCGTGCTTTGCGGAGGCAAAAGCTCCTGCGTTGAAGTCCTTCCAATCATAAAATCCTCCTCCACTGTAAACATCATCTTCTTCAACAGGAAGTGTTTCGCCCCCAACGAGCATCAGCGCAGCCTCTATGCAAATTGTGCCAGAGCCGCACATTGGGTCGACCAAATTCTGCATCCTCCCGTGCTCCTCCAACTTCGCTTCAGATCCCCATCCCATGCTCAGCAACATTGCGTTGGCCAGATTGAAGCTCAGGGGAGCTTTACCGCCCTCCTCCCTGTACCTCCTCTGCAAAATACTCGAACTGGACGGCGGAGTCATGCTAGCACTGATGGTAACGTTGTCGTTGGCTACCCGAACGACCATCAGCTGGCTTGGAGAATTATTATTGCCATCATCATCGACATCATTGTTAGCCAACGCGTCGAAATGCTTCGGAATCGGCAACGCAAGCTTTCTAATCCGCTGCTCCACCGCATTGCTGTGATAAAGCTTCGACAGCGTGCAGGTCGTCCTAATGTCAGTCACCTTCGAATTGTCCACCCCCAGGTCAACGAAATTGCTGAAGCCTCCAGTCTCGCTCTTCCATCGGAGCAAATTCGCCTCCAAGATGCTAAACTCCTTGACCTTCCGAAAGCGGGCAAGGCGGATGAGAATGCGAGTGGGGAGAGTCAGGGAGAGGTGGGAGAGGTACATCTGCCGAGTGTTGAAGTTGTTGAAGAGAATGCCGCCAGTTGTTTTGCTTAGCGGGGCGTAAGGCGAGGATTTGGGAGAGGGAGAAGCGGAAGATTGTTTGAGTTTGGGGAAGAGATTGTAGAGCTCCGTGAGGAGGGAGGACTCAAGACCAGGAGGACACACGAAGATTCCCGAATGGTTGGACTTTGTGTGAGATTTTGATTGCTTTAGTGGTCGTTTGACAGTGGTTATGCCAGTAGAGAAGAGTCGAACGGTTGTTGAGAATTGTCGAGATGATCTAAAATAAAGCATGCTCGACATGAGTGGTCGTGGTTATGCCAGGGACTTGTGAAAATTCGAACGGTGGATGAAGCCTTTTGCTAATTTTATTTTATTGGAAGAGTAACGTCTAGGTGCAGCAACTGGTGTAGACGAAAAGAGACGGTTTGTTACTGGAACGACAAGTTGACGTGTCCGGAAATAATTTGAAACTTTTTAGAGTATGCTCCACTGCCCAAACGCCACCCCAGCACCCAATTCTCCTACCTTGCCCCAGCAACCCACCTCTTCTCCTCCCCATTCTCGTTTGAGATCTTTTCACGAGCATACCCTAATGCCTTCCAACAAACGAGCACCACAAATGGCTCAAGAACCGTGATTGGCCCGTCGTGGTAGAACGTGTTATGATTGACCCAGATCGGAAAGAGGATTTGCTTAGTAGTCAAGCACATGAAGTACGACAAGGCTGAACTGGTCGAAATTGAAGGTCCTCAAGCCGGCTCGCAAGTGCGACGTCTTTGGCTCCACCACCCGCCAACAAACGTTCCACTGCTCCCCCTTCTGGCAGAAGTCTGCGTGGAAGAAGCACAAGAAGACGTGCAAGGCGCCGACAAGTCCGCCGGCGACTGAGGCCGAGCTCCGAGAATTGCACAAGGGCATTGCACCTCCTGAATTGGCTGGGGATGGGCCAACGAGTGTGGTGGTAGAGAGAGTTCCTGTTGCCGGGTCCAGCCTACTGAAATAACAGAAGGGTTTCGCTTTCAAATCCTTTCTTTTTTTAAACAAATATCTTCTAACTTAGCACTTCGTGGAATCATCTAAATGCGACTCTGGATCCTGCCAGTCAATGAATCTGTACCCTCTATTCTCGTTGTGGTAGCTACAGCTTCCAGCATCATCGTCACTTCCTATAGCCCAAATTATGTCCGATTCGCTCGAAATGATACTTGCGTCGTTGTCCTTGTAAACGTTGAAGAGATAACCTGATAAGATCGGGCGCGAGAAGGACAATTCAACTCTCTGGTGAATAATGTTGACGCTTTCCTCGCTGATTTCTAAATCGGCAGATGTGATTGGGGGGCCAGTAAAAAGTTCCGCGAAGAGAGTTCGTACGCCGTTGGAGACACTACCGGCGACTATGTCAGCGCCTTGCATCCCGAAGTTCGTATGTTTCGAGCTTAGTTTTTCGGTGTAAGACTCGTCGTAACTTCGTCCTTTTGGACGGAAACCGATTGCGACCCAGGTTGAATCAGATTCGGCGGGGGCCGATATAGTTAACTTCAGGGCAGATAAAGTTTCGTCGAGAGTCCATGAGAGATGGAAATCGGACGCTTTGTTGATCACGTAGCAATGTTGAACGGGATCCTGGAGGTTTGTTTTTGTTTCTGTTGAGGTTATTTGGGCCTTTAAACGCTGGGATAAAAACGGACAGCCTCCCGAGAATCTCTTCGCCTCCACCAAATCGTCTTCATCAACAGGCTCAACGGGCTGCGCGTCCTTCCCGGTGAAATCACATCCTGATCCGTACACGAGTGATCCATTGTGAACGGGGGGTGGCCCAGCGCGTGTGAGCTCAACGAGCAAATGATATGAATGCGTATGGCCCTCTCCTCCGGACATTTGAAGGAAGGATGTTAACGTGTCCGTCTCCTCATTGCGCGTAATTGTCCAGTTGGCGCAGTCGCACCGAGAGCAACCAGACATGAAAGGGTTCATGTTGAGGTGCACGAACCTATTTATATCCATTTCAAACGCTCCGATGTCGTCGGAATCGTAGCAGAAGGTCACGCTTGACTCTGTTTGGGACTCCAGGTTGAAACGGTTGTAGCGTGGAGGATTCGCGCCTGTCAACTCAGACGTGGCTGTGAATTCGTTGAGCCATCCGCAGTAGTGCAGATCGCCTGCTAGAATACCGTTGTCCGTTGCGCTGTCGTCGTTAGCTGCCACGTAGAAGCGCTGCCAACCCATGTCCACTCCTTCAAAGTTAAGTTGGTTCTCGAAAACATAATCGAGACTTGTAGTTTGGGAAATCGAGAACTGAAATGGGTGTTGCTGTGTCCAAGGGCCCAACATGGAGAAAGAAGGGACACCCTCCCATAAGCCCAGAAAAGTTTCCGGGAGAGCAAAGACCATCAAAATTGCTCTTGATTTGTTGTGTTGTCTTGATTTGTTGTGTTGGTTCAAGATTTCATTTTGCACTAAATTTTGAGTGATAATAAAACAACTAAACTACTTCATTCCCAATCATGCCTGCAACTACTCGCCGCACACCCGTTCAGGAAGACTTGGAAGCTCGGCAACTTGCCCAAGCTCTGGCAATGAGTGAGAAATCAAGTGCACGAAAGTCGACTCCAAAGAAAATTACCTCCAAGTCAAAGACCCCTCCTCCCAAGAAGAGGGCAACCCCCAGCAGTCCCACCCCTACCCCGTCCTCCCCTCACTCCCGTTCTCGTTCCCGAGTTCGTGATGAGGAGCGGCAGCTAGCTGAAGCCATTGAGGCGAGCCGGAAGGATGTGGTGCCTCGAACCAAAACTAGATCAAGAAGCCGCACCAGTCCCAGTTCCAGATCCAGATCCCGGTCAAATTCAAAGTCAAAGTCAAAGTCCAGCAGAAGCTCCAAACCCCACAGCCGCTACCCACCCCAACCCTCTTTCCCCCCCCTCGGGAGCTCCCTCGACATCCTCGACAAGAAGCTCTCAACCTACATCTTCAAAATTGAGTTAAAATCCAAGCTTCTCGAGTTCCTCCTCTCCGTCGTAGGTCACCAGCATGGCATCCCCATCACTGCCATGTGCTTGCACTGCTTATCCCTTGGAGCCGCCAACGACTACTTCAACCACGGCTACAAACTCTCCAGTCCAACAGTTGCGTCCGCAATTTTCCTCACCATTGTCCAAGTTGTTTGCTGGGCAGCGAAAGTCAGCGACAACAAGCACGAGGACTTCTACTTGGTGGGCAAGGGGATGTTGATCGTTTGTTTATTGTTCTGCAATGCAATGGTAAATGTGTTTGGGGCGGAGCGAAGCGCGTGCATCAGTGCGTGGTATTATGTCAGTTACCTTGCAACCCAAGCTGTCGTCGTCGCACTTAAGATAGCTTGCACGAGGATGCGCCCTGCCCACGCGCTGGAAGAAAAGGTTAAGAATTTCAGGAGGGAGCTACCGAGGCTGACCTTCCGCAACGTGAGTTTCCACATGACATCATCCACACAATTAAAATTCTTATTTATATTTTGGAAACCAATCTAACCCAAATCATTTCCAGACAAAAGGGTGGACAGTGTTCGAATCCTTCCCCAGCGGCGATGCCGCAGGAGCTGCCGTCTTCAGCTTGGTGCTTTATGAAATCCTCAAAACCAAGTGGGCTTTCTCGTTCATGCTGCTGGGATGCTTCGGGAGGCTGTACTTGTTTGCCCACCACTTGCTCGATGTTTCCATGGGCTGCATGATCGCAGTCGTGTGCACTCACTTCGTGGCAGTCGGATTCGGCGGAGTTGATATGATTGGGTGGAAGAGCGTGGTTTGTGCCATGCTCATCTTCATCATCTTTTACACCAAGGTGGTGAAGATGAGGGTGATGAAGTTGCCGGCGAAGTTCATTGCTAGCAAGGGGGGGCACATGGCGAGCTGGGTTGACAGCGAAGGGGCTTAGAGACAATAATAAATAAAACCTCCATGGATGCAAAATGCTTTTTACAACTGAGTGTGAGCATGCTGCTCTCGATCCTTTCTCCTCTTCTTCCTCGCCAGATTCTCTTCATTTTCTTTAGCTTTCGTTTTGACGCTTCCAGGCTCGACTCGATTCTGAATTAGATCGTTGACAGCGCTGAATACGCCCATAACGATGTCATTGTGGCCAAGGTAGCCATCGTAGGTGTCAGCCTCTTCAAGGTTATCCGCGTTCAATATTTTTATAACGGGATAAGACTCAATCTCGTACTTGAATGCGGCCAACTCGTTCTCCGGAGCCTCTCCGTCCATGGCGACGATAGAAACCACCCCTTTCATCGTTTGTGCAACTCGCGCGTACTCGGGGGCGAGCTCCTTGCAGTGTCCGCAGAAGGAAGCGTAAAAAAGCAGAACTGTAATCCCAGAGTTGTACTTCAGGTGGTGCTTGAGTTGGTCGTCGTTCATATCTAATACTTCTGTGTCGGCAAAAAAAGATGCATGAGCCAAGGTTGCTATTAAAAGGAGAGTGGGGATGAAGCGCATGACTGTTTTGAAGATAAATTTAAGATCGCTAATATGTGTGCCTTTGAGCTAAACACCTAAAAAAAATTAAAAAAATTGAAAAACAGCATTTTTGACGAAGAGATTGAACTATTAACAATTAACTATTTACTACGTTTCGCCAACTCAATGTCCGAAATCTCTTTTATTTGCCCACCGGCCATCACCGATAACTCGCAGAACAGAGGCTTGGGGAGTTGGAGGCACTGTTTCAGTACGAGATTTTTACTGACTGACAGCGGAATGTACTTGCCCTCTCGGACCTTATTGAACAGATCATTCTCTCTGTAATGCGTCTTCCCGAGAAATAATCGAAAATCAAGCGGCACCGCCCCCTCCGATTTCACCAGGTCGCAGCACTCGTTAATCGCGCTCAGACCATCCGCAAGGAAAAGCCCGCAGCCTGGTGATAATTCCCATGACTTTGTGAGTGAGGAGAAGGGATGGACCAAAACACCAGGCTCGTTTTCTAGTCCAACGTCGCCCCCGTAGTAAACTGGGCACGTGACCCCACATCCAAACGCTGATTCGAAGCTGAAAAGTAGCCGAGCCTCGAACGTCGTAGGGTCGATGGAAACCATGTCGTCAGAAACTTTCTGGCCAAATAGGAATGACCGACACAAGGAGCTGTCGAGTTTTTGTGACAGCGGCCGGTTCAAAACAAGTGATTTCCTTTCCGACAGGATGAGAAAAACGCTCTCCCACTCCTCAACAGCATCTGAATAGTCCGCTAAGAAATTCCTGTCCTCATCGGAGAGATCGCTTGGGTTTAAAACCTGACGCCCCAGGGAATCGCGGCTGAACGAGTTGATGGCGATCGAGTTGAGCTTCGTTGTGAGGAGCCCATCAACCTGCGAAGCGAGGCGCATTTTTAATGAAAGACGAGCGAAACGAGCAAGACAAACGAATTGGGTGGGTTAGCTTAGTAGCGGATGTGTGTAGTCATTTCGCGCACTTCATAACGAGTATTCTCGTCTTCCAAAAGGCTCGCTCGCTTCGCTTGCTCACCTTCTTGTACCAGTAGTAAGCTGAGGTCTCGCAGTATTGCTCCGCCTGGGTAAAGTTGATGTTGAGGTCAGATGCCAAGGAGCGAATTGTGTCGTTTCTAGCATTGACAAACACCTCGTGGGCGAACGGCATTCGCAAGCACACTGAAGCAACTTCAGGTGTTGAAATTCTGTGGGAAAATGTGAGGGGGGTTTGAAGGAGAGGAGAATTCGGATTCTGAATTCGAAGCAAGGAGGCATTGTCAACATCCATTGTTGAAGCAGGAGTTGTACTGGTGTTGATCAAGGATGCTCGAAACTGGCGCCAGTTGCTAAGATCAAGCTCGCTGTCGTCTTCCTGATTGCTTTCTACGGATGCTCGGAAATGAACATTGGCTCTTCTAGTTCTTGCAGGGCCAAACGTATAGCTGGAGGAACATGCCAAGAACAATATGAGAGAGATCGACGTGAAGCGGATCATTGATGTCCGTGCGGGGACCTGACTTGGATGGAGATTGACTTCTTAGTGGAGAACGAAACCTAAACAAACGCGATTTCTTTCACATATTTCACTCTTGATCTCTGCTTCGAGTTTTTCACAACATTTTCCATACGCTATGTTTCCTCATTCCAACCACATCACTGCCATTGCGATTGCGATTGCAGTGGCGTTCGCATTGGTATATCGTCGTGAGTCAAACCTCTCCAATTCCCTCCTCTTCTCCAATTGTAACATAGAACGAATCCCCTTTTCCTCCCTGCCCAAATACTTCCCCCAAACGAATGGCCTCGTCCCAAATCTCTTCCCCAAGCCCATCATCATAACTCACCCTCACCACTCCCGCCAATCTCTCTTCCGCTCCCTGGTGTCCCTCGATAACATCACCAACACAATGCACGACATTGACATTACGCTGTCCTCCTCAAATAGCTACTCGGAGCGTCGGCGAACCGTGCCTCTCTCCACGTACATATCAGAATTCACCTCCACCACAGCCACAGCCACAGCAACAGCAACAGCAAAAGCAAAAGCCACAGCCAACTCCTCCTGGTACTTCTTCGGCGAAACGTTCTCCCCACCCTGGACGGCGCTCCTCTCGTCCTACAATCTCCCGCCGTGCGTGTCTTGCTCCGACTCCTCCTCAGTCGCTCTAAGCTTCGGACTCGGGGGGCTCCTCTCTGGCGTCTCCTGGCACAACCACGGTCCGGGATTCTCCGAGTCAATCGTCGGAGCGAAGCACTGGCTCGTGTATGACTACGATGCGTATCCCGCCGGTGTCCCTGGCTTCGACCCGAACCTGCGCACGATCGATTGGATCGACAGAGTTCTTAAATCGCGGATAAATACGGCCGACAAGTCCTTCTTCCAGTGCACCGTCAACGAGGGGGAGCTGATCTACTTTCCGCATAACTGGTGGCACGCGACTCTTAACCTGGACAATTACACGAGCTTTGTTTCGTCATTCACGACTGAGCACAAGTAACGAGTGACGAGTGACGAGTTAAAATAGATTCAAAATCCAAACATCATCCCGAAGTAAGGAGAGAGGAACCCAACGGTCGAACGAAGTTCAAACAAAGGCTGCTGAAAAACTAAATTTCACCGTGGTGAGCCCATCCACCTGGGACGACACGACTGGCGAAATTAAGTAAAATATTCTTCGAGAAAATCCACCCACCACAATAGTTAACAATTAGACAGTCAAAAAATCAACAATTTGCTTTTCTGCAGCCTGCGCCTCGGGGAGAAACGGCAGCAACGCATACACGTGGCAAAGGTATTTTTGAGAGTGGTGCTTCACCTCAACTCCAGCCTTTCGGCATTTCTCTACCAAATCGTACGTCTCGTCACTCGTGCACTCATGATCGCTGCTGATGACACACAATTTTGGCAGCCCCTTCATGCTGCGCCGAACGAACCAAGCGAGCCAAAAAATAATTGTTGATAATGTTAGGCTGGCTCGCATATATTTTTCGTCTTCCTCAAAGCTCGCTCGCTCACTCACCTGTGAAATATCGGACTAACTTTCCTATAATTACTTTTCCCATCGCTCATCTCCGCCATTCGCGGCCCGAAAGGAATCACGTAACTAAAAACCCCCTGATGCACGATAAGATCGTGGACGGTGTTTTCAACGAGAGATTTTGGCAGGTTTTCAATGTCGTAATTTACCCACGGGCAAATCAGTACCGCGTTCTTGACCGTCACACCACCATAAAATTCCTTGTTCAACGCAATGTGCTGCATGAGCCGAACCGCCAACCCACCACCAGACGAAATGCCCAAAATCGTAACGTTGCTCGCGTCGTCTACGTAGTCGCTCGCAAGCAGAAAGTTGTAAGCATCTATCACGTCCTCGACGGCGTTTTCGACCGTTCCTTCAGGGCAAAGCTTGTAATTGACGACGAAGGCTGAAGAATTCGTCTTGTCTGCATAGTTGGCCGCGAGCGGAACGTTTCCGTCCACGTTACCGGAAAGAAACGCTCCACCGTAGATCCAGAAAATCACGCTCTTGCTGGTGTGTTGGGTGTGGGTGTGGGAAACCATCTTGCCGAGATACTCGCCGTGGATCCCCTCAACCTTTGTCGTTCTAATCCTAGAGTCGTAGGGAAAATTGTAGCCAATGTTGGCGAGGCCGAAACGCATGCGCGACAGCGTCATGGGTCCGAGCCGAAGCGGCCACATTAGCGTCGTGATCGCGCTGTACTCGTCGCTGCAGGTATGGTGCAGGGCGGTGCTGTTTGAGAGGATCATTTTGTGCAGCCTGCTGTAGACATACCTGATAAGATAATGTAAATGCATTAGTGGAAAATGTTGCCGCGAGCGAGCGAGCGAGCGAGCGAGCGAAGCTGCCCTCCATTGCGATCGACCGAGTGCCATCAAGCCGAGCACAGCGGAAATCCGAGCGTAGCGGTGGGGGGGGGGGTGAGGGGATCTCCCCCCCCTCAACAACCAAAATAATTCCCCACTCTCAAAAAGCTCGCTCGCTTCGCTTGCTCACCAGGAGGATCTGACAATGTAGTGCTTGAGAGGGTTGGGAGTAAGAGTGCCCCACAGCCCGTTGAAAAGGAGCCGCTCGGCACCACTATACTCAAAGAGGAGAGAGATGGGGGTAAAGAAGGTTTGGAGAGAGGAGATTATCGAAGGTGTCATGAAGGAAAGATTGAGATTTGGTCGGAGAGTTGGTTTTGGGGTTGGGGTTGGGGGAGTGGCGATAGGTAAACACTTGCCAGTCTGCCATCCATCACACCGGTCAGCCAGAGCGATACCTTTCAATGCTGACGCAATGTGAAGGCCACAGCCAGCCCAGGTCGTTTTGGAACAATTTGGGCAGGCCACTGCGCGACACATGTGGACGATTATCGTGTAAATGCACTTTTCTCTGCATATTTTTGTTGGAATAAACTCCCACGATGTCCTCCATAAAGATCTCACTCGACTCTCAAAAACCCAAGCCCGTAACCACCAGCGTGTCAGCCTTTGAGTCTGGCTCAGATTCTGACAACGATGATATTAATCCCTCCTCAGCCTCCCTGACAAAATTTGGTCGTGTCCTCGAGTCAAACACCGAGTTCATCACCACCTTTGAAACCGGCAGCAGCTCCTCCTCCTCCTCCAAAAACGCCCCTCCTCCCGTGGTAATCCCCCTCACCAAGCACGCCTGGGTCGAGGACGACGATGTCGACACGAAGGCCTTGCCTCTCCTGCAGGCGGCCATTCACCCCTCCCTCCGCCACAACAATGGCAACAACAACAACAACAACAACAACAACAACAACGCAGACAAGCTGCAGTTTGAAATGAGCCTGAAGGCCGACGACAACACAACGCAAACCTACAAAGCGGTAAAGGTTGCTGACTTCGGGGCTGCCCTGCTCAGGGGAATGGGCTGGAGCGACGATGCCGACAAGGCCAAAACCAAAGCCAAGGATGCAAGCAGAAAAAAAATTGGGGTCGACCCGAACTTTGGAAAGATTGAGCAGCAGCAGCAGCAGCAATCCAAAATCGTTGTTCGGGGGGAGAGGGTTGGGCTCGGGGCCGTGACCAGCGGGAACAGCGAGAGGGGGTACAAGGGGAAGCGGCGGCCTGGGGACAAGGAGGACGCGAGGGACAAGGTTGAGAGGGAGGGGAGGGAGTACTGGGAAGAGAAGGCGAGTGAGGAGCGGAGGAGGAGGGAGGCAAATGATAGTGATAGTAGTAGTAGTCCTCAACATGAACATAAACATAAACATAAAAATAAGAAGAAGAAGCACAAGAAAGAGAAGATGGAGAAGAGCTCCAAGCACGACAAGAAACGAGCAAAGCATTTTTAATTAGAAACAAACCCGCACCACAACAATTTAGACAACCAATCTTTCTATCTTTTGCTTTTGCTGGATTTCAGCCATGACTTCATCCAGCACCTCCACGAAGTGATCAACGTCAGCCACCTGCAGCGCCATCGGCGGCATGACCCTCAGAACGTTCTTCTTCTGCCCGCCCAGCCCCACCAGAATCTTCCTATCC
>Ga0302116_1001894_pt1 | contig 12464 bp, 14 predicted proteins | sample AG5_SCM_MG_FD_203124 | JGI IMG/M metagenome (GOLD analysis project Ga0302116, IMG submission 203124) | Marine microbial communities from Western Arctic Ocean, Canada - AG5_SCM | ecosystem: Environmental > Aquatic > Marine > Oceanic | place: Canada: Western Arctic Ocean | collected 2017-10-01 | reverse complement strand
CAAGCATTGCACCCAGTACCAAAGGCCAATCACGTTTCTTGAGCCATTCGTGGTGCTCATTAGCAGCCATATATTCTTGTTGGTTTTTGGTTGGCCTGATGGAAGGTCGAACGCTAAGGGTGGGTTAATTTGCTGCTGCTGGCCTCGCCGAGAGGAATCAGATGAGTTTAAAAAAGATACAGCCCGAACCTGGCCATTCAGCAATAAACCTCCTCCTCTCAGAAATCATACATATGGGATTTCTGGTCATCATCATTTCGTTCGTTTCTCTCTCTTGCTCGTTCACAAGAATCTCCAAAATAAACAATGTTTTGCCATCTCGCTACAGGTCTCCACTCACCTTCTCCAATTACAACTCTCCCAATAACAACTTTCCCAACAACGACGTTTACGAAGTTAATTTAATGTTTGACAATCGGTCCAAGCTGGTCTATTCTCCCTCCCAAGACATGTACATCACTTCCAACTCTCCTTCTGATGCCTCCTCCTCCTCTTCCAATTCCAACTCCTATTTGAAATCTCTATTCCTCCCCGAAGGGGTTACCCCCGATTACTACCGTTTCATTAAGTGGCGTATCGTACAGCGATACATATCATCGATCTTGCACGTGATTGGTACCAGAAGCCTCCTCCTCGGTCTCACGAACTCCGCCCCGGTCCTTGCGGCCAGCGGCTCCACCACCAAGGGGTTATCCGTGGCAGCAGCAGTCAACTGGATCCTCAAGGACGTGCTTGGAAAGCTAGTTCGGATGTTTTGGGCCGGTAAGATGGGTCGTAAGTTCGATTCTGATGCCAAGAGGTGGCGTTTTCGCGGAACGATCATGTACGGCCTCGGCAACGGTCTTGAAATCGTGTGTTGGCTAAATCCGGCCCTTTTTTTGTTTTGGGCTACAGCTGCGAACTGTTTAAAACAGGTGAGCGAGCCTTGTGTGTGACAGAAGAACCGAAGCGACTGTAATTCAAGCGACTGTGAGCGAAGCGTGTGTTTTTGGACTCTGTCCCTTAACAATCGTTTGTTTTAGGCAAGAAGTTACGCTTGGCCAATCTTTCCACCGTGTCCACCATTGATCTGGACCGTCCTTGAACAATTACTTTGAGCAAACCAAACAGATGCGCCTTGCCGAACTAGCCACCAAGTCCAAATTTGAGTGTGTTCAACGACGATTATGCGTTGAAGTTACGGCCGATTCATGATCTGGACCGTCCCTGAACGACCTTCTCGCACAAAAAGATGCGCCTTGCCGAACTAGCCACCATGTCCAAATCCGAGCGCCTAAAACCTCGATACGTTGTAGTTACGGTTGATCCAGTGATTCGCCCTTTTACAAGTTTTTGTTGCTCGTCTCGTTTCGTCGGCCTCCACAATAAATACACTGCTTGCGACTAGTTCCTTTCGCTCGCGGCTCGCTCTGCTCGCCGCTCGCCCGTGCGAAATTGCTATACATGGCTACATCAACTACTGAACTAACATTATTCCACTCACTATTTTTGCTCGCTCGCTGCTCTCGTGCTTCGTTGGAAAATGCGCCTCGCTTCGCTCGGCGCAGATGAGCATGCTCACATCATCGTCGACGCGCAATGCGATTTACAACAGCTTCATGGGAGGAGGCAGGGAGAACATTGGCGATATCACCGCCAAGGGCGAGGCTCAGATTGCAGTCGTTGACCTAGTTGGGATATTGTCCGGCGTGCTCGTAATGAAAATTGTGAAAACGGACATCAAGCTGGTCATGTTGACCTATGTTACGCTGCAGCTGATGGAGATTTTCTGCACTTACCACGAGATAAGAAGCGTCGTTTTCAAACTTTTGAATTTCGAACGGCTTTGGGTGATAGTAGACAACATTGTGGGTGTTGAGAACATGCTAGAGCAACCGCAACCGCAACCGCAACCGCAATCAACACAACAGAGCCAATCGTCAGATTTGTACTGGGACGGCGAAGTTGAGATTCCAAACCCATATCAAACGAGTTTGACAGAGAAGGTATTTATGCCTCCCACCCACTTTTGCCGCCGTGCAATTGCCTTCGGGTCACTCGGTCGTGCCAAGCTCTCCCCTGCCGAGCTCTCCTCCCTGCTTGAAATCTTCAGCGACGATCGCTACCTGCTCGTCGTTGGCGAGGACGTCAAGAACAAGCACCACAACCAGCGAATTAAAAGAGCCAAGAAATCGTTCGAGCGGCTCTCGTCCTCTTCTTCCGAGGAGTACGACGACGACGACGACGACGACTGCGAATACGATTCAGACAACGATTTGAACTTGAAATCCGACCTGGTTGCGTCTGCCCAGGAGGACTGCCACATTGTTCTGCACACGACGGCCACGAATCTAGACATTGTCAAGGCCACCATTGCGCTGGCGTGTTTGCGCCGGGAGCTAGGTTGGGGTTGCGTGAGCGGATACGACGACGACTGCGTGATTGCTCTGTCGAGAAGAAGCGAGGATAGCTACGAACAGATCCTTGAGGCGAAGAAGGAGGCGGACGAACTTTTCCCAATTGTTCTGGCAAAGCTCAAGGACAGTGGTTGGAGCATAAATCGGTTCATGTTTGGCAGGGTGAGCATGAGGGCGGATTGGAACCTTGCAAATGCAAATTTTGAAAATAATAATAACTCTTAAATGGATTGGGCACTTCCGTTTCTATCTAAATCTTAATCAAATCATCTGAAAAAGCTGCGATGGTAGATCAGCCTTCCGTTTCTTTTCTTGAGCTTCTTCGAGCGCCTCAAGGTCGTCGTCGCAAAATGCACTCCTCTCTAAATTCACATTGTTAGGGTTTTTTCGGAACATTTCCTTCCGCCCACCTTGCACCACGAATCCGCGCTGTAGCGCAACGAATTCCGTGTCGTAGAGTATATTTTCCGACTCCTCATTTTCGTGGTACTGGCCGTGAATTTGGATAGACGAAACGATTGCGACGTCAACCCGATTCAGATCGAGAGTGTTGTAAATCAAATCCTCAAAATCGGCAAGGGCGGCCTTCCCAGCCAGCCTCGTTATAGTTTGCAAATTCATTTGGTTGAAAATATTGGACTCCATGCTGCACTGTTTGGATAATTTTGCGTTCAGCAAACTCATTTCCAAATCGTTCATGTCTAACATGCTTCCATCAATTTTATTGACAACATTCAAATTGCCTCGTTGGAATGACTGCAGAATTTTTGTAAGCTCGTTGTTGGAGTGTGACACCCCAGACTTGTTTGCGCGGTACAACAAGCCAACTTCGGAATCCTGGTTGCAAGCAATGTTTGGTGAGGTAAAAATAACTAGCTTCTTCCGGCCGTTATTGGACTTTGCCTCAGGAGCGTGCTGCACACATTGCCTCAACCCCTCCCTGCCGACGTTGCACTGGGCACCGAGACTGTGCGTCACATACGGATCGCCCCATTTTTTTGACAGCAAATGCAAAAGCGGTCGGGCAACTTCGTCGCGAGACAGACCTATGACCTAGGAGGGAGTGGGGTTAGGTGTATTGCGAGGGTAGTTGTACGTGGCAGCGTGCGAAGCGAGCTAGTCACAACTAGTGCATGGTGTTGCTGGCTCGCCTCGATCGCGGCTCGCCTCGCTCGCGGCTCGCTTCGCTCGGGGCTCACCGCTAACGAGTTGTCTCTGTTGAATCCAAAGTCAGCCAGCATCCGGGAACATTCGTCTACAAATGTTACCATCGGAATTGCGTTGGGAAATACCTTTTGGATGCCCTTAGTGAGCTCCTCGAGCTTCTTTTCGTGACCCCTCAGCTCCGAGTGACGAACTTCTTTCTTTGGCGCCTTCAATCGAAGGGGTCGCGGCTCCTTTACTTTTGGCCTTAGGACTGGCATCGACTGTGAACCGTTGAGCTGTTTGCCAATTTTCCATGGTCGCTGCTTTGTATGTGGGAAAAGCGAAGTGCCTGTGGCTTTGGACCCCCCTTGGTTCTTCCGCCGGGGAATCGAAGGAAGTTGAGGGTTGAATTGCGAATATTGTTGTTGTTTCATCATGTCCTGGTACATCACGCACACAAGGTTTTTATGTTTTTTGGAGCCGTAAGCAAGTAAAGGTGAATACAGGAGATGTGTTTATGGAGAATTGTGGCGAAACCGAAGAGAAAAGCCTGTTACAAGGGTCTTAAATTGAAGAAAAAAAACAAAACAAAAAATTAAAAATTCAAAAACAAAACCCAACCAGTCAAAACCAGTCATGAGCGAGGAAGTAGATGGCCACGTTCTGCGGCGCTTTGAGCTGTGCCAAAAGCTTGGGAAGGGAGCGTAAGTTTTTAGTCCCAGTGGTCAAATGTTTAATGTGTCGAAATTCCAAGTCAAGAACACCCAGTTCAATCTCATTTAACCCAACCCAACCCAACCCAACCCAACCCCCCAACCCAACTCACCCAAACCCTCAAACTCAATCCTCAATCACAGTTATGGCATCGTGTGGAAGGCCATAGAGAAGCGATCCCGTTCGGTGATTGCAATGAAGAAGTGTTTTGACGCATTCCGAAATGCCACTGATGCCCAGAGGACATTTCGCGAGATCATGTATCTTCAAGCCCTGAGTGGTCACGACAATCTGATTCGAATGCAGCACGTCATCAAGGCAGAGAATGACCGTGACATCTACCTGACTTTCGACTTCATGGAGACTGATTTGCACGCCGTGATTCGTGCTAATATCCTCGAAAACATCCACAAGAAATACATTGTATACCAAGTTTTGAAGGTGAGATAGCTGTGAGTGGCACACGAAGTGAGAACTTAGAATTGTGTCGGGGGAGACTTTTCGTTCGCTTTGCTCGCTCGCAAAAGATGCTCAAACTCACCCACCCCCTCATTCAATTCAACTACCAGGCATTAAAATTCATGCACTCTGCCGAGCTTCTTCACCGCGACATCAAGCCGTCGAACCTATTGCTAAATTCAGATTGCCACGTGAAGCTGTGCGACTTCGGCTTGTGTCGTTCAGTGGCGCAGTCCGCTGGGCCCTCCCCCGTGCTGACGGACTATGTGGCCACTAGGTGGTACCGAGCCCCCGAAATTCTTCTTGGCTCCACCCGCTACACAAAGGGCGTTGACATTTGGTCAATAGGGTGCATTCTGGGCGAGATGCTATCCAACCGGCCGATCTTCCCCGGAAATTCCACAATGAACCAGCTTGAAAAAATCATTGAAGTGACAGGTCGGCCTTCTGGGGAAGACGCTGAGTCGATTAGATCGCCATTTGCTTCCACCATGCTGGAATCCATCCCCCCCACCAGACAAACATCTCTCGCTGAAATGTTCTCAAGTGCCAGTGCCGAGGCGCTGGATCTCATGAGCCAGTGCCTTCAATTCAACCCGGTGAAAAGGTGTTCTGCTGAAGATGCCCTCCGGCACCCGTACGTTGCCGAGTTCCACAACCCCAGCGATGAACCAGCTTACCCCCACGGCCCAATCAAGATTGCGATTGATGATAACAAGAAACTGTCGGCTGGGGACTACCGAGAAAGGCTTTACAGGGAAATCAACCAGCGAAGAAAGGATGCGAGGCGGAGGGAGCAACAGAAAAATAGGCACAAATCCGCGATTGCTGCGGCGACAGAGCCTCCCCAGGAGCAGGCCATGTAATCATAAAAAAATGGCTTTTTTTCGGAAAAATTGGTTCAATGGCTTATGAATAATTTGTTATGCAAACAGGAATTGCGACAGTGTATCTTTTCATGCACGGGTTTTGGTGTTTTCACTCTTCTTTGTTTACCGCTGGAGCGGCCGCTGCTCCTGCTCCTGCTGCGCCAGCCGCGTTTTCTGGAGCCCCAGCCCCAGCCTTAGCCCCGCCCCCCGCTGCCTTTTCATTTTCTCTTATCTTTGCAAGCTGCCGATCAGCAGCGGCCTTCTTCCGCTGGAGCTCCAGCTTTTGCTTCTCCTTCTTGTGCTCTTTCTTGTTTTTAAGAATCATATCTGAGGTCACCCACAGTGCACTCTTCCTTCGCTGGTCTTCCGCATTTGAAAACACCACAATTCTAACCTCCCTCCAAATTTCGAGCGTCTTCTTCGGCTTCTCAGTTGTCCCGAGCCCGTCCGATGGTTTCTTCATGCAGGTTTTAGGGCCTGCTGGAGAGATTGCACTAGCACCAGCACTAGCACTGGTACTACTCGGCTCAATAGCTGGAATTACCTTATTCGATGCCCCTGGCGACCCAACCATGTGGTAGTTGCTCGGCCGTCTCTCGGGAAGTGACGACACCCTCCTGTTGGGATTCTGCTTCGCGAGCTCCGTCAAATTCCGCTGGTGAAAATCGCTCTTGTTCACCTTCATGATGTGCTTGTACCTTCCAGGACCATTTCGACCATACTTCCTGGTGAACAAGGGCTGCTTAGCAAAACCCGAAAACAGCTTCTGGTTGGATGCTCCGCAGGTAAGCATCAATACGACGATGTTGTTGAGAAGCTGCAAAGCCCCCCTGATGAGATTGGATATCCGCATTGGCAACGAGTCTGCTCTGTTGACTTCCCAGCTCCCATCGTCCACCATGAACTTTGGGATGCACTCTAACCCTGTCTTCTTGTTTGGAATTTCCATTTTCAGTGAACCGAAACAAGTTGGTTCTCGGTCCATTCGCTTGAAAGGGTCTGCCTCAATTTGTTTCTTGACAACCGGGGATTGGGGTTGGGATTGGGTTGGGGTTGGGGTAGTAGCTGTTGTGATTGAAGGGTCAGATGTAGGTGGAGGGTCGCTCATTTGATAAAATATTAGAGTTGGGATTTATTAAGTAATTGCAGGAGTTGGATTAACGTTTTGAAGTTTGCAAAATTTCTTTATGGTAGTGATAGCACTGAAACTATTGGTTTGCAAGAAAGCGAAAATGCATGCTGGAAATGTTGTGAAGGTTTTTATGCGAAATAGCGAGCGACGTTCAAAATTCGCTGCAGCTGAATTTGGGCGAAAAATCAAAAAAAAATCCGTTTCTAGGCGGCCCATCTCATTCCCTCATTTTTCCTCAAATGAAGACCAGTCCTCAGTAAATAGTATTGGGCAATATTATAATTCATTCATCATCACAAACCCTCCCGCATGCTGCTGGCAAAATCGGAAAGACCGCCTTCGCCCTCTTTCTTCTCAGCGAAACTAAAAATGCTTTCAGCTGCCGCAACTCCAGCTCCAGCCCCTCCGCCCCGTTCCGCTCCGCCCACTGCACCGTTGCTCTTGTGCCCGTAGGAAAACAAGTTCGCATTGAAGTCTTTAATCCCCTTGATTAACGTTCCATGGTTGCCCGAGTTACTCCTCGCCCCCGCCGTTGGCCCGCTCGAATGGTGCGTCCGCTCGTTGCCGCCGTTCACAATCTTGTGCACGCTTTCTTCGAAGCTGTGGGACATGTGGCAGAAGAGAAGTTCCAGCGAGTGACAGCTGTCTCTTGCGGCCGGAAATTGGAAAGCAATTGCTATCCGCACCAGACACTCCAGGAACTCCTCGAACGTTAGCCCCCCCACATCATTCACAGCATAAACCTCTATCGAGTCGACAAAGGCCGTACTTAGCTGCTGCAAGCTCAATGCGGTAATCGAGCTCCCAGTTCCAGAGCTCAAATTGCCCGCAGCAGCAAAGTCCAGGAACTTCTCGTAGTGGAAGCTCGAGTTCTGGTGATTAATGTCGTGCCTCAAGGGGTGCCTCCCGAGCGTCTCCAGCTCGAACTCTGTTGGTTGTCCAGCGAAGAACCGGAAGATGTTCTTCAGCGCGGGCGTGAACACCTCCTGGAGATCCTTGCAATCTAGCATATCCTTTGTGCAGCTGCTCTTGATGTGGAGGAGTTTCTGGTCATTCAAAAAGTGGTCTGTGATCATCTTGTGGAAAGCGTCGTTCTTGCTGAGGTCCTTTTGTTTCCTGTAGGCCTTCACAGCGATTGCCTCGAGGGCAGTTTTGAAGTCGTCAAACTCGAACCGCTTTGAATGCTTCTTGCCCGATTCGAACTGGTGAATCACGTTGACCTCTGCCTCCATCACGTGAAGTTCAGTGTGCCTTACGAGCATAACGAGCTCGCGTTTTTTCATGTTCTGCCAGTCCTTTGCGTTGTTCTGTATGTTGCAGTGGAGAAAAATTAGCCAAAGGGTTTGATCCGCACTGTGCTCGACCACCGGCACGGGGTCTACAGTAATTTTCTCCTCGAGCCTGAGAATATCCCAAACTATTTTGCTGAATTCGTGAGTGCCGGCCTGCAGCATTGCACCGCCAGATGACGCGTCTGCGCCGAGCGAAGCGAAGCGAAGCGAAGCGCATTTTTAATGAAGGACGAGCGAAACGAGCGAACCGAATTTGGGTGGGTTAGCTGTGAATGTAGCCATTATGTCTGTAGCAGCCATTTCGCACTTCTTCACAAGTATGCTCGTCTTCCTAAAGGCTCTCTCGCTTCGCTCGCTCACCTCTGTGCCCAGACGATAAACCTTTCATCCCCCCGCTTTTCTCTGTCGTGTTGCCAATCTCAAGTAACCGTGACACCGAGTCCTGTGCCGAGTGGAGCGGGGGAGAGGGGGGGTCAGCGTAATTGCTTCACAAGGAATTATTTCTTTACATTCATTCACTTACCTCCAAGTTATTGCTAATATGCGTGAAAAAGAGAACGATCTTCCTCTCCACGCTTACAACTTTATCATCCCCGTCCTTCTTTGTGGTGTCTTTGCTCCCACCTTGCTTCGCAGCTGCTTTGTTCTTTTCGAAATTCAGCAAGCTGCACCTGACAAGAACCTCCCACAGTTCCTCCACGGTCAAACCTCCGACCGCATCCTTGTACTTTATATTGCACGAATCCATGAAGGCTTTAGCTAGCGTCGAATTGGTCAGAGCCGTAAGGGCAGACCCCACACCGCTGCTCATGTTGAAGCACGCGCACAAGTTTTGGTAGTCGTGAAAATTGAGCGACTGGGTCATTTGGTTTATATCCTTCCGTTTAGTGTGCCGTTTCAGTGTTTCCGTCTCATAGTTGCTGGGCATCTTCGCGAAGAACTGGAACGAGTTTTTCAGCGATGGCATGAACCTCTTCTCCAGCTCTTTGACGCTGGCTTCCTCCAAGATTTCCGCCATGCCCTCTCGGACATATCGCTTTTGCGACAGTGGAACGAAGTACTTGCTGATTACGAGCGCGACCATTTCAAGCTCGCTATACTTCGCTGATTTCTTTTTAGTTACAACTGGCGGGCGGGTGGGTGGGGTTAGATGTGTTTGGGTTTTGATATTGTTTGTTTGTCAATCTCTCACTCTTTATGACAGCATCGACAAAGCAGGAAAACTTGAACTTCCCCTCTGGGTGGTTTGAGGCTTCCCCCTTGTGGAGAATTTCAAGATCTGCTCGAATTGGTGGTTTCAGAAACTTAACATCGTTCAAGATCAATTCAACAAAATCCCTTTGTCTCATGGATTCAGGGTCATTTGGGTTGCGTTTACAGTTGGAGTTGACAAAGCAATCCCACAGGACAGGCAAGTGTTCCTCCATCGTGAACGCAAGACGTTGTGCAAAAAAGATATTGCAACTTTCTTTTGAATTTTGATTTGTTTGATGTTGGTTTCCGTTTTACTCCTCATTCACAGCAGCGAAAGCGAAAATGGCGAGCTCCCGAAGATCTGAGATGTTCTCATCTCGATTACCTACGGTAAAGTAAATTATTCTCCCAGCGACTCGTACGAGTCGCTCTCGCTGCAACATTAAAATTAAATATTTATTTGCTAACTTCTTCTCTCACCTCTCTTTATCAGACGGACCGGCATGTGGAAAAGGCGGCAATCCAGGCACAAGGATCATACCGACCGCCTGTACCTAACCAAGATTCAGGCGAAGGAGACATGATTGAGCTTGAGCATGTTGTGGGTTACACTGGAAATTATTGGGAGACTATCATGGCGCACCCAAAGTATGACAACATGTACATAAAGGCAATGGGGTCAACGGTGGCGATTTGCGATATCAACGACCCGCACAACCAGCAATTTTTGAGGGCGCACGACATGGAAATCTCCGCTCTTGCGATCTCAGCTTCTGGGGGTCTTATCGCAAGCTCCCAAGTTGGCACAGTGCACCAGCCAGGTTACCACGCGCCGGTGATTGTTTGGAACTACGAAACAAGGAAGGACATATACGTGTTGACGGGTCACACGAAGAGGGTTAGGTTGTTGGAATTCAGTCCCGACGAGCGATTTTTAGCAGGCACTGGGGATGATTGTTTGCTTTACATCTGGGACATGCAAACTGGCGAGGTTATATTTGGCAAGAAGTTTGACGAGCCAGTGATCCTCTTCGAGTGGGGAAATCTATCCGAGAAGGGGAGGAGAAGTACGTACGAGGTGTTACTGGTCAGCACTGGAGGAGGTCCTCAGGATGATGTGCAGGTAAGAATGAAAATTTGCATTGAATTGATTTGAACTGAACTAACCCGAACCCTCATTCGCCACACTAATGCGCAGCACTGCGAGCTCGCATACGATCCAATCCGAGCCCAGTGGATGCTCTCCATGGACAACGTTAACATGCCTTCCGGTGGTCTTGCTCGCACTTATTATTCCGCCATGATTTCCGCCGACAAGCAGTTTATGCTTTGCGGAACGAGCGTTGGCGACATGCTAGTTTTCAACATGAAGAACTCGGTGTATAGGGCGTCGGTGCCAGTTTGCAGCTCTGGGCTCATTTCGCTCTGCGTCAACGAGGAGAGCGGGGAAGTCTACTGCGGGGGGGGGGACGGGACCTTGAAAAAATTGCGCGGCAACGACTTACGGTGGGAGCTGTGCGGGGAGACAATGCTGGACGGGAAAATCGTCTCGCTGAGCATAATGGCCAACAACGTGGAAATGCTCGCGGGGACAGCGAGCGGCACACAATATAGAATCTTATTGCACGACCTGTCCGCTACCATCATCAGCACCAGTCACACAAACAAAGTCACTTGCAGTTCGTTCGGCTCAAGGTCAGATGTGTTTGCCACTGGCGACGACAGCGGCTGCATCAAGGTGTGGGACTTGTCGGACTACGCGACAATCATGACTCTAGCGGAGAAGAAATCGGGATCGGTTAACTGCATCTGCTGGATAACAAACGCCGCAATCGTGGCTGGATTCGACGATTCATTTATTCGGTGCTTTGACGCTGTGACGGGGAAGAAGATGTGGGAGGTGAGCGAGCGAAATACTGCGAACGAGCCTTGTGGAAGACGAGCATACTCATACTCGCGATGAAGTGCGCGAATTTGCTACAGACATTCATTATATATTTTGGCTCATCCACAACTAAACTAACATTATTCCACTCAATTTGTTTGGCTCGCTCGTCGCTTCATTAAAAATGCGCCTCGTTTCGCTTCGCTTCGCTCGGCGCAGATTCCCAACGCCCACAAGGGGGCCATCAGCAGCGTTGCCACGCACACAGACCAGAGGTTGGCGTTCTTGGTTTCGGGTGGTGAGGATGGTGGGGTGAGAGTTTGGGCGTTGAAAAACCGGGAGTTGATGATACAGGTGAGTGAATGTGAGTGAGTGAGTGAGTGAGTGAGTGCCAACTTAATACCAACCAACACAATTAACACGTTAACGTTTCTAGTTCGTTGAACACAGACGACCAGTCACACAAGTTGTTGTTGACGTGAAAAAACCAAACTTGATCCACTCCAGCAGCATGGACTGCAGCGTTCTGTCGTACGACCTGATCAAGGAGAAGCGAATAAAGTCCCACATGGTCAGGGAAGGAAGCTTCCTGTCCATGAGCCAGAGACTGGACAGCGAACAGGAATTAGTGACGAGCGATGCCAACGGCAGGCTGTTGTTCTGGGACTGTGACTACCCGGAACCAGTGCAGATGCTCCAAGACCCGTCGCGGAGCATTCTCAGGGAGGTAAGCGTGAGCCCTACCGGACGATACGTGGCCACTTGTGGTAACGACCAGCTGGTCAAAATATTTGACTTGGTGGAAGGTGGAAAGTTGTTGTCAGTTGGCCACGGCCACAGCGAAACCATCAACAGTATCCAATGGTCACCAGACGAGAAACAGCTGGTGTCAGTTGGAGATGACTGTTGCTGCTGTGTGTGGAACTTTTACGGCAACGATGGGGGGGAAGCATAGCATAGAAAGAAATTTCAAGGGCTCTACTAAATGTGGTAATAATTGAAAAATACATTTTGCATAAGCTAGCCTTGTAGAACGTTCGGGTCATCCACGAAGCTAGCCTTGTAGAACGTTCGGGTCATCCACGATGGCCAATTTGAAAAACTCAGAAAATTAAAAAATTAACAAAGATTTTCGATCCACTGAATGAATGAGCAATCAGCGTAAATTGTTAATCCTTCTAGTGCTTGCAATGCGTTTTAATGTAGCAGCGCCACTTCGTCTGCTGTCGACTAGAATGAGAATACAACAATCACCTGGTTTCCGTTTGCTCGCCACTTCATCCATCTACTGCACTTCCTCCACCCCATCTTCCCCCCCCCCCACCCCAAAAAAAAAGTAAGAACAAAATTAAAAATAAAAAAAAAGAGGTTTAAAAA